>Ga0105045_10003160_pt1 | contig 14071 bp, 12 predicted proteins | sample MAT02_FD_78089 | JGI IMG/M metagenome (GOLD analysis project Ga0105045, IMG submission 78089) | Freshwater microbial communities from Lake Fryxell liftoff mats and glacier meltwater in Antarctica - MAT-02 (megahit assembly) | ecosystem: Environmental > Aquatic > Freshwater > Ice > Liftoff...
CCCTCGTCCACCGCTGCATCCTTCAACTCCGCGGCTCCTGCATTCTGGATGACCAGCTTGCGGATCGCCGGCGTCATGTTCATCACCTCGTACAACCCCTGGCGTCCCTTGTAGCCGATCCCGTTGCACGCCTCGCAGCCGCGACCGCGGAAGAACGGCAGCTCGGACACCCGCGTCTCCAGCGAGAGCCGCTCCAGAAACGGCAGCGCATCAGGCATCGCCCCTCGCTTCGCGCCGTCCAGCGCCAGCTGCGTGAACCGCATCTCGCGCAACGTCGTCGTGGGCTTCACCTTCGCCCCCGCGCACTCGAGCGCCGTCGGCTCGTACCGCTCCCGGCACGACTTGCAGATCCGTCGCACCAGGCGCTGCGCCAGAATCAGGTTCAGCGCACTCGAGACGTTGAATGGCTCGAGTCCCATGTCCATGAGGCGCGTGATCGTCTCCGGCGCACTGTTCGTGTGCAGGGTGCTCAGCACCATGTGCCCGGTCAGCGCCGCCTTGATCGCGATCGAGCCGGTCTCGAGATCACGGATCTCGCCGACCATGATCACGTTCGGATCCTGACGCAGGAACGCTTTCAGCGCCGCCGCGAACGTCATCCCGATCTCGTTGCGCACCAGCACCTGGTTGATGCCGAACAGGTTGTACTCGACCGGATCTTCCGCCGTCATGATGTTCGTGTCGCCGGTGTTGATCTTCGACAGGCACGAGTACAGCGTCGTCGTCTTTCCCGACCCCGTCGGCCCCGTCACCAGCACCATGCCGTACGGGTTCTGCACCGCCTCCATCAGGTCCTTTTCGGCCTGCGGCTCGATCCCGAACTTCTCGAGATCGAGCGTCAGATTGCCCTGATCGAGAATCCGGAGCACGATCTTCTCACCGAACAGCGTGGGCAGCGTGCTGACGCGGAAGTCGATCACCTTGCCACCGAACTTGAGCTTGATGCGGCCGTCCTGCGGAACCCGGCGTTCGGCAATGTTCAGCTGCGCCATGATCTTGAATCGGCTCACGAGCGAGGCACGCAGCTTGATCGGCGGCTTCATCACTTCCTGCAACGCCCCGTCCACGCGATAGCGCACGCGCAACTCGTGCTCGAAGCACTCGAAGTGGATGTCCGATGCCCCGCGCTGCACGGCCTCGATCAGGATCGCGTTGATGAGCCGCACCACCGGCGCTTCATCCGCTCCCATCGACGCACTCGTCTCGTCCACCTCGGCATCCAGCACCTCGACGTCCGACATCTCGGAGGTGATGTCGGCGAGCATCGAGTTCACCGTCTCCTCGGTGCTCGCCTTCGGCTGCACGGGGTAGTAGCGGTCGAGCTGCGTCTGCATCGAGAGCTCACCCGCCAGCACCGGGAAGATCTCGTAGCGTGTCTTGAACCGGAGCGAGTCCGTCGCTTCGTGGTTCCACGGGTCGGTGATCGCCACCGTCAGCTTCTGCCCTTCGCGGCGCAGGGGCAGCAACCGGTACTTGTGCGCCATGTCGGCGGGGACCGCCCGCAGCACCTTCTCGTCGGGCTCCACCCGCAACAGGTCCACCGCCGGCATGCCATGCGCCTTGGAGAGCGACTTGAGCAGCGCCACCTCGTTGAGCAGCCCCGCGCGGATCGCCAGCAGCGGGACCGACCCGACCCCGTGCGCCGCCGCCAGCTCACTCGTGAGTGCCGTCACCTGCTCCGTCGTCAGGAACTGCGCCGCGAGAAGGTGTTGCAGGAGCGAGGTACCCGCGACCGCAGGCATCGACTGGGTCGGACGAGACGCCGGCGGCCTCCCGATCGACGGGGACGACGGAGCCGCGCGCATCTCGAGCGTCGTGCGTGCGTCGGACATGAGACAGGTGGGTCTGATGAGGTGGGGCGTCGCACCCGCGCACGTGGTGCGGGGTCAGCGCCGTACGCCTGAGGGACGCCCGTTTGTGGAGAACGTCACCAGCGGCGCGAGCCCCGCAGCCAGCTTCGGCCCGATGCCCCGCACACGCTGAAACGTCTCCAGGGAGCCGAACGCCCCATGCTGACGCCGATCCGCCACGATTCGCGATGCCAGCGCGGGCCCGATCCTCGGGAGACGCTCCAAGGCTGCTGAATCCGCGGTGTCCAGATCGACGGGTGTGAGTATCGGACGCTCACCCGCCGCCATCGCACGCGATCCCGCCGAGTCGTCCGGCGCACGCGCCTGTCTGCGGGGCTGTCCTCCCCCGCTCGTCACCCGTTGCCGGCTCCGGGTTCCCCGAGCCGAGCGACGGCCCGCCGCGCGCGACTCCCGCTGGGCGGAATCCACCGCCAGCAGCTGACGCGCCAGCGCCTCCCCGGACGCTCCCGTCACCGCCTCGCGATGGTCGAACTGCCGAACCACCCGCACGGCGGCACCGCCGACGCAGACCGCCAGCAACCAGCCCAGCGCGCGGCGCTCCGCCGCGGTCATCGACATGGCTCGCCCGGCTTCGACACGAGGCCATCATCGCGCCAAGGACGCCGCCGCGCCCACCCGATTCACGCAGGGCGGTGCATTTCCACGCGCCCCGCCCGTGCGATCACGGCGTCTCGAGCTCCCGGATCAGCGCCATCGACACCGTCCCCACGATCTGGAGACTCTCCGCACTCACCTTGTCCGCCGTGTCCTCGAGCGTATGGTGATACGGGTAGTCGATGTCGATCACGTCGATCGCCTTGATCCCCACCGCCTGCAGCGCGATGTGGTCGTCGCGCACCCCGCCCCCGGGCCGCTGGATGAACGATCCCGAATACCCCAGCGCCTCCGCCATCCGCCACACCCGCGCCACCACCGCCGGATGCACATCGAGCGAGATCTGCTCCTGGAAGATCTGCAGGCTGCGGTCGCCGATCATGTCCCACACCACCGCGAATTCAGGTGCGTACCCCGGCTCCGGCAGGTGCGCGGCGAAATACAGCGACCCGATGAAGACGTCCACTTCCTTCGGGTTGAAGTCACCGTAGTCCTCGCCGTCCACGAACAGCAGATCCACGCCGACACTCGTCGGACGCGCCGTCAGGGCATCGCCGATCGACAGAAAGAGCGCGATCCCGCTGGTCCCGTCATTGGCCCCGGGAATCGGTGTGCCCTTGTCGGCCGGCGCCACGCCAGCCCCGTCCGCCTTCGGCCGAGTGTCCCAGTGCGTCACGTACAGGACTCGCTTCGCCGCCGCCGGATTCCAGCGGGCGAGGATGTTCCGCATCGGGAGCCTGACCCCGGCGGCCGTCGTGTGCGTCCAGGTCTGCTCCACCACGGTCGCACCGCGGGCCTTCATCTCGGCCACGATCCAGTCTCCCGTCTGCACATGCCCCGGCGTGCCCGGCACCCGCGTCCCGAAGGTCATCGCCTTCGCCAGATAGCCGAGCGAGGTCGTGCCGTCGAATCCCGCCGCGGAACGCAGCCGCAGCGAGTCGGCTCCGGGGCCGGCGCTGGTGGCGGCCTGTTCTCCGGAACAGGCAATCACGCCGGCGAGCAGCAGGGCGTGGACGAGAACGGCGCGACGGCGGGACGGCATGAGCGTGGCAGACACCGGAGAGCGGGTGGAGGTCCCCTGCAGCATCGCGGGACGCGAACACGGCCGCGGCCCGGAACCCGACACTCAAACCCGTGTCGCAATTAGGCTTGAAGCTTGCGCCGTGTCGGTTGAATATACGCCCGGCCGTTTCGCGCTGTACCTCCCCGACCCCGCGCCGTGAAGATCCTCAGCCGCTACGTCCTCCGGGAGCACCTCGGGCCGCTGGCGTTCGCGCTCACCGCCCTGACGTCGCTCCTGCTGCTGAACTTCATCGCCAAGCGGTTCGGCGACCTGGTCGGCAAGGGCCTGCCAGCGTCCGTCATCGCGGAGTTCTTCCTGCTCGCACTGCCGTTCACGGTCGCCATGACGCTGCCGATGGCCGTGCTGGTGGCGGTGCTGTACGCCTTCAGCCGGCTGGCCTCGGAGAGCGAGATCACCGCGCTCAAGGCGAGCGGCGTCTCGATGGGACGCATCCTCGCGCCCGTCCTCGGCGGCGCTGCGGTACTCGCACTCGGCATGATCTACTTCAACGACTTCGTGCTCCCCGAGGCGAATCATCGGCTCCGCACTCTGCAGACCGACATCGCCCGCACCAAGCCCACGTTTGCCCTGCGCGAGCAGGTCATCAACGATGTCGTGCCCGGCCGGCTCTTCCTGCGCGCCAACCGCATCGACAAGGCCAACAACCGCCTGCACGACGTCGTGATCTACGACTTCGGCGACGGCAGCAAACGGCGCACGATCGTCTCCGACAGCGGCGACCTCGCCCTCGTCGACGGCACTGGCGACCTCACGCTCGTGCTCTACCACGGGACGATGATCGAGATCCCGGCCGCGACACCGACGCAGCTGACGAGGCTCTCGTACGTGACCGACCGCATCACCGTCCGCGGCGTCGCCAACAGCTTCGCCCGTGACAGCGCCGACGACTTCAAGTCCGAACGCGAGATGGGCGTCTGCGAAATGCAGGCCCAGGTCGCCGGCGCCGAACGGGAGCTGTACCGTGAGCGCCGCAGCGTGGCCATGACGCAGTCGCGCGCGATCAAGGCACTCACGCGCGGCATCGTCGACCCCCTCACGCCCATCGACTCGCTGAAGGCCCCCTCGCCCGGCATCGGTCGGTACTACTGCGCCGCCACCGCCGCGATTGCCGGGCTGCTGCACCGCGGGGACACCACCGGGCGCGCTCGTGGCACACCCACCGGCGCGCCGCTCACGGCCTCGCCGACCATCGCACCGATGGTCACCCCGAACGACGTCGCGGGCACCAGCGTCCCCGCCGACATTCCCGTCGCCGCAGTCCCGCAGGCCCCGTCAAGCGGACTGGAGGGCGATCCGTCGCAGACGCTCCTGCCCCCCGCCTCCGCCACCCCGTCGATGGCCTCGACCGGCATCAGCTCGATCATCGAGCAGGCGCTGCAGCGCTCCGCGATTTCGAGTTCCACCTGGTCACAGTACGAGGTCGAGATTCACAAGAAGTTCTCGCTTGCCATCGCGTGCGTGGTGTTCGTGCTGCTCGGCGCCCCCATCGCGCTGCGGTTCCCGCGCGGCGGCGTGGGCCTCGTGATCGGGGCCAGCCTCGCCGTCTTCGCGCTCTACTACGTGTGCCTCATCGCCGGCGAGTCGATGGCGGACAGCGGCAAGCTGCCGCCATGGGTGGCGATGTGGGGCGCGAACATCGTCTTCACGGTGGTGGGCCTGATCCTCTTCGCGCGCATGGGCCGCGAGTCGAGCACGGCGCGCGGCGGTGACCTCGACGAAGTGAAGGAGCGCCTGATGGCCTGGGTCAGCGGGCTTCGGCCGTCCGTGCGTCGCGCGCAGCGCGCGATCCCGGTCGCGGAGCGCTGATGCTGCGCGCCCTCGACCGGTACGTGCTGCTGGAGTGGCTGCGGATCTTTCTCGTGACGGCATTCGGCTTCCCCGTCCTGATCGTGATCATCGACCTGACGGAGAAACTCGACACCTATTTCCAGCGACAGATCCCGCTGCGTGACATCGGACTCAGCTATCTGTACGGAGTGCCGGAAACGATGTTCCAGGTGCTGCCGGCAGCCGTGCTCTTTGCCACCGTGTTCACCGTCAGCTCCTTCACGCGCTACTCCGAGATCACCGCCGCCAAGGCCAGCGGAATTTCATTTCATCGCTTCATTCGCCCGCTCACCCTCGGCGCCGTGTTCGCGATGTGCATCGGTTTCTCGCTCAACGTGATCATTCCGCCGCTCAACCAGCGGAAACTCAACCTGCTGCAGGAGTCGAAGTTCAGGGACACTGGCGAGCGCTACAACTTCGCGTTTGCCACCGGGGATGGGCGCATCTACAAGGTCGGCGCACTCCATGCATCACGGAACCTGATGGAGAACCTCGAAGTGGAGCGGCTTGGCACCGGCCCAGCCCTCCCCACCACCTTTGCCGTGGCCGAGCGCGCCGAATTCCGCGATGATCGCCACTGGATGCTCATGAAAGGCAATCTGCACGTCGTGCCGAACCGGACGGTGAACTTCGTCTTCACCTACGATTCGCTGCTCGACAAATCATTCACCGAGCGCCCACTCGAACTCAATGCGGCCACCAAGGCCCCGGCCGACATGGGGTGGACGGAGCTGGGGCGCTACATTCGGGCGTTGCAGCGCTCGGGCACCGACGTCAACCCGCTCAAGGTCGAGCGGATGCTCAAGCTCGCCATTCCCGTCACCTGCGTGATCATCCTGCTCTTTGCGGCACCGCTCGCCACCAGCACGCAGCGTGGCGGGGCCGCCTGGGGCATCGGCGTCAGTCTGCTGACGACCGTCGTCTTCCTCGTCCTGGTCAACCTGATGCGCGGCTTCGGCGGCAAGGGCATCATCTCGCCCGATCTGGCGGCGTGGGTGCCGAGCCTGATCTTCGGTGTCGTTGGCGCCACCCTGCTCTGGCGGGTGCGCACGTGAGCGGTGGGTCGCACGTGCCGGCCGAGACGCAGGTCGTCGACGCCACCGTCGACATCTTCCCCATCCGCGTGCTGCGCGCGCTCGGGCGGCACGGCGTCGCACAGCTCGCGCACACGGGACGCTTCGCGCAGTTCGCCGGCGACATCGGCCGCGGTTTCGGCGAGGTGCGCACCTGGGCTCCGGAGCTCGTCAAGCAGATGCGCGGCATCGGCGTCGACTCGCTGCCGCTGGTCGTCATCGTGGCGGCGTTCCTCGGTGCAGTCTCGGCATTCCAGACGCGGTTTCAGCTCTTTCCCGGCGTGCAGCTCAGTGTCATCGGCCTGATCGTCCGGCAGTCGATCGTGCTCGAGCTGGGGCCGCTGCTGACCGCCCTCGTGCTCGCCGGACGCGTGGGTGCGAAGATGACGGCCGAAATCGGAACCATGCGCGTCACCGAGCAGATCGACGCGCTCGAGACTCTCGCCTTCGACCCCGTCGCATTCCTGGCCGTGCCGCGACTGCTGGCAGCGCTGGTGATGGTGCCGGTGCTGGTCGTGATCGCGAACTTCATGGCGATCGTCTCGGCCTTCCTGACCCTCGTCGTCGCCACCGACGTCACGCCGCTCGACTTCAAAGCTGGCCTGCAACTCGCGTTCATCCCGTTCCAGGTCTGGTACAGCATCATCAAGTCCGTCGGCTTCGGCGCGGCGATTGCGCTGGTCTGCACGTACGAAGGCTACGTCAGCGGCTCGGGTGCCGAAGGCGTCGGCCGCTCCACGGCGAAGGCGGTCGTCATCACCTCGGTGGCCATCCTCGTCTACGACGCCATCATCGCGGCGCTCCTCGCACCACTCATCCAGGCATGAAGCGCTCAAACGAGATTCTCGTCGGACTCCTGCTGCTCGTCGGCGGCGCCATCGCCGTGCTCGGCTCCATCTGGCTCGTGCGCGGCAGCCTGGCGCAGGGCTATCCCCTCTACGCCCGCTTCCCCTGGGGTGCCGGCCTCAAGCCGGGGCAGCCCGTGATGCTGGCAGGCGTCACGGCCGGGTCGGTGGCCGACGTCGAGTACGATCCGGCCGGCACCGTGCGTGTCACGCTGCGCATCAGCAGCAACTACAAGGTGCCGAAAGGCTCCACGGCGCAGTCGATCTCGGTCGGTTTCTTCGGTGACCGCGCCATCGCCATCGAGCCGGTGCAGAACTCGACCGATTTCATGGCGGAGCGGGACACGATCGCCGTCATCAAGAGCGGCTCGGCCACCGACGACGTGATCGCCACCGGCGACTCGATCGCCCGCGACATCCGCGCCATCACGCTGCCGCTCCGCCGACAGCTCGCCGACAGCGGCGGTGTCGACGACATCCGAGAGATCCTCCGCAGCACCAGTGCACTCACGAAGCAGCTCAACACGGTGATCATCGCACAGAACGCGCAGCTCACGAACGCCATGACGAGCGTGAACCGCTCGCTCCGCGCCCTCGAGCGTACGGCCACCGCCCTCGACTCGATGCGCGTGGACAGTCTGACCCGCAACGCCGGCCGTGCCACCGCCAACGTGGCCGTCATCACCGACTCGCTTCGGCTCACCATCCAGTCGCTCAATGCGACGATGGCCCGCCTGGAGCGGGGAGAAGGTACTGCCGGCAAGCTCCTCAGCGACTCGCTGCTCTACACCGACATGCGCCGGCTCGTGATGCGCCTCGACAGCGTCACCGCCGACTTCAAGCAGAATCCGCGAAAATACATCAAGTTCTCGGTGTTCTAGGCCGCAGTCCACCGTCACTCCGCGCCCGTCAGCCCGTGCAGGTCTGGCGGGCGCTTCCGCATTCAGCCTCGTTCATTAAGATCCCCACATCCGCGCCGTGGCGGACCTGGCAGTCTTTCCTGGAAGCACGAGGTGCATCGTGGGTGGGTTCAAGGCATTCCTGAAGGAATATGGCGTCATCGGGCTGGCCCTCGGAGTCATCATGGGTGTCGCCGCAGGCGGCGTGGTCACCGCCGTCGTCGAAGGCATTCTCATGCCCCCGATCGGCATTGCGCTCAGCCGGTTCGGCAACGACTGGCAGACGCTCAAGATGGGGCCGTTCGAAATCGGGAAAGTGGCAGCAGCCATCATCAACTTCGTCATCGTGGCCTTCTTCGTGTACGGCGTGTCCAGGTTTTTCCTGAGGGAGACGGACGTCACGAAGAAGTGATGCGTGGCGCACCGGCAGGCCTTCGCGTTCATGACGCATGATGCTCGAATGGGCGGCCCGCTCTTGCGGCGCCGCCCATTCTGCATCCCGGCACCGCGACCGACTCAGCTCGTCGACGCACTCCGCCGATTGAAGACGAGGTAGAACACCGGGATTCCGGCGAGGATCGCCCCGAACACCCCCACCGTCGCCCACCGGCTGCTGGCATCCCAGAGCGCATTGCCGATCAGGAAGATCGAGGACGCGATGAAGAGCGCCGGTACCACCGGGTAGCCGGGCGTGCGGAACGGCGGCGCGTAGTTCGGCTGCCGGCGCAACACGTACACGCTCGCCACGCCGATGGCATAGAACGGCACGATCGCCGTCACGAAGGCATCCGCGAGCTGTTCGAAACTGCGCGCCAGCACGAAGATGATCCCCAGCACGGCGCAGGTGATGATGGCGACGTGGGGCGTCTCGTACTTCGGATGCACCTTCGCCAGCGCACGGAAGAAGAGCCCGTCATCGGCCATCGCGAAGAAGATGCGCGGGGCCGTCAGCAGGGTGCCGTTCAGCGTGCCGAACGTCGACAGCATCACGGTGATCGCCACGAACGTGACGCCCCAGTCGCCCACCAGCACCTGCGCCACGTCGGCCGCCACGAGGCGCGATTTCGCGATCTCCTCCACCGTGAACACCGACAGGTAGGCCAGGTTGGCGAGCAGGTAGATCACGATCACCGCCAGCGTGCCCACGATCAGCGCCTTGGGCAGCGTCTTCTGCGGATCCTTCACCTCGCCGCCCACGAAGCTCAGGTCGGCCCACCCGTCAAAGGCCCAGAGTGCGCTCACCAGCGCCAGCCCGAACGCGCCCAGCACGAAGCTCCCCTCGGGCATCGCCGGGGTGAAGTGGCCCCCCGTCTTCGGCAACCCGATCGCGAACGCCAGGATGATGATGAACGCCAGGCCCCCGTATTTCGCCAGCGTGGTGATGTTCTGGACGAGGCTGCCCCAGCGGACGCCGAGGATGTTGAAGATCGACGTCATGGCAATGGCCGCCGCGGCCAGGTAATGCGACCAGTCGCTGTACGGCGCCACCGCCGGGTCGTATCCGCTCACGCGCAGCGCATACTCGGCAAACGTGAGCGACACCGCCCCCATCGACGCAGCCCGGATGACCACGAACTCCGACCACCCGAACAGGAAGGCGGGCAGCCGCCCCCACCCTTCGCGGATGTACACGTAGAGCCCGCCGGTCTTGGGGTGCACGCCGGCGATCTCGGCCAGCGTCAGCGCCCCGCACAGGGCCACCATCCCTCCGGCCACCCAGACGGCCATCAGCGGAAGCGGCCCCGGCAGCTTCTGGGCGATGCCCGCCGGTGACCGGAAGATCCCCGACCCGATGGTCGAACCGACGAGGACGGCAATGGCGCTCCACAGGCCGAGCTGCCTGCGGAGGGTGGGGGCGGGGGCGGCGCTCATCCCCGCTAGCCTATTCTCACGCCTGCTCCGTCGCAACGCGGCTACCGATCCTGTCCTGCATCCGCGAAGTTTCGGATCTGACATCGCCGTTCACCTCCGGGCAACCGTCGTCCCGTCTGCAACCCCGCCATCGATGATCGCCATGACGATCTTCTGGGTGGCTGTCGTCCTCTGCGTGATCGCGCATCGCTACATCCTGCGCTCCGCATTCGCCGCCGGCGCCACCGTCCAGCACTCGCACACCCTGCCGCCGGTCCGCCGCGCGGTGGAGCTTTTGTGGGTCGTGCTTCCTGCGGTTTCCCTCGTGTACCTGCTGGTGGCGACGTGGCAGGCCATCGAGGCCCGGAACGCACTGCCGCAGATCCCCGTTGTCGAGGTGCTGCCGTGATCCTGCTTCGCCGCCTCGCTGGCGTCTCCCTGCTGGCCGCGCTCGGCCATGTGATCTTCGGCGGGTTCGTCCGCATCTCCGGCTCCGGCATGGGCTGCGGTGACCACTGGCCGAAGTGCTACGGCTACTGGTTTCCGCCCCTCGACCGCCCCGACCTCGTGATCGAGGTCTTTCATCGCTACTTCGCCGCCACGCTCTCCACCGTCGTCGCGACGTTGCTGGTGATGGCAGTGCTCCGTCGCAGAGAGCGCGGCGTGAGCGGGCGCGGCGGCGTGTTGAAGTCGGCCGCCCTCGCCTTCGCCATCGTGATCACCGCCGCCACGCTCGGCGCCGTGACGGTGAACTACCGCAACGAGTGGTGGGCGACGCTGGCGCACAAAGCCGTCGCCATGTCGCTGCTCGGCACCCTCTGCGTGGCGTGGATCAGAGCCGGTGGCATGCCGTCGCTCAGCACCATCTCCGACCGGCTCGTCTCCGACACGACCGTGCGGAGCACCACCATCGCGGCCGCCCTCGCGCTCGTCACGGTGATGATGGGCGGCATGGTCGCCAAGTGGGCCGGCGCCGCCGTCGCCTGCACCGGCTTTCCGCTCTGCGGTCCCGAGTCCCTGGGTGGGGCTGCGCAGCACATCCAGCTCACGCATCGCGTACTCGCTTACGTCACCGCAGTGCACGTGGTGATGATGGCGGTGTGGATCATGCGCCGCCGCGAGCATCGCACGGTGACGCGGCTGGCCGGCATCGCGGCATCGGTCGTGGTACTGCAGATCGTCCTGGGGGCACTGATGGTGCTGGGCGGGTTCCCGATCGTGATCCGCTCGTTGCATCAGGCCACTGGCGTGCTGCTCTGGGTGAGCACACTCGCCCTCGCCTACGCCGCCCGCCGCGCGCAGCATCCGCCGGCCGCGGGGTCGCCGGTCGGCGCGCCGGTGCGCCCGCGCACGCCGCAGATGGCCGGAGCGGCCGCATGACCACACCTGCGATCGCGGGCGAGCTCCCCGCCGACCGGCCGTTGTGGCGTGACCTGGTGATGCTCACCAAGCCGACGATCATCTCGCTGTTGCTCGTCACCACCGCCGCCCCGATGTACATCGCCGGCCGACCTGATCTCTGGCTGGTCGGCATCGTGATGCTCGGCGGCTATCTGATGGCCGGCGGCGCGAACGCGGTCAACATGTACCTCGACCGCGACATCGACAACGTGATGACGCGCACGCGGCGCCGCCCGATTCCCAGCGGACGCATGACGCCGATCGCGGTGCTGTCGTTCGGCATCGCGCTGGCCGCCACCGCCACCTGGCTGCTCGCGTTCTACGTGAACGTGCTCACGGCCGCGCTGGCGCTCGCCGGCTTCTACTTCTACGTCTTCATCTACACGCGCTGGCTCAAGCGCACGACGCCGCAGAACATCGTCATCGGTGGTGCCGCCGGCGCCTTCCCGCCGCTCGTCGGCTGGGCCGCCGTCACGGGCCGCATCGACCTCACGGCCATCTACCTGTTCCTGATCGTCTTCTACTGGACGCCGCCGCACTTCTGGGCCCTCGCCCTCAACAAGCAGAAGGACTACGGCAACGCGTCGGTCCCGATGGCCCCGCTGGTCTGGGGCGAGCGCGAGACGATGCGTCAGATGTTCTGGTACACGATCGTCCTGCTCGTCGTGACGCTCCTGCCCGTCACCTACGGCGCGTTCGGCTGGATCTACGCCACCAGCGCCACCCTCTTCGGCGGCCTCCTCCTCGGCGGCGTCGTGCGCATGATGCGCGCCAAGGACTGGGTCAAGCCGGCGTGGTGGGTCTACGGCTACTCGCTCCTCTATCTCGCACTGCTCTTCGTCGCGATGGTCGTCGACCGCCAGATTTTGCGCTGACTCGGCGGGCTGGCTCGGAACGGCGTACCGCATGTCGCAGAACGGCCGTGCAGTCCCGTGTCGACGCAGTCCTGCGGCTCTGCCGTTCTGCGATGAGCCGTTCGCTGTTGCCGTTCGCTGTTGCCGTTCGCTGTTGCCGTTCGCTGTTGCCGTTCGCTGTTGCCGTCCACTTCCGGACTAGCTTGCACGAATGCCCCTGCCACCCGACACACGACCACCCGCGCCGCTGCCCGCTGAGCAGCAGCCGCTGACGGCGTGGCCGGACGTGCATCAGGCGGCAGCCGAGGCGGTGCGACGGTTCACGACGCCGCCGCCCATCACGCGCCGCATCACCGATCCCGCCGTGCGGCCCGTCATGCCCAAGTCGATGCCGCCGGACGCCGCGCATCACGATGTGGTGGGCAGCGAGGGACGCGTCGCGTTCTGGAGCTGGGGCGAGGAGGCGTGGCCGCTCGTGGTCTGCCTGCACGGCTGGGGCGGGCGCGGGACCCAGTGGTCCCTGTTCGTGCACGCGCTGCTCGAGACGCAGCATCGCGTGGTGGTGCTCGATGCGCCGGCACATGGGGCATCCGATGGCGAGCGCGCATCGATGCCGGGATTTCGCAATGCACTGCTCCGCGTGCTCGATGTCGCCGGCGCACCCCATGCACTCGTCGGCCATTCACTCGGCGGCCTCGCCATCCTCGCCGCCATTGCGTCGCGCGCCGGTGCCGGCCTCGCGCCGCTGCCCCGCGCCGTCAGCATCGGGGCCCCCAGCTCCGTCGACCGCCCGTTCGCGCGCTTCCTCACCCGGCATCAGGCCAATGCCGACGTTCATCACGCCATCATCGCACAGCTGGAAAAGCGATGGCATTTCCGATGGCCTGATCTCGAAACCGTCGCCCTCGCCACGCAGGCCGGCGCCGCCGGCGGTGCGCCGTTGCTCGTCGTACACGCCGAGGACGACGAACAGGTGCCCGTGATCGAATCGGAAGGGCTGGTCACCGACTGGCCTGGCGCGGTCCGCTGGATCGCCCCGCACGGCACCGGTCATGTGAAGATCCTGCGCAGCCCGGAGGTCGTGCAGCGGGTGCTGCACTTCATCACCGACGACGTTCCCGCCGCGGTGCGCTGACGCAACGCATCACCGTCACCGTCACCGTCACCGTCGGCGTCACCGTCGGCGTCAGCGCCGGAACGTGAGCGTGACGGGCGGCGGCGCGGCGGAGCGATTCAGTGGCACCTCCACCGAGGCGCTGCCAAGCACGGGATGCCAGGCGCGGATGCGCGTGAACCGCGCGCGACCATCCAGCGTGAAGCGCACCCGTCCTTCGCGATCGGGCATGCCGCGCGACGACGTCGGCGCGATCACCACATAGGCGCGCGACCACGGGAGTTGCGTCGAGTACACCGCCACCACGCCGGCACTGTCCGCACGGCGCTGCAGCGGCACCAGCTGGCCATGCGTGGAGAATGCCACCGTGTCCACCGGCTGCCGTGGTGACGACGGCACCACCACCAGCGACTCCGGGAACGAGTCGCGCATCACCAGCAGCAGCCCGCTGCCCGGTTCGGCCATCTGCAGCGACGGCTGCAGGCGACACCCCTCCACTCGGACCATCGCGCGACGATCCTCTGCCGGCGCGCGCACGAACGTGCTGGCTGGCCCCTCGACCCACACGATCGCCGACGTCACGACGCCGCTCGGCAGCGCTGGCGCCGTATCCACCACGGCCGCACCGCATCCCGCCGCGATCGAAGGCGGGACCGTC
>Ga0105045_10003162_pt1 | contig 14071 bp, 15 predicted proteins | sample MAT02_FD_78089 | JGI IMG/M metagenome (GOLD analysis project Ga0105045, IMG submission 78089) | Freshwater microbial communities from Lake Fryxell liftoff mats and glacier meltwater in Antarctica - MAT-02 (megahit assembly) | ecosystem: Environmental > Aquatic > Freshwater > Ice > Liftoff...
ATCGTTTCACAATTTAAACCATAAAGTTTTCATAAGTAAATTGTATCAGAATCTTATTGAATCCTATAAAACACTAGGATATTACTTGATTTATATTTGTACCATAACGAAATCAATAAAATAAATATTTTTTTTTACACAAAATATAATTAGAGTTTGAGAATATTTCATGAAGTATTGTTATTAAAATCCTGTTTTCGCATTTTCAATATTAAGTCAAAAAAATTTTAACTCCAAGGTTAATCTTATTTTCATTTCCAGGTTATAGACAGAAATTTGGTCTCTAAAAAAAAATAATTAGTATGAAAATGAATTATTTATTTTACCATTAAGCTTGTTAATCGTAAACCAAAAAGATAAAGAATTAATGAGTTACAATTTTATTAATATAAATTTTAATGATATGAAGAAAATTTTTACAATTTGTACTTTCGCTTTTCTTGGAGCAAATGTACAGGCGCAAATGAAAGATGTGACAGTAACGCTGCAGCCTACAGCGAGTTATAATTGGTTTGACAAAAACACTGCAATTGAAGATGGTGTTATGTACGGAGGTAGAGTGGGTTTTGGATTTGGTGAAGCAATTGAACTTCGAGGTATTTACGAGAGATCAGCAGATCTAAAGAATACCGTAGATGGTTTTAACGTATTTTCAGATGATTTTGTCAATAATTTTAATTCTAGAAGCGTAGACATTGAACGTATTGGTGGAGAATTCAAAGCTAATATTCCAACACGCGGTACTTTTGTACCTTATATAACTTTAGGTGCGGGTGTGCAAAAATTAAAGGTGGATATTGCTGCTGCTAATGCGCCATCAAATGAGCAAAAATCAGAGCAAATTTATGTTGGTTTAGGATTAGGTACACAAATTAAGCTTGGTACCCGTTTGTTTTTAAATTTAGAAGCTAAAAACACAGTTTTTAATATGAATCCTGCATCTGTTTTATTTCAAGATGGCCAAGATCAAAGTGATATTGAAGACTGGTTAAATGACAATAATAATTCTAGGATGTACAATTGGTCAGTTTTAGCTGGTTTACAACTATATCTTGGCGGTCGCGCTCCAGAAGAATTAAGTGCATTAGATCGAGCTTATAGAAATAAATTTTCTGGTGGTTTGGGTGGATTTAAATTAATTTTTGAACCATCTGGAGCTTATGTGAACTTTGATAATGCTAGTAATTTACGTGACTCTTACTTTCTGGGAGGAAAAGTAGGTTTTGATTTAAATAATTATATCGGTATAAGAGGTTATTTTTACCAAGCTACACAAAATGAAAAAATATCATTTGATTTTGATGATGTGGCAATGTATGGTGGAGATTTTATTGCCAAACTGAATGTTTCCCGTGGTCTAGTTCCTTACATAAGTGTAGGTGGAGGATATTTAAATGTAAATCAAAATAGTTATACTGGTAGAGATGGATTAACGGCAGCCGCTTCTGGGTATTTTGCAAAGGGGGGTTTAGGTTTAAATGTTCCTCTTGGTAGAAATCTTGAAGTGTTTGGAGATGCTAATTTAATGTTTACTTCTGGACGTGATGGAGACGATCTTCAAAATACTATTTCTCCTGATGAGCTTAGACAACACGCAATGTATAGTGTAGGCCTACGTATCCAATTAGGAAAAAAAGCTGATAATACCGACGAAATTCTGCAAAACACAATAGATCGAAGAGTAGATGATAGAACTCAGGTATATCAAGATCGAATAGATCAACTAGAGTCTGAATTATCTGAAGCTTATAAAAATAATGATACCAAAAAAGCGGTAGAAATTATTGAAGAGAAAAAAGATTTAGATCGCAAATTAAATGAGCGTACTAAAACGAGTTCTAAAGGAAAAGCGGACAAACTTGAATCTCGAGTGGAAATGACTCCAAAAGAATTAGAAGAGTTAATTGAAAAAGTAATACAAGGTGTTGATGAGGAATCTCGCAGACCACAATCTATCGAGGATCGCATGGATCGTTTAGAAAGTTTGTTACTACAAATTAATACAGGAACTTATAGACAAAATCTTTCACCAGATCGTCAAGAAGATGCTTCACAAAAAATTCTTGATAAATTAAACGAACTAGATAAAAAAATAGATAGAAATACTGATAGGATTGATAATTTAAATAATGCTCCACAAGCGCAAAATGAAGACAAAACTGTTGTAATATCATCAGGTCAAACCGCACCAGTAGCACCACAAATGATTCAACCTGCACAAACTAATGTAACAACTGATGTGGATGGAAATACCGTGGTTAAAACTGATACTGCTAATCAAGGAATGGCGGCTGGATGGGTAGTTAATGAAGGATTATCAGTATTTACAGGTGTGGCAATAGCGAGTGATGTGGTAATGACTGTAGGGATTAGAGGTAATTATGCTTTCACCAACTCGCCGTTTAAATTTATGCCCGACTTATATTTAGCGCCAGGTAAAAATACTGGATTTGGAGTAAACGCAAACGTAGTTTTACCTTTTAGAGTTGATGCAGGTGTTATTTTAGAGCCTTACGCTGGATTAGGACTTGGATACAATGATGTTGCTGGTGCAAGTACTTTTGCTCCTAATTTAGTTTTAGGAACAACGTTTAATGTATTTGGTGGTAAGTTGTTTGCTGACTACACGGCACACAATTTTATAGATATACACAGAATATCTATTGGCTATAAACTAAAATTTTAATATGATGTTAGAAGTAAACACGCTAGATAAAGTAAAAACAATGTTGCTTTTTGTATGTATGTTATTTTCGATGACTCTTTTTGCGCAAAGCGAAGAGAGTCCTACAAAAAGTAAAATTGTAATGACAAAATCTGAACTGAATTCTTTTTTGAGTACAGTGGCAGATGCTAGACGCTCTCAGTTGAAAGAGAGAGAAGAAAGACAAAATAAATCAGAATTGTCTGATCTAAGATCAAAGAATCAACAGCGTTATCCTGAAGAAAGTTATGGTCAATATAATATTACAAATGAACAATTGCTTCGAGAAATTCGATATTTAAATCAGCGAATTGATAATTTAAGTCCGCGAGACAGTAGATTTCCTTCTATGGCGAGAGACAATTCGACCATCATTATGCCTGGTAATGCTGCTACGAGCCCAATGTATAATCCAAATGGTAATAATGCAACAACAGTTATTCCATCAAACAATAGTAAAATTAAAGACTTACAGCGGAAAATTGATTCTTTGAAGGCTGTTGAAAATGGGAGAACCAGCCTTAGTAATAATGGTTCTTTAGCCGATTCATTAAAAAATGTCAATTCTAGATTGAATGATGTAAGACGACAAATGGATAGTTTGGAATCAAAAATGAATTCCAAAATTAAAAGTGGATCATCAGATAAAAACAGAACTTATTTTAGGCAGCAAGTGTATTTTGCCAACAATTCAGAATCGCTTGAGGCTGAGTATTTAAAATATGTGCAAGATCTAACACAAATTTTGATTCAATATCCAGAAGCAAAAATTTTACTTGAAGGTTGGGCCAGTCCTGTGGGTAGTGTTAATTACAACAAGCAGTTATCCATGCGAAGGGCAGAATCTGTTGAAAAAGCGTTCATCAACAACAAAATACAGGCAAGTAGAATTCTAACTTCTTTTAAAGGTGAAGATCGAAAGTCAACAGCAGAGCAAGCAAGACGTGTTGAAATGTCGATAATTGTGCGATAGATAATGGAAGGCAACTGCTTTTTAAATTATAATTGTAGAGAGAAAAACCCCAAGATCTTCGGATTTTAGGGGTTTTTTGTTATTCAAAATTCGGTATTGACTTCAAACAACAAAAAAAATAATATTTCGCGCGTTCAAAATTTAACGTTTAATCTATTACACTAATTTTGAATAAAGGTGCAATGATCTAAAAATCCACTTCTATGTAATTCAGTAAAATAAATAAAGCCAACCAAAATGGTCAGCTTTATTATATAAATTGCTTTTTCGGAAATTATTTTTTGGCTTCTTCTATTGAAACTTTTCTAAATTCTTTTAGCATTTTCTCAAGCTCTAAAGTTGATTTACGAGCTCTTGCTCCAGCAGCTTTAACTCCTTTTTCTGTCAGTGAATCAGTTTCAGTTTTAAATGTTTCAAATTCAGCGGTGATTTTTTCAATAAGATCTTTCATATTTTTTTTAATTTATTAAAACAAAAATACTGAAATGAAAGCAATATTCAAAGGCGATAGTACGAAAATTTCGCAGTTTTTTAAATTTAATGGTGGCAATTTTATAGCATTCATAATTAATTGAGAAATTTTAGTTATTCTCATTTATTCAAATTTATAGTTTTACATTAATTATGTATTTTGCTTTAGGTTTTAGACCGATGCATTTTTTAATTTATATTATTTTTTAAAAGACTGTAAATTTAATTATTTCGTGACAGTGTTTAAAAAAAACATAATCGAGTAATTGCTTTATTTATATTTAAGATAAAACGAACTGTCCTAACAAAGTATGTGGTTTGGAATAATTTTTTAAGACTAAGCTAATATAGAACTTGGTTTGCCATAGAAGTCTTTCCTTTAGATTCTCGTCCCGTTCTATGACAATACGTTTCTTGATAATTCCAGTTTTCAAATTTTGTCCAAGAACGATAAGCATCTAAGCTATAAGGACGATCAGCATTAAATGGGATTTGTTGTCCCGTTCTGATGCAATAACCGTCGACTTTTTTCTCATTTCTGTAATTTGTTGTTCTTGAGCTTTTTTGAGCATAAGTAGATAATTGCTTTTTTTTTCAATAGATCTTACCTCAGGAATAAACTCCTCTCTTGATGGTTTACTGTCAGATTCTAAAAGTTCCAGATCAAAATCGTTATAATATTTTTTAAAAAAGTCTCTATTTCGATATAAATGATCGGTCATGTCATACAGAACTTTAGATTCAATATATTTTTTTGTCATTCCAAGATTTGTTCTTTTATAAATAGGACGTTTTAAATATATTACGGGACTTTCTACTAACAAATTCTTTGTATAATAAATTGAATCTGTAAAAAGTTTATCTAAAGTAATTATAGATTTTTGAAATCCTACCCCATATTCAATAAACATACAAGCACACTCTCCATTTTAGAAAAAGAAATTGGTACAATGGTTTATTAGTTGTATGGTTTGAGCGAAGAGGAAATAGCAATTGTAGAAAAAGCTAAGACCTAATTTTTTACAGCAGAAGCATTAAACAATAAGCTAACGGATATTAATGAATTACTGGGAATATTCTACTACAATCCTTATCTTTTGAACTATTGCTACATTGGCATTGAAAATTAAGGAGTTGGAACGTATACTGAAATTTTTGGAACAAGAATTTTATTTTCTTGTGTAGTCAAACATTTATTAAAAAAAATAAAAAAAAATAATTTTAACAAAATTTTTAATTAATTTCACGTCTAACTTAATAAACAAAAATTGACATGAAATTATTTATTTTTAAATGGTACCCTATCATATTAGCTTTCATTTGTATGTTATATTCAATTACATTAGGTATTTTAGGGAGAGAACAAGAAGCTTTATATTCGGCACACTGGCCGGCTACAATTCTATTATTTGCGATAGCAATTCGTCAAAGAAGAACAACATGAGTATCGGTTTTTTTATTATTGGAGGAATAATTTTTTCAATTTATTTGTACTTTACTATTTGGAATATTTATTATTCCAACAACAAACAAAGAGAAGAAAGTTATCCAACTGTCAGAGAAAAACAAATCTCTGAAAAAAATGAGGTAAAAGCTGAAGTTAAAAATGGGCTTGAAAAAGAGGTTTAAAATAGTTTTTTGACTTTGTAAAGTCTTTTTTAACGAACTTGACAATAATCATCAGTGAGAAATTTATTTGAAGTGAAAAACGATTAGTATTCATTCTTGTCGGTCAAATTTGATTACTTACAATTACGTGAAAAACACATATCTCTGGTGAAAAGAACTTATTTTTTCTTTGTTTGCAGAAATTGTGCTTGTGACCATTGATTTGTTGCTATTATACATGAATAACGAAAATGGGTTACAATGCAGAATTTTACGGTTAAGAACTAATGCAAGATTAATTAATATATGTAATTTTCAATTGAATAGTTAGGGATGATATTATCAGCTCCTTAGTTAAGTAAGCAGGTTCGTTTTATTTTGATCAAAGAGTTTAAGCAACATAACATATTTCTAGCAAGGGAGTTTTTCCAACTTACAAATTCTATCCTTAAAATAGGGTAAAGATTTGACTCCACAATGTACTACTGTAAATATGGATAAAACTGATATTTTCTGAGGTCTTGAATTTAAAGTTAACTTTCATTATTGATAGTTTATCTCTTTTTAATAATTCCTTCCCTAATTTATAAAAAAATATGATACTGTTGAAATACAAAAAACCCTTAAACAATTGAAGTTTAAGGGTTTGTTTTTGTAGCGAGGACGGGATTTGAACCCGTGACCTCAGGGTTATGAATCCTGCGCTCTAACCGACTGAGCTACCTCGCCAAATGTCCAAGAGAACCGCCTTGAACGCGGGTGCAAATATAGAAATTATATTAAAGCATGCAAACATATTTTGAAGAAAAAAAAATATTTGTAAAAAGGCTTTTTTCTTGCAGTTTTATTCTATATATTTCGGGAAAATTAAATGCAACTCATGGATCAGAAAGTACGTTACGAAATCGAGTTCCCCATAAATTCCTCGCCTCAACTATTATATCAATATATATCAACGCCATCAGGTTTGTCTGAATGGTTTGCTGATAATGTGAATTCTCGTGGTGAATTTTTCACTTTTATTTGGAATGACTCCGAAGAAAAAGCGAGACTCGCCTCAAAAAAAACAGGCGAAAAGGTAAAATTTAAATGGGTTGATGACAGCGGTAACGATACGGAGTACTTTTTTGAGCTACACATATTAGTGGACGAACTTACTAAAGATGTTTCATTGATGGTGGTAGATTTTGCTGAGCAAGATGAGGTCGATGAAGCTACATTGCTTTGGGAAAACCAAATTTCAGATTTAAAACATCTCATAGGATCTGTATAGATAAATCCTATTTTATAACTTATCTTTGCCCTAAATATCAATTAGGGCTTTTTTTATGATTAATTTTAATGGAAATATCGTGTCTGAGGATGCTACTGTGCTGACTAACAATCGTGCGTTTTTATACGGCGACGCAGTTTTTGAGACAATCAAAATTCTAAATAATAAAATTCTTTTTTTAGAAGATCATTATTTTCGGCTAATGTCTTCAATGCGGGTGGTGAGAATGGAAATTCCGATGAATTTTACAATGGAATATTTAGAAGAACAAATTCTTTCTGTTGTAAATACAACTTCATTACAGTCATCATCTCGTGCGCGAATTACAGTGTATCGAAATGATGGAGGTTATTATCTACCAAATAACAATTCTGTTTCTTTTTTAATTAGCGCGGTAGTCTTAGAAAATACTTTATATACTATCGAGAAAGTGAATTACGAAGTAGATTTGTACAAGGACTTTTACATTACAAAGCAATTGCTTTCATCGATAAAAACCACTAATAAGATGATCAATATTACTGCAAGTATTTTTGCGTCAGAAAACGGCCTAGACAACTGTTTGTTGCTCAATGATAGTAAAAATGTAGTGGAAGCAGTGCAAGGTAATATTTTCATGCTTTTAGGCAGTAAACTGATTACGCCACCTGTCTCTGAAGGATGTCTTAATGGTGTAATGAGAAAACAAGTTTTGAATTTGGCTAAGAAAATAGAAAATTTAGAGGTTGTTGAGGAAGCAATTTCTCCATTTGATCTTCAAAAAGCCGATGAATTATTTATTACTAATGTGATTAAGGGAATTCAACCTATCACGCAGTATCGCAAAAAAAGTTTTACCACAAATAGATCGATTGAAATATTGGAAAAATTAAACGAATTGATTAGCAGCAATTAATTTAGATAAGGATTTTCAGGGGCATTTAACCAAATGAGATAATCACCTCCTAATTCTTTAATTTGATCCTTCCAGAAATGGGTTGCTGATTTTCCTATTATTTTATTTTTATAACTGTTAGAGTTAATGATCCAAGAATTGTTTTCCATTTCATTTTCTAACTGTTTCTCATGCCAGCCAGTGTATCCTAAAAAGAAGCGAATATTGTTATTACTTATTTTGCCATTATTGATAAGTTCTTTTGCCGACTCAAAGTCACCGCCCCAATATATTCCGTTAGAAATCTCAATACTGTTTGGAATTAACTCAGGAATGTTGTGTATAAAATAAAGGTTGTCTTGTTCAACTGGTCCGCCATTGTAAATTTTAAATCTAGCGTCAATTTCTGGAATTAGGTCGTGTATCGTGTATTTTAATGGTTTATTTATAATAAAACCAACAGATCCTTCTTGATTATAATCTGCTAATAAAATTACTGATCTATTAAATGATACGTCTCCGATAATAGTTGGCTCAGCAATAAGCAGATAGCCTTTTTTTAACTTATCTTTTATCATTTGCTTGGATATTTTTATTAAAGTTAAGTTTTATAATATAAGATCGCCAAATAAAATCGTTAAAAAGCATAAAAAAACCTCCCGAATGGAAGGTTTTGCTTATATAGTAGGGACTTAAATTAGTTTACCGCACCTTCTAGTTCTGCACCCGCTTTAAATTTTACTACATTTTTAGCAGCAATTTGGATTGTTTTTCCTGTTTGAGGATTTCTTCCATCTCTAGCAGCTCTAGCAGAAACAGACCATGATCCGAAACCTACTAAAGATACCCGTCCACCTTTTTTCAAAGTGTCTCCCACATTTCCTAAAAATGACTCTAAAGCTAGTTTAGCTGCAGCTTTTGTAATTCCTGCATCAGCAGCAATAGCATCGATTAATTCTGATTTGTTCATAATAAATAGTTATTAATTGTTGGTTATACAATATTGTTAATACACAAATTTAATAGGAATAACGTACCTTGCAAGTCTTTTGTGCTAATTTAATTTGATTTGTTAATAACTTATTTTTTTTGTTCATAAAAGAAAGAAAATTTAGATATAAAACAGAAAAACCTACTTTTCATTGGCTTTAGTAGGCTTTAACTTCCTTTCCAAATTTAATTCCGTTTAACAATTCTGAGGCACTCATTTTCTTTTTACCAGCTAATTGTAATTGTAAAATCTCAATAAATCCCTTCTTTACTGCAATTTTAATTTCTTTTTTGGTGCAAATTAGTGTTCCTACGGCGTGTAAATGTTGATCATAAATAATCTTACTCTCGTAGATTTTTACATTCCACTCCTCATTTAGGTCTCCAAAAAGGCACCACGCTGCAGGATAAGGACTTAAACCACGAATTAAATTGTTTATGTCAACCGCTGACTTCGTCCAATCAATTTTGCAATTTTCCTTATCAAGTTTGTAAGCTGTTTTAATTTTAGCAGTGTCCTCTTGAATTATAGTATTTACCGGTCCTTTTTCTATTAGTTTCATAGTGTCAATAACGGTTTGACTGCCTAACTGCATCAATCTATCGTGCAGTTGCCCTGCATTTTCATTATCGTCAATTGTGATTTCTGAGTTTAAAATCATGGCTCCCGTATCGATTTTGTCATCAATAAAGAAAGTAGTGACACCAGTTTTTATTTCGCCATTAATAATAGCCCAGTTAATAGGAGCGGCACCACGATAATTAGGTAATAAAGAAGCATGAAGATTAAAAGTTCCTAATGATGGCATTTCCCAGACTACTTTTGGCAACATTCTAAAAGCTACAACAATTTGTAAATTAGCCTTCAAAGCTTTTAATTCTGATAAAAAGTTTTCATCTTTTAAGTTGGCTGGCTGTAATAATGTGAGGTTGTTTCTTATCGCAAATTCTTTTACGGCTGAATATTTTATTTTTTGTCCACGACCAGCCGGTTTGTCAGCAGCGGTAATGACGCCTACAACTTCATAATTATTTTTAATTATAGTTTCTAGAATTCCGACTGCAAATTCTGGGGTTCCCATAAAAACAATTCGTAATTTTTCCATTATGTTTTTAGTGTATATTTATTATTTGGTTTAACCAAGATAATATCGTTTTCTAATAATTCTTGCAATACAAAGATAACTTCCTCTGGGTTATTTTTAGTCCTATTTTGAATATCTCTTGAGTTTAAATCTTCAATTTTTAGTAAGGTGATAATTTGGTTTTGAAGTAAAGTAACATCTTTTTTCTTAATTTTCTTAGTTATACAGAAGGAACAAATACCGCAATCAACAATTGTTTTTTCGCCAAAATAATTTAATATCAACTTGTTTTTGCAAATTGATTTTTCATTGATGTAATGAACAACAGCTTGCAGCTGCTCTTTTTTTAACTGATTTTGATTTTCCAAATGTTTTGAAACCCGACTAATTGTTCGCTCATCTTCTCGTATTTCATTGAATATTATTGTAGCATCATTATTTTTCGAGTGAAATTCTATAATTTCTTTTTCTTTTAATTTGTTTAAAACAGCTAGTATTTCTGATTCTTTGTGATTTGATTTTTTTGCGATTAATTGTAAGTTAAAAGCAGTTTGCATTTCATAAATTCCCGGATAAGTGCGCAAAATAGCTAGAATAATCTCTTCATCATTGCTATTTAAACTTACATATCGAATTACTTCCTTAGACGAAATTAAAAACTGTAATGTGATTTTTTCAGAAAATTCTTGAGACAAAGTGATAATTCCTTGCCGATCTAAAAACTGTAATGCATTATACGTTTTTAATGTAGGAAATTCATATCGCAAACAAAAATGATGCAAATTAAACGTAAACTGTTCGTTAATCCCTTCGCTATAAGCAATTTGAAAATAATTATTTAGTTTGACATACATTAAATTCAAAAACTTTTTATCAGGTAAAATATTGATAAACTGATTTTTAGCCTGAATAATATCAGATGGACTAGTTAAAAGTATAGCAAAAGCTCTTTCGCCGTTTCGTCCAGCACGTCCAGCCTCCTGATAATAATTCTCTATATTCTCTGGTAGCTGAATATGAATTACCGTTTTTACATTGGCTTTGTCGATTCCCATTCCAAAAGCGTTTGTGGCGACAATAACCTGTGCGTCTTCGTTCATCCAAGATTGCATATTCTTATCTTTTTCTTTGGACGAAAGTCCTCCATGATAATAGGTTGCTTTAAAACCTAAAGATTGTAATTGAGCCGAAATGTCTAAACATGCTTTTCTATTTCGAACATAAATTATAGATGGTTCAGGATTTTTCTTTAAAATTTGTTCAATTCTAAAAATTTTATCCTCAATTTCAAAAACCATGTAAGCAATATTTTCTCTCGCAAAAGATTTCTCAAATACTTGAGGATTATGTAATCCTAACTGGGATATAATTTCTTTCTTTACTCGTGGGGTTGCAGTGGCGGTCAAAGCAAGAAAGGGCGTTGCTGGAAAATGCTTTTTGAGGGACGAAATTTTTAAATAAGCTGGACGAAAATCATGTCCCCATTGCGAAACGCAGTGTGCTTCATCAATGGTTATTAAATTAATTGGCAAACTTTTTATCCGATCTAAAATCCAATCGGATTGCAAACGCTCAGGCGATAAATAGAGAAATTTGTAATTTCCAAATTGACAATTATCAAGCAAGTCAATCATTTCTTCTGATCTAATACCACCAGTAAGGGCAATTGCTTTGATATTTCGTTGTTGCAAATTGGCTACTTGATCTTTCATCAATGCGACTAAGGGCGAGATAACCAAGCATATTCCATCTTGTATCAAAGATGGAATTTGGAAACAAACTGATTTTCCGCCACCAGTTGGCATCAGTGCAAAAGTGTCTTGACCGCTCAAAACCGATGTGATTATTTCGTTTTGGAGTGATCTAAATTTATCATGTTTCCAATATTTTTGAAGTAGCGCTAATGCTTCTGGCATAGATTACAGTTTTCAATTCAATAAAAAAGAAGTTCAATTGTATATATTGAACTGCAGTTTATTTAGAAATTTCATCTAAGATAAAAAGAATTCGGTTATCCATTGTATCTTTTGGTACTTCTATCAGTTCGTAACCGTAATTTTGATAAGTTTCAACAAGGTGAGCGTAAATTAATTTTGCTTGTTCGAAATTTTCGTACCGTGCATCATCACCGATGTAAATTTCTTCCCAGGGAGGAAGGAGGAATATTTTTGAGTACTGATATTCACGACAAGCGTTATCAAAAGTAGCAGGATAACTATCTCCTATATAGTGCATATAAGCCAGTACATCTGGAATCCCGCGGTCAATAAATACCATTTCATGAGCTTCATCTAAAGCATTTTGAAATTGTTTTTTTCTCCCTTCAAGCAGCAATTCACTAAATAATAAAGGTTTTTCAAGGAATAATTGTTCAATTCCTTGTTTCTTAGCTTCTAATGTTACTTCTCTAGAAATTTCTGGATAGCAACAGTGCCCTTTATCGACTAATCCTTCTATGATCGTAGTTTTACCTGTTCCAGGACCGCCAATGATAACTATAATTTGTTTTTGCACTTTTTTGGAAAATAAGGCGCAAAATTACTTTAATTAATTGATATTTGAAAAATTCAAAGCTTCTAAATTGGATGAAGCAAAAAAATATAGTCAAAATTCATAATTCGCTTTCGAAACTGTATCTTTGCTTTTCTTTTCAAATAAATAATGGATCAAAAAACAAAAGAATTTTACGAAAGATTGAAAGTAGAGTTGGATATAAGCAATACGTGGCCAACAAATTATTTATTTAAGTTCATTGTGCCTACTGTAAGTGATAATGTTGAGCGAGTTGAAAACGCTTTTGACTGCATGGGTGCTGTCATCAATACTAAAAAATCAAAAACAGGAAAATATACTAGTATTTCAGTTGATGTCACAATGAAAGACTCGCAAGAAATAGTGGATAAATACGTAGAACTTTCTACAATTGAAGGTATTGTTTCCCTTTAAATAAAAATAATTTTAAAAAGATGTTTTGTCCGTGTGGCACCATTTAGACTTCTATCTTTAAAATTTAAAATATACATCCCAATATGAATTCAAAATATATTAAAGAAAACTCAAACGATGTGGTTCATCATTTGGAATATAATGCAGAGCGTTCACATTTAATTATTCCAGAATATGGTCGTCATTTGCAAAAATTGATTGATCAAGCAACTCAAATTGAAGATGATATTGAGCGCAATAAAGCTGCGAAATACATTATTCAGGTAATGGGAAGTTTAAATCCGCATTTACGTGACGTTCCAGATTTTCAACATAAATTGTGGGATCAACTTTTTATTATGTCCGATTTTAAATTAGTTGCTGATTCTCCATATCCTATTCCGTCTCGTGAAGTTTTGCAATTAAAACCAGATGTTTTAAAATACCCGCAAAATTTTCCAAAATACAGATTCTACGGTAACAATATAAAGTACATGATTGATGTAGCCAATAAGTGGGATGACGGCGATATGAAAAATGCATTGGTAAAAGTTATTGCTAATCACATGAAAAAATCATACCTGAGTTGGAATAAAGACACCGTAAAAGATGATGTAATTTTTGAACATTTATACGAACTGTCTGACGGTAAGTTAAATTTACTTCAAAGCGAGGAAGAATTATTAAATACTACTGATTTATTGCGCACTAATAAACGGGTTTCAAATAAAATTTTACCTGCGGGTCAGCCAAAAATATTAAGTAATAAAAATAGCAAAACAGGAAAACCAAATCCAGTTCATAAAAATCAAAATAGAAAACCTTTATAAAATTGTTATTGGTGAAGGATTAAAGCTTTTTTAATTTGGAAACCATGACCTATAAATTAAATCAGAATGGGAATTTTTAAAATAGAAGGAGGCATCAGCCTAAAGGGAGAAATCACACCTCAAGGAGCTAAAAACGAGGCATTGCAAATATTATGTGCAGTTCTTTTAACGCCTGAAAAAGTGATGATCAATAATATTCCTGATATTATCGATATTAATAAATTGATTACTCTTTTAGGAAACCTCGGCGTTAAAATTGAAAAAACGGCACACGGCTCCTACACTTTTCAAGCTGATGATGTAAATATGCAATACTTAGAAACCGAAGCTTTTAAAAA
>Ga0105045_10003163_pt1 | contig 14070 bp, 6 predicted proteins | sample MAT02_FD_78089 | JGI IMG/M metagenome (GOLD analysis project Ga0105045, IMG submission 78089) | Freshwater microbial communities from Lake Fryxell liftoff mats and glacier meltwater in Antarctica - MAT-02 (megahit assembly) | ecosystem: Environmental > Aquatic > Freshwater > Ice > Liftoff...
CCACCGTCATTTTCCCTTCCAAACCCAAGGCCCTGATGCTCTTCATGGCGGCACTCAACTGGCCTTTACCGCCGTCAATGATGACCAATTGGGGCAGCCCTGCGCCCTCCCCTATCAAGCGCTGATACCGGCGCAGCACCACTTCTTCCATACTCGCAAAGTCATTGGGGCCTTCCACGGTTTTGACGTTAAAATGGCGGTAATCGCGCTTGCTGGGTTTGGCATTCTTAAACACCACACAACTGGATACCGGGTTGGTACCCTGCAAGTTAGAGTTGTCAAAACACTCTATCCAAAGCGGTGCAGCCTCCATGTGCAGGTCGGCTTGTAAGGTGCGGAGAATACGCTCGGCACTGGTTTGTTTGCCTGTAGCATTCATGGCCTGCTTCTTTTTTTGGAGCAGGTGGTACTGCACGTTTTTTTCTGATAAATCGAGCAGTTTTTTCTTGTCGCCAATTTTGGGCACCGTAATCGTCAGGTCTTCATGGGGGATACTCAACTCAAACGGTACAATCAGTTCGCGGGTATGACTTTCGAAGCGCTCTCGTAAATTCTGAATGGCCAATACGAGCATGGTATCGGGCTCTTCGTCGAGGTTTTTGATCAACGTAAGCGTGTAAGTATGGATAATGGCTCCGTTGGCTACTTTGAGGTAATTGACGAAGGCTTCCTTTTCGTCGCTGGCAATCGAAAACACATCTACATCCTGAATGCTGGGGTTCACAACCGTACTTTTCCCTTGATAATCTTCAAAAAGGGCCAATTTCTCCTTCATTTCTTGCGCGAAACCAAATTGCATGTTGTCGGCAAAACGGAGCATTTCAGATTTCAAATGGTTTTTAACCGCCGAAAAATTGCCTTTCAGAATATTTTTTATCTGCTCGATTTTTTCGTTGTACGTTTCTTCTGTCTCCAGCCCAATGCAGGGCGCCTGACAGTTTTTTATATGGTATTCAAGGCAGGGTTTGAATTTGTTTTTAGTGATGTTTTCAACCGAAAGATTCAGTTGGCAGGTGCGCAGTTGAAATAATTTTCGAATCAACTCGGCGATTTGCTCCACCCGAAATTTCTGCAAATACGGCCCGAAGTACGTGGACCCATCTTTGAAAGATTTGCGCGTAAGAAACACCCGTGGGAAACGCTCTTTTTTGATACAAATATAAATGAGCGGCGATTTTTCATCTTTCAGCATCACGTTGTAGCGTGGCTGGTACCGTTTGATGAGGGTATTTTCGAGCAACAGGGCATCATGCTCCGTTTCAACAATGGTAAATTCTATGTGGTGGGCGTTCCGAATCAGCACCTTGGTTTTGGCAAGTTGGTGTTTTTTGTCTCCAAAATAGGACGAAAGCCGGTTTTTGAGGTTTTTTGCCTTCCCCACGTATAAGACAGTGCCTTCCTCGTCCACGTATTTATAAATACCCGGCTGAGTCGGAATGGAGGGGGCAAATACTTTGAATACTTCGTTGGTCATACAGAACGGGCAGAAAATCAGGCACAAAAATAATGGTCATCCCACTTTTAGTAGGCGTTTTGGTGACTTTAAGTCTAAACTGCTCCTTTTTTCAACAAAAAAAAGTAACTTATTGCCGTAAAGATTCAATATTTGTTCGCTAAAGTAAGGCTTTTCATTTTTAAACCTAATCGTCATGCGACTCTTCCTTCCTTCCCTCGCCCTTTTAGGGGCTTTTTATGCTTTTCCGCTCTCCGCAACCGCCATCGTTCCGTTTGCCCATCTGAGCGAAGCCACCACCTACAGCGAATATGTGGCGTTGGGCTGTGCAATCATACCCAGCGCTACCGAAGTGAATGGCACGACCTACCAAGATATGCGATTTGAATCGCTGGAAGTCGCGAAAGGAGCCTTAGCACCCGGCACGCAGTTTCTGCTTCGGCCATTGTCTGAGCAAAAAGCCCCCTATCGCATTGATATCACCGGCGATTCCCAACCCAAAACAGGCAAACCCTACTTATTGTTTTTATGCGCAAAAAAGGATTTTTGGCGGCCTATGGTGCTTTCTTACTACGTTTTTAAACAAATCAAGTCCGACGATGATGCTTTTTTAGTTCCTGTAGGCGGTGCGGGTATGGAGGCCGTTCAGCGTTATTTTTTCAGCAGCACACACTCGTTTGATGGGATGGATTGGGAAAATGCTTTGTATGGTTTTGTGGTGGCGAATAATGGCACACCCAGTTGTTTGAGCAGTGCGAATTTTGAAATTATGATGACCCGCCAACTCGCCCGAGTCAATCGAATGGGGCATCTGAGTTCTTCTAATTTTCCCAACCAAATCATGAATCCGATTTGTTGCAACACCATTAATACCAAAGATTGGGATTGCATGAATTACGCGCATCCATCCCCAGCTCCAGTAACGTTAATTTCATTTGAAGCGGAGGTGAAAAACGAGCAAACCGTCCTGCTCCGCTGGGCTACGGCTATGGAAAAAGACAATGCCTATTTCAGCGTTTTACGCTCTAAAAATGGCACGCAATACACTGATATTCAAAGAATTAACGGCCAAAAAAATCCGCAAGGTGGCCAATACCAATGGGAAGATAAAAATCCATTAAAAGGGCAAAACTATTACTTGCTTAGTCAGACGGATTTGGACGGAAAATCTCAGCATTTGAGTATTCGAGCGGTTACGGTGGGCGCCAATACGGCCAGCCTTCAAATCCAGCCGCACCCCGTGACGGGCAATGCGCTCACGTTTAGTATCATTCTTCCAAGGGATTTTGAGGGCGTATTGGAGGTAGTCGCTATGGATGGCCTAACGGCTATTTCCCAGTTGATTTCACTGGAAAAAGGGTTGCAATCCGTGCAACAACCACTGGGCGATTTGCCGAAGGGTATTTACCTGCTCCATTTGTATGACGGTCAGCAACAATGGTCCGCTCGATTTTTGAAAAATTGAGCGGACGAAAGCAAGTTTTGTACATTTGCTCAGTTCCCACTTTTTTGGCCTGCAATTGTTTAAACTTGCTTTGATTATGTCTTTACTTCGCGCCACTGTAATCCTAACGCTCTATTCCCTATTGGGGGGCAATATGCTCAAGGCTCAATGTCCAATTACTGTGGATGCTGGGCCCGACATATATGTTTGTCCACCCGCTGGCCCGGTCCAACTCGATGGAAACATTTTCGGCGACTACCTGAATTTCAATTGGACACCCACCACGGGTATGAGCGGGGGCAACACCCTCAGCCCTACAGTGACTGTGAATCAAACGACTCAATACGTACTCACGGGATTTGCCGCAGACTTTTCTAACAACTTGATTGTCAATGGTGATTTCGAAAATGGCAATTCAGATTTTACCAGTGCGTACGGGTACAACCCCGGCAATTTGGTGCCAGAAGGGGTGTACGATGTCCTTGATAATCCACGAAACGCCCACCCAGGCTTTGCCGCCTGCGCCGATCATACAACCGGTACGGGCAATATGATGGCCGTCAATGGCGCGGGTACGCCCAACCAAGATGTGTGGTGCCAAACGGTATCGGTTATGCCCAATGCACAATATGTATTTTCGGCATGGGTAACCTCTCTGGTAGCCGCGTCTCCGGCCCTCCTGCAGTTCAGCATCAATGGCACACCCTTAGGGCCCATTTTTTCTGCGCCTGGCTCGATCTGTAATTGGCAGAATTTTTTTCAAACTTGGAACAGCGGCAATAATAGCAGTGCGACAATTTGTATCGTCAACCAAAACACGGTGTTGGGCGGCAATGATTTCGCCTTAGATGATCTTTTTTTCAACCAAACTTGTTCCGTGACGGATACCGTGACGGTCAATGTGGTCTCTGTTAGTGCCGTGGCGGCACCGTCGTTGGTGACTATCCCTTGTGACGGGGCGAATATCCAAATTTCGGGCAATGGCTCCAGCACTGGCCCGAACATCAACTACCAATGGAATACCGGAAATGGCAATATCGTGTCGGGCGATGACACCTTGACCCCTACCATTGATGCGCCCGGCGAGTATATTTTGGAGGTTTCTTATGTGGTAAACGGCGACGTGATTTGCGCCCGAACAACCCAGGTAACGGTGATTTTAAACCCCAATCCGCTCAGTGCGTGGATAACGCCTCCGCAACCGCTCGGCTGTGGCTCGCCTACTACTCTTCTGGTTGGAAATACGACACAAGCAGCCTTTTCTGTGTATGAATGGAGCACTTTTAACGGTAATATTGTGGGAGCTGCCGACCAGAAAAACTGTACTGTTAATCAGGTGGGGATTTATACTTTGTTGATTACCAATAGTAATACGGGGTGTACGGCCACCGCGGAAGTCAGCGTAACCCAAACTACCAACGTCCCAACGTCTAATGCGACTTCCAATGGGATAATCACCTGCGCCCAAGATTCGGTGCCCCTTTTCGGTACGGGCAGCAGCAATGGGGCAAATATTGCCTATCACTGGACCACTATTTCTGGTCAAATAACGGGCCACCCCGATAGCCTACAAACCACCGCAGGGGCAGGCGGCCAGTACATTCTGGCTGTAACCAACACCGCCAATAACTGCACCGCGTACGATACCATAACCGTACCGGCCAACATCACCCCACCTTCGGTAGTCGGAACGCTCCCGCCGCTGATTTCCTGCGACCCGAATCAGGACACGATTTCTATTTTTATTCAGGTTGGGCCGCCGGCTTTTGTGCTGATTGACTGGACTACCTCTAACGGTCACATCGTGTCGGGGCAATACACCCCTGGCCCGCAGGCCGACCAACCCGGCATTTATATGGTGTCGGTATTTGACCCAGCCAATGGCTGTTATAATTACGACACATCTATGGTATTGGCTAATTTTACCATACCCATAGCCCAAATATTACCCGCCGACACCCTCACTTGTGCAGACCCCAATATTTTATTGCAAGGCAGTGGCTCTAGCGTGGGGGCTAACTTTTCCATTAACTGGACTTCCAGCAATGGGGGAAACATCCTTTCTGGGGCCAATACGCTCACCCCCACGGTCAATGCCCCCGGCGATTATTGGCTCATCCTGCGCGACAGTATAAGTCAATGCACCGATACCGCCATGGTACGGGTACTCGCCGACACCAGTGTGGTGATGGCAGCGGCCAACGCTCCAGACACCCTCACTTGCGCCGTGGATACCGTCGGTATCAATGCCAACGGGTCGAGCAACTTAGGCAACATGACCTACCAATGGACTACCCCAAATGGACATTTTGCCCTGGGCGAAAACACGGCTAATCCGCTGGTGGATGCGCCCGGAACATACATCTTGGAATTGACCAATTTGACCAACGGCTGCGTGGCGACCGATACCGTGACGGTGCTTCACAACACCGCTCCGCCCAAGATTTTTATACAAATTCCGGACACGCTCACCTGTGCAATTCTGACACAACCCATTCTTGCTCAAATCATTACGCCCGGCCTTCATACCTTCCTCTGGACTGTCAGTAACGGCGGCAACATACTCAGCGGCGATGGTACGCTGCTACTCACTGTGAATCAAGCCGGCACTTATACCCTGACCGCCGCGAGTGCGGTCAATAGTTGCACAGCCAGCGCCTCGGTACAAGTGGTGCTGGAAGCAGGGGCACCCCAAGTCTTGACACCCCTCGTGGGGCCGCTCACCTGCGCACAAACGACCCAAATATTGAGCGCCAATGGCTCCTCTTTTGGCCCGAATATGGTGTATTCATGGACAACCGCGAATGGAAATATTACCGCCGGTGCAGATAGCCCCACACCCACCGTGTCGGCACCGGGCACTTATACCTTGCTGATTACCAACCAATTAAATGGATGTACGGCCAGTTCGAGCGTACTGCTCCAACAAGATACCACCGCTCCATTTGCACAGATGATTACCCCCGCCGATACCTTGAACTGCCTGACCGACCAACTCGAACTCTTGGGCGATGGCACCGGGACCAGTGCTTGGAATACGCCGGATGGCAATATTTTATTTAGTAATGGATTTACGGCACAAATTGACGCGCCCGGCACCTATTTTCTGAGCACCACCGACCCAAACAATGGCTGTATTGCGTTGGATAGTGTATTTATTTTGGAAAATATTCAACTACCGACGGCGCAAATTTTGCCTGCGGCTACGCTGACTTGCGCCTTGACTAATTTGAGTATTTCGGCAAATGTGGGTGGCCAAAACATTCAATTAGATTGGCAAACGAGTGATGGAAACATTGTTTCAGGACAAAATACCAACAGCCCAACCATTGATCAAGCCGGCACTTACATATTGATTGTCAACGACTTGCAGAATGGCTGCACCCAGTCGGCAAGCATCACCGTGGCACAAGACACGGCTGCCCCCATCTTGATCATTGCCCCAGCTGCTACCATCACTTGTGGTGTACCGACCATCACCATCGCCGCCCAAAACCTTTCCTTACCCGGCAATTTCACCTACACTTGGACGGCCCAAGGGGGTGCCAACATAACGGCCGGAAGCACCACCCTCAGCCCCACCCTAGATGCCGGTGGCATACTCAGTCTCAGTATTTTAAATACCGATAATGGCTGCGAAACCGCCGAAACCGTCCCCGTTGTCCAAAACACCCTGCCCCCCGCCGCCGATGCCGGGATAGATGCCATCCTTAGTTGCCTCACCAGCACCCTGACGCTGCAAGGCGTGGGCAGTGGCGCCCCGATGTTGACCTATCAGTGGATAGCCAGTAATGGCGGGAACATCGTCTCTGGACAAAACACCCCCAACCCCGTAATTGACCAAGATGGTGCGTACACCCTCACGGTTGAAAACCCGGTAAACGGCTGTACTGCTAGTGATAACATATTGATTTCAAACGATTTGAATGCGCCCTCGGCGAATGCTGGCACACCCAGCACCCTCACTTGTGCGGTAACAAGCACCCAACTATTGGGTACTGCCAGTAGCGGCCCGACCGTAAGTTACCTCTGGATCGCCTCGAACGGAGGCAATCTAGTATCCGGTCAAAACATCCTCAGTCCAACCGTGGACCAAGCTGGTATTTATACCTTGTCCGTCACCAACTCGGCCAATGGCTGCGTGGCTACGAGCAGTGTGACCGTACCGCAAAACATTGTCCCACCCACGGTGGAGGCGGGCGCGAATGTCTTTTTGACCTGCGCTGTCAGCAGTTTGCAACTCTCTGGAAATGCGGACATGGCGGCTTATGCTTGGACGACCGCCAATGGCCAAATTATTTCTGGCGGCAACACCCTCAACCCCAACATCAATGCGGCTGGCACCTACACCCTGACGGCTACTTTGGCCAGCAACGGCTGTTCTGCCAGCGATGTAGTACAAGTGAGTTGGGATACAATTTCGCCTATTTTTGCGCTAAATACACCGCTTCCATTAACCTGTGTACTAGAAAGTACTGCCTTACAAGGAATGGTGCAACAACCCACCTCGGGCAATTACACCGCCCAATGGAGCACGCAAAACGGTAGTTTTGACGCGCCCCTAAATGCGCTCAACACCAGCGCAAACGCCCCCGGAACCTACCTGTTGACGATTCAAAACAGCCAAAATGGCTGCACGCAAACCCAAACAATCATAGTGGCACAAGATACCCTTACCCCCATTGTAGTGTCTGCCGCGGGAGGCGAACTGACTTGTACCACCCAAAGCCTGCTTCTCGACGGAATAGGTTCTTCTGCCGGAAATTCATTCTCCTACCAATGGAGCAGCCCGAATGGCGGCCTCATTCTTTCCGGAGGACAAACGCTGATGCCTACCGTGAGTGCGGTAGGAGAATATGTGTTGATGGTGAGCAATGCCGTGAACGGCTGCACCGCCAGCACCAGCAGCACGGTGGGCACCAATACCACCCCACCGCTCGCCGTAATTGGTCAGCCGAATGCGCTGAGTTGCTTGGTCAATCAGGTGACTTTGCAGGCCAGTGGTTCTAGTCAAGGTGCGAATTTCTTCGCTAATTGGGCCACTTCAGGCGGGAATATTGTATCGGGTCAAGGCACTTATGCCATCGCGGTTAGCAGTGCGGGCAATTATTTACTGACGATAGAAAACAGCCAAAACGGCTGCACGGCCACGGCGCAAATGCTCGTTCAATCGAATATTCAAACGCCCGGAGCATTGATATTGCCCATTATGGCACTGGATTGCAATACACCCATGATGATTTTGGTGGGTTCTAGCCCCACCATGGGCAGTTTGCTATACGTTTGGACGACTGCAGGCGCTGGAAATATCTTGAGCGGGGCAAGTACTCCGACCCCCCTGATAGATGCGCCCGGCACGTACAACTTATTGATTACTAACCCTAACACTGGTTGCAGTTCATCCACCAGCATTGTGGTGACTAAAACACCCGACCCCAGTGTAAGTCCCCTGACCCTGCAGCCCAACTGTTTTGTGCCGACGGGTGCCATTGCGGTGAGTGGTGTGACGGGCGGTCAGGCACCGTACCAATATTCCATCAATGGGGGGCAGAGTTATCAGGCGGAAACGCAATTTCCGGCCCTAGCGCCGTCCACTTATTCGCTGGTAGTGCAAGATGCCAATGGCTGCACACAAGTGCAGACCGTGGTGATTGATGCTCCATTTTTGCCCACACTTCAGGTGGATGATATTCAAAAAATAGACCAAGGCGATTCAATATTGCTTGCTCCTAGCACCAATATTGCCGCCGCCGACATTGCCACTTGGGAATGGACACCCGCGAACGGGCTTTCTTGCACCGATTGTGCCAGCCCTTGGGCCAGGCCTGCGATGAGTCATTATTATGTGGTAAAAGTGGAAGACCTCAATGGTTGCATAGCCGAAGAGCGAATTTTAGTGCAAGTAAGTCGCAAACGGTATGTTTACCCGCCCAACATCTTCTCGCCAAATGACGATGGCGACAATGATTTTTTCACATTGTATGCCAAGGGCGTGCAGGAAATTCGCCAGTTGACGGTGTTTGACCGCTGGGGCGAGGCCGTTTTTGAGCAAAGAAATTTTGCCCCCAACGACGAATCCATGGGCTGGAACGGGCGTTTTAAAGGAGACCCCGTCAACCCTGCGGTATATGTTTGGGTAGCCGAAATTGTATTTACGGATGGGGAAGTAGAAATCCTATATGGCGACATAACCGTCCTAAGATAAAAAAAGCCCCTCCTATAATCAGGAGCGGCTTATGCTTTGGTTCGTGTAAATCAGTTCTGGAATATGGAGGGTAAAAATCAGTACTTGAAACGTGTGTTTGTGTTCCCTAGTTTAACCTTTAAACGTGGGCCTGCGGGGAAGTCACCGTATTTTAAAGAATATTTTCACCTCAACATCTGCCCGTTTTTATCAATGTAATAAAACTGCTCGCCGTTTGTACTTACCCGTGCTTTTCCGCCGGAAAACTCCTCGGCTTTTTGAAAGCAACAAATCACTTCTTTGGTCCGCAAATTTCGGTACGCATATCGGTCGCCCATGTAACCGAGTTCCATACCATCTGCGAATTTAGCATTGCCATAACTCCTAAACTTTTCATTAGCAGTTTTGCCACTTTGTTTTGGCGGCGGCGCGGGAAGGCTTTGGGTTTCTCGTTTACTTTCGGGCAATTTTGTTTGGGCGGCTGTCTCTATGCGGGGTGAATCCTCATTTTTGGCTAAAAAAATCTTCTTTTTTACCGCAAAACCGATTGCAAATGCCAGCAGTAACACGAAGCCTGCCACCAAAATCCAAGTCCTTCCAATACTGCTTCCAGTACCTGCTACGGGAGGCAATTCATAGGCTGAGACCGAAAAACCCGCCTTTTTCAGCGGTTCGTCCGTCCAATTATTGGGAATATCATTGGCCCAATCCAACATACTCCGATTGATGCGTGCCAGTTCTAGGCGATAATCGTCGTGGTTGATGGTTCCTGCATGAAAATCGTCCATTAGGGCATGATACCGCGCGGAGTGATGGGACACAACGGAGCCATTTTCCTCATCGTCGTATGCCTTACAAAGCAACAGACCCGCCTCTATGGCGGCTTCTAATTTCCCTTTTATAAGGAGGCTTTCGACAAAAGATTCGGCATTTTGCATCATGTGTAGGGTGGGTGCAGGACTAGTTGAATAAGATAGGGTGACGAATATGTTTTTTATTTAAAAAAAATTAATTTATATCATGTTTAATATCTGCGACTTACAGGCGATTTTTCATCAAAAAAACATCTAAAGCCTGAAACGCGGTTTCTTCATCTACCCCAAACTTTGCTTTCAAATACAAAAAAATCTTATGCTCTTGCGGGGTCACTACGCCATCGGCTAAGATCACATCTAAGCAGTGGTAAAACAAGGGCAAACGGGTCTGCTCCCGAATCGCAGGCATCGCAGCATCTATTAGAGCCGCCGGACTGCCTACCTGTTGAAAGTACCCGTTCACCGCTTCCAGCAGCGCCTCCACATCTACCCCAATGAAGATATTTCTGCTTTTTAAAATACCCAAAAACGCCGTCGTTCCGCCCGGTCCGTCTATCTCATCGGCTCTCCGACAAGCGAATAAAACGGCCGCACAAGCAGCGGGTTCCTGCGTAATGTGCAGTGGGGTGGCGGCGGTGGTGGGGCTGAAAAAGTGGGTTGGCTGGGACATTTTTTTTGTTAAGATTGTTGCGGGGCTTCGCCGTTGAGTGGGTTGAGAACGTAGAATATTGAGGGCGTTGAGGTGGTTTAAAATATGGAGAATGCGTCCAAAATTACAAATTCCAGACCACCGCCCCTCAAGCTGCTAAACCGCCTGAACGCCCTCAACTATTCGACCTATTCTTCTCCCAAAAACGGATAGCGATAATCCGTAGCAGGCACCATATTTTCTTTCATCGTACGAGGCGATAACCACCGATAGATGTTTATCATTGAACCAGCTTTGTCGTTGGTGCCGGATGCCCGACCGCCGCCAAATGGCTGATGGCCCACCACGGCCCCTGTGGGCTTGTCGTTGATGTAATAATTGCCCGCCGCGTGTCGAAGTTTGTCACCAGCTAATACCACTGCCGCACGGTCGTTGGCGAAAATAGAGCCCGTGAGTGCATACGGTGAGGTGGTGTTGACGATGTCCAGTATTTCCTCAAATTTTTTGTCGTCATAGACATAAATCGTGAGTACAGGCCCGAAAATCTCCTCGCACATCGTGACGTATCTGGGATCAGACACTTCCAAAACCGTTGGCTCGATAAAGAAGCCTTTCGACTTGTCAAAGTTTCCGCCCGCAATCACTTTTACTTGGTCAGATTTTTTGGCTGCCGTAATGTAGCCTGCAATCCGGTCAAAGGCTTTTTCATCAATCACCGCATTGATGAAGTTGCGGAAATCTTCGGTAGTGCCCATTTTCATAGACGCTAAATCTGCCAACAAACCCTCTTTCACCTCGCCCCACATGCTCTTGGGCACATAAGCGCGCGAGGCCGCCGAACATTTTTGTCCCTGATACTCAAAGGCACCACGGCTCAAAGCCACCGACACGGCTTTGGGGTCGGCGGAGTTGTGGGCTACCACAAAGTCTTTACCGCCCGTTTCGCCTACGATGCGCGGATATCCGCGATAATTCATGATATTTTCTCCGATGGTTTTCCAAATGTGCTGGAAAACACCGGTACTACCGGTAAAGTGGATGCCTGCAAAATCTGGGTGTTTGAACACCACATCGCCGACGGTTTGTCCACCGACATGTACTAGGTTAATTACGCCCGCTGGCAAGCCGGCTTCTTCCATAATTTCCATCAGCAGGGCCGCTGAGTAAATCTGCGATTCAGCGGGTTTCCACACCACTACATTGCCTACCATGGCGGGTGCGGAAGGCAAATTGCCTGCAATGGCTGTAAAGTTGAACGGCGTTAGTGCGAACACAAAACCTTCTAACGGACGCCAGTCGGTGCGATTCCATACATTGCGGCTGCTGTGGGGCTGCTGCTTGTAAATTTCCTGCATAAAATACACGTTGTACCGCCAAAAATCGGCCAACTCACAAATGCAGTCAATTTCGGCCTGATAGGCGTTTTTGCTTTGGCACAGCATGGTGGCTGCGCACATTTTGGCGCGGTAAGGGCCTGTGAGCAAATCTGCAGCGCGGAGAAAAATAGCAGCGCGTTCTTGCCAAGGCATGGCTTCCCAGGCTGGTTTGGCAGCCAAGGCAGCATCAATTGCTAGTTTTACGTGGCTGGCATCCCCTTTTGAAAAATGTCCGAGCACGTGTGCACGCTCGTGGGGCGGGTGCATGGCTACTTTTTGGTTGGTAGAGATTCGCTTTCCACCAATCACCATCGGGGCTTCGATGGGGTTTGCTTTAGCAGCGGCGAGGGCTTGTTTGAGGGCTTGTTTTTCAGGCGAGCCGGGGCCATAATTCCAAATCGGTTCGTTGACCGGGGCTGGAACGGTAAATATTGCGTCAGTCATGTGTATGAAAGGTGGCAGAATGATGAGATGCCAGAATCTTGCTCGTTTTGAGCAATCGAAATGGGGGCTGGTGGGGTTAACTATGAGGCAAAGGTAAAAAAATGGGGCTTTTTGGGGGTGTTTTTTTCATTGAAATGGTTTTTTTGCTACTTTTATGAAAGAGCCCCAAAACCCAACAATTCCCTTAGAATTTATTTTGTTTAAATTTTTTACCCAAAAAATCATAAAATATTAAACAAAAAATCCAATGTACTGTTAGAAGTTTTTAATTTAACCAACCTTTACTTAAATTTCACTCAAAACTATGAAGAAGTTAATTTTTGGAATGTTCCTCGCCCTTAGCGCCACTCTGGCTTTCACCGCTTGCGACGATGACTCAGAAGACTCCCCTAAAAACTTAGTGGAAACTGCCCAAGCCACCCCAGAACTATCCTCCCTGGTAGCCGCTCTAAACCGTGCTGACCTAGTGCAGGCTCTAAGTGGCAATGGTCCTTTCACCGTTTTTGCGCCAACCAACAATGCTTTTAGTGCATTTTTGGCCGCCAACGGCTTTGCGACCCTCAACGATGTACCCGTTGACGTATTGAAGCTAGTGTTGCTTAACCACGTGGTGAACGGCGAAACCCGCGCAGCAGCGGTACCAGTAGAAGGCTACTTAAAAACGCTCGCTACTTTTGGTGCTACCAATAGCAATCTTAGCCTGTTGGCTCAAAGAGACGCTTCAGGTGTTCGCCTCAACAAAGACGTAAGAGTGACTACCGCTGATGTACTTGCTTCTAATGGAGTAGTGCACATAGTGGACGCCGTAATTGCACCGCCTTCGATTGTTAACCACGCCTTGAACAACCCGAATTTCTCCATTCTGGTATCTGCCCTGACTCGCCCGAGCCTTGGCGTTGATTACGTTGGGTTGCTTTCTGGTGCCGGACCATTTACAGTCTTTGCGCCTACGAATGCGGCATTTGTGGCTTTGTTGGCTGAACTTAACCTGACCAGCCTTAACCAAGTGGATGATGCTACGCTGAACGCAGTGTTGCAATATCACGTGGTGAATGGAGCCAATGTCTTGGCCGGAACGTTGACCAATGGTCAAGTGGTGACCCCCTTCGCAAGCGGTACTTTTTCCATTAACCTTACCGGTGGGGCTAAAATTGTAGATGCTCGTAATCGCACTACTAACATCATCATAACCGATGTACAAGGAACAAATGGCGTTGTACACGCGATTGATCGTGTATTGCTTCCTTAAGAACCTGTTTTGACTTGTTAAGCCAAGTCGAGAGCCGCCCGCATTTTTTGCGTGGCGGCTTTTTTTATGTCTCGACCCAACCTTTTTCCAAAGCTTTGCGTATATTTGGGAAACCTTTTTTAATTATGGAAAACATAAACCGTTACCTGCTGATTACGCTGGCAATCTTTTCTTGCGTTGATCTCACCGCCCAACAATTTTTCTTTTCCGCCGTGAGGCCCAGCACCTGTACGAATGCGGACGGAATTGTCACCTTAGTCCCGACTCGAGGCGTCCCACCTTTCACCTATTCTTGGGGCAATGGGGCTACCGACCTAAGCCTCAAAAATGTAACAAAAGGCAATTATTCGGTTACTATGACCGATGCCACGGGTACTACGGTCACGCATACCCATATTTTGAACAGCGAAACTTTTGACTTGTATCTCAGTGATACCAAGCCGGTCACGTTTTGCA
>Ga0105045_10003164_pt1 | contig 14067 bp, 8 predicted proteins | sample MAT02_FD_78089 | JGI IMG/M metagenome (GOLD analysis project Ga0105045, IMG submission 78089) | Freshwater microbial communities from Lake Fryxell liftoff mats and glacier meltwater in Antarctica - MAT-02 (megahit assembly) | ecosystem: Environmental > Aquatic > Freshwater > Ice > Liftoff...
ATTGCGATCCCAGAAGCTTTTTTTTACATGGGTCAGGGTGCGGTGTTGCCCGATCGCGTGTCGGCACCAGGAAGTCTCGAAGATAACAGACAAATAGTCGAAAAGATGGTAAAAAGCAGAAGTCTAGAGACGGAAAGGCGTAGTCGGGCGTGAAAGAGAATGGAATGGAAGCAAAGCGTTGGTTTAAAAGAGTCGCTGCGGCCAGTTTTTTGCTTTTGATCGCCGCACTCGTAATCGTCCTGGCATCGTCGTTCGGTGACCGAGGCTTGAGGCTGGTGGTTCCGTCGGTCCAAGAACGCCTGACGGCTGCAGCTCAGCTAGAAAACAGCCGACTCGACGAAGCAATGGTTGCTTATCGCTCCTTGAAAAATCAAGATCCGACCAACGAAGCTGTCATAACAAATCTAGCCGTCGCATTGGTCTCCAAATTAAAGGACCAAGCGAAAGTCGTTGAGGATACCTCTGCCGATGACAAGGATTCGGAGGCGGCCAAGCAGGCACGCAATCAATTTAACAGGCTGATCGACGAGGCGAAATTTGCGATCGAACTCGCAATGAAAATTTCAAAGTCGAAGTCGGCACCCTATCAGCTCGCGATCGAACTTGAATCGATCAAACTCTCTCTGCAATCGAAATCTGACTCCGATGTATCACTCGTAGAATTGATAGGTAGAATTGGCGTCTTTGATAAAGCGACCCCCGGCGACCCCTACCTTGCGACAGTCATGCCAGATTTGATCGACAAGATTCCCCCGGGAATGGGCGTGCTGAAGCGAGAGGCGACTTTTGATGCAGTCCAAATGCTCCGAGTGGCCTTTGAAAAACATCCTCGTAACCTTTACGTTTTGAATCGATTAATTTCGCTGATGACGGCCAGCGAAGATGCTTCGGCACTCGATTATATTGATGAAATCATTCCGCTTTGCAAACCGCTAGGAATCCAAGGAGCGGAAAACGAAGTGGTCGCGATTCTTCAGGAGGCCAAACAAGCCAAATCCGAGAATCCTGATTTAGCGATGGCTCTTTTGGAGCAGTCGCAAAATTTGATAGTACGAACGTCTGCCTTTCGCGCCGATGAACGAGCAACACGCCCCAACCTGCTTGCATTGATAGACTTCTCGGACATCCAGAAGTCGCTGCAAGCGAGTGTCGACAAACATATTTCAACTTCGACGCTTGAAGCCATTCCAAAATTTGAAGTGCACTCCATCGCGGATGATAATGGCTCGCCTGTATTAGCACAGGCAGTCTGTTGGTTCGATTGGAATATCGATTTAGAGCCCGAACTACTCTGGGTACATGAGAAAACCCTCTCCATGGGTCACTGGGAAAGCACGACGCCCAAAACTGTAACGGCTCTGGCTTCGCTCGACGTTCCTGATGGGGTTCACACGATCCTTCCTGTCGACCTCTTTGAAGTTCAGTTCGCGACTCGTCCACAGCGAGCCTTTCTGAAACGGAAATCCGAGATGGCCAAATTAAACTCAACCGATCAGATTGAGCAAATACTTGACCGGCGGGCTGATACCATTCGAGACATTGTCCTAGTCGGCTCTAACGGCATTCAACTAGTCACTTTGAAAGAAGCCGAATCGCCGACGGACGTCGCGCCTTTTCAGTGGCGACTTGTTCAGGAAAGCACCGGATTAGAAGACATTACCACCGCTGAGAAGTGCCTGCCAATGGACTGGGACGCAGACGGAGATCTTGATTTAGTCGTTGCATCGAATCACACGATTGTCCTTATGCAAAACCGAGGCAATCGCACGTTCGATAACGTGAACGCGTTTAGCTCCCTTCCGGACGATTCGTTCCGTGTTCAAGCCATATCGGTTTGCGATTATGATCGTGATCAAGATTTGGATCTACTGGTGTCTTCCACATCGGGTAAGCCGATGGGGCTATTGGAGAACATACTCCATGGTCAATTCCGCTTTCGAGCGATGGAAGGAGAGTGGGGAGCGATGGCTGGCGCGACGAGTCTTGCGGTGGCCGAATTGGACGGTAATGTTTCTTGGGACTGGCTTGCTACAACGCCAGAGGGACTTCATGCAGTCTACACCAGCACAACAGGTGTTGGACGTTGTCAACCAACGGTCGTGATCAAGTACCCAATGATCGGGTTACAGCAGGTTAATGTAGCGGATTTCAACAATGATGGAGCAACGGATGCACTACTCTGGGGAGGCATTCAAACATCGATTCTATGGAACAACCGAGGGGTGGGATTCTTGAATGCACCGACCAATTTACTTTCAGATAAGGCAACGACGAGCTCGATGTCTGTTGCCGATATCGATCAAGACGGAAGTTTGGATGTTGCTGCGGTAGTTGATGGCAACTTGCGTGTTATCTTGAACGAACAGCCTGAAACACACCGATACACCCAAGTACGACTGAAGGGAATCAATGACGAAAACGGTGGCGGACGTGTCAATCAGTACGCGATCGGTTCGCTTGTGGAATTGTTTTCGCCCGATCGCTATCAAGCACAGATCGTGAAAGACGACTTCTGCCATTTTGGCTTGGGGACGTGGAATAAACCGTATGATTTGAGAGTTGTATTTACCAACGGGCTTACTCAAAACGTTCTCAATCCACCGATCAACACGGTCATCGAAGAAAAGCAACTTTTAAAAGGATCTTGCCCGTTTGCTTATGGATGGGATGGAACCAAGTGGCAATTGATAACAGACTTGCTTTGGAATGCGCCTCTCGGATTACAAATAGCGAGGGGAAAAACCTTGCCAGATCGCCGTTGGGAGCATCTTCTAGTGCCAGGTTCCTTGATGCAGCCTCGCCGCAATGGCTACGAACTACGTGTGACTGAAGAACTCTGGGAGACTGCCTACTTCGATCAAATCGAACTAACTGCAGTCGATCATCCTGTTGGGACATGGCTCTACTCGAACGAGAAAGTTGGCCCTCCGTCGATAGCCGAACCAAAGCTGTGGCTTGTGGATACCCGGATCCCTATCACTTCGATTGTGGGTGCCGACCAAGGGGCCGAACCCACGGATTGGACGCGTCAACTCTCGTCAATCGATGAAGACTATGCGATCCCGTTCTCGAAACGGCATTGTCAGGGTAATGTATTGACCCACTATCTGGAACTTGACCTCTCAGATATTCCCGATGTTGAGTCAGCACAGCTCTATCTCACCGGATGGATTTTTCCGACCGATACCTCGCTCAATATAGGATTGGACCAAAACCCTGATTTAAATCCACCATCGCCTCCGTCGCTTTGGAGCACCGATGGAACCGGCGAGTTCACTTGTGTTAGGCCCTTTATGGGTTTTCCAGGCGGCAAGCCGAAAACGATCGTCATCCCGTTACACGCTGCCTTCCAATCGAACGATCGACGTTTGCGAATCGAAACCAGTTGCGAAATTTATTGGGATGAGATGTTTGTTTCCTTCGGGATAGCGAATGATCCAAGATTGTCGATTGAAAAGCTTTCGCTCGATCATGCCGAACTTCGTTACCGAGGGTTTTCCGAAACGAAGGCGCGTCGACCCGATCAACACCACAATTACGATTATCAAGCTGTCACTCCCCATGCCGCCTGGCCACCGATGGACGGTCTATTCACCGACTACGGAAGCGTTCTCTCACTTTTGGAAGGGGATGATGATCGACTGGTAGTGATGGGGAGCGGCGACGAAATGCAACTTAGATTTGCATCGGAAGGCTCTGTCGAAGGCGTGGTAGGGATACAGCGAGACTTCATCCTCAGCAGCGTTGGCTGGGACAAAGATGCGGACCTCAATACCCTAGAAGGTCAAAGCAGCCTTCCACTCCCATTTGCGGCCATGAAGTCCTATCCACCCCCCTTCTCGCAACACGCCCAATCGGTAAGTACCGAAAATCTGAATCGAGAAACAATGCATCGAACCCAAAATTATCACGATTACTGGCATCGATAGGTCGCGAGTGACAAACTTCCCTAAATTGTTTCCTGCAGACAAGCTAAATTTATCCCCTGTTGTCCGCTGGACTCTTTATTTCCTTTCCCTATCATTCGAATGTCTACCAGCTATTTACGGCAACGAATCAGACACCCAATTTACGGTTCCTGATTCGTTCTCACGCGTTAGTGCGACAATTTGACTTCCCCGTTCTCTCTGTTGGATAAATGCCAATGCAAAAGCAGCAAAAACTTGAATTTGACATGTCGCCTGAGCGATTGATCGGGCTAGTTGTTTTCGGGCTCGCCGCGATCTTTATTATCAATATTATCGTTTCCGGGATGTACTCCGTTGCTGCACACGAACAGGCTGTCGTGCTTCGATTCGGTAAGTATGTGCGAACTGTTGGGCCTGGATTGCATTTTAAAGCACCTTGGATTGATCAGCGATTTATCGTTGATCAAGGGGAACGGTCTCTTCGACTGCCTCATTCCGAAAGCGAAGGTCCGCAATACAGCCGGAACGCACCAACGAATATTGATGAGCAAGAAGACAAACTAATTCTGACAGGCGACCTGTATGCGGCTGTTGTCGAATGGAATGTTTTTTGGCGAGTGGTCGAACCTAAGGATTACTTGATTAATTTCAATGGCGATGATGGGGAAGTCGACAGGGTCATTATCGCGGTTTCACGTAGCGTGATGCACCGGGCTGTCGGTGATTATTCCGCAGAAGAGCTGCTGACCGGCAAACGAGAAGAGATTACTCAAACGGCTTTAAAGCAGTTGTCAGAACGACTAACAGAGTTCGGAAGCGGTATTGCGATCACCGATTTACAGATGCAGCGAGTAATGCCTCCAGATCGTGTCAAGCCCGCGTTTGATGAGGTTAACGCATCGATCCAGCAGCGAGATCAACTAGTGAATGAAGCTTATCGCGAACGCAATCAGTTAATACCAACCGCCGAGGCGCAACGGGATCGTTTAATTCGCGAGGCGGAAGGGTATGCGTCACGAGAGTTGGCTGAAGCGCAAGGCGAGATCTCGGCGTTACTCTCGAAATACGAAAGCTATAAGATTGCTCCCGAAGTCACTCGTAAGAGAATGTACATCGAGATGATGGAAAAAGTTTTACAGCAGAGCGGCCCAAAAATCATCCTCGACAACCAAGGCACCAGTCCGCTTCCGCTTCTTAACCTCTCGCCCAGTGCTATTCCTAACTCCAGTACAAAACCTATCCCCGTTCTCAAGCCTTACTAACGTTCTCCAGTGACTTTAGCCTCCTCCCAGAGTTGCCTTTACTGCTCTCAGAAAAAACCATTGAGAATCCGCCAATATGAAATACGTTGCATCCGTTCTTGCCCTGCTAGCTATACTTCTCCTCCTATCCCCTGCGATCGTGTTCATCTTGGACGAACGGGAGATGGCGGTTGTCTTACGTTTTGGAGCTCCTAAGCAATCCTATACAGAGCCAGGTATCTACTTCAAAATGCCTTTCGTAGACGGGGTTCAACGTATTGCTAAGTTCAAGCAGTTCTGGGGAGACTCAAAAGCCGATCTACTTCCTGATTTACCAACCAAAGATGATAAGAAGGTTGAGTTGATTCCGTGGGCAATCTGGCGAGTCAGCGATCCAGTAATTTTCGTTCAACGGCTTCGAACCATGGAAGTTGCCGAACAACGCGTTGAGCAGATCGTCCGAAGTTCGATTCGTGATATTATCACTCAATATGACTTGGAAGAGATCGTTCGCAGCACGAATCGAGAGCTATCCAGCGGCTCGGAAGGCTTAGCCGATTTGACGGAATTTCCTGAGGGTGTTCCCGCGGAATTGATCGAAAAGACGAAGCAAACAAAACCCAAAGGAGTTCAGTTCGGACGCGCCGAGATACTCGACCGAATCAAAACCGAAGCACACCGACGATTGGCATCCACGGGAAATGACAACGATTCGGTCGGTCGAGGAATCGAGCTGATTGACGTTGGAATATCGCAAATCGGATTTGTCGATAGTGTTCGTCGCAAAACATTTGATCGATGGGTTGCAGAACGTCAAGCAATCTCCGCCAAGAATGTCAACGAAGGCGAACGTTTGAAGGCGGCCATTATCAACGAGGCGAGAGCAGACATCGCTAGAATCGAAGGTGAAGGGCAGCAGCGGGCCAGTGAGATAAAAGGGAAAACCGACGCGGATGTCATTAAGCGATTTGCTCAAGCGATCGAGAATACGGGCGACTTCTATACTTTTGCGAGAACGTTAGAAGCTTACGAAACCTCCATTAGCCAAGACAGTCAATTGATTCTCTCCACAGATAGCTCGTTCTTTAAGCTCTTCAAAGACATGGCCACAGACGGCAAGTAGTGAGCACGACTTCATTGCTAACAAAGCCCAAGGTTGTTTGCTACTTGGGCTTGTTTGCTACTTGGGCGTTGCATCCCCTGTGTTATAGGTACCCATCGCCCCCCAAGCACCGTAAGGACTGACACTGTACCAGTCGGGCGTATAGATCGTCGAACCTGTCGTTCGATACGCACCAGGCGACGGCACCAATGGTGATCCGGCGTCAACCTCGTTCGCGACGAACCGTATCGAGACGTCTAGCATCATCACATGCGCGCCGCCAATATGGAAGCTTGCTGCGGACTGTATCCCTGCTCCATCGTTGGAAGCCACGATACAAGAAGGGCTATTGGGTGACAAAATGGTGTTGAAGCCGACGGAGTCGCTAAAACCGTCTCCCCAGTGCATGCCTCGCTTTGCAATGATCGTTTGCGTCGAATTGTATCTTCCTTGACGGGAAGTGCTGAGGCAACTTTGCAAAGACACCCCACGACCAGGGGCGACCTCAGGGAGTAACGTGGCTTGGTAACCTTGAATCAGCGAGCCCGGTGTTCTATCGCCCGCCATCGGTGCTTGGGCGGTTCCAATTTCACCGAACGAAATAGTATTGCTTGTCCCGTCGGTACAGTCTGCAAGAGTGCGTCCCCAACGCTGCTGGAACATTCCGCGAGTCGTCGTTCCGGTTGTTTCCCATTCGGCTAAATCGGCTCCTCGTTGCGAGTCGCCGAAACAGAACGCGTAGTTCGTACGGCCCATCGAGCTATATCCCGACCGAATTAGATTTGAATCAGAAGGGCAACGAAGCATTTGAATCTGAGTTCGCCACGGCACGTAGTTTCCTCCACGCCAGTAAGGTTCACCATTGGGGGAAAAAGATTCAAAAGGAGAACTCTTTGATGTGAATCCATCACGATACATCGCGAGTATACCGCTCTGTTCCATGAATGGCGACAAATCCACGAAGCCGCTTGTCCGCATCCCCATCCACAAACCAGCATTGTTGACGAGAGCACCTGTTCGCATTGGAACGAACGACTTGTAAGTCAGCTCGTAATTAGCAAGTGCAATTCCGACTTGCCGAAGATTGCCGCTGCAATGCATCCGACGAGCTGCTTCGCGAGCCTGTTGGATTGCTGGTAAAAGCAACGAAGCCAGCAGTCCAATGATCGCAATGACCACTAGCAATTCGATTAAGGTAAATCCGCGTGAGCGAGTTATGGAGTGAATCGTCAAACCCATGCATACTATGGTAACGTTCTCGTGGTAGGTTTGGCAAATGAAGAAAGGAATTGTCCCTAAATAAAGTATTACATTAACAGCAAAACAATTTGAGCACGTGAATTTATCGACCTGGCGAAAAGAAGAAGTCTCGGTCGGGCATTTGCGGTGGTTCGGGAGCCGGTGCGTAGTATTCATCTTGGTCCGCACGGAGCGCATTGGCTGGTCCAACACCATATTGGCCAACAGCGCCGGGACCGAACTGGCCAAACCCATTGGGACCGCCTGCGTAGGGATCGTAGTTAGGCGGCCCGTTTCCGCCTGGGCCGAAACCCGGTCCGAAACCTGGTCCGCCAGGCTGGCCTTGCCATCCTGGATGAGGACCGAATCCTTGATTGCCGCCCTGCCACTGTGGTCCAACACCGTTACCAACTGGCCCGCCTGGCATGTCTCCGTGCGGTCCGCGTGGAAAACCTGGACGTGGAAAGACGCCTTGCTGGTTGAAATTGGCGTTGACGCTGGTCAGAGGCAATTGAGGTCCCCAAGCTGGGTAGGGAACTGAAAAGGGGCGAGTCGGATAACGCCATTCACCATAGGGACGAACCGACGGGCCCCACTGGTCGACAATATGGATGTGATCAGCCGAATTTCCGCCTTGAAGACTCGAGCGAAAGTGGCGAAAGCCCGATCGTTGGTAGTCAGGTCGTTCATAAATGACGGGCTGAACGCCTTGTGCAAACTGATCGACGCGAGATCCTTGCACGTCGTGTGTATAAGTCGATGCCATCGTGGTCCAGTCGACTCGGCCAGATTGTTTTGGCTGCATCTGGTTGTGATAGCCCGGATCCGTCGCATAAGCCTTCTCGCAAACGGCCAGACTCAGATGCACTACCAGAAGGCCGATACTTGGACAAAGCGAGCAGCCCATCCATCGCAGGTTGCTCTCGAGAAGAAGACGCTTTTTTGTCGGGGGGGTAGAGATTCTCATACGTCCCACATTAATTGGAGGAGGTTAAAAATCGAGAGAATCTCGAAGTTATGAAAGAAACGCAGTCCATGCTGGATCTTAGTTACCGGTTATGACGGCACGGTATAGGCTCGAAGCTGCTCTTTTAATCGTAGTGGAATTGGGACGGACACGATTCGCCCTGAAGAATCGATTTCACAACATACCGAGGTAGAAGTTCCAGAGCAGATCGGTTCTGAAGATCGAGTGATCCGATAACCGTAAGTCACGCTTTTCGTACCCAGCCGAGAAACATAGATTGCAATGTCGAGCTCATCCTCGAACTTTGCGGACCCGTGAAACTCCGTCGCGATTTTCACTCTGGGCCAACTAATAGTTCGCGGCGATTCACCCTCTTGGTGCACGTTGACCAATACACTCGAACCGAGCTTCCTCAGAAGGGCGTGTTCAGCTTGCTCAGCATACTGAAGCAAAGCAGAGAAGTGAACGATAGACGCCGCATCTGTCTCACAGAACTCGACCCGACGCTTGTAATGAAAAACGCTGGCCGACATGCAATTATCTCCAGGCGATTACTATTCGCCAACAAATGGCATCAAAGCCATAAACCGAGCTCGCTTGACTGCACGAGTAATGGCATGTTGGCTCACAGCTCCGCATCCATTCTTACGGCGTCCAACAATACGACCATGACGATTGACCAGCTTTGTTAAGAGCTCGACATCTTTGTAGTCCACGTACATCGGTCGAGGCCGCTTGCCTTCGACAAAAAGCGGATCCTTCTTTTTGATCTTGGTCCGAGTACGAGTTCGTTTGCGCGGAGCTTTTTTAGAATTGAGAGGGCGACGACCGAAAGACATGCTAAAAGTTGCCAGTTCAAAACACAAGGAAAAACAAAAATAAGGCTTTTTGAGCTCTTATAGCGAACTCAAGAATGTAACGCGACTACGGCGATGGTTCAAGGGTAAATTCTAGACGTTGAAAAAACAACACTCCCTTCGATCTATCGTGAACCAATCCTTGGAGTCGCGTGCTCGCGATCGGAAAGCCACAGAAGTATTGGAGCAGCCACGAAAATCGAACTATAAGTACCTACGATAATCCCTATGAAAAGGGCATACGAGAAACCATGAAGGGCCTCGCCACCAAATACATAGAGCAAAAACACTGCAAAAATAGTGGTTGCTGAGGTCAGCAAAGTTCGGCTAAGCGTCTGATTGACGCTCTGATTGATCATCCCGGCTGTAAGTTTGGGGCTCTTCCCTTTCACTTCGCGAATCCGGTCAAAGACCACGATCGTGTCGTTTAGTGAATAACCTGCAATGGTCAAAAATGCTGCTACCATCGTGAGACTGATCTTAAAATCCTCGATCATGAGGGATGAAAGGGGGGTAAATAACCAATGACTGACGGCGACCGCAGTCAGCGTAATCAAAATATCATGCATTAACGCAACAACCGCAGCCAAACCAAAAGCGACCCTTTGGAATCGGAACCAGATGTAGGCGGTAATAAAAATCATGCTCAGGAAGAGTGCCAGAATCGCATCCCTCTGCATCTCTCCTGCAACGCGTGACTCGATTCGATTGAGAGACTGCCAGACGGGTTGTTGGGCAAGACGGACCGAAAGATCCGCAACAATCTTGTCGCTGGTCGCGGAATCGACCGGCATCGTAACGTCCCAAACGTTGTATCCAACTTGAGATTCACGAGTCCAATCGACCGCACCTTCAGGAAAAACTCCGATCTGCGATTCAACGAGCGTCACATCCACCGATTTGGACGAGGCGATCAGGGATTCCAAAAGAGCCGGAGCACTAATCTTTGCGCTGTCCACGCCGTTGCTTGTAGAAAACTTGAACGTGCGTTTGACTTTGGGTGATTTTGGTTCGTCCGTGGCATCTGCAGTCGGTGCGGGAGACTCTTCCACCGGCGTGGACGCATCGACACGATAGCTTACAAGCGTAGAACCTGTCTTCTCTTCGGTAAACCCACTGACCAATGCTTCTGACAGCTTCTTTACGTCGCGCAACGAAGTATCCAGCTTATAAACGGTTTCTGGAGCAAATTGGCCCATGCTCACATTCGTCAAGGACGTTTGAATAGGAAGACCGTTTTCGTCTTTGACAAAAATCGAGCCAATATACTCACGAACTTTATCGGTAGGGATCGCCTTATTCAAAGCATACGTTACCGACGTTCCACCGTTGAAATCGATATCTAGGATTTGGCGTCCACGCATGGCCGTTGCAACTAATCCGATGATGATCAGTATGGTTGATCCGGTGTAGCAAACGAACCGCATACTCATGAAGTCGATCTCGCGGTCTCCAACTAACGATTTCTTGAGGGCTACAACTGCATCTGCCATCGAAAAGTTCACGATTCGAAGTTTTTCTGCAATATCAAACATAACTCGCGCACAGAACACCGCGGTAAACATGCTGACGATCAGTCCGATGATCAGAGTGACCGCGAAACCCTTTACTTGGTCGGTACCTACAAAGTAGAGCACCAGTGCACTAATTAAGGTCGTTAAATTCGAGTCGATAATCGTGGTCCAGGCTCGATCAAAACCGTTCCGAATCGCAAGTCGTGGCGTTGCCTTTTTGGCGATCTCTTCACGAATCCGTTCAAAAATAAGTACGTTCGCGTCAACCGACATCCCCACTGACAATACCAAGCCTGCGAGACCTGGAAGCGTAATTGGCTGCTGAATCAAAATCATACCAGCTAATATCAATGCCAAGTTGAGTGCCATCGCCAAGCAAGCGACCAAGCCTGAAAAACGGTAGTAGGACAGAATCAGAACCAAAGTCACAATCAAGGATAAAGCAGAAGCATAAAAGCCTTTTTCGATTGCATCTTTTCCTTGAGCGGCACCGACGACGTTTTCGCTTATCGGTTGCTTATTGAGAGCGGCTGGAAGTGAACCTGACTTGAGTACGTTCACCAAGTAATCGCACTCGTCGCTGGTAAAGTTCCCTGTAATCACCCCTTGGCTGCTAATCGGCTGGTTAAGGTTCGGAGCTGAAAGGACTCGCCCGTCAAGTACGATCGCCATTCTTCGCTTGATCCCGTTTTCCGGACGATTGGTATAGGTCAAACTTTGAAGCTTGGTTGCCCCCGATGACTTCATGTCAAAACCAACCTCTGGCATGCCGTCCTTGCCCATATTGCGGCGAACAACGGCTAAGTCGTCCCCGGTTACTAACTCAAAAGGTATTCCGCGTCTCTCCAAGGCCAACAGAACATCGACATCCTGAATACCTCGGGCCAACAAGGACTTCTCAAAACCAAGTTTGTCATTTCCGTTGAAATTAAGATCCTCGATGAGTTTTCCTGTTTTGGAGTCACGGATAATGTCATTATCTACTGGCGTCTTAAAACCCTTAATCCCATCACGAGCTTTTTCGTCACGACCAACTGCTTGCCAAAGTCCAACGACTGTGTTTCCGTCACTGCTTCGGACTTCACGCGTAAGACGTTCGGTTTCGTTGTCACTGGTCGACTGCTTTCGGGCCAGTTGAATCGTGTCTTGGTGATCACTACGGTTCGCGACGATCCTGAACTGCAAAATACCTGCATTTTGAATGACTCGCTTGAGTTCTTCCACTTCTTGCGGATTGACGTTCGGAACGACGATTTCAATCTGATCGCTGCCGATCGGCCGAATCAAAATTTCTTTGGTTCCAGACGGATTTAATCGCTGCGTGAGCTTCGGAATCAGGTCTCCAGCCGTCACTCGATTCGCGGCTGCTCCAGCCGTCGCGTTTCGATCCAGTTCGTAAACTAAGTTCGTTCCACCTCGAATATCTGGACCATAACGCAATTCCATAAGAGATAGAACGGTTGCACTACCAAAGATGGAAACCAAAACAACCGTGATGGCAGTCGTGTGAGCGGGCATTCGCAGATATTTCGCGAAGAATCTCCCCAAAACAAATGGGAGGACGAAAACGACGAGCAAAACTCCAGCGATTTTCAGGCCATCCAAAAAATTTGGATCCGTACCAGGGACTGGGAGGGCAGGCGTTGCGGATGTCGTTTGAGCGAGCATCCAAGCGTTGAGAGAACCGTACATTCGTATAACTAATTCTGAAGTATTGACAATAAGCCACTCAAATACAGACACTTGCGTCGGATTTAAGGGAATCGAAGAGTTTACGTTTGGCCTTCGGCGGTCACAAGTCCACAATCGGCCTGAAGTTCGCTTTGAAGCAGGGTTTCACGGAATGTCGACGCCAAGCGATGAATACGGTTTAGTGATCGAGGACCAATTATTGCTAGCGTAAAGACCCGGTTTTAGGATCGAAATGTGTTCGTCCACACTTTTCTAAGTCGAGACATGGTAGTCGGTTGGGTGGCATTGAGCTCGGATTCCCGAGCTTTGCAACTTACGAATTTAAGGCTTAAAAAAGTCAAATTTTGGCCATTTGTCGCTCCGGCGTACCAAACCACGGGCTGGCACGAATAGAATAGTGCGTAGTTAGACTGCTAGTGACGCAGTCTACAGTGAAAATTCAGTGGGCATCTGGCATTCCACTGCGTCCTTCCACTACATCATTTCCCCATCCCGTTCGCAAGGGCCCTGCCGTGTCGCAAAACATATCCCGCCGATCGTTTCATTTTCTTTCCACTGCCGCCGTTGCTGCGACTGCTTTGGGAACCACGACCCGCTTACGAGCCGTAGGTCCCAATGAAAAGCTAGGCTTGGCGGTGATCGGCGTTAACGGTCGTGGTCAAAGTCACATCCAGGGATTCGGGAAGTCTCCTCACGTTGAAATTCGGGCAATCGTTGACGTCGATAAAGAGGTTGGAGAAAAGCGTGCTGCTCAGATTGGAGAAGTCTATGGTAAGCGGCCTGTCGTGTATGACGACATGCGACGAGCGTTTGAGTCGGCAGATATCGATATCGTTAGCTGTGCGACTCCCAACCATTGGCATGCACTGTGCGGAGTTTGGGCGATGCAAGCGGGCAAGGATATTTACTTGGAAAAGCCCATCAGCCACAATGTCCATGAAGGTCGGGCGTTGATCGCTGCCTCCGCCAAGTATGGCAAGTTGCTTCAAACGGGTACGCAAACCAGAAGTAGTGCCGCTGCAATCGATGCGATGCAGTTTATTAAAGACGGAAAGATTGGCGAAGTTAATTTCGCTCGTGGCCTCTGTTATAAGCGACGTAAGTCGATTGGACCGATGGGAGACTATCCGGTTCCGAAGGACTTCGATTTCGACTTATGGAGTGGTCCGGCCACGTTTACCTCACCCAAGGTGACTCGTCAGCAGTTTCACTACGATTGGCATTGGCAAAGGCATTACGGAAACGGGGACTTGGGGAATCAAGGACCTCATCAAACCGATGTTGCTCGATGGGGCTTAGGGCTTGACCGACACCCGGACAGCGTCATCAGTTACGGTGGAAGGCTTGGCTATCAGGCGGAACGCACAAACCCAGATTACATCGATGCAGGCGATACGGCCAACACAGAAGTTTCGGTCTATGATTATGGTGATAAGTGTATTGTTTTTGAAACTCGCGGTTTGAGTGTTGATAACTCATCGGACGCGGAGCTTAATAAACTCTTTGATAGTACTAGCGGGAACAAGGTCGGTGTTGTTTTTTACGGA
>Ga0105045_10003165_pt1 | contig 14067 bp, 15 predicted proteins | sample MAT02_FD_78089 | JGI IMG/M metagenome (GOLD analysis project Ga0105045, IMG submission 78089) | Freshwater microbial communities from Lake Fryxell liftoff mats and glacier meltwater in Antarctica - MAT-02 (megahit assembly) | ecosystem: Environmental > Aquatic > Freshwater > Ice > Liftoff...
AGACTCATGAACTATTGGAAAGTATTTTCAGCGTGCAAAGGTACGGAAAATCAAGGAGAAAGAAAGGATAGAGGGAAGCTAGTTGTCTTTTACCTGGGTTCAAAAATTATTTGCCGGAAAATGTAACAAGTAGTTGCCTGAGAAATATTGATACCCATCGCATGGGGGTCACTACTTCTTCATCCCAGTAATCAGGCAGGGATTGGAGTTTTGGTCGATTTGTTCTTGGGTAATTCAATTAAGTCCGGCAGTTGCCACTTCACAGCTTATCCCAATTTGTGGTATTTTTTGACGTCAATTGATCTGTTACACCTAGCAGTACAATCCGGAAGGTTGTTCCCCTTCCAAGTTCGGAGACATTGACAAAAATCCTCCCTTTGTGGTAGCCTTCTATGATTCGCTTGGCTAGTGTCAATCCCAATCCCCAACCCCGCTGTCGTGTGGTAAAACCCGGATTAAAAACTTTTTTAAACATCCCCTTTTCCATCCCCTTGCCTGTATCACTGATGTCCACGAAAACATATTTCTCACTTTCCTTCACGATATCTATCTGTATTCTCCCTTGCCCCTTCATCGCGTCTACGGCGTTTTTACATATATTTTCAATCACCCATTCAAACAGTGATTTGTTGATCATCGCATCAATATTTTCGGCGTGGCTGTTGAGCTGGATTTCTACCTTACTGGAAATTCTAGGTCGGAGGTAGGCAATCGTATCTTCTATGACATCATAAACATTTTCTGCTTTGATGACAGGGGTACTTCCTATGTTGCTGAACCGTTCGGTGACCATGACCAGCTTTTTGACGTCTTTGTCAAGTTCCATGATTACTTCCTTGTTTTCTTCCCAGACTGGTGAATTTTTGAAGTAATCAATCCAGGCCATCAGGGAGGCCAATGGGGTTCCCAGCTGATGGGCGGTCTCTTTGGTCAGGCCTGCGAAAAGGCGGTTTTGTTCAGCCACTTTCGACTGGTTGAACAACGCATAGGCCAGCATACCAAAAACCATAATTACGGACAGCTGCACATACGGATAATATTTCAGCCTTGTTAGCAATTCCGAATTACGATAATAAATATAATAATCATCGAGCAGTTTAATAGGCTCATAGACAGCTTTCATTTCAACGAGCTCAGCACGAAGCTGTTGTTGGATTTCTTCCTCTGTGCTGTTATTTTTGAATTTGATGTTTTTGTGTTCGTATGGGTTGCCAGCTGCATCTGTTGTGATGACGGGAATGGACCTGTTTTGCTGAATGATATCCTGAAAGATAAAAGTCAGGTTTTCGGTATTGACAGAGGCATACTCAAGTGCTGAGGCATAAAGATCAATCTGGCGTCGCTCCCTGTCTTTGAGTTCCTCCACCAAGGTGTTTGTGTAATAAATAGATCCGACACTGATAAAAAGTGAAAATCCAAAAATGACCCACTTTACTTTTCCTTTGTTCTGATAAAAATCCAACGTTGCCAGATCCTGAATTTTGTTTTTCATTACTAATGGGTTGGATGATCAATAGGTGGTGGCTAATCTTAGGGACAGCAAATGCTTGGGTCTCACAAGAAATTCTCATTTTAAAACACCATTCACTGTGAAGATATTGCTTTAGGTAAGCGGTTAATTATTCTTGATTCTTTCAATTTTCTTTTATCCACTTCCAGAGGGTTTTGTAGTTGACTTTAGTACCATGCACCAAGATACCAATTTTGTAGATTTTCCCCGCAGACCACGTGGTAAATAAAAAACCCAAGATAAGTAAAGTTACTGACAACACTAACTCGGAAAGTGGAACGCCAAAGCTTACTCTTCCCATCATGGCCACCGGCGAAGTAAACGGAACGATGGAAAGCCAATAGGAAACCTTGCTATTTGGATCATCCAGCACAAATATAAAAAGCCCCATATACCCTACCAGCAAAGGGATGGTGACAGGAAACATAAACTGTTGTGCATCCGAAGGGCTGTCCACCGCCGCTCCTATTGCGGCAAAGAACGCTCCGTAAAGCAAATAGCCGCCAATGAAATAGATCAGAAAAGAAAGGACTAGGGAGAAAAAATCAATCCCCTGAATGAGTTGTAAAATTTCAGGAAGCTCAGTACGCGCTGACATCCACCCCATACCCTCCGGGCTGGCCTGTTCCATTAGCTCCTGTTGAGGCATTTTCATACCAAAGAATCCCATAATAACAGTGGATACCATACCGATCAGCACAATCCAGATCAAAAATTGCGTCAACCCCACTGCCCCTATACCGATAATTTTTCCCATCATCAGCTGGAAGGGTTTTAGCGAGGAGACCAGTATTTCCACTATCCTACTTGACTTTTCCTCAATCACCCCCTGCATGATTTGGTTGCCATACACGAAAATAAACGTGTAGATCAATATCCCTGAAATAAAACCAATCGCATAGTTGATTACTGTATTGGAAACGGCCTCATTGCCGGTCTGCCCAAGACGAATGGAACGAATGGACACTGCGGTTTTCAATTTATTCAACAACTCCCGGTTGATTCCTGAGTTCAGGAGTTTTATTTCTTCAATTTTGACTTTTAGCGCACTCTCCAGTCCTGAAACCACAGACATGCCCGGAGTTTCTGCGGCATAGAAGGCAATGCCCGCAGGGGCTGCCAAGTCGAGTTTGGGAATATGCAGAAAACCGTATCGGTTGCCTTTCTGAACCATTTCCTTTGCCTCGGCAACTGTCAAGCTACCGTAAGAGAAAACAAAAAGTTCACTGCTCTCCAGAAAAAACTCCTGATTGTCATCCACTACTTCGATAAATCTGGCGGAGTCGATCCCAGGATCACTCATACCTATCCACAAAAAAACTCCTAAAATAGAAGGGAAAATCAAGGGTGTAAGGATAGTGGCAACGATAAAAGACCGTTTTTTAACCCGTGCCAGGTATTCCCTTTTGACTACCAAAAAAATTTTATTCGGCATGGCTTTCGTTTATTTTTTGGATGAAAATCTCTTCTATGCTGGGAATTGATTCCTCAAAATGGAATACCTCTCCATAATTCATCAATTCCATCAGGCAATCGTTTGGACGTTGACCGTCCAGGGCGACGGTGAAAGTAACGCAATCCTCTTCTTCCATAAGATCCTCCCAAGTTGGAATTTCCAAACCTGGTATAGGTCGAAGGCCCACGGCAAACCGGTTGGTCTTTGATGCTTTTTTGATGGCTTTCACAGGCCCATCCAAAATTTTATGTGAGCGGTTTATCATGGCAATGTTGTCACAAAGCAATTCTACTGATTCCATCCGGTGTGTAGACAACATTATCGTTGTACCGTTGCGCTTCAGTTCCAGGATTTCGTTTTTGATGATCTCCGCGTTTACCGGATCAAATCCTGAAAATGGCTCATCCAAAATCAATAATTTGGGCTCATGGATCACGGTGGCTATAAATTGGACTTTTTGAGCCATGCCTTTCGAAAGCTCCTCCACCTTCATATTCTTCCATGAAAGCAGGTTGAGGCGTTCCAGCCAAGTATGGATTTTTGCTTTGGCTTCAGTTGCTTTCAGGCCCTTGATCTGGGCAAAATACAGCAATTGATCGTCCACCCGCATTCCCTTGTACAGTCCCCGCTCTTCTGGAAGATAGCCAATATTCCGGACGTGGCTCATTTTGAGTGGCTCACCATTTATTAGGATTTCGCCGGAATCCCGGTCAATGATCTGGTTCACGATTCTTATCAGGGTTGTTTTACCGGCTCCGTTGGGTCCCAACAGACCAAATACCATCCCCTTTTCAACCTCCAAGTCGAAGTTTTTGAGAGCCACGTGGTTCCCATAGGTTTTGTTTAATCCTTTTATGGATAGAATATGCAAGTTCTTCAGGTTGAAAATTTGTGTATGGAAGACGGCTTTTGGCCAACGTTATTTCAAAGATACAGCTCCAACGGTCACATCAATCAAAAAAGTCATTAGATTTTTGGCATCGGGGGAATATCCTTTACTCACCAGGGATTTATCCTCCATTTCCCTCAAAAATGATGGAATAGTGGTCCGGCACATGGCGTTATTTTTTATTTTCACGATGTAGGGATGTTTCGATTCCGGCAATTTAATATTGACCGATCCAGCCCCTACGGTGGTTGATATGGTACTTGGCTGAGCCATAAGATTTGAAAAGGAAAGGTTAATCGATCCATATTTCACATCAATGAAGGTTTTGCGCGCATTGGAAAACTGCAATTCATCTGCATACAAGGACCCCATGTTGATAGCTACGCTCAGTGTATCCATATTGACCGTATTGGGGATATTGCCCATATAACCAAGCACAACATCTGCTGATGCTGTTCGGATCTTACAATTTGATATGGGTAAGTAGGAGAGGTCTAGATTTGCCTTTCCAATTCCAAAATTGAGATTTAGGTCATATAAAAAATTAGCGTCCAATCCCAGCTTCCAATGGTGGTCAAAGTCCTCATCGCTATTTGAAAACAATCGGTAAGAGAGGCTTCTTCCCAAACTTTCAGATTCGACATTTTTGTGATCCAAATAGGCAAAAAGAATGCCGTTGGCAATGTGGTGACTGAATGAAGGCAAAATATTGACTTTTCCCAACTCTGCGGAGGCATGCAGCGGATAGCCCGAATGTTCCCTTCGCACATGGGTAATCCCCTTATAGCAGGAGAAATCCAGTGCTACCAGGTCGTAACCTTCTCTCTCTAGAACTGTAAACTCCTTCGAAATTTGGGCACAAAGGTCCATTTGGAGAGTTTGAGAATGGATTACTAAAAGTAAAAGGAACACCTTGTTAAACATACGCAATTCTTACGTTCCGAAAGAAAAAAAGGTTTTGGGAAATAAAAGATAAAGCCGGGAGATTTTCCCGGCTTACCTTTTAAAAGAACTCCTTCACTTTTTCAAATATACTTTTTTCTGATTTTCCCGGATTAGGTCGGAAGTTTTCGGAATCCCTAAGGGACTCCAGCTTTTCCCGCTCTTCCTTACTTAGCTGCTTTGGTGTCCATACATTCACGTGGATCAGCTGATCACCTTTTCCATACCCGTTGAGTTCTTTGATTCCTTTACCTTTAAGCCGAAGGATTTTTCCACCTTGGGTACCTGGGTCGAGTTTTATCTTAACTTTTCCGTCTATGGTAGGCACTTCCAGGGATGATCCCAATGCGACATCCACAAAACTAACATACAAGTCATAGACTACGTTGACTCCATCCCGAATCAACACTTCGTCGGGGATCTCTTCAATGACAATCAACAAATCACCAGGGACACCTCCCGGGATTTCGTTTCCTTTACCTGATAGGCTGAGTTGCATGTTGTCTCCCACGCCTCCGGGAATGTTGATGGGTATGATTTCTTCCCGAATAACCAGGCCATTGCCATCTGCTTCAAGCGGCTTTTTATCAACTATCTGACCACTCCCTGAACAAGCTGGACAAATGCTGGCAGAAACCATTTGACCCAGCATGGTATTTACAACTTTCTTGACTTGACCGGAACCTTGACAGGTAGTACAGGTTTTGAAGGTGACACCGTCAGCGATCATGTGGCGCTTCACTTTTATCTTTTTTTCTATACCATTAGCCAATTCCTTCAGTGTCAGCTTTAACTTCACGCGAAGGTTAGTCCCCTTTTTAGTCCTTCGAGAACCTCCGCCGCCGCCAAAAAACGACTCAAACCCGCTACCTCCAAAAATATCGCCAAACTGGGAGAATATATCCTCCATGTTCATACCACCCCCACTAAAGCCACCTCCGTTAACGCCCTGATGACCAAATTGGTCATAACGTTGCTTCTTTTCAGCGTTACTCAACACTTCATACGCTTCAGCGGCTTCTTTGAATTTTTCCTCTGCTTCTGGATTGTCGGGGTTCTTGTCCGGGTGATAAGTTATAGCCATCTTTCGATAGGCTTTTTTGATTTCCTCCGGACTTGCTCCTTTGGTTATGCCCAATATTTCGTAATAATCTCTCTTTGCCATAACTATTAATTTCCTATTACCACTTTTGCATACCGGACTACCTTATCCCCAAGTAAATATCCACGCTCTACAACATCCACAATTTTACCTTTGAATTCCTCGCTGGGAGCAGGTATTTGGGTGATGGCCTCATGCATTTCGGCATCAAAATCTTTTCCTATCAAATCGTCCATCGGTTTCAGACCTTTAGAAGCCAGTATTTTCACCATTTTATTATAGATGATTTGCCTTCCGTCACTGGCTTTTTCCCCAGTTTCCTTTTCCTCTGCCTTAATGGCACGCTCAAAATCATCCAAAACCGAAATCATCTCCTGAATGACGCCTTCTGATGCGGTTTTTATCAAGTCCAACCGTTCTTTGGCCGTCCTTCTTCTGTAGTTCTCAAATTCTGAATAAAGCCGCAGGTACTTTTCCTTGAGTTCTTTATTTTCAATGACAAGTTTTTCTTCTATAGAAAGTGACTTTTCGTCAGGATTGTTTTTACCAGCTATATTTTCTTTCTCCTCGACGGCATTTTCCACATCGGCAGTTTGCGACGCATTCACCATTTCTTCTTGTTCTAAATTTTCTTTATCCTCCATAATTTTAAGTAGGTTACAAAAGTCAATTTCAACTTATCAATTAATTTGCCACGATACAAATAACTGACATTCTGACATTATTCCTGCAAGGATTGCCAGATCAAATCCTTCAGTGCTGGCAGGTTGTAGCCTGTGACTGACGACATGAATACATGGGGTAGCTCATGGGGAATCTCCGCATTCAACGCCTCCATCAATTCCGCATCCAACAAGTCTGATTTTGAAATGGCCAGCAAACGCTTTTTATCCAACAATTCGGGATTAAATTTACCCAGTTCTTTCAGAAGGATATCGTATTGGGTGCCGATATGTTGGGCATCCGCTGGAATAACAAACAATAAGATAGAGTTACGCTCAATATGCCTGAGAAATCTAATTCCCAATCCTTTTCCTTCCGACGCACCTTCAATGATCCCTGGGATATCTGCCATGACAAATGACTTATCATCTCTGTATCCCACTACCCCCAAATTAGGCACGAGTGTGGTGAAGGGATAATCTCCAATTTCCGGCTTTGCCGCGGATATGCTGGAAAGCAGGGTTGATTTGCCCGCATTGGGAAAACCTACCAAGCCTACATCAGCTAGTAATTTTAACTCGAGAATAATCCATTCCTCAATTCCATCCTCTCCTGGTTGGGCGAAATGAGGTGCTTGGTTCGTGGCTGTCTTAAAATGGTCATTTCCCAGACCACCCCGCCCACCCCGGGTAAGGATAAACTCCTGACCGTCTTCAGTGATTTCACAGCGCACTTCTCCTGATTCCGCATCTCTAGCCACTGTCCCCATTGGCACGTCCAATACCATATCTGACCCATCGGACCCTTTACGCCTACCCCCTTCTCCCCCACGTCCGGCTTCCGCGATGACATGTTTCTTGTATTTAAGGTGCAAAAGCGTCCACAATTGGGAATTCCCCCGAAGGATGATGTGGCCTCCCAGGCCGCCATCTCCGCCATCGGGACCACCCTTTGGCACATGCTTTTCGCGGCGGAAGTGGACCGAACCGGCACCGCCAGCCCCAGACCGGGAGCAAAATTTTACATAATCAATGAAATTAGACTCTGACACTTGAATTCCTTATTTAAATAAGTATACAATTAACAAGACACTGGGAAAGGGCGATTTGAATAATCCACCTTCCGTAAAAATGAAATTGGCTAAGCTCCAAGGCTTAGCCAATTTCATTTTGCAAATTTAATGTTTATTTTTGAGTATCAATAAGAATCAATTACCTCACAGATGGACGTAAAAATTTCGTCGATGGATCCTACTCCTTCAATTTTCGTTAATTTACCTTGAGAATCATAATAGGAGGCTACAGGAAGCGTTTCCTCCAAGTACACTTGAATTCGGGTATTTATTTTAGTTTCGTCTTGGTCATCAGCCCTTCCGGATGTTTTACCCCGCTCCTTGATTCTATTTCTCAGTTCCTCTTCCGGTACCTCCAAAGAAATCATGCCAGATATCCCCAAACCTTTTATCTCGAGCAATTCATCCAACGCCCTGGCTTGGGCAACAGTCCGGGGGAAACCGTCAAAAATAAAACCATTTGTCCCGTTGGTGGCATTTATTTTCTCATCGACCATGCCTATCACTACCTCATCTGGTACCAATCGGCCTTCATTCATGTATTTTTGGGCAAGTTTCCCCAAATCAGTACCTTCACCCAGGTGTTTTCTGAACAAATCCCCGGTAGAAATATGATTTATGTTATAATTCTCGATCAATTTCTCACTTTGTGTTCCCTTTCCAGCACCGGGAGGCCCAAACAAAACGATGTTTAGCATAATTATTTCTTTAAAATTTATTTATTAATCTTTAAGTTGAAATATTTCAGGTAGGTTTCTTCCAAGTCCGTCAAAATCCAGTCCATAACCGACAACAAACTTGTCGGCAATTGTAAACCCGAGATATTTAATCTCTACTGGCTGCAAGAGGGCATCTGGTTTATGGAGCAACGAGGCCACAGCTATGCTTTTTGGTTTCTTTTGAAGGACAAGATTCTGGATGACTGCCATACTTCTTCCCGTATCCACAATATCTTCCACCACTATCACATGCCTGTCCTTGATTTCATCACCAAGACCCAATTGAATTTGTACCTGACCCGTTGAAGATATGCCAGAATAGGAAGCTACTTTCATAAACGACATTTCAACAGGTAGGTCAATTTTTCTTACCAAATCAGCCAAAAACATAAACGATCCATTCAACACACTCAATAGGACGGGAGGTTCATCGGCATAGTCTGTACATATCTGTGAGGCTATTCGGTCCACTGCACCCTGTATGGTAATGGCATCTAAGTAAGGGATGAATGGCTTATTGTGTATGAATATCATCTAACAAATTAAAAATAATCCAGGGTTCAACCAGTCACAAAGGTAATCAATAATGCTGGAATAAACGAAATTTGCAATTCATTAAAGTGCCTTTAAAAGGAACCGATACATTTGAACCATGGCTTCCAAATCAGCCCACGAAACTCTTTCCCTCGGGGTGTGGACGCCGTCTTCCGGTGCCCCAATAAAGCACCAGTCCATCGCATAGGGTGATTGCTGGATTTCCCTTCCATCACTGCTTCCAAAGCTCTCGACTTCGAGTTGATAAGGAATGCCACTAGCTGCCGCTAGGGACAAAATCCGGTTCAAAAAAGCCCTGCGGGGAATATTTCTGTCTCTGAGGGAGATCACTACTCCTTTATGATGACTTACCCCCTCAGTCACCCAAGTGATGTCGGATATTAGTGCCTGCTTTATTTTCCACCTTTCTGTTATAAATTTTAACAGCATGGGTATGGATCCTCCACCGTGCTCCTCATAAGTGGAAAAGACAATCAATCCGTTTTCAATTGTTTCACACTGCTTAAGCGCATTGTAAATACCAAGTCGGTTGTCCAGATAAGCCGCTTGAATAAATTCATCCCTAAACTCCACATGCTGGGTATAAGTAAGAATGGTTCCTGGAACTATCCCTCTTTTAAAATCATGGAAAAGATTATCTTCTATAATCCTGGCACAGCATGAAATGGGCCCGTAGGCATCATGGCCTTCTAAAAAATCACCATCCATTACCTCAGGTCCCCCAATAGGAACCAACTGGTTTTCGTACCTGGCCATAAAGCCTACTGTGTCCATGTGGGCAAACACAGCTGTATGCGGTTCCCCAAAAAGCAAGACAATATTATCGTGAAGCAATTCACCAAAAAAAAGCTTTGGTGTAACCTTCCATTCGGTCCCGCGTTTTAAGACATAGTTTAAAATGAAAGCAGATATTCTTGACTCGTCACTTGAAACGCTTTGGATTCTTAAAATTTCATCCAATAATTTGGAATATGGCATAATTTATGTTAAATATTTTACCAAATTTCGGATTATAAATTTAATTTTATAAAACAAAATCTAGATAAGTTTAGAGTTTTAATAAAATATCATATATTTGTATCTGAAATTCTACTTCGAAACAACTATCAATTCAATCAATCTAAATCTAAAAAGTGTAAAAAATTTTTTATCATGAAAAAATTAATACTATCAACACTTATGGCAGGCGCTTTAGTCATGGGTACTCAAGCGCAGGACGACTTCAACAAGTGGTCGATTGACGTTAATGCGGGATTTAACAAAGCCATGTCACCATTAACACCTGGTTTTCATTCTCCCATTATTGGCATCGGCCATGCTGATCTTGGCGTCCGTTACATGTTTAATGAGAAATTTGGAACCAAGTTGGATTTTGGACTTGGCAATTTCACAAACAAGGCAGATAATCCTTCTTTCTCCACCAATTATTTTCGGGCGAACTTGCAAGGGGTTGCCAATCTTGGAAGAATAATGAATTGGGAAACATTTACCCAAAGATTTAATCTACTTGGGCATGCCGGAGCTGGAATTGGACGAATAGTCCCTCAAGAAAATGAGTTGGCTGATTTTAAAGACAACAACTACAATTTTATTGGCGGATTGACCGGTCAGTTAAAATTAAGTGAAAGGGTGTCCCTAAATGGAGACATTAGCACCATTATCAATGGGAGACAACAAGTAACCTTTGACGGAGATACACCCATTGGTGCGAACGATGTTGGTTATTACGGTCCCAGTGCTGTCTGGTGGACAGGTACTTTGGGAGTTTCTTTTTACCTAGGCAGTGGAAGTACACATGCTGATTGGTATATTAGAGAAAACAAATACGCTACCAAAGAAGAATTGGCCAACCAAATTGGAGAAATCAAAGACATGCTGAAGGATTCTGACGCTGATGGTGTTCCTGATTATTTGGACAAAGAGCCAAATACTCCAGCTGGAGCTAGAGTTGATTCACATGGCAGAACGATGGATTCTGATGGAGATGGCATATCTGACCATATGGATAAATGCCCTTTTGTTCCAGGACCAGCTTCACTTAGTGGCTGTCCTCCGCCTGACACCATTGAAGAGGTCGATTATTTTATGAAAGCAATCAACGATGGATATGTGAATGTATACTACGCATTTGACAGTGCAAAACCACTTGGATATTCTGCTTCGGCAATCAATTATGTTGCCAATTTCTTGAAAAGAAATCCGGGAGTTAGTGTTGAATTGAAGGGATATGCTGATGAGTTGGGTCCGGAAAACTACAATATGACTCTGTCAGAAAGAAGGGCAAAAGCAGTTTATGATGTAATGGCCGCAGCTGGAATTGACACTTCTAGAGTCACATACAAAGGTTATGGTGAAGATACTAGCGTAGACAAAGGATCGGCAGATGCCCGTCAGTTAGCACGAAGAGTAAGTTTCGAAGTTAAATAATCAAATACAAACAAAATATAAAACCCGATCTTTACCGATCGGGTTTTTTTGTTTAATTTCGGCCATGTTTATCTTGAACCAAACCAATTCCGTTGCCAATCAATACCTTTCCGAAATTCGTAATAAACATAAACAACAAGATCGGCTGAGATTTAGGAAGAACTTAGAAAGGCTTGGCGAGATCATGGCTTATGAAATTTCCAAAAAATTGACGTATTCAATTCAAAAAATAGAAACGCCATTCATGGAAGTACCTATACCTCTTATAGAAACCCAGCCGGTCATAGTTTCTGTGTTACGGGCAGCAATTCCTTTTTTTCAAGGTGTTTTGAATTTTTTTGATCAGGCTGACTGCGGTTTTATCGGTGCCTTTCGAAAAGAGAGTGATGCCTACGAACCGATAGAAATTGAACTCGGTTATACAGCAGCTCCTTCTCTAAATGGTCTAGAAGTCATTTTGGTAGACCCTATGCTTGCTACAGGTAAGTCATTTGTAGAAAGTAGCAGAAAATTATTAAAAAATGGAACCCCAAAAAAGATCCACCTACTTTCCATAATTGCGGCTCCCGAAGGATTGCGTTATGTTGAACAAAACCTTGATCTGCCCTTTGAAATATGGACATGCGCACTTGACGACCACCTTAATGAATTCTCATATATTATCCCGGGTTTGGGAGACGCCGGGGATTTGGCTTTTGGCCCGAAAATTTAATTTCATTTTCATTTCATGATCAGTTATATATTACTTGTTACCGGACTGTTGATTTTACTAGTCGGTGGAAAATTATTAGTGGATGGTGCAACTTCCATCGCCGCTCGGCTAGGACTAAGTGCCGGGCTGATTGGGCTGACTGTAGTTGCTTTTGGCACCTCTGCCCCCGAACTTCTGGTGAGCATAACCGCAGCTTTAAAGGGTGCCAGTGATATAGCTGTTGGCAACGTTGTGGGGTCTAATATTTCAAACATTACCTTGGTACTCGGAATCAGTGCCTTGATCTATCCGATTCTAATAACCCGGTCAATCCTGAAATTGGACTATACCTTTACCGTTGTTACAACGGTGGTTTTTTTCCTCCTTTCCTGGAATGGGATAATCAGTTTGGGTGAAGGAATTTTTCTTATCATCTTACTCGTTGCCGTGAACTTTTACTTTTTCAAAAAAATCAAAAGAATAGGAATCGACGATGATGAAAATTCTCGACCAAAACAACGATCCCCGATAATTACTGTTTCTATGATTCTTGCTGGTATAGCGGGTTTGTATTTAGGGTCAGAAATGTTTGTAGATAATGGTGTATTTATAGCTGGAAATCTTGGAATAAGTGAACGAATTATCGGCGTTACGGTAATAGCCATAGGGACAAGTTTACCCGAATTGGCAACTTCAGTCATGGCAGCCTTAAAGAAAGAAACAGATATAGCTATCGGTAACATTCTGGGTAGCAATATGATGAATGTTTTGTGTATCATAGGAATTACGGCTATTGTAAGACCCATAGAAGTCTCTACCCTATTTATCTATGGCGATTATCTTTGGATGATAGGATTTACTTTATTGCTTTTTCCGCTAATGCGAATTAACTATACTATTTCGAGGGTAAGAGGAGGGGTTTTAATTGTAGGTTACTGTGCCTACCTGTTGTTACTGTTATGATGGAATATTTCGCTACTTTTTTTGGCATTTACTTAGTCTGCCTCTTCAAATTTATTGGCGGTCCGATATTAGGAACGGCAGCAGGCTATTCTGTTCTTGAAATCGAGTTGGTCACCGTGTCAGGCATGATGACATCCGTCATCGCATTCACCTATTTGGGCGATTGGATCAAAAATACCTGGACGATCAAAATTCGAAAAAACCCAAAAAGATTTACAAATAGGACTAGAAATATTGTGAAAATTTGGCAAAAATTCGGCGTCTATGGAATTGCGGCGTTGACTCCCATATTTCTAACGCCGATAGGCGGTACCATTATATTATCTTCTTTTGGCATTGACAAACATAAAATCATCATTACCATGCTGGTAAGTGGACTTATTTGGGCTTTTATTTTTGCCGTCACTATACAGAACATCTTGTCCAACCCTTTTTTTACCAAGTTGATGAACTTCTAAAAAGGCCAACTCCTGACTTTAGGTGTCAGGAGTTGGAATTAATTTATGTGTAAGGCTACTAGACATGCATGACCCGTCTACATCAGCCCTTGTTATGCTATGATGATAACTATTACGGATTGATGAACCTTTACAAAACGTTAAATAGCCCTGCTGAAAATAGAACTGGAGTGTACGGCCTCACAAGATCTATTTGTTCTCCTTTCTGAAATAAATCCGCCCGAATATCTGAGGGTATAATTTGGATTGAATTGTTATATGCTGCAAAAGAATAAACCAAAACTTCCACCTTAGCACCTTTTCGGACTCCTTTCAAGCCATGATCGAGAAAAGGTAGATTTTCCTGTCTTCCCAGGGTCACACTCGGCCTGTTGGTTGCACTGGATTCGAAAGTGGAAGTTGTTTCTCCCATATGAAATAATTTGAAATCAAAGGAAACTACATCAGTATTTTTAGTAACATCCTTTTCTGCATCACCTTGATCCAAAATCCTCCTGTAGATCCCAATCTGAATTTTTTCGAATCCTTCCAGTTCATTTGCGGCAATATAATCAAGGATCATTTGCTCTTCTCTTTGTTTTAATTCCGCCTCGGTATATCTTTTTGCAAATTTAATTCGC
>Ga0105045_10003166_pt1 | contig 14066 bp, 9 predicted proteins | sample MAT02_FD_78089 | JGI IMG/M metagenome (GOLD analysis project Ga0105045, IMG submission 78089) | Freshwater microbial communities from Lake Fryxell liftoff mats and glacier meltwater in Antarctica - MAT-02 (megahit assembly) | ecosystem: Environmental > Aquatic > Freshwater > Ice > Liftoff...
CAAGATCGCCATCTCGGTCGTAATCAGCGGCTATTACACACGACCCACTGGCCATTAATGGGGGCAAGGCTTGTTCATCGATAACAAATTTTCCTTTGCCGTCGTTGCGGTAGAAGCGATCTTGATAGGGTCTAGTATTGGCATTGAACTCGTTGCCAGCGCTCACTACATAAAGGTCATTGTCGCCGTCTTGATCGGCGTCAAAAAGCAACATCCCCCCATCTTCAAACAGTGAATCGGGCAGTTCGCTGGCCGTAAACTTGCCCAACCGGCTTTGGGTGAACAGCATGGCCGGGCGGCGGGCGGCACTGCCCACACAAAAATCTTGGAGGCCATCGCCATTTACATCGCCCACGGCCAAAGCCGGCGATTGTTGCGACAACTTGTGCGGCAATAGTGGTTCTTGTTTGAAATCAATAAATGGATTCTCTTCGTGCCAATGGGCGATCCCGTAAAAGCCCGCAGCCTGAGTAAACAAGGTGGGGCGTGGAACTGGCTGCGGCCAGTGCGCCCCGGCCAGCCGGTAATCCAAGATGATGGGCCTGAGGGGGTTCACGTCGCGCAGCACTTGTTTTTTGCCATCGGGCCAGATCACCTCGAGGGAATCGGCCTGGGCAGCAGTTCCTAGGCCCACATTCAGCACTTGGCCAACCGAGGACTGGAACCCCCGCGTGCGCCATTGGGCATATTGCTGGATGATGAGCCCAGTGTATACATTGACCTTGGCCCCAATGCCGTCGGGGTTGAGTTTGCTACCAACTAATTTAATTTGTAATACTTTGTTTTTCAACGTTTTAGCTGCTGTATTTTCATAAATAAAGGCAGGGTCGCCCAAGTTGTTGACCACCAGGTCGACGTCCCCGTCATTGTCCAAATCAGCATAGGCGGCACCATTGGAGCAAGTGGGCGTGCTGAACCCAGCTTGGGCAGAAAAATCAGTAAAAGTAAAGTTGCCCTGATTTTTGAACAAATAACTGTGCTTTCTCACTGCTGGGAGCTGTTCCACCATGGCCAATAGTTTTTTGGTAAACACTTTTGTATCGGCAGCCTCACCGGCATTGGCATCGCGGTAGAGGACAAAGTCGCTGTCGGTAATATCCTTGGGGATGCCATTGGTCACGAACAGATCTTTGAAGCCATCGTTGTCATAGTCGGCCCAAAGAGCTGACCAGCTCCAGTCGGTCTTATCAATGCCGGCCAACTGCCCTATTTCGCTGAAAGTACCGTTGCCATTGTTAAGATGGAGCATGTTTCGCACATATTGGGGGATGTAGCCTCGGTCAAGGGCAAGGAGGAAGAGATCGTAGTTCATGCCCATGTTCATCAGTTTCTGCCGCTGATTATCAGGGGGCCACATATCCAGCACGGCCAGATCGGTCAGGGTATCATTGTTAAAATCAGCCGCATCAGTTCCCATCGAGAAGCGGCTCTGGTGCTTGAAACCCCGCTGGGCAGCCTCGGTGAAGGTGCCATTGCGGTTGTTGAGGTATAACAGGTCATTGTAGATGAAATCGTTGGCAACAAAAATATCGGGCCACCCATCTAGGTCAAAATCGCTGATGGCCACGCCCAGCCCAAACCCCTCGGCCACGATTCCGGCCGGCTTGGAAACGTTGGTGAACGACAACCGGCCACCTGTGCCATCATCATTGTTTCGGAAGAGGCGGTCGGTAGAAGGAGCACTCCCGTTCATTTTTTTTGGGCGGGGGATATTTGGGTTAAGGCTATCCTGCCCCACCGAGAGCAGGTAAACATCTAAATCCCCATCCCGATCATAGTCAAAAAAAGCTGCTTGGGTAGAATAGCCAGAGTCGGCCAGCCCACATTGGGTGGCCATTTCCTGAAAAACTGGCCGGCCACCTTGGTCAATGCCTTGGTTGATAAACAGTTTGTTGGCCCTTAGTGCGGGATCTGGATGGGCCGAGAGGCAAACATAGATATCTTGCAGCCCGTCATGGTTGAGATCAATCATGGTTACACCCGTTGCCCAGTGCCCGGCAGTGCCCACCCCCGCAGGCATGGTGATGTCCTCAAACCTCAAATTGCCCTGATTGAGGTATAGCCGGCTACTGACCATATTGCCCGCCAAATAAATATCTGGCAGCCCATCATTGTTTACATCGCCTATGGCAACACCGCCACCGTTATAGAAATAGTTGAAAAATAGAATATTGAGCGAATCGTTTGGCACTACTTGGTTAACAAAATCCAGGCCCGTCTCCTGTGGGGAGAGCAGTTTGAACAATGCCGGGGGCAGTTTTCTTTTCCCGTTGCAGGCCATGGCCCCGAGGAATATAAATATGAGTACAGAATAGCGCATAAAAGCAGTTGAAGGGATCCGTTCTGCGAAGCCGGTTTGCCAAATTTGCCCTGCAAAGCACTAGGCTTTACAGGGCAAATATTAAGGCTCAAAATCACTGGCACTGGACTTAATAGCCAGGGTTTTGCACAAGTGCCGAGTTGGTGTTCATGGCATCGGTCGGGATGGGCATTAGCAATTTATTGTTGGACAGATCGCGGTTGTATTCTCTTTTCAAGAACGGGATCGCTCTTTGGGTACGGGTGAGGTGAAACCAAAAATTATATTCGCACATTGTTTCCACCCGGCGCTCTTGGACGATATCGTCCAAGCATTGTTCCTTGGCGCTGCCCAACTTGGGGGCCAGCCCGGCCCGTGCCCTCACCCGGTTGATGTGGGTGTAAGCTTCGGTGGTTCGGCCCAGTTCGTTGAGGGCTTCGGCATAGTTGAGCAACACTTCGGCAAATCGCATCTGCGGCAAATTGAGGGGAGAGCTTTCATTGCCGTTGGGCAAGGGGGCCATCCAGTATTTGGTAAAGGCAAAACCAGTGGGAGTGGAATTGGCCTTCATCACAAACGAGGTAACAGCTCCCTCGGGCCGGTAGGTTTCGTCCGGCCCAACAATGGTCACTGGCCGCCGTCTATCACCCCGCTCAAACGAATTGGCAAACTTGGCCGAGGGAACGTGGGTGCCCCACCCGCCCCATTGGGCCAGCTTATCGTCGGTACCCCGGGGCGGCTGCTCGATCCACAAGTAGTGTCCTTGGCGGCTGGGCCCCCAGCCTTGGGTCATATCGCGGTACTGAATCTCAAAAATTGATTCGCGGTTGTTTTCATTTTCCAATGAAAATACCCGGCGAAACTCTGGTTCTAAATCATAACGGTTCAGGTTGAGCAGATCTTGGCTGCGGGCCACTACCCCGTTCCAATTCTTGAGGTACATCTGGGTATAGGCCAGATAAGCAAGTGCCGTTCCCTTGGTGCAGCGGCCTACTTCATTGTCGGCCCAACGGACAGGCAGATCGGCGGCGGCCGCGGTAAAATCACTGGCACACTGGGTAAAGAGCTGTTCGGCCGTCGATCGGGGCACTTTTAAATCAGAGTTGGCGGTTTGGGCTTCTATCACTAGCGGCACCCCACCAAACGTGCGAGCAAGCATTAAATAATAAAACCCGCGCAAGAACTTGGCTTCGGCCACTCGCCGGGCTTTAAAATCTGCTTTGATGTCCTTTATTGCCGCACCATAGGTAATGACCAAGTTGGCTTTGGCCACTCCCTTGAAACAATTTCCCCAGTGATCGTTCAACTCAGCATTACCGGGCAGAAAGTTGAGTTCGTTCAGGGCAATGCGGGACGGGTTTTCGGTGGGCACCATGTCGCCAGTGGGCATCCCAGCTAAAGCATACCAAGACCCGCCCGACGATCCCCATTGGGATGCGGTGTAGATGTTGTTGGTGGCGGCGGTCAAATCATCTTCGGTTTTCCAGAACGAGGCTTCGGTCAGCTTGTCCAAAGGCTGCAAATCCATGAATTTGCTCGTGCAAGCATAAAACAGGAACACTAGGCCCGCAAGAGCTACTGTGAGCCTTAATAATGCAATTAGGTTTTTTTTCATTTTCTGGTTTGTTTAAATAAAGATGGAACTGATTAAAAAGTTACGTGAAAACCCGCCAAGAACATCCGTGGTGATGGATAGCGGCCCCTATCCACGCCCGTGTTGAGCGGGTTGGCAAACAAGCTGCCCACTTCAGGATCATAAAACGAATACTTGGTAAATGTGAAGAGATTTTGGGCCCCCACATACGCACGCACACGCTCAGCACCGATGCGTTGGATCCATTCGGCGGGCAGGGTATAGCCAAGCTGAACATTGCGGACCCGCAAGAAACTGCCATCCTCTATGTAGAAATCTGAGGCCAGCATATTGTTGGTGTTCTGGTCATAAGTGAGCCGGGGCAAAGTGTTGCTGGTTCCCGGGCCAGTCCAGCGATCCATTTGGGCGGCGGCTTGGTTTACTACCCCCGCACCGTTGAAATTGCGGATGTCGTAGAGCTGGCGCTTGGGCAGGCTCAAAATCTTGTTGCCAGCCTGCCCTTGCAGGAACAGGACCAGATCCACTCCTTTGTATTCCACTCGCAAGTTGAGCCCGTAAAGTAAGTTTGGCAATCCGTTGCCCAAATTGACCCGGTCGGCATCATCAATCTTACCATCGCCGTTCACATCCTTGTACCGGCGGTCGCCAGGCTTGATATTGTCGCCCTGTTTGGGCCCGCTCCTGATCTCATCGGCATTCTGGTAGATACCATCGGTGAGCAGTCCAAGAAACGAGGCAATAGGCTCGCCAACGGCTGTACGGGTAGCAAAGTTGATATTGCCAGTATTAAAACCTTGTAAAATGGCAGCACCTTCGCCCAGCGAAACCACTGTGTTCTTGAGCGTTGATATATTGCCATTTACACTCCATTTAAGGGGCTTAGTGCTTTCATTGTATCCAGCACTGAACTCAAAGCCGCGGTTTCGGAAAGACCCAACATTGGCTGTAATGGTGTTGTTGTTGGCGCCAATATAGGCCGGCACCGGGATGTTGACCAAAGCATCACGTGTAGTCTTGGAAAAATAGTCGGCAGTAAACGTCAATTTATTATCAAAAAAAGCGGCATCCAGCCCAATGTCCCATTGGCTGACCGATTCCCACTTGATACCGGGGTTGCCAAGGTTGTCCACCTGGATCCCCGGGGCATCTTGTTGGGCGCCTGTTCCCAAGGTATAGTAAGCTTCGTTGTTGGTGAATGTGCTCAAATAGCGGAACGCCCCAATATTCTGGTTGCCCACTGTACCCACACTGCCCCGCAGTTTCAGGTCACTGACCATTTCCAGATTGGTCATAAAAGCTTCACGCGAAATGCGCCATCCAGCCGATACCGATGGAAAAGTGCCCCAACGGTTGAGTGGGCCAAAGTTGGAAGATCCGTCCACGCGCAGGTTGGCAGTGAGCAAGTACTTATCGTCATACGCATAAGTGACGCGGCCAAAGTAGGAAGCTAGGGAATACTCACTTCGCCCATCGCCCACGCTGCGGCTGGTAATGGGCGAAGTGGAAATAAGTGGAAGTTCGTTGGGAATCGTATTGGCATTGGCGAACAAACCTTGAAAGCTGCCCTTGAGCGCATCTATGCCCACAATGGCGCTCAGTTCATGCTTCTCGGCAATGGTTTTGGTGTAGCTCAAGGTGTTTATCACATTCCACGCCAGGTTGGTGCTGGACGATGTGCCCAATCGAGACAGCCGATTTTCACCCATCACACTTGCATTGGGCACAAAGAAGGAGGGAAACCAATCGCGCCCGGTAGCACTGGTCACGTCCACACCAACGGTAAGGCGGTATTTGAGCCCACGGATCGGCTCCACTTCCCCAAAGGCATTGCCCAAAATGCGCCACTGGTTGTTCCGGTTTTGTTCGCGCTCCAAACGAGCCAGTTCGTTGCCACTCGCTGACCGGGAAAGGTACAATGCGTTTTCGGGAGTGGCAAAAGCATGGTAAAAGCCCCCGTCGGCATTGAATATGGGTTGCATGGGCTGGACTTGGTAGGCATTGGCGATCACTCCGTTCTCGTTGTCGGCGTTTACCCCACTCCGCGATGAGTTGGCAATGGTCAGGCTGTTGCCAAACCGCAAGAATTTGGAGGCATCGTAATCAGTGTTGAGCCGGGCCGAATAACGCGCAAAATTAGAGGCAGGAATGATCCCATCTTGCCGGAAATAACTCATCGAGAGCGCTGACCGCATCTTTTCACTCCCACCCGACACCGACAAGTTGTAGCTTTGGATGGGCGCCGCCCGAAAGAGGGCATCTTGCCAATCATAGGTAGGGAGCGAACTGGGATTGGCCCAAGCTGGGTTCAAAGCATAAGGCGCACCCCCGGTTAGGGCCCGATCTCGGTTACTGTTGGTGTATGCCTCATTGGCCAGAGTGGCAAATTGTGAACCATTGAGCACCTCCAATTTTTTCGAAGTCTGTTGCACGCCATAATAGGCATCAAACTCGACCCGGGTCTTACCAGCTTTGCCCCGCTTGGTTGTCACCAATACTACACCATTGGAGGCGCGAGAACCGTAAATGGCGGCTGAGGCCGCATCCTTGAGCACTTCAATGGAGGCTATATCGTTTGGGTTGATGGAATTCAGGTCGCCGGCAATCGGGAAACCATCCACGATCACCAACGGCTCACCCCCACTGGTGCTCGATATGCCCCTGATCCTGATCGATACTCCGCCACCTGGCGTGCCATCGTTTTGGGTAATTTGCACCCCGGCCACTCGCCCTTGCAGTGCTTGGTCAAGCCCAGTAACAGGTACAGCCGAAATATCGGCAGCCTTGACCGAACCCACCGCCCCGGTAATGTCCCGGCGTTCTTGCGTCCCGTACCCCATCACTACCACATCCTGTAAAGTCTGTGCATTGGGCACCAATCGGATGTTGATCACCGATTGGTTGTTGATTGGGATTTCTTGGCTGGAAAAGCCAATGTAGGAAAATACCAATGCACCGTTTTTTTGCTCATCAGGCAAATTAAACGAGTAGCTGCCAGTCACATCGGTAATGGTGCCAATGGCAGTTCCCTTGACCAGGATACTGGCCCCGATCAAGGGATTATTGGTTTCATCGGTCACTTTGCCACTTATCTTGAACTGGGGCGATTCCAGTGCCGCCCCAAAATCCTGGGTGGGCGGCACAAGCGCCCCCGCCGGTTTGCGTTTGAGCACTATCTGCTGCCCGACAACCTCAAAACCAATGTTGAGCGGCAACAGCATGGCAGTCAGCACGGTGGCCAATTTTTCCTCCTCGGCTTGAACCGAAATCCTTTGCGAAGCTTGGATGATTTTGGCACTGTACACAAATTTTACACTTGTTGCCCGTTCAATCTGCAACAGTACATTCTTCAACGTTTGTTGTTCCATTTTCAGGCTTACTGCCCGATCTAGGAGTTCTTGGGCCTTGGTGTCGCCCGCATACCCAATGCTGGTGCACAATAGCACCGCTAGAAGTTGGTGAAGTGTGATTTTCATGACCAAAAGCAGCTTTTGGGCTGGTAAGTTTGAATTCATTTTCATACATTTGTTTGTTTTTGTGGATACTCGTTGTTTAAGCAAAAAACTACTATACTAGTATTGGCCTTTTTTGATCGATAGAGCCAACATTAGTTCCGTGGGTAACTTGGTTTGGTTAGCAATGCTCGAACCATTGCTAACCTTTTTTACTCTTCAATTTTCGTTGCAGCCCGTTCCCTTGATCAGGATTTGGGTGTCCCTTACCTCATAGCTGGCCCCAATGGACTTGCATATCAGGTCAAGTTTTACATACAATGATTCTTCGGTCAGTGCGGCCGTCAGCGGGCATTGGGCCACTGATTTGTCCTCCAGCACAATCTTCACTTGGTACACTTCCTCGATCAGCGCGAAAACATTGCCCAGGGCTACGTTGTCAAAGATAAAACGGGATTTTTCCAGTTTTACCACTGGCAGGGGAATAGCCACCAGCCCCTTGACCAGTTCATGTTTTGTTTGATCAAAAACCGCCCGCTGGTTGGGGGTCAGTTCCATTTGGCGGGCACTGGTGGCGGGCTGGCCTTGTTCGGGCTTGGTAATGACCGACACTTTGCCCGTTTTGACCGAAACCTCCTCGGCTCGGGCGCTCTCTTGATAGGCGCTTACGGCAAAGCTCGTTCCCAGCACTTTGATGGTCAGGTGGGCTGTCTGAACCAGAAATGGTTTCTGCTCATTGCGGGCGATCTCAAAAAATGCCCCCCCCTGTAACACAACCTCCCTTTGGCCTGGCCCAAACTGGACGGGATATTTGAGCTGGCTGTTGGGCTGGAGGCTGATCCGGCTACCATCTTCGAGCACCACCACCTTCACTGCCATGTTCGTATTGTTGGTGATCAGCCATTGGCCCGCCACCTTTTTTGCCACAGTTTCCGCTGCCTTGTCGGTTGGCTTCAAATATAGCAGGGCAAGGCTGCCAAAGCTTACCAATATGGCAATGGCGGCAGCCCAATAGAAAGTCTTGACGATGCGCGAGCCAGCATTGGGCCTCATTTTCACCACCTTGCCTTCTTGGTTTACCAGTTGTTGGAGCCGCGAATTGAACACCAATAGCGACTGGCCGGCCTGGGCACCTGTCAACTCCATTTCTTTGGATTTGGATTGAAGGGAAAACACTATCAATCGCGCCTCCTGCACTGATTGGGCTTGGTGGGGATGGGTGGCCAGAAAGGCCGCCCAAAACCGATCTTGTTCAACATTGGGAGAAACTACCCACTGGCAGAATTTTTCTTCCAACACGAAGTCTTCCGTCTTGTAATCAGTAAATTTATTCATTGGCACAAAAAACAATATTTGACCTGTCTTTTGTGAGATAGAGGCGGGGGAACGGGTTTTGTATTCAAAAAAAAGAAATTATTTTTTAATTATTTGCAATCAACTGGTTTTAAATGATTTGCGAAACGGCGTTTTCGAGCACCCATAGCCACAACAGGCTATCCAAGGTGATCTGTTGCTTGAGTGATTTTACGGCTTGGTAAATCAGGGTGCGGATAGATTGATAGTGGATGTTCATGATCGCACCAATTTCTTCATAGCCCAACTGATTATAAAATTTCAGATAAATGGCTTCTTTCTGCCGCGCAGTGAGTTGGTTGAGCGCACGCGCAAGCTTTTCTTTGATGCTCTGCTCAATCTGGCCCGCAATCAAAATTTCCTCCGCCGAGTACTCTACCAAGAAAGGATAGTCCTCTCCTTCGTTGGTAAGGCGGCTATGGCGATGTTTTACAAACTGCAATATTTTTCGGCGGAGGCACTTAAACAGGTAGGAAGGGACATGGTTCACTTGGCCGAGGCCATCTCGGTTTTTCCATAATGCCAGAAAAACATCTTGGATACAATCTTCCACCAGCACACGATCGGCCATGATCCGGATCCCATACCTGAACAACTTCTGATAATGTCTTTCGTATAGGGCAGACAGACTAGCTGGCTCCCCAGCCCGGAACGTTTCCCAATGGTGGTTATCTGTAATGCTGATATTCGGTGTGTTCATTTTATCCCCCACTTACGCCCAATTATTGCAAAGAAAATATTATCGGCCCAAAAACAAAGATAGTTGAATTTCTAACAAGCGGTTAAGGCAATTTTTGCCCAGTCCACCTTACCACCTTACCACCTGCCAAGTCTGCTGGATCAATCAAAAAAAACGCACTATCAAAAACAAGGATCATGGTTAAATAATTATTAGTTGTTCTACAATTCAAACTTGTTGAAGTGACCTCACACCAATGTTTGCGCCTTGGTTGCCAATTGTTAGACTGAAAATTTATGTTAGCAATGATCTTCCATTTGCTCAATTTCCCGTTTTTTGGCTTTTTTGGTGAGTACAAAAAGAGGTTTTGTTTGAGCCTTATTGGTTCTCCGCGCGCTTTATTTATTTGAAATCAAAACATAGCCCCAGTATTCCCCTGCTGAAGTCTCCGGGGCACAGGCCAATCATTGGCGTATTGTACCGATGGTTAAGGACCTGGATCAAAAATTGGCGCCAAAGCTCCGGCTTTGGCGCAGTCAATATTTTGCTTATTTCAACAACACCTCGTACACAGTGTCGATCGGGTCGGGCAGGTTGTAATGTTGGTAAGTGGGCTTCTTGAGGTTGATAAACACGTTGTTGGTCGAGTGGTCGCCCCACCAAGTGTTTTCGACAAAGGCTTCGGCCCCGTTCATTAATACCTTGGCTTTCAGCACTTTATCTTGATAATTTTTGATGTTGATGTGGCCAATGTTCGGGTGCAGCACGTGCGCGTACAGCTTTTTGCCCTGCTGGGTGAACCGCCCCCAGTCAGGTTTGGGCAAGTCGCTGGCCCCGCAACCGTAGATACTGGCCCCGTTGAGTTTCATCCATTCGCCCACTTGGTGCAGGATGGCCACGCTCTGGGGAGGGATGTTGCCCCGGGCATCTGGCCCCACGTTGAGCAGCAGGTTGCCACTTTTGCTCACACAGTTCACCAGCGTGTGGATCACCAGCTCGGGCGATTTCCAATCTTGGTCGGTGGCGTGGTAGCCCCAGTTGTTGTTCAGGGTGAGGCAAGTCTCCCACGGCACGATTTTGCCCTGATCATCGCGGCGGGGCACGTCGGGCACGCCCTGCTCGGGGGTCTCAAAATCACCAAGGGCATTGGCATCGCCGATTTTGCCCGTGCCATCGCCCAGAAGGCGGTTGTTGAGCAAGATGCCCGGCTGGTTTTTGCGCACCATGTCCACCAACTCCTTGGCCTTCCACTTTTCCCCCTTCATTTCACCGTAGGAGAAATCGAACCACATCACGTCCAGTTTGCCGTATTGGGTGGCCAGTTCTTGCACTTGCCCGTGCATGTAGGTGAGATAGGTGTCCCAATTGTGCTTTTTGCCTTTGTAGGCTTCGTTGTCGCGCTGGGGGTGCATTGGGTCGCCATAGTGGGGGTAGTCGGGGTGTTGCCAATCGATCACCGAATAATACAGCCCCACTTTGAGCCCTTCGGCCCGGAAGGCATCGAGGAACTCGCGCACCAAATCGCGGCCCTTTATGTAGGTGCCCACTTTGTAGTCGGTCAGCTTGCTGTCAAACAGGCAATAGCCATCGTGGTGTTTGGCCGTCATCACGGCGTATTTCATGCCGGCCTGCTTGGCCAGCCGCGCCCATTCGCGGGGGTTATAGTCCACCGGGTTGAATGTGTCGATGTATTTTTGGTACTGTTCGGTGGTCAGGGTCTCCCGGTTTTTGACCCACTCGCCCCGGGCGGGCACGGCATAGGCCCCAAAGTGGATGAACATTCCAAAACGGGCCTGTTGCCACCAATCAAGCGAGGCCGGCTGCTGGGCGGTAAGCTGGCCCGCCAAGAGGCACAGCCCAACGAAGATCTGGATTTTTTTTAAAATTGCCATCGGAAAATTACAGTTATGTGATTTGGGTACAACTAATGGGCGGGCGCATTGCACAGCCGTGTAATGCGCCGCCAACTTGACCGTAAGATGAGGCTAGTTTTTGAACTGGCCAAAAGCTGCCCGGTTTTTTTGGTGGCCCGGCCCGGCCGTTATCGCTCGGCTGGGAGTGAGCGCAAGCTGATCTAGGAACACATTTGCCCCAAACCACCGTTAAAAGAGGTGTCAAAATCGATTTTGAGGCGTTCGGGGCTTTTTTACACCCCTGTTTTGTGCCATCAATTGTACTTAGAACCATTTTACCGCAAAAAACACTATGTCCAACACCAAACGTATCTTCGCCCTGCTGTGCCTGTGCCTCAGCCTTTCCGCCGTTGGGCTGGGCCAAACCGAAAACCCCCAACCGCTCCAACAGGTAAAAATCACCTTCCGCAACAACAGCATTGTGTTCCGCAAAGTGACCCTTGTGACCTATTTTCCGATTGAGCCCGGCAATAGTACGGAGGGCAAGGTATTGGCCCCGTATTCGAGCATCACCAAAACTTATCCGGTGGGCACCAAGGTCTATCTGGCCAACGGCAAGCAAGTGGAGGTGGTGATGAGCGGCAAGCGACTGGAAGACAAGCCTTTCCTGACGGTAACCGCCGAGGATGAAGGCAAAACTTTCAACATTTTTAAGGAGTAATGAAGTAAAACCAAACGGGCAAGCCGAAGACCGAACAAGGTAGGCACTCCATTTTTATCTTTGCTGTCATGAAAAAACTAGGGTTATTGGTGCTGGTCATCATCAGCTTGCAGGCTTGCAAATCCCTCACCTCCACCACCTATATCGATCCCAATAAATCATTTGTATTGGGCGACGGGCTGCATGGGAGCTACACCGCCCGAATCAAAAACGTGGGGGCTGATGTGATTGAAGTGAGCCAAAGCGATAAGAACGGCACGGCCACCTCGCTGGGCAGTTTGCAAAGAAGGGAATCTCGGGAATACAAAGTGGGCGCAAACACCACGGTCATTTTCAAAAACAAAAATCGGGAGGAAAAAGGGGTCATTGAAATTTTGGTGACTGGCAACCCGACCGGGAGCTTGAGCATGGGCTATCGCGATAACCAATAGCCTCGCCAATCAGTTGGATAAAAGTAAGACCATGCCTGCCCAGTGGGTGTAACCATTCACTGGGCGGGCCATTGCCACTACCATGCAACTCAACCAATATTCGGCCCTGCTGGCCTGCGCGTTTGTCAATGGCCTCGTGTTCACCGTCCTGTTTTGGGTGCGGGCCTACCAAGCCGAGCGACAATCGGATGCCATCCTTGGCTTGGTCATCTTGGCTTCCTGCCTGCATATCGTCGACTGGATGCTTGGGTTCATGGGCATCCACCTTTTGTGGGAAGAACTGTTGTTTATCCCCTACAACATTGGGCTGGCGATCGGGCCACTCATGTTGTTTTACCTCAAGGGCCAACTCGATACCACCTTTAAGCTCTCGCGGGCCAATGCTTGGCATTTGATACCCTACTTGGTTTATATTGGCTACCACTTGGCGATTTTCACGCAAGGGCGGTCATTTACCAGAAACTGGTCTGATACCGTCCATTTTCCTTACCATTTAGCTGCCTTTGAGCAGTTGGCGATCTTGATTTCCAATTTTACCTACCTGTTTTGGTCGCTCAAAATGTATCAATATTATCGCCAATGGCTGCCCACCCAGTATTCCAATCCTGAAACCATCAGTTTTGCGTGGTACCGCCACTTTTTATTGGTTTATGCCCTTGCGATTGTGGTTAATTGGGGCTATATTTTGGTGGGAATGGCCGGAGTTCCCCTTTCCTATACTGATATTTGGTGGGGAAAATTTCTGGTGGGCATCATCATTTACTACGTTTCCATCCGGGGCTACAGCCAAACCCAACCCCGGCTACTGGTCTTCGGTGAGGCCCAAGCGGAGGAACCAATCCCCGTATTGCTGGCCGAAGTGGCCGAAAACCTGCCCCCCGATCTGGCGGAATGGAAAACCAAACTGCTCAATGTCATGCAAACCGACCAGTTGTACCTGAGGACTGAACTGGTGCTGCCGGATTTGGCGGCCCACCTTGGCATCAACCCGGCCTTGCTCTCGATGGTGATCAACAAGGGTTTTGGCAAAAATTTCAATGATTTTGTTAACGAATACCGAGTGCGGGAGTTCCAATCCCGCACCCAACTACCCGAAAACCAGCACCTTACTTTATTGGGCATTGCGCTGGATTGCGGCTTCAATTCCAAAGCCACTTTTAACCGGGTGTTCAAGAAAATGACCGGAAAATCGCCAAGCGAATTCATGGACGGGGAGTGGGAAAGGCGAGGAGCCAGCGGGGCAAAACGATTATGACGGGCCTGTCAAAACCATTTACGTCCGCGGTGCAAAATACCTGCCAAAAGCAGCAGCGGTTTTTGACAGGGCCATGACAGTACATTTGAACAGGGTCGAGGATCGGATCAGAAAAAAGGATCATGGCAAGTTTGTGGTGCGCAAAAACCCAAAAAAGCTAAAAACGAAGGGAGCTATTGAAAGAACGATCAACACAAAACTGGCGGATTGGAAAGGCATACCAACTCAAATAACGGTTCTAGGAAGTATTTGACGACGTCAAAAGTGACAATAAATTGAAGTGGTTGAACAGATGGGTGATGGCAGCATTGGCACTAAACATGGAGAATTTTAGGGTAGTGATATATTTCCATTTAGGGGACTGATCATTTGAATCCCTTTAAATGACAAAGAACTAAAAATGCAATAACGGTAGTTACTTTTTTGGAAAAC
>Ga0105045_10003168_pt1 | contig 14062 bp, 13 predicted proteins | sample MAT02_FD_78089 | JGI IMG/M metagenome (GOLD analysis project Ga0105045, IMG submission 78089) | Freshwater microbial communities from Lake Fryxell liftoff mats and glacier meltwater in Antarctica - MAT-02 (megahit assembly) | ecosystem: Environmental > Aquatic > Freshwater > Ice > Liftoff...
CGTGGAAGTTGGCAGTCGGTGCGAATTACCACTACGCCCGCAATGGACGTTCCGTGGCGGCCTGGCATTCGACAAGAGCCCGGTGCAAGCCGTCGACTTGACATCGCGGCTGCCCGACGCTGACCGGACCTGGCTCTCGTTGGGTGCCCAGTACAGGTTCAATCCCAAGCTCACGCTCGACATGGGTGCCTCGTACGGATGCATCAAGACGGCCAGGATCAATGCCAATGGTGAAGCTCCGGGTGACCCGGCCGCAGCATTGGCCAACAGCCTGGTCAATGGATATTACGACAGCCGGGCTGTCATCATGTCTGCGCAGCTCGACTACCAGTTCTGATCATCCTGAATCGGCTGGCGCGCGTGTGCCATGCGCGACCGATCCTGACCCGCCTGCCGTGCGCATCTGGGTGCAGGTCTTCGGCAGGGCCGGCCAGTTGACTGCTATCGTCAGGGTCGATCGGAGGGCCCATGGATTATTACGACGTATTCAACGGCGATGCCGATGGTCTGTGCGCCTTGCACCAGCTGCGCCTGGTCGAGCCGCGCGAGGCGACGCTGATCACCGGGGTCAAACGCGACATTGCCTTGTTGCAGCGGGTGCCCGTTGGGCACAGTTCCTTGGTGACGGTGCTGGACATTTCCCTTGATCGCAACCGGGCCGCCTTGAAAGCTTTGCTGGACGCCGGTGCGCAGGTCGACTATTTCGATCACCACCACGCGGGAGCCATTCCGCGCCATCCGGCTTTGCGAGCGCACATCGACACCGCGGCGGACGTATGTACCAGTGTGTTGGTCGATCGGCATCTCGCCGGTGCACAGCGTATCTGGGCCGTTGTCGGCGCATTCGGAGACAACATGGACGACGTGGCTCTGAAGCTGGCAGTCACGTTGGATTTGCAGGCGTCGCAGGTCGCTGCGCTGCAGGATCTGGGGCAGTGCCTGAACTACAACGCCTACGGGGAAAACCAGCAGGATCTGTTCGTTCCACCGGAGCAGCTATACCGACTGTTGCGGCAATACAGCGATCCTTTTGAGTTCATCGCGCTGGCACCGGAACTGTCTGTTATACGGCAGGGATGCCGGGACGATCTAGCGCTGGCCTTGCGGCTGGAGCCGCATCTGGCCTGTGCTGGCGGTCGACTGTTCCTGTTGCCCGACGCACCATGGAGTCGGCGTGTGTATGGTGCCTTTGGCAACGCACTGAACCGGCTTGCGCCGGTTCAGGCGCATGCCGTGTTGACCCCCGACGGCGGTGGTTCCTATGGGGTCAGCGTGCGTGCGCCGCTACGCGATCCGCGCGGAGCGGATCGCCTGTGCGCGGCATTTCCGGGCGGTGGTGGCCGGCAGGCGGCTGCCGGCATCGACCGTCTGGCGCCACAGCAACTGGCGCAATTCGTATCCGCGTTCGAGCGTATTTTTGGTCGGATCGGTTGATCGGAAAGACATCCCTGCCGAGATGCCACGTGTAGGCGCAGGGGGGAGGTTGTGAAACAGGGTTTGAACCTGTGAACCCGGCGGATGCACCTTGAATGTGAGTCAAGCCTATGCCAACACTGGACATCCGTGCGTGGATGCTGGCCATGGCAGTGATCTGCGCGACCGCGCCGAGCGCTTGCAGCACCCGTTCTTGCGCATCGCCCCGGCCCAGGGACACGCGGTCAGTACCTTGCGGCTGCCGCCGCCAAAGACCGACCGCGACGGGTCCCTGATGCAGGCTCTGCAGCTGCGCCAGTCGCAACGCGACTTCGATCCGGCACTGCTGGACTTGCAGGCGGTGTCGAGCCTGTTATGGACCGCGGGCGAGGCGGTTCAATGCCTCGGCCAAATGCAGGGCCATGTGCACGGCATTGCTCGGGTGGGCTACGCAGTCGGTGCTCCAGACCTCGCCGACACCGGCACTGCGCATCAGTTCCAGCGCTTGCGGCGCGAACAATGCGTGTGTCACGGCCGCATCGACCGACGCAGCTCCAGCCGCGCGCAGCAAGCGTGCGGCTGCAGCGACGGTCTGGCCGGTGCTGGCGATGTCGTCGAGGATGACCACGGCGCGTCCGTTCACATCGATGTCGGGCAATCTGACCGCGACCGCGTGATCGCCACTGCGCACCTTGGTGCAGACTGCATGCTGCAGCGTGTGGCGGCGTGCAGCCATTGCGACCCATTGGCCGGATTCGGCGTCGGGACCCAGCAGGATCGGCCGGGATCGGTGTTGCACGATCCAGTCGGCCAGGACCTCGGCACCGGTCAACACGATGGCGCTGACGCCCGGTGCGACTTCCTGCAACGTGGCGACCCGGTGCAGATGGGGATCGACTGAAACGATGGCATCGACGATAGTTGCCAGGAATCGCCCGATGATGTGCTGGCTGACGGCTTCGCCCGCAGTGAACGCCTTGTCCTGGCGCATATAGGCCAGATAGGGCGCAACCAGTGTCAGATGCGAGGCCCCCAGCACACGTGCGGTCTGCGCGGTCAGCAACAGTTCAACCAGTTTTTCGTTTGGGTCATGCAGGCTGCGGTAGATGACTGTGCGGGCCGGCACCTTTGGTGGCAGACGCAGCTTGAGTTCGCCGTCGGGAAACCGGTGGCGTGTTACACAGGCGGCCGGCAAGCCGGATGCGTCGGCCAGCCGCAGAGCGGCATCCTGTTGGTCGTCGAAGTACAGCAGCATGGCGTGTCTCTTTCAGAATTCGGTGGCGACTCGCTCGATGTCCCGGGCTGCGCCGATGGTGTGGCCGGTGGCTGCAGCGCATGCCTTGCGCGCAAATGCCAGATCCGCCGGATAACGCGCATGAACCCGGTACAGCGGTTCTCCGGCTGCAACGTCCTGACCCAGATTGCGCAGCAGGTTGACGCCAGCCGCCTGGACCTTGGGGGCACCGGCCAGGCCGGCGATGCGGGCCAGTTGCAGCTTGTCGATGGCGGTAACGACGCCCGCGACCGGCGCGGTCACCTCGAAGCTGCGTTCGCCCAACCGGGGTGCCCTGTAGTCGAAATCGGTTGCGCCCTGGGCCTGCATGATGGCGTTCATTTTCTCCAGCGCCCGTCCCGATGCGAGGATCGCGCGGGCGATCGACAGGCCTTCACAGCCGCGCACCGTCGGATCGCATTCGATCATGCGACCGGCCAGTTGCAACGACTTTTCGCGTTCTCACGATAGGTGTCGATGCCGATGCGGCGGATCGCCAGGTGTGATCCGGAAGAAGCGTTGGCGGCCGAGTATGGAATTTGCTTGTTGATGATGTCCATACCGATAGCCTACACCGGGCGCAGCATCAGCGACGCAAATGCAAAAGGCTCCTCGCGGAGCCTTTAACGCTGAATCTGGCGTGTTTCAGACCCGACGACGGTATTCGCCGGTGCGGGTGTCGATTTCGACCTTGTCGCCCTGGGCCACGAAGATCGGCACGCCGATCTCGAAACCGGTGGCGATCTTGGCGGGCTTGAGCACCTTGCCCGAGGTGTCGCCCTTGACGGCGGGTTCGGTCCAGGTAATCTCGCGTTCGACGCTGGTGGGCAGCTCGACCGAGATCGCCTTGCCATCGTAGAACACCACTTCCAGCGGCATGCCGTCTTCGAGGTAATTGAGCGTGTCGCCCATGTTCTCGGACTCGACCTCATACTGGTTGTAGTCCGCGTCCATGCACACATACATCGGGTCGGCGAAGTAGGAATAGGTGCATTCCTTCTTGTCCAGGATGACTTGGTCCATCTTGTCATCGGCCTTGTACACCACCTCGGTGCCGAAGTTGTTCAGCAGGCTCTTGAGCTTCATGCGCACGGTAGCGGAATTGCGGCCTCCGCGGCTGTATTCGGTCTTGAGCACGACCATCGGGTCCTTGCCGTGCATGATCACATTGCCGGCACGGATTTCTTGCGCGATTTTCATACGGGGTTCCCATCTATGGCCGCCAGGCGGGTGCATCGCGGAGATGCGATGTCAAAGTGGACCCGTGCCTGCGGTGGATTGCTGCTGCCCCAGCCGATGTTGATCGGAGGTGGTGCCGCAAAGCCCATGATTTTAGCGTTATTCGGGCTTCTGTCGGCTTCGATCCCGGACAACTGCGACGAAATCCGTCAAACGCGTCGTCAGGTCGCTTTGGCTGCCTAGTCGATGGCAAGACTCCGTGGCCCACACGCTCCAGGCGTCGCGTGTCGGCAGCACCATGGGGCCGCCGCCGATGCCGTTCCAGACCGCATGCGCCGCGCGCACCGACGCTGGAGCGTCCAGCGCGTCAAGGAAGGCGGCGAGCTTGGCATGGTGGGCCTCGTCGTGTTGTGGGTAGATCTGCCAGAGGAAGGGCTTGCCTGCCCATATCGCCCGTACCACCGAGTCTTCACCGCGCACCAGGTTCAGATCGCTGGCCCACAACAAATGGTCGAAGTCCAGCTGACACAAGGTCGGCAGGAAGTCGATGGACAGGCCCCCGGCCCTTTGGCCTTGCCTGCGCATGGCTGCAGGCAAGGCCCGGACTGCCGCTGCCGCGCGGCCCGGGGTGACCAGCAGCCGGGTGGGGCGGCTCTGCGCTTGCCAATAGGCAACCAGTTCGCGCAGCGCATCGGGCTCGTAGCAAAACAACGTCACCAACGGTTCACCTTGCCAATCGATGCCGTGACCGGCCAGCCAACGGACGCGGTCAAAATTGGCTTGACGGGATGCAAGATCGGGTTCGCGCAGCAACCCACCGCTGACCGGCGTGAACCCTGGATAGAAAAAGTGCTTGGTGCAGCCCTTGGCCACGCCATGCATCACTGGAGAGGGCAGGCGATGCGCGCGTTCGGCGAAGGGTTCGGCCGACAGGTATTCGAGGTTGATCCATACCGGTAGCGGCCTGGCCCGGCCCGTTGCGACATGGTGGGCCAGGAAAGTCTGCGCCATGTCGCAGCCGAAGGCCTCGATCCAGACGTCGGCGGGCACCAGAGCCGACAGTGTGGCTGGATTGCTGGCCATGCGCCAATCACGCACCGCGATGCGCTCCCACTGGCCTTGCCGGGCACCAGGTGCGATCCAGTCCAGCGCCGTGGGATCGTCGATCCACAGGCGTACGCGGTGCCCGCGCGACGCGAGGTCGGCCGTCAGCCGCCAGCACACGCCGATGTCGCCATAGTTGTCGATCACCCGACAAAAGATGTCCCATTGCGCCGTGTGCATGCGCCAGATTGTCCACAATACGGGTCATGCGCAAGCCCACCGCCAAGCCCACCGACAAGACGCAGTCTGCCGCAGCCCATGCCGTGCCCGCTGGCTTGGTTGCCGACCCTTCGGCCCAGCCGGCGCAAACTGCAGTCCACGACGTGCAGCTGCTGGCCGAGGTCGCCGCGCTGCCGGGACTGCCCGGTGTCTACCGGTTTTTCGACGCCGCCAACGAGGTGCTCTATGTCGGCAAGGCGATCAATCTGAAGAAGCGGGTCGCGAGTTACTTTCGCAACAACCATGGCGGAACCCGCATCGGGCATATGGTCGGTCGGGTTGCCCGGATGCAGACCACCGTGGTGCGGTCCGAAGCCGAGGCGCTGCTGCTTGAAAACAACCTGATCAAGACGCTAGCACCCAAATACAACATCCTGTTCCGGGACGACAAGAGTTACCCCTATCTCAAGCTGACCGGCAGAGGATCGGTCGTGACCGGACGGCCGGTACGCGCCGGCGCGCAGGCCTCGCAAGTCGAAGCCTTGGCAGCGGGCGAGGCACCGTTGGCCGCCGCGTTTCCCCGGGTTGCGTATTTCCGCGGCGCGGTGGAAAAGAAGCACCGCTATTTCGGGCCATACCCCAGCGCCTGGGCGGTCAAGGAAAGCATTTTGTTGATACAGAAGTTGTTCCGGTTGCGTACCTGCGAAGACACGGTGTTTGGCAACCGCACAAGGCCCTGCCTGCTGTACCAGATCAAGCGTTGCTCGGCACCTTGCGTGGGTCACATCGGGCCGCTGGAGTATGCGCAGGACGTGGTCAACGCCGAACGCTTTTTGCAGGGCGACGCAGGCGAGGTGCTGGCCCAACTCGAGGCCCGCATGCTTGCGCATGCCGAGATTCTCGAGTTCGAGGTCGCAGCCCAATTGCGTGACCAGGCTTCGGCCTTGTCCAACGTGTTGCATCAGCAGTCGATGGACAACGTGTCGGATCGGGATGTGGACATTTTGGCGGTGAAGGTGCAGGGCGGCAAAGCCTGTGTCAATCTGGCCATGGTGCGTGGAGGCCGTCATCTGGGCGACCGCGCGTATTTCCCGGTGCATCTGGAAGACGCCTCCGTGATGCAGGGCACGCACGATGATGCGGGTGAATCGCCGTTGTCGCTGGAGTGTCAGGTGTTGGAGGCCTTCATCGCGCAGCACTACCTGGATGTTGCCGTGCCGAGCTCGCTGGTGACCAGTGCGGCGGTGCGGCCGACCCTGGCCGAGGCCTTGTCGGAGCAGGCGGGGTTCAAGGTCAGTGTCGTGCACCAGCCGCGCGAGCAGCGGCGCATCTGGCTCGAAATGGCGCAGACCAATGCCGAGCTGCAGCTGGCCCGGCTGCTGGCTGAGGAAGGCTCGCAGCAGGCGCGTACGCAGGCACTGGTGCAGGCGCTGGATCTGCCCGCGGACGATCTCGATGCCCTGCGCATCGAGTGTTTCGACATCTCGCACACCGCTGGTGAAGCCACCCAGGCTTCATGCGTAGTGTTTCAGCACCATGCCATGCAGTCGGCCGAGTACCGGCGCTACGGCATCGAGGGCATCACCCCGGGCGACGACTATGCCGCGATGCGCCAGGTGCTGACGCGGCGTTATGGCAAATGGGTCGAAGCCAACCGGCTGGTACAGGACCGGGGCGAAACCGTGGCCCGTGGTGCCCGTCTGCCAGACCTGGTGCTGGTGGACGGCGGCAAAGGCCAGGTGGCGGTGGCCCGTCAGGTATTCGAGTCGCTCGGTCTGGACCTGGCGCTGATCGTCGGGGTCGAGAAGGGCGATGGGCGTCGTGTGGGGCTGGAAGAGCTGGTGTTTGCCGACGGGCGCGACAAGGTTTATCTGGGCATGGATTCGGCGGCACTGATGCTGGTGGCCCAGATTCGCGACGAGGCGCACCGGTTCGCGATCACCGGCATGCGCGCGCGCCGGGCGCGCGTGCGCATCGGCGGGGGGCAATTGCAGGAAATCCCCGGCGTCGGGCCAAAGCGTCGCGCCAAGCTGCTGCAGCGGTTTGGCGGCGTGCGCGGTGTCGGGCTGGCCAGCGTGGATGACCTGGCGATGGTGGAGGGGGTGTCTCGCGCGCTGGCCGAGGAAATCTACCGTGCCCTGCATTGAACCTGGCAGCGAGCGTTCACGCATCCGCAGGTCGGGTATGGCTGCGCGCCATGCCACAATTCCCCCATGTTCCTGACGATTCCGACCATCATGACGTGGACGCGCATCGTCGCGATTCCGCTCATTGTCGGTATCTTCTACCTGCCTGACACTCTGGTCAGTCTGCCAGTCAAGAACCTGACCGCCACGGTGATGTTCGTGCTGTTCGCTGCCACCGACTGGCTAGACGGCTTCCTCGCACGCAAGCTCAACCAGACCTCGGCATTTGGTGCCTTCCTCGATCCGGTGGCCGACAAGATCCTGGTCTGCGCCTCTTTGCTGGTACTGGTGCATCTGAACCGCGCCGACGTGTTTGTGGGCCTGATCATCATCGGGCGTGAGATCGCGATCTCTGCGTTGCGTGAATGGATGGCCCAGATCGGTGCCTCCAGGAGTGTTGCGGTTCACATGATCGGCAAACTCAAAACCGTCGGCCAGATGGTGGCGATTCCTTTTCTGTTGTACGACGGCGTGTTGTTCGGTTTGATCGATACCCGGGTCTGGGGCCAGTGGCTGATCTGGATCGCCGCGATCCTGACCATCTGGTCGATGGGCTATTACCTCAAGAAGGCCGTGCCGGAAATCCGGGCGCGCGTGAAATGAGGCCTGCAAGAGGCTGGCCTGCCTGGGACGCGCCGTGACCGCCAACGATAAGGGCGACTCCTTCGTGCGCCTGATGCCGGCGGTGTTCGTGCTGATCTGGAGCACCGGTTTCATCGTCGCGCGTTATGGAATGCCCCATGGTCCGCCAATGCATTTTCTGGTCCTGCGGTATGCCCTGTCCGTGCTGTGTTTCCTGCCCTGGATCTGGCTGAGCGGATCGCGCTGGCCCCAGGGGCGGGCGCAATGGCTGCATCTGGCAGTCACGGGCATTCTGATGCACGCCGCTTACCTGGGCGGTGTCTGGGCGGCTATCAAGGCTGGCATGGGCTCGGGCGTGGCGGCTCTGGTGGTCGGTTTGCAGCCGGTGCTCACCGCGATCTGGTTGTCGGCCCTCGGAACGCGGGTGCAGGCCCGACAGTGGGCCGGCCTGGTGCTGGGCCTGGTTGGATTGGTTCTGGTGGTGTCGGGCAAACTGGGTGTCGGCAGCGCGCAGGACCATGTCAATTTGCTGAACCTGACGCTGGTGCTGGTGGCGCTGGTCTCGATCACGGTCGGCACCCTGTACCAGAAGCGCTTTGTCGCACCCTGCGATGTACGCACGGCTAATGCGATCCAGTTGTCGGCGGCCTTCATCGTCACGTTGCCGTTGGCCTTGCTGGAAAACGAGTCCATGGACTGGAATGGCGAGTCGATCGGTGCCATGGCCTGGTCGGTACTGGTGTTGACGCTGGGTGGAAGCTCGCTTTTGTACCTGTTGATCCAGCGGGGCGCGGCGACATCGGTCACCAGCCTGTTTTACCTGATTCCGCCGACTGCTGCCTTGATGGCGTGGATATTGTTTGGTGAACCGATCACCATTTTCACGGTGGTCGGGATGGCCATCACGGCGCTGGGCGTGGGCCTGGTTGTCCGTACGCGGGCATGATGCATTCATGGAGACAAGGAGTCATGACATGGGTAGAAAACGGATTGCAGTGATCGCCGGCGACGGCATTGGCAAGGAGGTCATGCCCGAGGGCATACGGGTGATGGAAACTGCTGCGAGCATGTTCGGTATCGACCTGCAGTTCGATCACTTCGATTTTTCCAGCTGGGACTATTTCGAGCGACATGGGAGCATGCTGCCCGATGACTGGAAGAGTCAGATCGGTGGTCACGATGCCATCTACTTCGGCGCGGTGGGTTGGCCGGACAAGATCGCCGACCATGTGTCGTTATGGGGCTCACTGCTGCTGTTTCGCCGCGAGTTCGACCAATACATCAATCTGCGCCCTGCGCGCTTGATGCCGGGCATCATCGCGCCGGTGGTTCGGCGTGATGGCAGTCGCCGCGCGCCCGGCGAGATCGACATGTTCATCGTGCGCGAAAACACGGAGGGTGAATATTCCAGCATCGGCGGACGCATGTTTGAGGGTACCGAGCGCGAGATCGTGATGCAGGAAACGGTGATGACGCGGGTGGGTGTCGATCGGGTGCTCCGCTTCGCGTTCGACCTTGCGCGCTCGCGGCCGAAGAAGCATCTCACCAGTGCCACCAAGTCCAATGGCATTGCCATCACCATGCCCTATTGGGACGAACGGGTCGCGCTGATGGCCAAGGACTATCCGGATGTCACGGTCGACAAGTTTCACATAGACATCCTGACCGCCCATTTCGTGCAGCGCCCGGATTTTTTTGACGTAGTGGTGGCCAGCAATCTTTTTGGCGACATTCTCAGCGACCTGGGGCCTGCCTGCACCGGCACCATCGGCATCGCACCGAGCGCGAATCTGAACCCGACGCGCGCTTTCCCCTCCTTGTTCGAACCGGTGCATGGGTCGGCACCCGATATCGCTGGCAAAGGCGTTGCCAATCCGATCGGTCAGATCTGGTGTGGCGCGATGATGCTGGATTTTCTCGGCCGTCGTGACGCGCACGATGCGGTGTTGTCGGCGATCGAGCGGGTGCTGGCAACCGGCAGCGGGGGCCCGCGCACACCGGACATCGGAGGCAGCGCGTCAACGTCCGACCTGGGGCGCGCAGTGGTGCAGGCGCTGCGGCGCTGACACGTTGGCGTTCCAAGGGATCGCCCACGCGGCGCGCAGCGTGTGGTGCTGTCGGGCACCTCGAATGGCGTGCCCATCGGCCGGAGTTCCGTGCCCGGAAAAACCGAATAGAATTCGCCTCCGCACCGAAGTTTGCCGTCCGGCAGGTTGACACACTTGAAGTCCGTCGCTCTAATCAGCCGTAGCTGCGCGGACTTTGTCATTTGTGATCCAGACCGATGGTTTCCCGCGCAACCTAGCCCACCACCTGACCGAGCCTGGCTTGCGTGGTGACCCAATTTTTGCGGGGCAACTGCACCGTCCTCGCTTTCATTTGAGAGGTTCTTTGTGAACAAGACAGAGTTGATTGAACATATCGCCAAGCATGCCGACATTTCCAAGGCGGCTGCCACGCGTGCCCTGGAGTCCACGATCGGTGCCGTGAAGACCACGCTGAAAAAAGGCGGTTCGGTATCGCTGGTCGGTTTTGGTACTTTTGCGGTCGGCAAACGTGCGGCACGCACCGGTCGCAATCCGCGTACCGGCGCAGCGATTAAAATCAAGGCTGCCAAGGTTCCAAAGTTCCGCCCGGGCAAGGCATTGAAAGATGCCTTGAACTGAGGTTGACGATTGCAGTGGGGTTCTTAGCTCAGTTGGTAGAGCGGCGCCCTTACAAGGCGTAGGTCGGCGGTTCGAGCCCGTCAGGACCCACCACACGGACAAAGGCGAACACAAGGTTCGCCTTTTTTATTGAGCCGACCGGCATGTGTGCGCTGCATGTGCCGAGGCCGGTTCGTATTCAATGGAGTAATCGCGCATGTTCGATCTCGTTCGCAAGCACATGAGGGTTCTGATGTTCCTGATGTTCCTGCTGATCATCCCGGCTTTTGTGTTGGTGGGCGTCGACGGATACAGTCGCTTCGACAGCAACGACGCCAAGGTCGCTACGGTGGCTGGGCGTGACATTACGCAGGCTGAATGGGACTTTGCCCACCGCAGCGACTCCGAGCGCTTGCGTGCGCAGATGCCTACCATCGATCCCAAACTGCTGGACTCGCCGGCCGCGCGTTTTGCCACGCTTGAGCGCCTGGTACGCGAACGCGTGCTGGTGCAAGCATCCGAACAGGCGCGTTTGACCACCAGTGACGCGCGCCTGGCGCAGGAGCTCAGTCGCAACTCGACCATCGCTGCCATGCGGGGGCCCGATGGCAAACTCGACATGGAGCGCTATCGCCAGTTGGCCGCGAGCCAGGGCTTCACGCCCGAAGGCTTCGAAGCCCAGGTACGGCGCGATTTGTCGTTGCGCCAGGTGGAGGCGGGCATCTTGTCCACTGCGTTTGAGCCCATGGCGATTGCCCAAGTTACGCTCGGTGCGTTCTTCGAACAGCGCGAGGCGCAGGTCGCCCGCTTCTCGACCGGCGATTATCTTTCCAAGGTATCCCCTAGCGACACCGACATTGAGGCCTATTACAAGGTCCATCCGCAGCTATTTCAGGCACCGGAGTCGGTGTCGATCGAATACGTGGTGCTCGATCTCGATTCCATCAAGAAATCGATCGTCGTCAACGAGCAGGACCTGAAGGCTTACTATGACCAGAACGTGGAGCGCCTCAGTGGCAAGGAGGAGCGGCGCGCCAGCCATATCCTGATCACTGCTGCCAAGGATGCGCCGGCAGCCGAGCGCGACAAGGCCAAAGTCCAGGCCCAGGAGCTGCTGGCGCAGGTTCGTGGCAATCCAGCCGATTTTGCCGCCTTGGCAAATAAGAGTTCGCAGGATCCGGGCTCGGCTGCATCCGGTGGCGATCTGGATTTCTTCTCTCGGGGTGCCATGGTCAAGCCTTTCGAGGATGCGGCCTTTGCGATGAAGAAGGGGGAGATCAGCGATCTGGTGGAGTCCGATTTCGGCTATCACATCATCTTGCTCACCGACATCAAGTCGCCCAAGCAACTCAGCTTTGAGGAGTTGCGCTCCGGTATCGAAGCGGATCTCAAAACCCAGCAGGCGCAGCGCAAGTTCGCCGAAGCCGCAGAATCTTTCACCAATGCAGTCTACGAGCAAAGCGACAGTCTCAAGCCGGTGGCCGAAAAGCTCAAACTCGAGATTCGCACAGCCGCCAACGTGCCGCGGACTCCGCCTGTTGGCGCGCAAGGAGCACTGGCCAACGCGAAGTTCATCGGTGCGCTGTTCGGTGACGACGCGATCAAGAGCAAGCGCAACACCGAGGCAGTCGAAATCGGTTCCAATCAATTGGTGTCGGGCCGGGTGGTTTCCTACGCAGCGGCGCGTACCTTGCCCTTGACGGAGGTTCGCGCCTCGGTACGCGAGAAGTTTGTCGCCAGCCGGGCGGCCGAACTGGCCCGCAAGGATGGCGAGGCACGACTCGCCGCCTGGAAGAGCCAACCTACGCAGGCGCAGTCGACGGCCACCATCGTCGTGTCGCGCGTTCAACCGCAAGGCGTGGCACCCAAGGTGCTCGACGCCGTGTTGCGGGCCGATCCCACCGCCCTGCCTGCGCAGGTGGGTGTCGATCTCGGCGCAGACGGTTATGCGGTGATCAATGTCAAACGCATCGTCAGTCGCACCGCGCCAGACGACGACTCCGCCAGCCAGGCGCGGACCCAGGTTGCGCAACTGTGGACCGCGGCTGAAAACCAGGCTTACTACACCATGCTCAAGGAGCGTTACAAGGTTCGGTTCCATGTGCCGCAACCCGATGCGCTGGCGCTTGGGCAATAGAGCTTTGGCGCGGCCGTTGCGAGGCTATAATTTCCTGTTTACGGTGGCTGTAGCTCAGTTGGTAGAGTCCAGGATTGTGATTCCTGTTGTCGTGGGTTCGAGCCCCATCAGCCACCCCAAGTAATACAAGGAAACCCCGCTATCTGATTGGTAGCGGGGTTTTTTCTTGGTGGACGATGTAAGGGCGGATGTAAGTCCATTTGCGGCATTTGGTGCCGTTGGGCCGTGTTGATTTGGCATCGTGGCAACGCGTCAGCGCCGCGATCCCGTGGTACTGCGCTGGGGCTGGGGTCAACTCCATGGGCAGACGGCAGGATGGCGCAGGGCCAACGCCGCAGATCGGCGAGGCCCGTGGTTTGAATTTGCGTGCGAGTGGAAATCTGCGCAATACACTCAGCCAACGCTAACTCGCACCTCCTCCCGCGCCTTGCCGCGGTACCCATTCAGGTCCACGCCTCCAAGCTCTGGCACGCGTTTGTAGTCTACATTTCCAGCTTTCCAGAACCTCGTAACGCTAACGCCAGCCCCAGACTCCCGTGGATGCGCGGCCAGCGCCACAAGCGCCGCCTTGGCTGCGTCCAGCCGTTCGCTTTGCTCCTCGGCAGCTCGTTTCGCAGCCGTATATGCCGTGGCTGCAGCCGACCAGGCCGCGTCACTCCTGACCACCGTATCGGCGTCTGACAACGGCGGTGGTGTGTCGCCGTCCAGATACTGCTGGAATCCGTCCCAGGCTGCCCTGATGCCGTCCATGAGCGTGTCGTCACGGCCCATCTCGTGGAGGATGCCGGCGTCGCCGTCATACACCCAGAGATGGCATGTGTCGGCACCGGACACCATGAGCTGGTGTTGTATTTGCACGATATAGTTTTCTGGCACCTTGCCGGCAGACACGTCTTGCCACAGGTCCGAGCGCGAGCCCCGCACCGGACACTTGATCTCCAGGATCAGGTCGCCCTCCAGCGTCATGCCATCGAGCGACGCGCTATACGCGCCGTCCTCAAGCACCAGTGGCTGCATGACCAGCCCCGTCTGGTCTTCGTAGGCGCTACGCGCCACAGGCTCCAGGTCGGTGCCACGCTGCATGGCAGGCGTGACTTTGGTCGTAGCCCTGCCGGTCTTGGCCAGCCACAGTTGATACGGCGTCTGCCAGGGGGACAAGGCCATGACTGTCGCTGATTCGGACGCGTTGCGTTTGGCCAGCCGGTAGGCCAGCCATTCGGGGGAGCCCTGGGCAAGTTGAATGATGGTGGCGGTTTGTGTCTGTGATTTCATGTGATTCTCCAGTGAACGTTGTGTCGCTTTAGTCAGTGAATGGCCCGCGTTTGAAGAAGCGCGAGCCGAGGGGTCAAGCGGCTTGACGCCGGTTCTCCAGCGAGCGCATGAC
>Ga0105045_10003169_pt1 | contig 14059 bp, 12 predicted proteins | sample MAT02_FD_78089 | JGI IMG/M metagenome (GOLD analysis project Ga0105045, IMG submission 78089) | Freshwater microbial communities from Lake Fryxell liftoff mats and glacier meltwater in Antarctica - MAT-02 (megahit assembly) | ecosystem: Environmental > Aquatic > Freshwater > Ice > Liftoff...
ATAACGCAACCGGGGTCGCTCTCAACACGGATCTTTTTGTGACCTTCAGCGAGAATGTCGTCAAGGGCACAGGGAATATTTTGGTTAAACGAACGATTGATGACGTGACTGTCCAGACGATCGATGTTGTGTCGGGGATCGTCACAATTGGCAGCAACGTCGTCACCATCAACCCATCAACAGATTTTCTGAACAACATCGGCTACTACGTCGAGATCCCCAACACGGCATTCAAAGACCCATCCAATAATTTCTACGTTGGAACGACCGACAAGAACACTTGGAACTTCACAACGGTCGCTGACACAACGCCCCCAACCGTTCTGACGATTGACGATGGCGATGCTGATAACACGGTCACGACCAATGTCACGCTGACTTACACAATCACCTTCAGTGAAGATATTGATCATACAATTGTCACGGCGGCTGATTTCGACAACGCGGGGTGAACATCGGCCATTACTTTCGGCACGATCACCGAGACATCGCCCGGTGTTTTCACGGTTCTGGTGACTCCGACGACAGCTTGTACTTTGGTCCTGAGAATTACAGGGATCATCCAGGACACCGCTGGCAATGCTTTGAGTGTTCCGGTGTCATACAATGATACATTGACGGTGACAGCACCTGACGTCACGCCGCCCACCGTCACTTCAATCGTCGATGATCGCAGTGGAGCGGCCATTATTGCGAATCTGCCCGTCGTGTACACGATCACGTTCAGCGAAGACGTCAATCTTTCAACGATCACGCTTGTTGACTTTGACAATGAAGGAACAGCCTCAGTCACGATTGGAGCCATTGCCGAACCAACTCCCGGCGTTGTGACCGTGACTCCGACCTCGACAGGGACCCTTCAGCTTCGCATTCCAATTGGCGCAATTATCGCCGACCCAGCCGGTAACAACTTCGTTCCACCGGTTGTCGATGACACAATTATTACGGTGAACGCAGTGACGGCCCTGGCAGCTGGCGACATTGCGTTTTCGGCATTTCAGGCGGACAACACCGGCGGTGAGTTTGCTGGAGATGCGTTTGCCTTTGTGCTGCTGACTGCTGTCAGCGCTGGCACTCCGATCTTTTTCACCGACGGTGGATATCGACCCGATACGAACAGGTTCCGAACCAATGAAAACATGGTTTGCTGGGTTGCACAGACTGACCTTCCAGCCGGGTCAAAGATCGTCTTTACAGCGCCCGGAGGAACTGGCGCGGCCAGTAACGCACAGTGGTTCGGGATCAACCCGGCAACAGGTGCTATTTCGGCAACAGCAGCACTTGGGCTTGCTGGCAGCGGAGACAACATTACAGCATTGCAGAATCCGACGTTCGGTGGCACCGATCTTCTGAATGGGACTGCGATCGCGCAACTGACCTTTGGCGGTGCAACGTTTTCCGCCACATTTGATGTAACCTCCGGAAATGCGACGACTGCGTTGGCACCGGGATTGATCGACGGACTCACGGCTATCTCGCTCGCCCCCAACGGATGATGGTAAATATGACGACACGGTTTTTCGATCGGTCGAATCCGGACCAAAGTCTGTCGTTGGCGGTTCTCTGAACAATGAACGATTTTGGACAACCAGCACAACCCCATACACTCCCGGAAATACGCCAGCCACATTTTCAATCGCTGGTTCTATATCGACGGACCTGCATATCAATGAAGTTGTCTTCAACCCGTTCAATGACCCCGACACAAGCGAAGAATACATTGAATTGCGTGGCACGCCAAATGGCTATGTCCCTGCGGATGTCTACCTGATTCTGCTGGATGGCGACAGCGAAGACTCTGCGGGCAATCTCGACCAAATCTTCTATATCGCAGGTATGCAATTTGGAACAAACGGTTATTTGGTTCTTCGCCAGGCAGGCAGCACCTACACCGTCGCATCGGGAGCAACCGATCTCGTTGCGACCGGCAGCGGGTGGGGCACTGCATTTTCTTCACGAACAACCGACATTGAAAACCGCTCTGTGAGCGTGATCATCGTTCAATCCAACATAGTTCCGGCCGCCGACACGGACACTGATGCGAATGATGATGGAACTCTCGACAGAGCAGCAGCTGCATGGACATTGCGGGATGCCATCGGCAACATCGACGGCGGAGCCTCAGACACCGGTTACGGCTTCCTCAATACAACCGGAAACGGAAATGGCTCAGTCCCGGCAGGTTCCAGCCTGTTCAACATCAGCGGAACTTCGCTTCGAGCTACCTCATCGTTCGACTTCGAAGTCGGATCAACTTACACGATCACAGCCCGAGTCACCGACGCTGGCGGCCTGACGTTCGACAAGCAATTCACGATCACCGTTACGAACCTTGACGAAGTGGCTCCAACGATCACATCGGGTGGAACGGCAGCTGCGATCAACGAGAACAGCGGTGCGGGTCAGGTGATCTACACAGCAACGGCGACGGATAGCGGTGACATTTCCTTGATGCCGATCACGTTCAGTCTGGGCGGAACGGACGCAGGTCTGTTCAGCATCAACGGTTCGACGGGTGCGGTGACCCTGACGGCCGATCCGAACTTCGAAACCAAGTCGAGTTACAGCTTCACTGTGACAGCGACAGACGCGGCAGCGAACGCCTCAACAGCGCAAACCGTGACGTTGGCGATTAACAACGTCAATGAAGCGGTATTCAGCACCGACATCTTCTACAACCAGGACGCGGCAGCGGAAAAGAACTTCTCGACAGATCTCACTGGTCAACGGTCCATGGTACGTCGAGTACAGGTTGTCTTTGACGGTGATGTGCCTGTACCGCTGGGTGCTGTCACGGATGGAAGCTTCGTTGTCACAAAACGTGGAACGACCAACAACAACATCGGTGTCACAGTCGTGTCCCGCTCCTCCGACGGAGTCAAGACGACTGTTGTACTGGGCTTTACAAGTGGCACACAGACGTCTGGATCACTTGCTGATGGAATCTATCGCCTGACGATCAATTACGGAATCCTGAATATTGACGGAGACGGCCTGATTGGCAGCACTAAGACGATCAACTTCCACCGCTTCTTTGGTGACAGCGACGGGGACCGTGACGTCGATGCGAATGACTCGAAAAACTACAAGGCCGGCATTAAAAGTTCGATTGCTGGTGGTAGTGCCTGGCGTAGCCTGTTTGACCATGACAACGACGGCACACTTTCCTCAGGATCTTCTTACGATCGGCAGGATTACGACGCATTTTTTGGAGCCGTCGGAACCGTAGGAAACTTTGGAAAACGACTGAACCCGTTTGAGTAAATATCAGTCACTCACAACCCTCAGGGAACTGTGCGTGTCTCCGCGATTGGAGACCCAGAGTTTCCCTGGAAAAATATTAACAATAAATTCACTTTCATTTGAGCTTTGATGCATTCATCGTGCGATGAGTGTATCTATCTTGCCCTGGAGACAAAGATGAACATCCGGCTATTTTTCCTGTTCGGCTTCTGTGTGAGTTTGATCGCCAGTTCTGTGAAAGCAGATTTGGTCCTTGACCTGAAGTACAGCGATGGCTCGACAAGTCAGATGAAGAATATTGGCGAGACTGTGTTTCTCGATCTGTCGATCACTGATACGGCCCCCACATCTCCGTCGGGAAGCAATATTCTTTTCGATCAGGGCCTTTTTAGCGGCGGCGGGAGAATTCTTCGATCCTCTGGAAATGCTACCTTTGCTGCTCATACCGCATCAGACATTGATTTACTCTGGGGGGCTGGCGGCTTCGACAGTAATCCCGCTTCTTCCGGAACAGGCAATGAACTGGCGAAGATCCTTGGAAATACAGATCTGTTTCTTGGGCCAGCGGCTGGCGTCGGTCTGACAACGATCCGCTTGGCGCGTTTTGCGATTCAGGTCACTGGAGGCTCCGGATTGTCCCAATTGACTGCCGATGTCCTTGGAGCTGGATTCGATGGATTTTCGACATTTGATACTAACAACGTTCTGGACGGTTCGATCGTTACTTTCAATTCTGTCGATCTGAGTGTTAATGGCGCTGCAGCCGTGCCTGAACCTGCTTCGATGGTGCTTGGAGGCATCACTGCGTGCGTTGCTGGTGGTGCTGGTTGGCGGCGCCGAAGAAAAATTGCCGCTGATAAAGCTTCCGGTGTCTGATTTTTAGGGCCGCCGCTTTTTGAGTCTGCGAGAATCAACCTGTGAGTACATTGTTCTGGCTTGAAAGAAGAGCAGTTCGCTTCCCAAAGGTTGCGATTCTGCTGTTCTCGTTTTCTTTTGTCGCATGCTTTGGCCCCGGGATAGGCGTCCAATTTCAGCATCTCCGGGAACGTCCTCACTACCAATTCTATCCGACCATGTTGCCTTTCCTGCTAGGCATTGGTCTCTCTCGGTGGAATGAGGCACGTGACATTGGACTGCCTTTCAAATCGCTCCGAGTTCACATTCCCCTACTACTGGCCTGCATTGTCTCTGGGGCTGCTGCGATCTGGTTGTTCTCACCGTGGCTTGGCTTTTTCTCGGCCATTTGCCTGCTGCTTCTGCTATCTCGCAATGTTCCACTGCTCTCCTCTGCGGTGTGGCCGCTGTTGATCCTGCTTCCGGTGCCGTTGTCCATGGATCTGGAACTGGTCCACGGTCTTCAACGATTGTCGTCGAGCAATGCCAGCGCACTTCTTGACATCGCTGCTGTTCCTCACGTAATGGCGGGCAACGTTGTCGAGGTCAAAGACCGGACGTTTTTCGTGGAAGAGTCCTGCAGCGGAATGGGATCGGCGTTCCTGTTGCTTGCTTCTGCTGCGGTTTATGGGGTATGGAAAGAACTTCGGTTCGTGACCTTATTTCCGTTATTGGTCGCCTCTGTCGGCTGGGCTGTTGCCGCAAATACGGTCCGAATTTTCCTGGTGGCATGGTCGCACGTGACGCTGAATATCGATCTTAGTATCGGAACGCCGCACGAGATTCTTGGTGTCGTGACATATCTGGTTGCATTGTTGATGACGGTGCTGACAGAAATATTAGAATGCTGGAGTCTGATCTGACATTCTCGGTCAGCAGCGTGGCAGACGAATCAGATCTTGGGTTTGAATCCGATGGTTGGCGGATTCAGGAAACCCGGCGGCTGCCAATTCCTCGGTTTGCAGATTCAGGTCCAATTTTGCACGAGAATCTGCTGTACCGCGATGATCAGCAATTCAGACTGGTGCTGTCCTGCAAATTTCGTGGAACGGGAGATGTCTGTGTCGCAGACGATCTCAAACAACTGACGCTGCCCGGCAGTCCGAAATCCTTATTCGATGACTCGGTTGGTGCATCTGAGACTTGGCTGTTCACGCTGCTGATCGATGCTGAACAACAGTTCGATGCGTCGCAAAGAGATCATTGGCTTATCACGTATCGGCAGTCGCTGGATGCGATTCTGCAGCACTGGAAGGAAGCAAGGTGATGCGGTCGCGTTGGCTTCTGATTCCCGAATTGAAGGCTCTGTACCACTTCATTTTCGCTTTAGGAATATTCTGTTTTTCGTGGCTTCGAACTCGTCGATTTATGCGACTGTTCGCCGCGATGCCTGCCGTCATTGCGGCTGCAACTCTGTGCTGGGCCATTTTACAGGCTCGACAGGAATCAGAAAAGACGGTTTTACTCGAACGGTATCTCACTTCTGCGCGACGTGCGGCCGAACAAAACGATGCGCAGGGAATGCACTTGAATTTCCGACGCGCGCAGCTTTTGTCCCAGTCTGATCCGAAGGTGACGTTTGAGTATGCAGAGACCGTGTACAAGATGGGCTCGCTTCCCGCGGCAGTTCAGATGATGTCAGGATTGGCAGCGACCGACCGAACGGGATATCTGCCAGCACATCGTTTTCTTCTTCAGAATGCTGTCATCGACGACCCAATGAAAGCAGACATGTTTCGTGCCGTCCACCTTCGAAGTATCATTCAAGGCGAAAGCGGCAGTCGAGAGAAACGAGTTCAACTGCTCAATATTCTCATCCGTTACAGGCGGTTTGACCAGGCCGACGCGCTGCTTCGACAGACGTTTGATCAATACCCTGAAGATCGCCTTGCTCTGGCTCGTATGAAGGCCCGCGCCGGACAGATCTCAGAGGCCCGCAAGGAAGCACTGGAAGCTTGCCAGCAACTGAAAATTCAGGTGACCGGAGCCCCGCAGGACGCGACACGAAGAATTCAACTGGCGCAGGGCTATGTCTTTCTTGGACAATTTCAGAACGCATTGAGCTGCCTGATTGAAGGCGTGGACGAGACGAAGCCAAAGCCGCTGATTGACAAACATTGTTCATTTCGTCGCGGCCTCGGCGGATGGTTTCCGGATGCATTCCGGTGATCTCTGCGATGCGCTGGAATCCGCCATGCCCCAGACGCATTGCCTCGCGGCTCGCCGCCCAGCGACGCTGCTGCTCGTCCAGACGACTCAGCAACAGATTCAACTGTTGATGATCACGTTGCTCTGCGGGATCACCCGCCAGACACTTCGCACAACAATACTCATGAACCGTCTATTCCGCTGCCATCTTCCAATCTCATTCCCTGAAGTGGCGCGGAGTCTACAGTTAAACGGCGATTTCACTAAATAGATCCTGGACGGGTCCTAAGAGACCGTTGAGCAGCATGACTCCGTCCATGGTGATTGAAGACGGGAAGGCCACGTATGCCTGCGGCGCTTCCGGCGGCCCGCGGATCATCACTGCGACTCTGCAAAGCCTGCTGAATCATAACGTGTTCGAAATGTCAGCCGCTGACTCCGTTGCCGCCGCCCGATTTCATCATCAGTGGTCACCCGATGAGTTGCTGCTTGAGCCATCGCTGGAAAAATCCATTGGTCGGGGACTCAAGGCGAAAGGCCACACGATCCAGCGGACCTCTGCACTGGCAGCGACGCAGGCGGCTTCCGCCCACGACGGTTCACTGGGCAGAGGCAGTGATCCGCGCAAGCACGGCCAACCGGCCCGGCCGGTCATTGACTATGCCTGACCGGCCTGCAGCCGGGCGGCTTTCAGCGTATTCTGCAGCAGCATTGCAATGGTCATGGGACCCACACCGCCAGGAACAGGTGTGATGGCCGACGCGATGGCACTGGCTTCGGCATAATGAACATCTCCGACCAACCGATCACCGACTCGATTGATACCCACATCAATCACGACGGCACCCGGTCGGATCATTTCACCGCGAACGAATTCGGGGATGCCCACAGCCGCAACGATGATGTCGGCTTCACGGCAGATGGCGGCAGTGTTTTTCGTGCGACTGTGACAAACCGTCACCGTTGCGTCGGCACCTTTTTGAAGCAACAAAGCGGCCATTGGTTTGCCGACAATGTCGCTTCGTCCGATGATCACCGCGTGCTGGCCGGCCGTAGCGGTCCCTGAAACTTCCAGCATTTTCATCACACCGGCCGGAGTACACGACAGAAATCTCGGACGCCCCTGCAGCATCAGTCCGACGTTTTCCGGATGAAACGCATCCACATCCTTGATCGGATGGACGGCATCAAGAACTGCGGTGGCATCAATCTGTTTGGGAAGCGGCAGCTGGACGAGAATCCCATGCACGGCCCGATCGGCGTTCAGGCAATGCACAAGTTCCAGCAGCTCCTGCTGAGTAGTGCTGACCGGAAGTCGGTGCAGCGTGCTCACCATCCCAGCTTTTTCGCACGCCTTTTCCTTGTTGCGGACATACACCTGACTGGCTGGGTCATCTCCGACCAGCACAGCTGCCAGATGTGGCACAATTCCGGTTTGTTCGCGAAACGTCTGAACCGACTCTGCAACGCTGTGCCGCGTTCGTTCGGCGATGAGTTTTCCATCAATTACCTTGGCATTCATCGAACAACAATTCTCCTGTCAGTATCGCCTGAAGTCGGTTGCGGCTTCCGTTCAGGAATATCACTGACGCAGGTTGGATTCGACCGTGTCTTTACTGCGCGACTCAGCACAGCGATCAGATCTTCCGGTCGGAAGGGTTTCTGCAAAACAGCTTCTACCAAAGGCAGCTTACAGAAGTCTCCCAGATTTTCGGAAGAATAGCCGCTGATCAGGGCGACGGGATTCTGAATCCCCTTAATTCGATAATTCTTCCAGCATCAACCGACCGTCGACAATCCGGGACTTTGTGCTTCACAGCGACTTCATGCTTTAATTGTGAAGTCGTCGGGCATACCATGAATTTTTGCCTGACTCTATTTCTGCTGTTGAAGCGGCGGGAATCCTGCCCCTTTGAAAGTTATCTGGCCCCACCGCTGGATTTCGTCTCATGAAAACTGCCATCCCCGGTTACGTGATTGCCATTCTGCTGTGCCATGGATTTACGGCGCCGCTCTGCAGTCAGACTCCCCTGGATTTCAATCGCGACATTCGTCCGATTCTTGCTGAAAACTGTCTCTACTGTCACGGGCAGGATGCCAACAAACGGCAGGGAGATCTCCGTCTGGATGATCGGGATGGGGCGATTGCAGCCGGAGCCGTCGTCCCGGGCGACACAGCCGCAAGCTCCCTGATTCAGCGAATTCATTCTGAGAATCCTGACGAACAAATGCCGCCCCTTAAGTCGAACCGAAAGCTTTCGGTTGAGCAGAAAGAAATCCTGACGCGCTGGATTGCTGAGGGCGCGGGTTACCGCAAACACTGGGCCTTTCTCACGCCCGAACGTCCGCCTGAACCCGCGGTGCAAAAAACTGACTGGGCTCGAAACCCCATTGATCGCTTTGTCCTCGCGCATCTGGAAGCAGTCGGCCTTCAGCCATCACCGGAAGCGGAGCGAGCGACGCTGATTCGACGGCTGCATATCGATCTCACCGGATTACCTCCGACGCCGGAAGAGGTGGATGCGTTTGTTGCCAGTGAAGATCCAAATGCGTTCGAAAATCTTGTCGACCGCCTTCTGGCCAGCCCGCACTATGGTGAACGAATGGCATTAAGCTGGCTCGATGCCGCTCGCTACGCCGACAGCAACGGCTTTCAGCAGGACGGCGATACCTGGCAGTGGATGTGGCGCGACTGGGTCGTCAAGGCCATGAATGATGACTTGCCGTTCGATAAATTTACTATCTGGCAACTTGCCGGTGACCTTCTTCCCGATGCGAACGATGAGCAAAAAATCGCCAGTGGATTCAATCGCAATCATCTGCTGAATGGCGAAGGGGGTGCGATCGCAGAAGAACAGCGGTGGGTCATCCTGTTCGACCGGATGGAAACGACATCGACGACCTGGCTTGGGCTGACAATGAATTGTGCACAGTGTCACGATCACAAGTACGATCCGATTACGCAGAAGGATTACTACAGCCTGCTGGATGCTTTCAATCGCGTTCCTGAATCAGGTACGCCTCAGTATTTTTCGTCTCGCATTCGACTGGCCGCACCGTTTGTCGAAATACATTCGGAAGAAAACAGAACGCGGATCGCCGACTTTGACAGCCAGATCACTGCGGCTGATTCAGAAGCCACAAAGGTTCTGGACAACGCGTATTCTGACTGGAAGGTGGGCTTGTCGGCCGCTGAAAATCCGGCGGCTGCTGGACTGCCAGAGACTATTATCAGCCTGCTGAAAAAACATGAGGCCGAGCGGTCTGAGGAAGAGCGGAAGACTGTTGAGACCGATCTTCGCAAGCACTTTCAGGAGAAAGTTCAGCCCGGTCTGGCCGACAAATATCCGGTGCTTAAACATCGCGATGAACTTCGCCAACAACTGGCGACTTACCGAGCAGATCAGATCCCGCGTGTGATGACCATGAGCGACGCGCAGCCTCGCGAGACAAAAATTCTTTCGCGGGGCGAGTATCTGAATCCGACGGAAAAAGTGACTTTTGCCACACCCGCTTTTTTGCCACCAATGCCTGCAGAAGCCCCGCAGAATCGGCTGGGATTTGCTCAGTGGCTGACGTCGCCCGAGCATCCGCTGACGGCGCGAGTTCAGGTAAATCGCATGTGGCAGCACTTCTTCGGTGCCGGGCTGGTGAAGACGGCCGAAGACTTCGGCGTTCAAAGTGAATTTCCGATTCACGGGCCGTTGCTGGACTGGCTGGCGGTTGAGTTCCGGGAAAAAGGCTGGAGCATGAAGAATATGCATCGCCTGATCCTGACAAGTGCCACGTATCGGCAGTCCGCTAAAGTGACTGAGGAACTCAAAACACACGACCCCGAAAATCGGTTGTTTGCGCGGGCCACTCGCTTTCGCATGCCGTCGCTGGTTTTGCGAGACTGGGCTCTGGCAGCCAGTGAATTGCTGAATTCGAAAATTGGCGGCGTCCCTGTTTATCCGTATCAGCCGGATGATATTTGGGAGTCGCTGGCGATCACCAAGGAACGCGACTTCTCTTATCCCGCGTCCAGTGGTGCGGATCTTTATCGCCGTAGTCTCTACACTTTCTGGCGTCGAACGGTCGGGCCAGCCAATATGTTTGACACTGCAAACCGTCAGATCTGCCGAGTTCGAATGCAGGCGACAAGCACTCCTCTGCATGCCTTGACGACTTTGAATGATCCAACGTGGGTCGAGGCGGCTCGAGTGCTGGCGGAGCACTGCTGCCAGGCTTCAGCTGAGATTGATGTTCGACTGACACGGGCCTTTCGGCAGGTCGTTGGTCGGACGCCTCGTGAGCAGGACCTTGTGATTCTGCGGCGAGCGTATGAACGACAGCTGAAAACGTATTCCGAAAACAGCGCCGCGGCAAAAGCTCTGCTGACCGTGGGTGCGTCACCGCATGACGAATCTCTTAACGCGGCAGAGCATGCCGCACTGTCAGCGGTTTGCCTCGCGATTCTGAATCTTGACGAAGCACTGACACGCGAATAATCACCACGCTGCTTTCCGGCTTTGCTGAAATTTTATTGCATTCACGTCTGGCAATTCTCATGACAAATCCTTATCTCGAAAACATCGCCCGAGTGACTCGTCGCCAGCTATTCGGAGCGTCGTCAAGCGGCATTGGCCTGGCGGCTCTCGCTTCGCTCACCGGTCCTTCGGCTGCTCAGGGCACTGAGGCAGGTCTACCGGACCTGCCCCATTTTGCTCCGAAAGCCAAACGCGTTGTCGTGCTGTGGCAGGGTGGCGGGCCATCGCATGTGGATCTGTTTGATGATAAACCGGTCATGCGTCAAATGGCCGGACAGGATATTCCTGAGACCGTTCGCGGGACGACTCGCCTGTCCACAATGTCCAGCGGTTATGGCAAGTGGCCCTGTTTGCCGTCCATCAAACCGTTCCGCCGCTATGGACAGGCGGGAACATCGCTGAGTGAAATGCTGCCGAATGTGGGTTCGCTGGCCGATGATATCTGCGTTGTGCGAAGCATGCACACGGAAGCCGTGAATCACGCGCCCGGCGTGACGTTTTTCATGACGGGCGCGCAGATTCCCGGGCGACCAAGTATGGGAGCCTGGCTGTCGTACGGTCTGGGCAGCGAAACCGATAACCTGCCAACGTTTGTCGTGATGACATCCAGTGATAAAGCGAAAACCTGCGGTCAGTTGTTCTTTGATTATTACTGGGGCAGCGGATTTTTGCCCAGCCGATTTCAGGGCGTTCGCTTTCGCAATACCGGTGATCTTGTTCCCTATCTGACAAATCCACCGGGCGTGACACCGGAATCTCGTCGCGCTCTGCTGGATGACATTGCCGCCATGAATCAGGCCCATCTGGCCGATTACGGTGATCCTGAAATTGACACGCGCATCGCGCAGTATGAAATGGCGTTTCGGATGCAGTCGAGCGTTCCGGACCTCGTCGACTTTTCTGGCGAAACCAAAGCGACCCTTGATCGTTACGGTGCGGATGCTCTGGTGAAGGGCACCTTTGCAAACAACTGTCTGATCACTCGCCGCCTGCTGGAACGCGGCGTTCGTTTTGTGCAGCTGATGCATGCCGGCTGGGATCAGCACGGAAACCTGCACACTCAACTGGAGCAGCAGTGCATCGACACCGAAGGTCCGTCCGCCGCGCTGGTGAAGGATCTGAAGGAACGCGGAATGCTGGACGATACGCTCGTGGTCTGGGGCGGGGAATTCGGGCGAACTCCTTTCGGCCAGGGAGATCCCGCGAACCCCAAAGGCCGCGATCACTTTGGTCGAGCCTACAGCTGGTGGATGGCGGGCGGAGGAATCAAGCCTGGTACCGTCTACGGTGAAACGGACGACTTCGCGTGGAACGTCGTTTCAAATCCGGTGCATGTTCACGACATGCAGGCGACGATGCTGCACCTGTGCGGTGTCGACCACACGCGTCTAACGTTCCGCTACCAGGGCCGCCAGTACCGCCTGACCGATGTGCACGGGGAAGTCGTTGAAGGAATCCTCGCGTAACAACGATATCGAAAAATTACGCCATTGAAAAACATGGCTCAATGTCTGTCAGCATCGATCGGAAAATAAGTGTCGCCTTTCGCTCTGCGAAAGTTGGGAATACGCTGCTTTCGCAGAGCGAAAGGCGACACTAAAAAGCCGCACGACGCGTAGCCGATCGTGTTCTCAAATCACAGCAGCTCATGGATGGGCGTGCCGTCACAGACTGGCATCGGTCGACCGTCGGCCAGATGATAGGTGATGTGCTGAGCATCGTAGCCGAGCGCATCGAAGACGGTGGCGTGGATGTCGGCCGGAGTCACCGGGCGGATCAGTGGTCGTGCGCCTGTTTTGTCCGATTCGCCGATGACCTCGCCACCACGAATTCCGCCGCCGGCGAGCACCATGGAATAACACTGAGGCCAGTGATCGCGACCGGCTTCTTTGTTAATGACCGGAGTCCGGCCGAAGTCGCCCATCCAGATGACCAGCGTTTCGTCCAGCAGGCCGTGGTCTGACAAGTCGTCGATCAGCGCGACGTACGCTTTTTCCATCGGCGGAACCAGAAGATCCTTCATTTGCTTGAAATTATCTTTGTGTGTATCCCAGGTGATGCTCGGCCCGTTGACCGTTGTCACAAAACGACTGCCTGCTTCCACCAATCGGCGAGCCAGCAGATGCGATTGACCACAGCTGTGTCGACCATAACGGTCTCGCACGGCATCCGGTTCTTATGTCCGCCATGATTGTGGTGCAGCGTTCGGACGATGGACAGCTTGTCCATCCGCTTCGCCACTTCCGGAAGCAGTTCAGAAATCTCTATGCCGGGGACGTTGGTGGAGATTGGATCAAAGCTGCCGCGAATCTCTGAGGGAGCGTGTGGCTTCATGTCCCACAGATCAATGTGGCTTGGGGCGCCACAGTTGAAAATCATGATCACCGATTTTGCCCGGCGAGTCTTCGTGGCCAGCGAAGAAGCAACGGGCGACGACGCGGCGGATGATGAACCTGCCTGGCCGATGGCGCCCCAAAACTGATGCAATGGTCCAAGACCCGCGGCCTGAAGTCCAGTGGCTGACAGCCAGTTGCGGCGACTGACGCTTTCATGGTTTGCGAGCGGGGCTCGCAATGAAGCAGTATTTCGCATGGATCGTCTCCATGCTGGATAAACAACGGCGCGGGCGAGATTCCTGGCGGGGCATTGAGCATAGAGTCAGAAATCCGGGCCATCGATCGCAAATCCCGATTTTTCCCAGCGGAAACACTGACTCCGCTAACGAGCTTCTGATCCAAGATGATGATCTTCGATCTTTTTATGAAGCGTGTTCCGATTGATTCCAAGTCGTGTCGCGGTGCGAGTCTGAACGCCTTGGCTTTGACGCAGAACCTGCAGGATCAATTCTTTCTCAACGATGCTGATCACTTCATTGTAAACATCCGTGCTGTCTTCGCCCAGTTGTGCAAGCCTGCGGCTGACAAGATCTGTGCAAAGTGATTCCAGGTCTTCCGAAGCGCGACGTCCAATTCGAACAGGAGCCAGGCCGCGTACATGAGGTGGCAAAAGATCGGCTGTGATTTCTCCTCCGGTGGAAAGCACAATCGCCCGTTCAATGTAGTTCTGAAGTTCCCGAACATTCCCCGGCCATCCATACTGCTGCATGAAACGCATGGCGTCAGCAGTCAGACCTGGCGTGGTGATTCCATTGGCCATCGCATACCGACGCACAAAGAAGGTGACCAGATCGTTAATATCGTCACCACGTTCACGAAGCGCAGGCAAATAAATCGGAATCACATTTA
>Ga0105045_10003170_pt1 | contig 14057 bp, 10 predicted proteins | sample MAT02_FD_78089 | JGI IMG/M metagenome (GOLD analysis project Ga0105045, IMG submission 78089) | Freshwater microbial communities from Lake Fryxell liftoff mats and glacier meltwater in Antarctica - MAT-02 (megahit assembly) | ecosystem: Environmental > Aquatic > Freshwater > Ice > Liftoff...
CTCTTTGCTACGTAGAAGCGACGTCCGGATTTCGTATTGAACGGTGGTTGTTCGCTTGATCGCGAGAATCATTGTTCCCATCCTTCAAGGCGTTTTGGCGTCGCAATGGAAAAAGGAAAATGGTCATGCATATTTATTTGAATCGAATTCTTTTCGGGATGCTGCTAACGCTATCCGCGTTTGCATTGGCGCCTCAAGCGACCGCACAATCGGATGTCGAAACCGGGCTGGACGTTTTTCCGGGAGGTCTCGATATCGCCAGCTTCGGTGTAACCCAGGACAAGCCCGCAACATTTAGCGCCCAATACGTTCGCATTGACTCATCCACCGGTCAGCTTTCGATCACCGCCAATCTCGCTCGCGGCTATCACGTCTACTCAGTAACGCAAGCCACAGGTGGGCCAACGCCGACGACGATTCGGATCGACGAAAAATCAAGAGTAAAGTTGATCGGTAGCTTCGAACCTGACTCGCCACCGCTGACCAGCGTGAATGAGGCTTGGCCAGGTCTGACCATTGAAGAGCACAACGAAAAAGTTGTCTGGACGGCAAAGGTTGAGTTGCCTGCGGACTTTGCGCAGCCGGTTGACGTTGCGGTGAAATCACTCGTTTGCATGACAGATGGATCATGCATCCCGTTCGAGGAGACGTTGGTTGCAGCATTCAAAGAGACTGCGATCGCAAAGACGGCACCAGCACCAGAACCAAGCGATGCACCGGTCGCATCCACCGCGCCGGAGATGGAAACCGCTCCCGCGATTAGTCTTGAACCGGCGGCTGATTCGCCGCCAGCTCCTTTTCGCGATCAAGAGTATGTCGTTCAGTGGAGCGGGCAAATAGAACCCGCGATAGTCGCACCTGGTCAACGCGCAACATTGTTGTTCACCGCCAAACCAGACAGTAAGTATCACGTTTATCCTGCTGCCGTCGATGACGCGGAGAGCAGCACGAACTTTACGATTGCAAAAAAATCGGGACTTCGGATTGGTGAACCGGTCCCGTCGACCGAGCCGCTGGTTGATTCGTCTTTGGGAGTGGCCGGCTCGATCGAATACCACGAGTCCGAAGTGACTTGGTCGCTGCCGATTGTTGTTCCAAGTGATGCGACAACTGGAAACAAAGAAATCGAAGGCTCCATCGTCTATCAAGCCTGTACGACGACAAGCTGTTTGCCACCGAAGGCGCTTCAATTCAAGGCCCAGCTCGTCGTGGGCGAGCGTAGCGAAGGATTGCCAGTGACAGGCTACGTGACGTTCGTAACCGCTCCGTTCGCGGCAACGCTCGATGCTGCTGCCACGACTCGTTGGGTCGATGTGATCAAAGACGAAGCCGAGTCGCCCCCGAAAATCAACTCGCTGTTACAACAAGCTCCCATGGCGTCGGCTCCACTGGGAAACGAGCCAGCTACGTCGGCAACGCGCGGTGACGATCAGGCCGGCGACAAGACCGATCAGGCCGCCGACAAGAGTGACAAGGCCGGCGATAAGACCGATATAGCCAAGCAGGCGAAAGCAGACCAGCCTCCTGGCGTAACGGAGCCGAGTGGCTTTCCGCTGCCGGCAATCCTTGCGATGGCAATTTGTGGTGGTCTGATTCTTAATCTGATGCCGTGCGTTCTGCCGGTCGTCGGTTTGAAGGTGATGGCCTTTGCTGAACAGGCTGGCGAAAACCGTGGCCGCGTGCTGCTGCTAAACCTGTGGTACACGCTCGGTATCTTGGTGGTGTTCTGGGCGTTGGCGGTGCTTGCAACCTTGCCAAGCCTTTCATTCTCATGGGGCCAACAGTTTACTTATTTTGAATTTCGCTACGGCGTGACGCTGCTGGTGTTTGCGATGGCGCTCAGTTTCCTCGGCGTTTGGGAGATCCCAATCCCCGGCTTTGTCGGTGGCAATTCGACGCAAAAGCTGCAGCGTAAAGAAGGCTTTTCCGGTGCGTTTTTCAAAGGCATCTTCACAACCATGTTGGCCACGCCATGCAGCGGCCCGCTGCTCGGAACTGTGTTTGCCTTCACGATCGACAAGCCGGCAATCATCACGTTCAGCGTGTTCACGGCGGTCGGCTTTGGGATGGCGCTGCCATACCTGCTGATCGCCATTTATCCGGGACTGCTGGCATACTTTCCCAAACCCGGTGCTTGGATGGATACGTTGAAGCAGTTCTTGGCCTTCTTGTTGCTCGGTACGGTGGTTTACTTGTTCGCCGGTTTCTCCGATCAAGACCGCGTGCCAGTTTTTGCTTCTTTGATCGCTGTTTGGTTTGGATGTTGGGTGATCGGCCAGGTTCCAGGATGGTCAAGCCTCAATCGTCGATTGTGTGCGTGGGCCGCTGGCGTGTCATCTGCGACGGTGATCTGTATTCTGGCATTTCGCTTACTCGCACCTGGACCGCCGGTGTTGAACTGGGAACCTTACGACGAAGCTCGTTTGCAGGAGTTGCAAGGCGAAGGCCGAACGGTGCTGATTGATTTCACGGCCAAGTGGTGCATCAACTGCATTGTCAACTACAACGTCGCAATCAATACGGTCGAGACCAGCAAGCTGGTTGAAGAACTCGATGCGGTGCCAATGCTTGCCGACTGGACGGATCAAAATGACGAGATCAAGAATAAGCTTCTCGAACTCAACAGTAACTCAATTCCAGTGCTGGCGATTTATCCTGGGCGAAATCCAAAGTCGCCGATTGTGCTGCGTGATTTGCTCAGCCAAGGCGATGTTCTGAAGGCGCTGCGGAAGGCCGGATCAAGTGTCGATCCGAGTGTTGAGCAATCGAGTGTTGAGCAATCGAGTGTTGAGCAATCGAGTGTTGAGCAATTGTCCCAATTGCTTCCAGGCAACGATTGAGACAATCGTTCCACCATCATGATCGGACTTAGCGATTCCCGCGAAACGATTGTGGCGATCGCTTCGGCGACGTCACCAGCCTTACGCGGCATCGTTCGGATCACCGGCGACGATGCGCTCGTTGTCCTCGGCCGGATGACAGCGCATCCGTTAACCGTGGCTCGCCGTCCGTTTGCCATCGATCTTGGCTTACCGTTAGCCGCTCCACTGGGAATCCTCGATTGCCGCGCGTTTGTTTGGCCGACAACTCGTTCGTATACCGGCAGCCCCAGTGTTGAAATTCACACCTTTGGTTCGTTGCCCATTCTTGAGGCCGTCGTCGCAGCGGCGATTCAGGCCGGCGCTCGTCCCGCTGGACCGGGCGAATTTACTCTGCGAGCCTTTCTTGCTGGCCGGCTTGATCTGACGCAAGCGGAAGCCGTTCTTGGGGTCATCGACGCCAAGAGCCGCAGGCAACTGGATGCGGCGCTTACGCAATTGGCCGGCAACCTCTCGGCACCGCTGCGTCAGGCTCGCGATCAGTTGCTCGACCTACTGGCTGATCTCGAAGCTGGCCTTGATTTCGTTGAAGAAGACATTTCTTTCATTGATGATAAATTGCTGCTCGTCGGGCTGCGCTCGATCTTGGACTCGATCGACTCGGCTGCATCGAAAATGACGACGCAGCGGCGAAGCGAATCGTTTCACTGGGTCGTTTTGCGTGGTCAGCCAAACGCAGGCAAAAGCAGTCTGCTAAACGCCTTGGCCAAACAATCCATCGCGATCGTCAGCGACCAAGCGGGGACCACGCGTGACGTCGTTTGGCAAGAACTGACGATCGGCAATTGTCGTGTCAGGCTGGCAGATACTGCTGGTATCGAAGCTGGTACCGACTCAATCATTGCCGCGAGTCAACAAGCGGCTAGCGAGATTCAAGACCATGCCGCGCTCACGATTCAATGCGTCGACGCTTGTGCTATCCAAGAATCGCCAGCGAATCCAGATGTCAGTGACAAGACATCGATTTACATCGCAACTAAATGCGATACGCTCGCTTGCGACCAACGTGAACGTCTGAAACAAACTGGCTGGCTGGTAACAAGTGCGCTCACCGGAGACGGCTTGGCACTGTTGGCGGATGAGATTTCGGCAAGGCTTTCGATGGCGGCAGATTCGCTTGACGCCGGAGTCCCAGGCACAGCGATTCGTTGCGGAGACGCGATCAACCGCGCGGCTGCGGCCGTTCAACTCGCGATCGAACTCATTGCATTAGGTGCTGGTCATGAACTGGCCGCTGCCGAGATGAGGCAAGCCTTGGGGGCGATCGGAGAGATCACTGGTGAAATCTACACCGACGATATTCTCGACCGAGTCTTCTCGCGTTTCTGCATCGGGAAGTGAGCGATAGTAGAGCAATTGTCGCAATTGCTTAGACAAACAATTGGGACAATTGTTCTACTCTAGCCAAACAATGGGGACGATTGTTTTGCACAGCGGCGATCGCTTTGCTCTAAGCCTCCGTCGATGGATGCAACTTGCGCCAATGCTTGATCGCTGGGCCAATCTCTTCCATCTTGACCCAGCGATTTTTCGTTTTGCTACTTACCAACAACGTATCGGGATTAATCTGCCCATGATCGATTCGTGCCAATAAATCGGAATCGCTCAACGGTCCCACTTTCTGTGTTCCGCCCATCCAACGGCGTTTCATATAGAACCAATCACCACTCATTACCCATCTCCTGGAATCTTTCAGAAGTCTTGCCGAAGCGGGAGTCAACGGTTTGTTAGACTCCGCCCGCCAGATGAGAAACACTTCGCTAAGGAGTCTAGTTTCGCACAAAATAGCCACAAAGTGCAATAGAATCGCAATGTTTATTAAGGCATGCATGGGTCCCCCGAAGTTTTGCGATGCCCCTCGATCGCGACAGGAACCAGTGTTTGTCGATCTCGCTCTCGCTTTGCGGATTCCCGAGGATTCAGCACATCAGCGGCAGACGCGTGGTATCATGTGGCGAAAATCGTTCACTCCGCCCCAGCTTCGTTCAACCCGCCCCAGCTTTTCGGGCACGAATCACAAAACCGAGACCCACATGACGCGGAACTTCTGGTTGGGCTTGCTCGCCGCCTTAAGCGTCGTGTCCAGCAGCCAGAACTGCGCCCTTTGCGAGGAAACTCGCCCTAACGTCGTCATGATTTTGAGCGACGATCAGGCCTGGGGCGATTATTCCTTCCTCGGTCACCCGCAAATCCAAACGCCCCGCCTGGACGCACTCGCCGCCAGCGGCTTGACCTTCACGCGAGGATATGTGCCCGATAGTCTCTGTCGGCCGTCGTTGGCGACGATCATCAGTGGGCTGTATCCGCACCATCATGGAATTGTTGGCAACGATCCCCCGCTTCCCGAGGGCGTCTCCAAACGCGCTCGGCAAGGAGCACCAGGGGCTCAGTACCGCGACCCAGAATATGTGGCGGTCCGCAACGACTATCTGCGGCATGCCAAAGCGATGACGACAATGCCTGAATACCTCGCACCGCTGGGATACCGCTCGATGCAGTCTGGCAAATGGTGGGAGGGCAACTTCTCGGTCGGTGGATTCGACGAAGGCATGACCATCGGCGACTTTTCCAAAGACGGACGACACGGTGACACCGGCCTAAAGATCGGACGCGAGGGACTCGGTCCGGTCGAAAACTTCCTCGACAAATGCAGTTCGGCCAAGCAGCCGTTCTTTCTTTGGTATGCTCCGATGCTACCTCACACGCCACACGATCCACCTGCTGTGCTATTGGAAAAATACAAGAGCAAAACTGAGTCGCTCTCAATCGCTAAGTATTGGGCCATGTGTGAACGGTTCGACCAATCTTGTGGCGAACTCTTGGACGCAATCGACAAACGAGGGATGACAAACAACACGATCGTTGTTTACGTCACCGATAACGGCTGGATCACAGACCCGAATGAATCTAAGTACGCCCCGCGTAGCAAACGCAGCCCTAACGAAGGTGGGATTCGAACGCCGATCATGATCAGTTGGCCCGGACACATTGCCCCGCGCCAAGACGACAAGCATCTAGCATCGTCCATTGACCTAGTGCCGACGATCCTGAACTTGGTCGGCCTCGAAGTTCCCTCGGCGCTGCCGGGCATCAGCCTGGTGAATGACAAAGCGGTGAATGAACGCAAGGCCATCGTCGGTGAAATCTTCGAACATGACATCGTTGCGATGGATGATCCAGCGGCTAGCTTGATGTATCGTTGGATTATTGATGGCACTTACAAACTGATTGCTCCGGCGGCCCGCATGAAAGGTGAATTGCCACAGCTATATCAGTTGGACAATGACCCTTCCGAAGACCATGACCTCGCAACAGAAAAGCCAGAGGTCGTGACCGCCTTGATGAAGAAACTGGACGAAGCATGAGTCGGTTTTTGAACATTGCTGCTTATAAGTTTGTGCCCCTTGAGGAACGTAAGCAACTGCGGCGAGAATTGAGATCTGCTTGTGAAGCTGCGGAGCTGAGAGGCACGATTCTGCTTAGTCGCGAGGGCATCAATATGTTCATCGCTGGAAAGGAAGAACCGCTTCGCCAGTTTCTGGACTTGCTTACGAATAAGCCGCAATTTGCTGGCCTGGAAGTCAAAGAGAGCTGGAGCGACCAGCAGCCGTTCAGCCGCATGCTCGTGCGTTTGAAGGCCGAGATTATTTCCCTCGGAATCTCTGGCATCGAACCGCGAAGGCGAACTTCCCCCAAGTTGAGTGCGAGCCAGTTGAAACAATGGTTAGATGAAGGTCGCGACATTACATTGCTCGACGTTAGGAATGATTATGAAGTCAGCGTCGGCACCTTTACTGGTGCTCGCGCGATCGGGCTTGATCACTTCCGCAACTTTCCGGCTGCAGTATCGACGCTTCCCGCAGAATTGCATGACAAGCCAATCGTGATGTTTTGCACGGGCGGCATCCGTTGTGAAAAAGCCGGACCCTACATGGAGCTACAAGGGTTCAAAGATGTCTACCAACTCGATGGTGGCATTCTTAAATACTTTGAAGATTGCGGTGGTGCCCACTACGAAGGCGACTGCTTCGTTTTTGATAAGCGAGTCGCACTTGATCCTAACCTCCAGCAGTCGGGCTTGGCATTGTGTTTTGTCTGCCAAGCGATCTTGACCGAGGCAGATCAAGCGTCTCCCGATTATGTCATCAATCGCTCCTGCCCTCACTGCCTTCACGAGCGTGCGCAAGGACGTACACCGAGTATCGAGGAACGAAATCTTGCGATCCGTGTGGCGACCAAGCCGCTGCCGGGCAGTATTGCGTACGATAACGTTCGCCCCATCCGCATCCCCGAGCGGCTCGCTGGCGTGGAGTTGATGGAATGCGTTAAGGATCTATTTCCTCATATGGGCGAAGCTTATTGGCAGGAAGAGTTTCAAGGCGGACGGGTGCGACTGGGCGACAGAATCGTTGATGGAAGCGCGATCGCGAAATCAGGTCAACGTTATTCGCATTGGTTTCCGTTGACGGTGGAGCCTGACGTCAATGCGGACATCAGGGTAATTTTCGAAGATGCGGCGCTCGTTGTTGTCGATAAGCCCGCGCCGCTGCCGATGCACCCCAGCGGCCGATTCAACCGCAACACGCTAATTTGGATCTTGCGAGACGCGTTACAAATGCCTTGCCTGAGGCCGGTGCATCGTCTTGACGCCAACACCACAGGCGTCGCTATCTTTGCCAAAACGAAAGCAGTTGCTGTGGAAATGCAGCGTCAATTTGATGCAAAGCGGGTTTCGAAGATTTATTTGGCCCAGTGTCACGGCGTGCCGATTGAGGAGCGATTCACGTGCGATCTGCCAATCACACGAGTCGCCTCCGTTGCTGGCAGCCGTGAAATTGACGACAGCGAGCCTGACGAAACGACCCTCGAATGCGAAACCCATTTCGTCCGCTTGCGGCAGGCAGACAATGACACCGCGATCGTTCAGGCGCATCCGATTACAGGGCGAACGAACCAAATTCGCCTGCATTTGTGGCACTTGGGACACCCGATTGTCGGCGATCCGATGTATTTGCCAGGCCGCAAATTGGGCGAAATCCAGACGCTGGACTTGCTCGCTGCCGCGCTGGAACCGATGCGATTACATGCTTGGCAAGTGGAGTTCAAGCACCCGCAGACGCGAGTGCCGATGCGGTTGACCGCACCCAATCCAAGCTGGCTACCGCAGCCCACGACCAATTGATGTCATCCCCCGTGGTCAAAAAACCATCGGAAAGGTAACGTAGTGATCCTGTTGTGACCAACCCTCCCTCTCCTTCAATCGCATTTCACTATGGTCCGAAAGGTCGTTAACCGAAAGGCAAAGGCCGCCGAAGTCGAAGCGGCCGCCGCGCTCGAGAAAGCATCGCCCAAGAAGGCCACCAAGAAAAAGGCCACCGCTCGCAAAACAACGCGTAAAACGAAGGGCAAGGCCGCTGAAGACGTTCGCAAGAAATTGTACTGGGGCGTGTTCAGCCAAAACCTAAAGCGGGTTGCTGTGTTTGAGTTCGACCAGAAGACTGATGCCGAAGCCCGGGCCGAAGAATTGAGCAAGGGCGGAAAAAGCCCTCACTTTATTCAGAAGGTCAAAGAAGAAATTCAACTTGAGTAAGACGTTGTCCGCTCAATTACGTGATCTTCGGATTGTGCTCGGTGCTTTGATGAGCGTTGCCGTCATTCTTTGTTCGGCAGCCAACGTCCAAGGCGAACACGTTTCTGAACAGCTTCGACAACAGTATGTCGAAAGATCATTTGTCGACTCCGAGGCCGTTGAACGAAAATACCGTTTGCTTTTGCCCGTTGGATATCGTGAAAACGATACGACAACCTATCCGCTGGTGCTATTCCTTCATGGGGCCGGTGAACGCGGCGATGACAATGCGTTGCAACTCATGCATGGTGCGGCCGAGTTCATGCGACCCGATCGGCAGGCGGCTTTTCCTTGCTTCGTGGTCGTCCCGCAATGTCCAAGCGAAGAAAAGTGGGTCTCCGTCGATTGGACACCCGCATCGGGCAAAGGGACTTTTCCAAACGATCCTTCGCCAGCGATGAATGTTGCGATTGGGATCGTGAACGAATGGCTCGCGTCTGGCCGCGTCGATAAGTCAAGAGTTTACATCACGGGGCTCTCGATGGGCGGATATGGAACTTGGTTCGCAACCGCGATCGAGAATAATCCGTTTGCCGCAGCGGTTCCGATCTGTGGCGGTGGCGACCCGACGTGGGCAAATCGGTACAAAGCGATGCCGGTTTGGACATTTCATGGATCGGCAGACACCGCCGTTCCGGTCGGACGATCACACGAAATGATCGAAGCTCTCAAAGAAGCAAAGCATCACCCTGAACCGAAGTACACGGAGTACGAAGGCGGGGGCCATGATGTCTGGACAGAAACCTACAAGCGAGACGACCTTTTCGAATGGTTGTTCAACCAACGCAAATAGCCGCAAGCGCAGAAACGAATGTCGCGCCTCGTCGTTGGCCCGCGGAATGGGAACCACAGAACGCGGTTTGGTTCTCTTGGCCGCATAAGAAAAAGACGTGGCCTCGCCATTTCAACCCAATCCCCGCTGCGTTCGCTTCGATGGTTCATGCCGTCGCCGAATTTGTCGACGTCAAAGTCCTCGCCTCGGCGGGTAAGCACGCGACAGCCGCCAAAAAACTACTCGGTATTAGCAAACCGATTGAGCTGATCGATATCGAGACCAACGATACTTGGATACGTGACTTCGGCCCCACATTTGTGCACGAGCGCGGAAAACTTGTTGGCATCGATTGGAACTATAACGCTTGGGGCGGCAAGCATCCGCCTTGGGATGATGATGCGGCAGCCGCGCGACAAATTTGCAACTTGGCAAGCGTTGTTTGCGAATCCAGCAAGCTGACCTTAGAAGGCGGTGCGATCGAAGGTGATGGCCTGGGCAGAATGCTAACGACACCGATCTGCGTTCAAACCGCTAATCGAAATCGGGGCTGGAGCCGCGACCGGATTTCTCGCGAGTTTCACAAGCGTCTCGGCGTGACCGAGATTGTTTGGATCGACGGCGGTGGACTCGATGGCGATGACACCGACGGACACATCGACCAACTCGCACGATTCGTGACTCCGACCGACCTCGTCGTCGCGGTCAGCAGTAACCCAAACGATGTCAATGCCGTCGGGCTTTCGCGCAACTTCGCTCAGCTTTCCGCTTGGGCCGAGCAGACCACACCCACCATCACCGTTCACGAGTTATCAACTCCCCCTCCGCGCGAAATCGAAGGCCAACGAGTTCCCGAAAGTTATTGCAACTTCATCATGATTGGTGACCGAGGAATCGTGGTGCCAACGTTTGGCAATCGTAAATCAGATTCCAGGGCGCTTGGTCTCTTGCGTGAACTGCGTCCTGAATCCAAAGTCGTCGGTATCGACGCCAAAGATTTCATTTGGGGCCGAGGAGCCTGGCACTGCGCCAGCCAACAACAACCCGCAGCGGCGGAGGGTGTATTTTATAAAGGCATTAGCTAGGAAAATATCTACGCACCTGGACTCGAATATTTTCCTACCTCCATCTTCCTACCTAATCGCCCTCAGCTTGTGCTCGCCAAAGCCGTCAGCCGCGAAAAGTATTCGAGAATCAGGATTCGCTATATTTCCGCGTGTCAATTGCTGGGAGCTATACTTACACCCTTGTCCGGAAACGTCAGGTATTGGGTTTGTCAATTGAATCACTCCGAATCATCTCGCCGCCTGCAACGAAAGTCTACTCGGCCCAGTAGAGTGCGGCGGATTGGCGGGGCGCGACTCGAGCCACGCTGCATGCTTGCCGTGGACGTCCCGCTGGCCAACTCAGGATTTGAATCGACCAGCATTGCGCCCTGGTTCCAGTTTGGCGCTGCACCGGTGATTAGCATTGCGACCGACACGGTACATGCCGTTATCGCTAGCTCATCGTCGAGCTATGATGTTAATGGCGATGGCCGTGTTACGGCATTAGATGCACTGTCGATCATGAATCGATTGAGCCAACAGAACCTCGTTAGATCGCGCGCAACCGATGATCTTGACCGGAACACTCAAGGAACTCTCGCTCAATGGATTTTAGCACTGCTGGCGGGTACACAATGATGTGGTTGAGCAAGATACCTACTCGATTACAACTGCTTGCGTTGGTACTCGTACTGACGCTTAGCCCAAGCTCACGGAGCCAGACACCAGAAGACCAGCCGCAAGGTCCCGCACTGGCTCCTCAGGAGTCGCTTGCAAAGTTCCACGTTGACGATCGACTTGAATGGACACAGTTGGTGACCGAGCCAGTGGTTCGCCAGCCATTGATGGCGACATTTGATTCAAAGGGACGGCTGTGGGTCGTTCAATACCTCCAGTACCCGGAACCGGCGGGTATTAAAGCGACTAGTCGAGATAACTTTTGGCGCATCGTTTACGATCAATTGCCGAAGCCTCCTGGGCTCGGCGGTATTCCTGGTGCCGACAAAATCACGATCCACGAGGATCACGATGGCGATGGTGTCTGGGAACTGGTCTCAACGTTTGTCGAAGGCTTGAATATTGCAACTTCGGTGGTCCCAACCGAACAAGGTGCCTGGGTTCTTAATCCACCATACCTGCTCTTCTACAAGGACGCTGACGGCGATTCAAAGGCTGACGGCGATCCGGAAATTCACTTGCAAGGCTTTGGTCTGGAGGACACTCATTCGGTCGTCAACAGTCTTTGCATGGGCCCCGATGGCTGGCTGTACGCGGCTCAGGGAAGCACCGTCAGCGCTGCGGTAAAGAACTACGGATCAACGGGAATTCCGCTGCGAAGCATGGGCCAAGCGATCTGGCGCTATCATCCGGTCACGCACCAGTACGAAATCTTTGCCGAAGGCGGCGGCAATGCGTTTGGCGTTGCCTTCGATGATCAAGGGCAACTGTTCTCGGGTCACAACGGAGGCGACACTCGTGGCTTTCATTACCTGCAAGGTGGTTACTATCGGAAAGGATTTTCTAAGCATGGCAGTCTCTCGAATCCGTATTCATTCGGATACTTGGATCCGATGAAGCATGATCCGATCCAGCGATTCAATCACACCATGTTGATGACCAACGGAACGAACCTCGGTGGGATAATGCCGGACAGCTTCCTTGGCGTGGACCCGCTTCACGGCAAGCTGATTCATACGCAGCTTGTACCCGTCGGCTCCACATTCAGCTCGCGCGATATTGGCGATACTGTCACAAGCGACGACAAATGGTTTCGTCCGGTTGCCATTCAAGATGGTCCCGACGGTGCTGCCTACGTCTCGGACTGGTACGATTTTCAAGTCGCGCACCTCTACGCTCATGTCGGAAAAATGGACCGAGAACATGGCAGGGTTTACCGCTTGTCTGCAAAAGATGTCGATGAATCAAAGGCACCTGTCTGGAATGCGATTCTTGCTCGCGGTCGCGATCATGAGTCGCTTTCGTATCTGGTTTCCTGCCTAAGGCACCCGTATCGCTGGCAACGCTGGCAAGCCAGTCGGCTGATCGCTGAACATCCATTGCAAGAGACGGTTCGCGATGAACTTGCCGCGATGATCCGTTTGCCCGGCCAAGTCGGCCTGGAGTCGCTTTGGACGGCCCATCAATGCGGCTGGATCGAAGATACCGTTCCATTTCGTGGCTCGCCCGTGATTGCCACAGCGGAGCTGTTCAGTCATCCTAATCCAGATGTGCGATGTTGGGCGGTCCGGCTAGTTGCCGACGATGAGCGAGTATCAGCGGAAGTTCATGGCGCACTCCAGCGACTGGCACTTATTGAACAGGATCCGCTGGTGCTTTGCCAGATTGCATGCTCTGCCAAGCGGCTTCCTGCCACTGATTCGCTTGGCATTGTTCATTCACTTCTGAGCCGCAAGTTGCCGGAGACAGACCTGCTCTTGCCTTTGTTGATTTGGTGGGCCGTAGAGCAACACGCAGATCAAACAGCCGAGGAGATGCAAACATTACTTATCGACGACGTAGTTTGGGAGAACACGATCACGCGAAAAATGGTCGCTGCCAATCTGATACAGCGCTGGTCACGCATTGGCACGTCGGTTGCCATGGATTCTGTGGCCAAGGTGCTCGTACGAATCGCTAGGTTGCCATCCTCCACGCGTGACGACGCTGGTAAACAAGCGAACGAAGGTTTCGAACTCGCCTTCGAAGGTCGCTCACTGACCGGTGTTCCCGATGCAGTGGTCAATGGACTCGAAGCCGTTGGCCAAACTTCGCTCTCGCTGCGGCTGAGACGAGGTGACTCCGATGCCCGTGCCAAGGCGACAGAAGTCATTCAGGACAGTAACCAGTCATTGAGCCTGAGGATTCAACTGACTCGTATCCTCGGTGAAGTCCATAGTGACGATGCCGTTCCTGTATTGCTCAGCACAGCAATCGATGGACAGGCAAATACCGAGCTTCGAGCGGCCGCGATTTCTTCTTTGGCAGTTTACAACCGCCCTGATGTTGCGGGGCGCCTGATCGAAACGTGGCCAGAATTTCCCAGCGAGCTTCGGTCAGTTGCGTCAGCGGTTATTTCTTCGCGACATTCATGGACAGCAGCCTGGGCCTCGGCATGTGAGCAGAATCAGGTCGATCCTCAGGAGATTTCGATGGAGATGGTCCGTAACATGCGAATGCACAACGACCCTGATCTCCAAAAACGATTAGACATGTTTTACCCAGCGATCGGCGGAATCGACCTGCAAGCGGCTCAAAAGCGAGTGCTTGACTTAGCTGCACTGGTGCTTGAAAGCAACGGCGATCCCTATGCTGGCAAGAAACTTTTTAAAAACTCCTGCGGTCGTTGTCATAAACTTTTTGAGCAGGGTGGCAATATCGGCCCGGACCTTACCGGCTATCAGCGAGATCAATTAAATGCTTTGTTGTTGAATATTGTTGCGCCAAGTCTCGAAGTACGAGAAGGTTTTCAATCGGTTGCCATTGTTAACGAAAATGGCCAAGTCGTCACTGGCTATGTCGAGCACCAAAACGATAGCCAAGTGATATTACGCGGCATTGATGGGCAAACTCATACACTCGATCGTCAAAATATCGAATCGCTAGTCGCGCAGCCTCAATCGATTATGCCTGAAGGTCTTTTGGACAATCTCAAGCCAGCCGAATTGCGAGATCTCGTGGCATACCTCCGTAGTTCTCAGCCACTCAATGACGGTACCTGATTCGATTGGGAA
>Ga0105045_10003173_pt1 | contig 14055 bp, 10 predicted proteins | sample MAT02_FD_78089 | JGI IMG/M metagenome (GOLD analysis project Ga0105045, IMG submission 78089) | Freshwater microbial communities from Lake Fryxell liftoff mats and glacier meltwater in Antarctica - MAT-02 (megahit assembly) | ecosystem: Environmental > Aquatic > Freshwater > Ice > Liftoff...
AGCGTCAATCCGGGGGGAAGAGCCCCCGAGAAAATCGTCCAGTTGAAGACAGGCGTGCCGCCTGTTGCCTTAAGGGTGGCTTGGTAGGGTGCGTTCCAATTGGAATCGGGCAATACCGCCGTAGTCACGGACAAAGCCGCAGGGCCACCGGTCAGGTCGACCGATTGCTGAACTCCCAAACTGGTGTTGCTATACGTTCCGCCGCCGGTGGTCTCCAGGCGCACGGCTTTTACTTGGTAGTGCCGGACTCCCGATGAAACCGTGTTGTCCAAGTAGGTCGTTTCTGTGACCGGGGTGGTGGTGAGGCGGGTGAACGGTCCGCCGACATCGGTGGACCGGTAAATATGATAACCCGTGACCCCGGAAGCCGGGGAGGCCGTCCAAGAGAGGGCAGGATTGCTCCCCGAAGGCACCGCACTTAAATTCGTGGGTGGCTCAAACATGAACAATCGGAGACTCGGGCAGCCCAGATGGTTGATGAACAGGCCGGTGGGCGTCGATGTTACCGCGTAGTTGTTCACACCCCAAGTGCGCTCACTCATGCTTAGACGCATCATGTCCCCGCCCTCAAATCCCATGCCCATGCGGTGATAGAGGAGGTCTACGCCCCAGATCGACCATGCGTAACTCAGGGCAAAATTGTCCTCTGCCAGCCGTCGCAGCATGGTGTTATTGCCGGGCTCAAACCAGTAGCCCCAATGGCTTTGCAGGCCTGTCCAAAAAACCGCCCGTCCATCCAGGCCCCAAGCCGGCGGCCCACTGCCTTTAAAGTAGAAAAGAAAGGGTCCACCGACTCGCGTGTAGGCCGAATCGCGATCCTCTTCGCCGGAATATTTGGGGGCATCCGTGGTGTCCTGATTGGTGATCAACTCGATATTCTCCATGCCGACAAGCCCCGGCATACTGCGGAGCATGGCAGTCTGCACGGTGTCGCCCGTTGGCGGGGCATTCATGCGGTTGCACACCCTGCGGCCTGGTTGGAAATCCGCCGCGGCCGTCTTATAGCGGTGCAATTTGTTGAAATACATCCTCATCGATTCGTATTCGGACGGAATGGAGTTCGAAAAATCGATACGCCCGAACCCCAGCTCCAGGCGGGAATTCGGATTGGTGATTTCGTAAAAATAAGTCGCGTCGAATTTGTTGTCCCCCCGGACGTTGATACGTCCGTCTTTGATGGCATTGGAACGATTGGTCCCCGCCGAATAAGATGTGTAATTTTGGCCGGTATCCGTCCAGACGCCGTCCATGTCAGCGTAGTAGGCATCGGCCCCGACGGAGGCTCTGTTGCCGTGACCGTCAGGACCAATACCGCTCACTCCAGACCGGGCTACCGCCACTTTTCCCAAAAGAACGACATTTTTCAACTCGGTGGGATACGTGTTATAGAGAGCGATGAGCTGGTTGCGGATGTTGATGTGTTCCGCTGTTCCGGAGGTGATGGCATTGGCCGTGAGCATCCCGCCTGTGGCTGGAGCGACAGTTCCGGTGAAGGTGAGCGGTTGACCCGAAACGAACCCGCCTCCCGAGTAATTGACGGCCACCGAGGTGATGGTGCCGGTGGTGGTGTTTGCTGCGATGGTGCCCAGGGCAGTGGCAGTTCCCTGGAAAATGACGATGTTTTGTCCGTTTGTATAACCTGTTCCAGCTGTGGTTACTGTGATGGTGGAGAGGGCGTTTGTAGCCGTGAAATTGGATAAAGAATCGTTCGCCCGCGGGGTCGGGATCTCGTGCACGACCCAGCCATCAGCGACCAAATCCGTTTTGTATTGGGCGTATTCCTCGGGAAGTTGGGAGGGGATATCTTGCGCGACTACAAGAGCGATACGGCCCCTGGCTTGGGTGCGGTCGAATTTGATCCCCGCAAGCACGTTCCCAAATTGGTTCGGTTTCGTGGTCGTCGTGGAACCAATCCCGTATTCATAAATTTGCCCCACCACGATATTGGTATCGCTCCAAACGCTCGGTGCACTGGCGGCGGTGAATTCGGCGACATGTGCCCCCCAAGTCGTGGATGCCGGATCTTTGCGGTAAATCCTGTAAGTGCCCGCCTTAAAAATGCGCAGATCGATTCGGGCCGGGTTCTCGAAAACCTTCGCATCCATCGGAACATCCCCCGGATCGAGGCCAAGGAGGTTGGAACTCGGGGGAGTCCAATTCCCTGAACCGGAATACACCCAAGGGGCGGAAAAGGCGGCACCCGGCAGCAAACAGAAGACCGCAAGCGCCATGCTCAAAAGTATGCCCGTGCGGGGCAAACCTCCTCTTTTGGAGGGGTTTCGAAAGATAGATTCGTAGTTCATAGAGGGATTCCTTTAATTATCACACAATAGATAATTGACAATGTAAAAGTTTTATTCGGAATTTCCATGGGTGCGAATAAAAGTGAGGGAGGTCGGAGAATCAAGCATGGCGGCGGAGCCGCGCTGGCGTCCCAACAGAGTGGGGCGGCTACATCGCTCGGTTGCCGAGCATGCGCGTTGTAGCTATGGCATGCCGCGCTCGTCTTCCACCGCACTCACTTTTAATCATATCCATTTTCTTGGGGAGAAAACCTTGCGCTCCTCGAGAGAAAGAATTAGACCAATAAATGTGTTACCTATGTCGCTGGTCAGTTTGTAACCCATGCTTCCGTCCAAACCGCTTCCTACGCCCTCTTTGACATTGCGCCATCAGCGACCGACCATCTTTTGCGGCCTCATCGCGCTGTTGCTTGCGACCTGTCTGATCTCCCTTTGTGTGGGAGCGGTTAAAATTCCGGTGTCCGACGTGCTGGCAGCACTCACCGGGCAACGGGAGGCGTCAGGGCTTGGTAATATTCTTTGGAGCCTCCGAATCCCCCGCGTGCTTTTGGGGGTGCTTGTGGGGGGGGCTTTGGCTGCGGCGGGTGCCCTCATGCAGGGGCTTTTCCGCAATCCTCTCGCTGACCCCGCCCTCATTGGTGCCTCCAGTGGAGGAGCCCTGGGCGCTGTGTTCATCATTGTCCTCGGCAGCACGATTTTTCCGGGGATCCCTCTGCTGAGCGATCTGCGGGCGCTGCCTTTTGCCGCTTTTGCCGGGGCCCTGGTGGTCACGTGGTTTGTGAAGAGCTTGGCTGCGAACGGGGGATACACAGCCATTGCCACGCTCTTGCTTGTTGGGGTGGCCGTGAACGCCCTCACCAGCGCGATGATCGGCCTTGCGACCTACCTTGCGACGGATGTGCAGTTGCGGACGCTGTCCTTCTGGACCCTTGGAAGCCTGGGCGCGGCGGACTGGCAAGTGGTGACGCTGGCTGCGCCATTTTGTTTGACGTTGATCATCTTGGCTCCCTTCTGGGCGACGGCCTTAAACGCCCTCGCCTTGGGTGAGGCCGAAGCGGGGCACCTCGGGTTCAAAGTTGAAAGGATCAAGTCCCTGCTGATCCTGCTCACGGCGGCTGGTGTGGGGGCTTCCGTGGCATTCACCGGGATTATTCTTTTTGTGGGCTTGGTTGTGCCGCATTTGGTCAGGACACTCATTGGTCCGGATCACCGGTGGTTGCTGCCGGGGTCGGCCCTGCTGGGGGCCGCCTTGTTAGTGGCCTCCGACACCTTGGCCCGCACGATTGTGGCCCCCGCAGAGCTGCCAATTGGGATTCTCACCGCAGGATTTGGTGCGCCATTCTTTTTGTCCATGTTGCTTCGTCAGCGAGGGAGGGCCCTGTGGGGATAGCATCCAGCCAAGCATCAACCCTCATGGAGGCAGTGGACCTTTCCTATGCGATCGGCGACGCCACGCTTGTTTCTGAGGTGAACTTTTCTGTGGCCCATGGAGAGTTTGTGGCCTTGCTGGGCCCGAATGGGGCTGGCAAATCGACATTGCTAAAATTGCTCTGCGGGCAGATTCAGCCGAGTCAGGGCAAGGTGAGTTTTTTGGATCTCCCCTTAAGCCAATGGCCTCCCATGAAGTTGGCCAGACACCGGGCGGTGCTACCCCAGAGCTCGGCGGTGCCTTTTGCTTTCACTGCGCTGGAAATCGTTTTGTTGGGGCGCTCCCCGCATGGCGATGCCAGGACCTGCGAAAACCTTGCCATGCAAGTGATGACACAAACCGATTGCGCCCATCTTGCCGGGCGTTTTGTGACCACCCTCTCAGGAGGAGAGATGCAGCGCGTCCAACTTTCGCGGGTCTTGCTTCAATTGAATCACCCTGACGGAGATGTCCCTCGCTGTCTAATGCTCGATGAACCGATCTCCAATCTTGATCCGGCCCATCAGCACCGGGCCCTTTGTGTGGCAAGGAAATTTGCGGCGGATGGCGCTGGCGTGCTGGTCGTGCTCCATGACCTCAATCTTGCGGCCCAATACGCGGATCGCCTGGTCATCATGAAGCGGGGAGCCATCGTGGCCGAGGGCGCACCCCGGGCGGTGGTGACAGAGGAGATTGTCAGCGGGATTTTTGAAGTTCCCGCACGGGTAATCCCGAACCCCGTTTGCGACGGGCCGGCGGTCTTTTTTTCGGTGACGGGAGAAGCGAAGGATTGAGGGGGAAGACACAGGGACAAACCCCGAACCGTTCGGCAAAAGCTTTCGAGAAATGACTGAGGCTCGAATATCCCACCTCCATGGCCGCTTCAGTCACATTGGATCGACCTTGCTTCAAAATCGTCGCCGCGCGATCTAACCGCAGGTCACGCAAATACCGCGAGATTGTGGTGCCAGTCTCCTGCGAAAAAATCCTGCTCAGGTAGTGGGGACTGCATCCCACCTCACGGGAGATCTCAAGTAGCGCTGGCGGGTGCTCCAGATTTCGAGTGAGGATGGCCTTAACTTTTTCCACCCGCTCATGAGCCACTCGATGCTGTCGCTCACAAAAAAATTCTTCTTCGCGGGAATTCAAAACGCTGATCGCAATCTCCAACGCTTTGGCCTGATACCACCCCCCAAGAAAATCACTGTCAACCCGTGCTCCCACCATCTCGTTAACCGTCTGCTCCACACGGCCAGGGATCGGCATGATTTGCACGCCCCTTTTGCTGATTGAGTAAGCCGGACTCAGCCATCGCTGCATCCACTCCTGCGAAGCCCGGATGCACAGAAAGCGATGACACTCTCCCGTCGTCCCCGCAAACCGACACGTCAACTCGCCCCAAACCTGGCCAATGGCCAGAGCACGTTGGGATAGCAAATGGACTTTCCGGCCTGTGTGAATCTCTGCTTTTCCTTCCAAATTTACGAAGATCCACAGATCCCCGTCGGCCCCTTGCAAATCATGCCCATCTCTCCCCTCTCCATTCCACCAAACCACACGAAACCCTCCTCCCTCCAAGGCAAAATCCCCAAACATCCGAGTTTCTGTTCCGCTCAACATACAAGCACCACAATAATGAGAATCAGTCTCAATTTCAACCATCTTCCGTTTTTATGACTGTGGGGTTCAAAATCATGGCAAAGTGAATACTCTCCGTTGATTCGCGCGTAGTAATCTGCGAAAAAGGACATGTGAAGAATCCGATGGCATATACTTTTGGGCAGAGGATGTTGCATCTCTGGGCTGTTTTCACGGCGATAGCAACCTTTCTGCTTTTGTGCAGCGGGGGCATTGTGACCTCGAAAGGCGTGGGCATGGCCGTGCCGGATTGGCCAACGACTTTTGGTTACAACATGTTTCTCTTTCCCGTTTCGCAATGGGTGGGCGGGATTTTTTATGAGCACGGTCATCGCTTGATTGCGAGCGGGGTGGGGCTGATGACGGTTCTCCTTGCGGTGGCAGCGTTTGTTCTTGAGCCCCGGCGGTGGGTCAGAGTGTTTGCGGTTTGTCTTGTGGTGGGGGTGGTTGTGCAGGGGCTTTTTGGAGGGCTTCGGGTAGTCCTCAACAAAGACCATGTGGGCATTGCGCATGCGATGCTTGCGCAGTCATTTTTCTCTGCGATGGTCGTTTTTTGTGTGGTGGTGACGCGAACGTTTGTGGAGCGGCGGTGGGCGGATTTTGAGCCATCTGCACAACCCCGGCGGTTGGCGATTGCGGTCACGTCCCTGATTTTCCTTCAGCTCGCCTTGGGGGCCACCATGCGCCATGAGCACATTGGTCTGGCCGTGCCGGATTTTCCGCTCGCGTATGGGAAAATCCTTCCAGACACGTCTCCTTCGGGAATGGTTGAGATCAATGCCGCGCGGGCCCAAGTGGGTGATGTCCCTATCAAACCCTCGTTTGTCTGGATTCATATGGCGCATCGCGCGATGGCCGTGGTGATCACGCTGGCGATGTTCGCATTTTTTTGGAGTGCGAGAGGGTGCTCGAATGCGGTTCGGCGGATGTCAGGAATTTGGTTGGCGATGGTGATTGCGCAGGTGGCTCTCGGAGTTTGGACGATTTGGTCCAACAAGGCGCCGGACATCGCAACCGCCCACATGGCATTGGGGGCGTTGCTTTTGGCTTGGGGCGTTGTGCTTTCCTATCGCCTGACCCTGGGGGCAAGGACCCCTGATTTTGTGGTGCCTGACACTGTGCGTTCCGAACAAGCCGGATCATTGGCATGAAGGACGCTGCTGCCATCCCACGTCCCCGATTGGGACTTATCATTTCCGATTTGGCCGAATTAACGAAAGCCCGGCTTTCCTTTTTGGTTTTGATCACGACGCTGGTTGGGTTCCTGCTCGCATGGCGTGGCCCCATGAACTATCTCTTGCTGACAGCCACTCTGGTCGGGACGGCTTTTTGTGCGGCGGGAGCCGCAGCGCTCAATCAATGGTGGGAACGGGATCTGGATGCCAAGATGCAAAGAACCCGGAACCGCCCCATTCCAGGGCACCGGATCCACGCGACTGATGCGCTTCTCTTTGGATTGCTCCTTGCGCTAGCGGGGCTTGCGATTCTTGGTATTTTTACGAACGTGCGCTCCACGTTTTTGGCCTTTGCGACCATTGCCATTTACGTGCTTGTTTACACGCCCCTCAAACGCATCACATCGCTGAACACATTGGTGGGAGCCATTCCGGGAGCTCTCCCTCCCCTCATCGGATGGGTGGCCGCCCGCGGCACTTATAACCTCGAAGGGTGCCTGCTGTTTGCGATTTTATGGTTCTGGCAGATGCCGCACTTTTTGGCCATTGCCTGGATGTATCGCGACGACTACGCCAACGCGGGATGTGTGATGCTGCCGGGCGATGATCCCACCGGAGCGATGACAGCCCGCCAAGCCTTGCTTTATGCCCTTTGCCTTGTGCTGGTGAGCCTCTTGCCGGCGCTGATGGGTTTTAACAATGTCTGGGGCTTCTTCGGGGCGCTGGTTCTTGGCTGCCTGTTTCTTGCCACGGCCGTTGCCTTCCTAAGATCGCGTGAGCGTCAGGTCGCCCGATCCCTGTTCCTCGCCTCCATTGCTTACCTTCCCTTGTTGCTAGCGCTCCTCGTGGCGACCCGACGTTGACCATCATTATGAAACAACGCAAACCTGGAAATTTAAAACTGATCCTCCTCCTTTGGGCCTTTGCCATCGTCTTGACCGGCACGGTGATTTGGCTCATGATTCTCCGCGGGCCGGCTGTGATGCCCTGACGGAACTCATTCCAACAACCTCCGGCTGGTAGGGACGGCCCGCGGCCTCGAGTGAGTTCCGGGCCAAAAAAAGAGAAAACCCGTTGCCCCCTTTTTCGTGGGCAGACGGGTTTTCTCGGTGCGAGGGGGAAATCCTTACACGCTGGCTTTGAGCGCCTTTCCAGCAACAAATTTTACGGTTTTGGAAGCCTTGATTTTGATGGGGGCTCCTGTTTTTGGGTTAATTCCTTTGCGGGCTTTGCGCGTGGCGACCTTGAAGGTGCCGAAACCGATCAACTGAACAGATTTGTGTTTTTTGACACCAAATTTGATTCCGTCAATCACAGCATTCACGGCGCGCTCGGCTTCCGCCTTGCTTGCACTTCCGAGGGTTTTTTGAACTTGGGCTACGAGAGCTACTTTATTGGACATGGTATTTATTTTGGTTAGGACAATTGACGCTTGCGAATAAGCGATTTCTAAGAATGTGATCTTCGACTTCGTATGTCAATGCTTGTATCCAAAAGATTTTGTCATTTTTTCTGGCTTTCCGTCAGCGTTTCCTTGAGCTAAGACAATAAAGATTGTGAGCGCCCCTTCTACCGAATCTCCCTCGATCCAAGTCGGATCAGAACACGAAGTCCATACCCTTGACCACGTCGATCAATATTTGATTGTCGGGAAAGAGTCCGATGCCTCGGACATCCACCTTGGCGTGAACAGCAAACCCATTTGGCGTCGCTTCGGGCAGTTGGAACCCATCTGGCTCAAAGCCCCGGTGTTGACAGCCGCCGACACGGAACATCTGGCAATGACGTTTCTCACCGACCCGCAGAAAGCTCTGTTGGCCGAGCGGGGGGATGTGGATTTTGCGTATGCCAATGCGCTGGGAAGATTTCGGACAAGTGTGGTCAGGCAGCGGCTGGGGTTTGATCTCACATTCCGAATCATCAACAGCTCCGTGCGGTCCATGGACGAGCTCGCGCTTCCACCACAACTCAAATTGCTCACCCAATACCACAACGGTCTTGTGCTGGTGACAGGTTCGGTGGGCAGCGGAAAAAGCACCACGCTGGCCGCCTTGGTGCAAGAGATCAACAACTCGCGCAATGATCACATTATTACGCTGGAAGACCCCATCGAATACATCATCGATTCGGGAAATTGTCATGTCACCCAGCGAGAGGTCCATACCCACACCGCCTCCTTTGCGGCGGCTCTCCGCGGAGCCCTGCGCGAAGATCCGGATGTCATCATGGTCGGGGAAATGCGCGACCTTGAAACCATCTCGCTTGCGATCACAGCATCAGAAACCGGTCACCTTGTGCTGGGCACCCTCCACACCGGCAACTCCGCAAGAACACTTGACCGTGTGCTCGACGTGTTCCCCACCGACCAGCGCGATCAGATTCGTATCATGGTCAGTGAATCGCTGCGGGGCATCATCAGTCAGCAACTCATTCCCCGTGCGGATGGGCGCGGACGGGCTCTCGCCATCGAAATCCTGATGAACAATCCGGCGGTCGGCAATCTGATCCGCGAAGGCAAAACCTTCATGCTCCCTGGCGTGATTCAAACCGGGCGCAAGCAGGGCATGGTGCTGATGGATGACTCGATTGCCGAATTGTTCCACGCGGGGCTGATCACGGCCCAGGAAGCCTTTTACCGATGCGAGAACAAAACCCTCATGAGAGGAATTCTCAAAATTTAGGATCCGAAAATTTCTACAAATTTGTCTTCGGCATTCAGGGTGCCAATGAGCAGAATTTCTTCGCCTTTCTCAAGAACCATGGACGGAGCCGGGTTGAGGGCCAACTTCCCGTCGCGACTTGTGGCGATGATGCTACAGCCCGTGCGGGTTCTCAAGTCGGATTCCCGAATCGACTGACCAACCAACTCTTTGGGCATCGCGGCATGAAACACATTGAGCCCCTCGGCCACAAGCAGGGTCTTCTGATTTCTTAGAAGATTGAAGATGATGTTCGAGCCCATGGAGGCATAAGACATGACAACATCCGCCCCCGCGCTGTGGAGGCGGGCCACGTTCGCATCGGAATTTGAGCGGGCGATGATTTGGATATCCGGTCGCAGTTTCCGGCAATAGATGGTCAGGTAGATATTAATATCGTCATCCCGCGCGGTGATCAGCACGGCAGGGGCTGACTCAATGCCCGCTTTGGACAGTGTTCCAAAATCGGCCGCACTTCCCACGATGGCCTTCTCCATGCCAACGAGTTTTTCAGGGATTTTGTCGAGGATCCGATAATCAAGTTCGATCTGATCAAAAGCGCGGGCCACGGCCTTTCCGACGCGTCCGGCTCCGATGATGACCGAGGGAGCCGTGGCCCGGTGGTAGATACAGAAGAGCGCATTGTAGGCCTCGATTTGGTCCATGGTGCCAGCCAACAGGAGAAGGGTATCCGGGGTCAGAGGCAAATCCGGCGCCGGACTATTAAAGTGGCCTCTCTGCCAGAGGCCAATAACGTTGACCCCGACCAATTCGCGGAGCCGGCTTTCGGCGAGAGTTTTTCCTTGGAGGGGGGTGCCCGCCACGATGGCCTCGGCGATGTGGAGTTGGTCGAAGCCGCCGATGATATGGGCCTGAGCATCTGCCGCAATGGTCCGGCGCGCCAGGGCTCCACCCAGTTGTTCGCCAAGCTGCATGACGTGAGAACTGCCTGCCAGCATCATCACATCCAGCGAATCCACGGAGTTGGCTGTTGTCACAATCACGATATCTTTGGAGATCTCGCGCGCGGTGAATGCCACGCTGGTGTTTTCAAAATCGTTTCCCGTGGCGGCCAGGAGGGCAGCCCGGTCAAATCCGCATCGGCTGAAACTTGTGGGATCACTCAAATCCGCAACCACCACTTTGATGCCACGATCATGCAGACTGAGGGCTTCCTCCACATCTTTGACCGCAAGAACATAGGGGGTATGGTATTTTTCCAGCTTACGGATCAGAGCCGCCGTCACACCATCAAGTTGCGTGAGAATCACGTGGCCTTTCATATCTAAAGGCACTTGACGGGGAGCACGCGCTTCTTGTTGGGCTTTGACAAAGGGCGAATAGAAAAACTCAATAAATGTGAAAGGCAGCAACGCAAGAAGCAGAAGCATGCCCGACACGAGAACAATGACCGAAAACCCCCTGCCGAGGTCGGACTTAAACGTGATATCCCCAAACCCCAGCGTGGACATCGTGACCAATGTCCAATACAGCCCGCTGATCCAGGAATAGGACTGCCCTTCCCATTCCATGATGACGTGAAACAAAAACGTAAAAACCAAAATGAGCGTGCAAAGAAATGCCCCGAACCAAAAAAGAAAACGCAGATTGCGCTTTCTGGAACGCGGTCTCCATACGGCAATGATCGTGGCAATTTGAGCGGGCAGGAACTTAAACACAAGGCCCTCAGTCTATGTGGGTTTCTCGATCACGACAAGCCACAGCCTTGATCAGAAATCCGCCCGACTCAAGTCGGCATTTGCAAAGCCCTCACTTCGTGGGTTATAAGAGGGGTGGTGGCGAACACGAAAAAAGACTTTTGGATTGGCCGCGTGAGGGCAGAGGCCCTCCGCTTCAATGGGGGCTGGTGGCTTCAGAAGCTCTTGCCAATGGTGTTTTGGGGAGGACTGTTTGCCTCGGTGGCCGTGCTTGCCTCGCGCTCTGTGGGATTTCAGCCGCCATTTTCTGTGATAATTCTTGGCGCGATGTTTGTGATTGGCGCAGTTTTGCTGGCCTTCTTTCTGGCGCGGAAATTTTTCCTGAACCGGGCGGAGGCGCTGGTTCGTTTGGAGGCTGACCTTCGGCTTCGGAATGCGCTGACATGCGCTCAAGCCGGGGTTTCCGATTGGCCGGACCCCCAGCCTGATGCCCGCTTCCAACTCCGATGGAAAATTCGGGCGCTGTTATGGCAGCCCGCGGCCGCACTTCTCGCATTGGTGGTGGCCTCTGTGATTCCCCTCCCCCAATCCCTGGCTACCGCCGGAGCCGCTGCCGGCCAGCCGGGCACTTGGACGGATTTGCAAGAGCGGATCGAGGAACTCAAGGCGGCCGAAATCATTCAACCCGAACCCCTGGAGGAATTGGCAAATTCCCTGGAGGCCCTGCGTTCCAAGCCCCAGGAAGAATGGTTTTCCCATCAGAGCCTCGAAGCAGGAGATCATTTGAGTGCCTCCACGGAGAATTCACTCGCAGGTCTCCAAAAAAATCTCGAAGTGGCCCTCGGTGCCATGGAAGCTTCCCGTCAACTTGAGGCCGCGCAGCTTTCCGCGCTCTCCCCTCAGCTCTCCGAAGCCTTACAACAAGCGCTCGCGCAGATGGCCAATGGCGCTTTGCCACTGGACGAAAAATTGCTCTCCCAGCTTCAGGCCATGACACCAAACGGGGCCCGTCAGCTCTCCGCTGAGGAGTGGCAAAAACTCCAAGCCAAAATGGCTGAAGGCATTTCCACGTGCTCCAACGGATTATGTGCTGGCGACAAAGCCGGGGAGGCCCTTCTGGCGATGCTCATCAAATCGGGCGGTGGCGTCTCCCGCGGACCAGGTGCCGCTCCACTGACCCTGAACGACAAGGCCACGGATCTGGGGTCGAAATCCACCGAGCTTCTGCGGAATGACGATCTCTCACGTGCGGCCATAGGTGACCTCATGGGCCTCGGGACAACTGACCACAAGATCGATGAATCCCTCGTCACAGCCGGTGGGGCCATGACGGATATTTCCTCGGCAGGTGATTCCACCTCCCCCCTCAACGCCACACCCTCTGAACAAAAAGTGCTGCAATCTTTTTTCCAGTAGTCTTTGAAGTCTTGTTTTTGAGCCGTCTCCGCAGAAGAATCTTCGGATGATTAAATCCGGAGTTTGTTATTTGGTTGGGGCGGGTCCGGGAGATCCCGGGCTCCTCACGCTCAAGGGGCGTTCGTGCTTGGAGAAAGCTGATGTTGTTATTTACGACTACCTCGCCAACCCGGAATTTCTCAAATTTGCACCGGAGGCCTCAGAAAAAATCTATGCCGGAAAGAAGGGTGCCGATCACGCCATGCGGCAGGAAGACACCAATGCGTTGCTGGTGGAAAAAGTCAAAGCCGGGCGGGTGGTCGTCCGCTTGAAGGGTGGCGATCCCTTTTTGTTTGGCCGCGGCGGCGAAGAGGCCGAGGCGCTGGCGGCGGCTGGCTGCCGGTTTGAAATCGTTCCGGGGGTCAGCTCGGCAATCGCCGGTCCGGCGTATGCAGGGATCCCGGTGACTCACCGCTCCCACAACGCAGCAGTCACGATTTTCACTGGCCACGAAGACCCCACCAAATCTGAAAGCACGATTGACTATGCGGCCCTCGCGGCTGTTCCCGGCACGAAGGTGATGCTGATGGGGATCGAGCGGCTCGAACGCCACTGCGCCGCTCTGCAGCAAGCCGGAATGCCAGGCTCCACCCCGATGGCTCTCGTGCGCTGGGCCACGACTCCCCGTCAGGAAACACTCTCCGGCACCCTCGCCGATATGGCCGCCAAGGCATCGGCAGCAGGATTTTGCGCCCCGGCAGTGGCGGTCATCGGCGAGGTCGCCGCCCTCCGCGAACCGCTGAAGTGGTTTGAAAACAAACCGCTTTTTGGCAAACGCATCGCCGTCACGCGCACCCGCCAACAAGCTGGCGAGTTGATTGACCAATTGCGGGATCTCGGGGCCGACGCCTTTGAACTGCCAACCATTCGTATTGAACCGCCAGCGGACAAACGGGCTTTCTACGAACTGGTTTCTGATGCCCATATTTACGATTGGATTATTTTCACGAGCCCCAATGGCGTGGACGCGTTTTTCCGGGCGTTCTTTGAGATCTTTTCGGATGCCCGCGAGATTGGTGGCGTGCGCATTGCCGCCATCGGCCCCGCCACCGCCGCCCGTGTGAAGGCGCATCATTTGGCCGTGGACCTTCAACCCGAAAAATATGTGGCTGAAGAAATCTTGAAGGCCCTGCAAAATGAAACCAGCGTGGAAAATCTGAAGTTCCTGCTCCCTCGCGCGGAAGGAGCAAGGGAAATCCTTGCCTCCGAATTAACTAGACTCGGAGCCATCGTGGACGAAGCCACGGCTTACAGAACGGTGCCTGAAACTGACGATATCTCGGGTGGCATCCGCCGCTTCCGAGAAGAGGGGGCCGATCTCGTGACCTTCACCAGCTCGTCCACCGCAGAAAACTTTGCTGCCCTCAAACTCCCACTCTCCGAGACGCTAAAAATCGCCAGCATTGGCCCCGTCACTTCCGCAACCCTGATGACCCTCGGGCTCTCCGTGGACATCGAAGCCAGATCCCATGACATCCCCGGCCTCGTGAAGGCCATTTTGTCATCGGTTTCTAACATTTGATGCCCGACAGCACACGCTGGCAAAATACGCACCGCTAAAGCTATGGAGGACCCGCCGTTCTTCCATGGGTAGGGCGCGGCAGTCCCTTGCCCGCTTTTCATCGCTCCCTGCTCCGGCTTGCTTGGCTAAACTCCGTGCAGACGTTCGCAGGCCGTGACCGTATTGGACATTAACATGGCAATGGTCATCGGTCCGAC
>Ga0105045_10003175_pt1 | contig 14050 bp, 10 predicted proteins | sample MAT02_FD_78089 | JGI IMG/M metagenome (GOLD analysis project Ga0105045, IMG submission 78089) | Freshwater microbial communities from Lake Fryxell liftoff mats and glacier meltwater in Antarctica - MAT-02 (megahit assembly) | ecosystem: Environmental > Aquatic > Freshwater > Ice > Liftoff...
AGTACCGGGTCCACAAGGTCAACAAGGAGCTCAAGGTCCACAAGGTTCCCAGGGTTCCCAGGGGGCAGCGGGTGCAAACGGCTCAAATGGACAAAACGCAAATGTAAAAGTATTTTATTTCACAGTTGGCGCTGAGGAATGGGCAGGAACGGTAGGAGTTACTGTTACAGATACAGTGATGTGGGCAAAAAGCATTTCGAATGCCGCTTTTACACAAGGGGCAAAAGACAGTGCTTTGGTTGCAGTTTTCAAAAAAGGAAGCGACAACGTAAGTGCCGGCCTTCCAATTTATGATGGAATGATGCAGGAACTTTTCAAACTTCCTTCTGGCAATACCAATCTGGATCTAAGCATAAAAAAGCAAGACAACAGTAATGTTGCCCGTCCTGGAGCGGCACAATATCGGGTAGTGTTGGCTTATCCTTCCTTTGTGAGGGTTAATCCAAACATTGATTGGAGAAGTGAAAGGTCTGTAATGGCTGCTATTTCTTCAAATTAAAAAAAGACAACCAGATATATTTTATTAAACCAGGGTGTCTCCCTGGTTTTTTTATGTCTTTCGGTTCAAAAGTATTTTCCAGTTTTTATAACCCAGAATGGCAAGAAAAAAATAGAAAAGATATAAAGCCAGGAAAAACCAAAGGCCTTTTACAAAATATAGACCAATGGAAATGAGGTTGATCACCATCCAAAGCAACCAGTTTTCCAAATACTTTTTTGCCAGCCAGATTTGGGCAATCAGGCTAAAAGCAGCCAAACCAGAATCTACCCAAGGGAAGTCGGCGCTAGTATTATTTCTTAACCAATTTCCAATCAAAAATGTTAATCCAATCCCAGAAACCAAACTGATGATGAGGCCTTTGAATGTAATTCCCGAAATCTTAGAATTCTCATTTTTACCCTGTAGGCCAAACCATTGCCACCAGCCATAAAATCCAGAAATGGCATAAAAAATCTGAAGTCCAAACTCAGCAAAAAGTCTGGTTTGAAAATAAACAAAGGCAGCCAAAACCACCGAAACGATACCAATGGGCCATCCCAGGATATTTGGTTTTGTATTGAGCCAAACGCCTGCAACTCCCAGCAAAGCCGAAAAAAGTTCTATCCATTGAATAGGATTAATCTGCATTTTTAAGGACTAAACTGTTTTTGTTTTAATGTCTACAAGCTTTCCTTCATTCGAATTCATTAACATTGCTCTCAAATTTATTAACTTCATGCTAGCAAAGGTTTTTGGTTCAGCAGTTCAGGGTGTTAAAGCATTTCCAGTAACAATAGAGGTAAGTGTCGGGCAGGGCAAAGATATGTATATCGTTGGCTTACCTGATGCAGCTGTCAAAGAAAGTTCTCATCGGGTAGAATCTGCCATTAAGGAAGCAAGATTCCAAATGCCTCGCCAAAAGGTAGTGGTCAATCTGGCACCTGCAGACATCAAAAAGGAAGGCTCTTCTTACGATTTGCCCATTGCGCTTGGTGTTTTGGCTGCCTCCGGACAAATCATAGCACCCAATCTGGAACAATACATCATCATGGGCGAGCTCTCTTTGGACGGTGGACTTAGGCCAATAAAAGGCGTTTTGCCAATCGCCATTGAGGCCAAAGGAAAATATAAAGGTATTATTCTCCCTAAAGAAAATGCCAACGAGGCCGCCATCGTGGCTGGTTTAGATGTGATCGGGGTTGAAAGTTTGATGGAGGCCATTGATTTTCTGGAAGATCGGGTCTGGATAGAGCCATTAATAAGGGATACCAGGGAACTGTTTTTCTCACAAATCAATAACTACGATGCCGACTTTTCTCATGTCCAGGGTCAGGAAAATATTAAAAGAGCTTTGGAAATTGCAGCTGCCGGTGGCCATAATGTGATTATGATTGGTCCTCCGGGATCAGGTAAAACAATGCTGGCCAAGCGTTTGCCATCTATTTTGCCTCCTTTGAATTTGAGAGAAGCTCTGGAAACCACCAAGATACATTCGGTGGCCGGGAAACTGAGCAAGCTGGAAGGATTGATCACCACCAGACCTTTTCGTTCACCACATCATACGATTTCTGATGTAGCACTGGTGGGTGGAGGCAATGTTCCCCAACCAGGCGAAATTTCATTGGCCCACAATGGAGTTTTATTTTTAGATGAATTGCCAGAGTTTCAACGCTCGGTTTTGGAAGTTTTGAGACAGCCGTTAGAGGAACGCCACATTGCCATTTCAAGGGCCAGATTTACCGTTGACTTTCCCGCCAGTTTTATGCTCATTGCCAGCATGAACCCTTGTCCCTGTGGATATTACAACCACCCGGACAAGGAATGTGTCTGTCCTCCCGGAGCAGTTCAACGGTATTTGAACAAAATTTCAGGTCCCCTTTTGGATAGGATAGACCTGCACGTGGAAGTAACGCCGGTTTCTTTTGAAAAAATCACCAATCAACAAAGGAACGAATCTTCTGAAAGCATCAGAGATCGGGTGATAAAGGCAAGAGATATTCAAACCAAACGCTTTGAGGGAATGGAAAGTATTTTTTCTAATGCCATGATGCCCAGCCCGATGGTAAATGAAATTTGCCAAATTACGGAAGCAGGTAAAAATTTACTGAAAACCGCCATGGAAAGACTCGGACTTTCTGCCCGTGCCTACGACAGGATTCTAAAAGTAAGCCGAACCATTGCAGATCTTGCCGGAACAGAGGAAATCCGAACGGAACATCTTGCAGAAGCCATTCAGTACAGAAGTTTGGACCGGGAAAATTGGGCTGGATAAAAAACTTTAATCCAGATAAAACATCGCTTTTTTAAATTCAAGCGTGAAAAACAACCCAAAAACCATCCAATCCTGGTGCCTTTACGATTGGGCAAATTCCGTTTATTCGCTCATCATCACTTCTACCCTTTTCCCCGTTTACTATGGCTTGGTGGCAAGGAGTGAAACAGGTGGAAATACGGTTAGTTTTTTTGGTTTTGAGGTTTTAAATTCTGCCTTATTTTCTTTTGCCATTTCAGCTTCATTTCTGATTTCAGGAATTTTAAGCCCTTTTCTGAGCGCAATTGCAGATTTAACTGGATACCGCAGACGCTTCCTATTCTTTTTTTGTTTTCTGGGTTCCGTTTCCTGCATTTCATTGTTTGCCTATAATCAATCTAATCTGGAGTTTGGCATACTCACTTTTGTGCTGGCTGCTGTGGGTTACAGTTCCAGTATCGTGTTTTACAATTCATTTTTGCCAACCATCGCCAGCCCAGACAGATATGCAACTATCAGTGCCAGAGGCTTCTCAATGGGGTATTTAGGTTCTGTTTTACTATTGCTTTTTATATTAATTCCAGTTTTTTTGCCTCATATTCCATTTTTTAAGAATATCACTTTTGAATCCATTTGTCGTTTCGGATTTGTGCTTACGGGTCTATGGTGGATGGGTTTTGGCTACATTTCCGTTTCAGGTTTGCCAACTTCTGAAAAGGAAACAGGTTTTAAATTTAAATTCCAATCCGTTATTAACAGGTTGAAGGTTGCGTCTTCAACAGTTAAGACAGTAAAAGATTTGGGATGGTTTCTCATTGGTTTTTTTTGTATTAACACTGGTGTTCAAACAGTTATGTACATGGCGGCCATTTTTGGGGATATCGAACTCCACCTTTCTTCAGATAAACTCATACTTACCATTCTGATTTTACAGATTGTTGCCATTCTGGGTTCGTTTTTGTTTTCCTGGATTTCGGGAAAATTATCAGAAATAGTGACCTTGTTGATTGCATGCTTTTTGTGGATTGTAGTTTGTTTTTCAGCCTATTATGTGCAAACAGATACCCAGTTTTATGGCGTTGCCGCACTGGTTGGATTTGTGATGGGTGGCAGCCAGTCTTTGCTCAGAAGTACATTTACCCGATTTTTACCCTCAGAAGAGCATGGAAAATCGGCAATGTATGGCCTTTATGATTTGCTGGATAAATTTTCCATCGTGCTAGGCACTTTAGTTTTTGGCCTCACCAATCAATTATTTGGAAATATGAGAGCATCTGCCCTGGCTCTCTCCGTATTTTTTGTTTTTGGGGCAATATTTTTGCAGAAAATTCAAAAAATTAAGATTTGACGAAATCGTCTATTCCATCTCTGATTCCTTCAAAGCTTTAACCACAAAGGACTTTCGATGTATTGAAGTTTGGCCAAGTTTTAAAAGTGCCCGCCTATGCTCCATGGTTGGGTAGGCCATATTCCTTTCCCAGCCATATCCAGGAAACTCATACGAAAAGGCTTTCATGATTCTGTCTCTTTCTGACTTTGCCAAAATAGATGCGGCTGCAATGCTGGCTACTTTTCCGTCCCCTTTCACAATGCATTGGTGAGAAATAAATGGATAGTTTTTAAATCGATTGCCATCTACTAAAATCAAATCTGGTCGGTTAGTAAGCTGATCCAAAGCCCTATGCATCGCCAAAATCGATGCATTTAATATATTAAATTGGTCTATTTCTTGGGGAGAACAGGAAGCTACTGCCCAGGCCATGGCTTGATTTTTTATTTCAATTTCCAGTTCCAGCCTTTGTTTTTCCTTTAGTTTTTTAGAATCATTCAAGCCGGGTAATTCAAAATCTCTAGGCAAAATAACCGCTGCTGCCACCACAGGACCGGCCAAAGGGCCTCTTCCGGCCTCATCGCATCCAGCTTCAAGAAAAGGGGTTTTGCTTAAAAATCGTTCCATTTAGCATTTTTCCTACTTTTGAATCACCATTCTCAATCGCTGCAATGCTTTTTGATTTGAAGGATTCAGAATGGACGATTCCACACTTTGTTTTTCAAAAGTAGTAAGATGCCATGAAAGTGAAGCTCTTTCTTCGTTCTTCCCTTCTTCCGGATCAATAAGTAGATCAGTCTGAGACAAGTACTGAAATGTTATAACTTCCAAAGGTACCTTTAAGGAGCCAGTCAGATACTCCTCCTGCATATCATTGTTGCTGTCCTGGTTTCTGGCCCAATTGGAATAAACCGATCCCACAGGATTTACAAGTCTGGAAAACCACGAATCGTTGTTGCGTTTCTTAAATGGCTTTTCTTTAGGTGTGTCCCGGATGCAAATCATGGCAGCTCCTGATGTTTCTGTTTCAATCCAATTTTTGAAAGTGTAGATAAATTTTAAGGCATCACTTACCCCAAAATTATCGCTAAGGCCGCCATCCATTACCTCAATGGCAGGTTTTGTAGGCAGGCTCACATTGGGTGTAATGTAGGGAAAGGTTGCGTTCATCCGCAGGGCAGAAGTAAAGTTAAGTCTCATGGCATCGCAACTGTCAAAAAAGCGGGTCATTTCTATGCCTTTCACCAGTTTAAAAACAGGAGTCGAGTTTTGATTTGATTTGTCCCAGGTCATATAAGAAATGGGTAGCGGTGAAATATACAATTTTCGTCCATCGTTTACGATCACGGGGGCGATGATCATCATCGGAATAATGGCCTCACGTTCAGGATTTTTGTAATGATATAATTTTTTGTTTAAGGCATTTTTCAAATTATGATTTAAGGTTTGTTCGAAAACCAGGCCGCGGTCTGCATTATATTCATATTTTCCGTCATGATACTTATTTAGCCTCACCACCATATCATTGGTGATCAGAGAAAAAACAACCGGATTTAGGATGTCCTTTGAAATGTTATTGATGTATTTCCGCTCATAATAATCCATGGTTGTGGTTATTTTACTTTGCAGAAAAAGTTCTCTGAAATATGCTGCGCCCAGCAATCCGCCAGAAGCTCCTGTAATTAGAACCGTGTTATCCATCAATTGGCTTTTGAGCACACTATCAACATATTGAAGCGTCCTCATGGTCCATGTGGCCGATCGTATTCCTCCTCCACTTGTACAGATAAATAGCATTTTTGGCTTTTCCTTTTTGGTTTTAGTCTTCCATTTATTTAGAATTTTAATGGTTGCCAGAGAGTCAGCACTGAACTTATTTTCATTCGCCATTGCCTTTATTTTATAGTTGGTGTATGCCACAGTTTTTCCATAATTGATTCCAAAAGCTTGATAAGTTCGGTTTAAAAGCCCGTAAGAGAAGAGGAAATTTATGAAAATAGCCAGGCCTAAAAAAATGGAAATACTCCATCCCCTCAACCAAAAACTGATGGCACCGATCACCATTAGAATAAATCCAAAAAAAAGAAAAATACTTGCTCCGGCTGGGATTTGAAAAATGGCAGATTCGCTGAAAAATCCTAAAATGAGTAGTAGCAGGATGGTAAATAGCTCCAGCATAACAGCCGAAAGATGGTTTGAGCTGAAAACCTCCTGACCCATTTGCAACCTGACAGGGGTAATTTGATTTTTTGCTTCTTTGATGGTGAAATTGAGTGAAACAAAATGGCCTACCCGGTTTCCAGAGCCCCGAAAGGTTCTCATCCTTTTCCAAAGGGAAAGACGGTAAAAACTCAAATTCCGCAGTTTGCCGTCAACTAAATTAGAAAACTGCAGCATGTGCCTGCTTTGAATGATTCTGAAATAAAAAATCGCAAAAAATTGAATCCAAAGAAAGCCTCCTACAAAGGATGTGGCTTCCAATGCGGCTTCAGAGGGGGTTTCCAGACCTCTTTGAACCTGAAAATGCCAGAACTGCCAACAATAAATGAAAACATATATCAATGGCAAAAAGCTGTTATTTATTATGAATCTAAAAATTGCATTTCTGGTTCCGGCCAGAAACCGAAATCTTTCAGAATCAAGAATATAGCATGTAATTTGAAAGGAAGCATTGAATATTCCAAAGCCTAAACCAAGTATAAACAAGCTTCTGGCATTTACCTTTCCCTGATATTCCGGGTCCAGGAAAAGGTATGGAATTCCAAAAAGTTTTCCCCATTCAAAAAGGATGAACCCAAATAATAGCAGCCAAAACATGAAAATGATCTGATTTTTCTTCAGATTCATTAATAAAAGCTGTACTGGGAAAGAATGCCAGATGCTTCTTAAAATATTTTTGAGAATGGTGAAACTCAAAATTTTGGTTTGCGTGTAAGGACCTACTTTGATACAAGGTCAGAAATGCGTTCACATGCAAGTTTACCGATTGCCATCAAATCTTACAAGTGAACACCATTTTCGTTTTCAGAAGAAATCCTAATTTTTAATACGTCTAAATTTGATTTCAATTTCATAACAAAAGCCATGGAAAATCCTGCAATCGTTTATTTGTATTTATATGTGGCACTGTCGGACAAAGATTTTTCGCCTACTGAAGTGGATTTAATCCTTCATAAATTAAAGAAAAATCCCGCATTTCAAGGAATGGATACCCATGAGTTTATCCAGGATGTGTACCAGAATTTTAGCCGTCTGCCTTTCGATTCAGTTTTGGTTTATCTGGAAAATTATATGTCTGAGGTTAGCCTTAGTGAAACTGAAAAATCAATTGTGATGCATGATCTTGAGGAAATTATGGAGGCGGATGGGGTCATTAAAAAAGAAGAATTACAGGCTTTTCAAAGAATTAAAAAATATCTAACCATCGATATTTCTGCCCCATTAAAGGCATCAGCTTAAAATCCCGCAACCAATACCTCCATTTTACCTTTCGCCAGGATAACGGCTTGAATTCCGCCAGGAGTCACAAAAATGGATTGAGGTGTAAGTTCATTTAGTTTTCCATTCAGGTTGATATTTTTGTTCATTTTGTTTCCGGCAAGGTTATCCTGAATCATCTTTTTGCCTTCTTCCAATTGTGATGCAACCGAAATTGCGAAGTAGGGTTCCATCAATTTCAAAAATTTCCCATGGGCCAGCCAGTTGGCAGTTTTTACCAATTTGTTTTTTGTATCTAATTCAAAATCAAGGTTTTTAATTTTTACACTGGTGCTGGCAGCATCATAATATGGCTTCCCTTTCAAATAAACTTTTCCGTTGAGAGAGCCAGCCAGATTGGTGGCTACTATGATTTCATCCCCATGGCCGTAGATTTCAATGTCTAAAACTGTGATCTTGTATTTTCCTTCATTAAACTCATAGGTCTTGCCCCCGGCCTGTTCCATCGCGATTTTTTTAAGACTTGGATATGGGATTTCAGTGATCATTCCAACCTCAAATTTTTCATCCAGTTTATCCTGAATTTTTAATGCTGGAAGGCTGGCCATCACAGCATTGGTTGGTTTGGTACCAAGAAAGGTTTCTGTAATGGCTGTCATTCCGATACTCACTCTTACGTTTCTGCCTTTGTTGGAAATCGGCGTCATTAAAATTTCCTGTGGAGTCACCTTGAGCCAGGCCTGAAATGCATCATTGATTAAAAAAGGCTCCTGAACGGCTTTCCAGGCGGTTTCTACCTGAGGTTTTAGGTTAATTTTTCCAACTTCAGCATCTACTGTTTTAACCACATTGGGAAGCTCACGATCCATAATCTTTTCAATGATGGAGGTGATCGGCAATTCAAAAAACCCAATTTTCACTTTTGGTTCACTGATCCATTTATAGCCATTTGGCGTCGTTGAAGTATTAATTTTCCAATTCTGATCAATGCTTAGCCGGGTAAGGAAACTCAAGTCCAGGTCAAACTGGGTGTCTTCATATCTGGCCACAGAAAGTCCAAACTTTTCCACTTTCCAACCGGCCTTTGCATAAATATTAACGGGTACTTTTATGTTGAAAAGGTTTCCTCCTTTGGCCTCAATCCCCAAGGGTAGTCTTTTGTTTACCTTGATGATCAAATTGTCTCCTCCATTGTTATCCAGAGAGTTATCATCAAAAAGGACAGATCCCAATTGCTCATTGATTTTTCTTTCTACATCGTTTAATGAAATTTCAATGGGGATGTTTAGGGTAGAAGTTTCCTTTACCCGTTGTACCGCATTTTGATACGAGGCTGTAGGAGCAACTGCAAAAAAGGGCTTTTTTGAAGCACAAAATGGAAAAAAAGCAGAAAATGAAATGATTAGAATCTGAAGGCAAATTCTTCTAAAAGTTGTCATACGTTAAACTAAAAGTTCGCAAAAATAGTCCAAAAGCATTTTGGATGATAGAATTGACTTAATACGAGCCGAATGGCTAAAGGCCAAAGACGTCAACTTCAGCATTTTTTTCTGGCCTCTATTTGTTCTGTTCTTCGAATAAGAAGGATGTTTTATCTTAAGTTAACGATTCTGAGCCAGAGACTATCTTCTCATTTTCAATAATTTGCGTGCCATTTTTATTTGAAAGTAGGGCAGTGGTCAAGGCCTTGGCAACATCTTCAGCTTTCACCGCTTTTAAAGATGAAGGCAATAAAAAGTTTATATTTCTAAAGATAAATTGTCCGATTTTTTCTCCGGGCCTGTTTTCAGTTCTATCTCCCAGGAGAAGCCCCGGTCTTACGAAAACAGTTTTTTTAAATCCGATTTCGATCAGTCTTTTTTCCAATTCAGCTTTTTCTCTATTGAAAAAGACGGAAGATTTGGGAGATGCCCCTTTGGCTGAAATATTCAAAACGTGTTCATAACCCGTATTTTTAGCTTGAGTTGCAAGTAGAAAAGGTAATTCCACATCGGTTTGATGGAAAACTTCTTTACTGCCGGCTTTTGCGATGGTTGTTCCGATGGCTAAAATTAAGGCATCCGCTTTCGGCATTTTTCCAGGAGGTAATTCACCAATAATCCATTCCAGTTTTGGGTGTGCTCTTTTTTGGACTTTTCGGGCAAAGGCAAAAATCTTTTCTATTCTGGGTTCTAAAAGGAGGATTTCGAGAATTTTGCTTCCTACCAGGCCCGTAGCTCCTGCAATTGTAACTTTCATAACATTAACAAAACTGATTAACCAATGCCACTCTTCTTTCATGATTTCCTCCCTCAAACTTTGCTTTCAGGAATGCATACACCATTTTCCATGCATAATCCGATGCGGTAAATCTTGATCCTAAACAAATGATTTGAGCATCGTTGTGCTCCCTGAGGAGGGCGGCAACTTCTGTGTTCCAGGCCAATCCAGCCCGGATGCCAGTAAACTTATTGGCTGCAATCACCATTCCTTCTCCACTGCCGCAAACCAAAATCCCCAATTCTGCTTTCTTTTCCTGAATGCCTTTGCTTACCTTTTCTGCGAAGTTTGGGTAGTCAACAGATTCCTGGGTGAAACATCCTACATCTTCAAACGATAAGGCGTTTTCGGTCAGTCTGGTTTTAAGATATTCTTTGAGAATATAACCTGCGTGGTCTGCACCTATAAAAATGGGAAGCATATTTTTTGCTAAAAATGTTAAGGTCAAATGTAGTCTGGATTCTGATTTTTTTATAAAATAATCTAATTGCCAATCAGATTCAAATTTTGGTTTTTCTTCATTTTTAAATTTTGAATCTTACTTTAAAGTCCCGGCAATCAACATTATACAACAAAAAAGGCCCACATTTCGGGCCTTTTTTTCTAACTTAGATAATAATTTAATAGATAGCATTTTTGGGATCGAAATTCGTCCAGGTATCTGTCCAATCAGTACTTCCAAATGCGCCATGGTAACCCACAATTTGAAAAAATCCACCAGTTAATTTGGTGGCAGTAAAGTTTGCACCCGAACTGATGACTCCAGACGAAACGGCAAAGTTTGGATTGGCTGGGTATGAAGGATTATTTCCAAAGTAAAGATTAACGTCCAACCCGAAATCAGAATACCTCGCGGCTGATACTTTTGTGATATAACCTGCTGGATTGTTGACTGTAAAATAGTTTTTAACTGAATCGGTAACTGTTCCATTGGCACTTGAAAATGGTTTTGGAGCACCTTTGCTTCCAAGAGAAATAAGGAAGTTGTTTTTAATTAAAGCATTTGATCCGGATTTATAGTTGTCATAGGTTAGTGATCCATCAATTAAAATTCCTGTTGGGAATCCTGTAAGGACTGAATTAAATAAGGATGTTGCCGTATTTCTTCTAAAATGAACCGCATTACCAAAGCTGCTGTTTATGGTAGCGGCTGAATCATACCTTGGCCCAAAGACCGTCACATTTGAAAATACAGGCGCAGTTTTTGGGGAAGCTGTAGTTCCGAATCCGTCGTTGTCTGATTCAAAGGCGTTAGAGCCTGACTTATCCGCATTTCCTGGATCTCTTACCACCAACCCAAATTGAACATTGCCGGTAAAACCAAAATCAGTATCAAAATCATCGTCCCAATTTCCAAAGCAAACCAGGTTTTTGGCATTCACAGTTCCTCCAAACCACTCAATCCCATCGTCACCACCATAGGAAACCTGAACATTTTCAATTTCAGTTCCACGGCCAACTCCACCCATGGTTAGGCCATTGGTTTCATTGTCGGGCGAAATTGCAATGCCCGCAAATTCTATTCTGACAAATTTCAGACTCCCGGAGCTTTCATTGTCATTGACAGTGCTGTTAAATGTTCCATAATTTACGGCAGGATTTACACCTTCAATTGCCGGATTGTCTTTGTTCACATTGGCATTGCCCAGGAGGATTATTCCGCCCCAATCGCCCTGATCCCTATCTCCTACCGCAAGTTTAGATGTAAAAACGATTGGCTTTTCCAGGGTCCCGTTGGCAATGAGTTTACCACCCTTGTTTATAATAAGAGTTGCTTTTGAAGCTTTATCTCCAAAAATGATTGTACCTGCTGGAATGGTTAATACCTGACCAGCACCTACAAAAACGAAACCCTTTAACAGATACTTTTTTGAAGCATCCAAAGTTTGAGTGCTGAGGTTACCCGTGAGTTCAACTGTTGTGGTATCTACCACTACTGTGTCTTCATCCTTCTTGCACGAAAGCAAGCCAGAGATAATCGAAAAGGTTACCAGGTTCCTGAAAATAAAGCGATTGAAGCGCATGATTTGTTTTTTTTTGTTTTTTACAAACTAGCATTTCTAATATTAAGGAAATGTTATGCCAAGGTTAGTATTGTAGAAAATTATCGTTTTTTATGTTACCATATTGTTTACAAAATCAAAAAGCCCCGGAATTCCGAGGCCTTATTATTAGAAATCATGAAATTTTAAAGAGTGTACGAGATCAGAAAACTAAAGTAAGAACCTCTTTTAAAGCTGGAAATAAGTTCGTCATTTTCTGTGATTTTTCCATCCCGGTTGGAATCCTGAACAAAGCTGGATTGGTAATTTAAAAGGTCGTTTACCCCCACTTTCAGATTCATTTTTTGAGTCACCTGATGGCTGATTGAAAGGTCGATCACGTGTCTTGGCATTTCATAAATTGAAGGAAACAATGCATTTCCAACCATAAAGATCCGTTTTCCAAATACATTGTAGAGGGCTGTGATGTTGGTTTTCCCTTTTTTGTCAGTAAAATAAAATCCTCCATTCACCACATAAGGGGATTGTCCCTGAAGGGATCGGATCCTTTCCTGAGAGCCAACAATTCCTAAATCCACTCTGCTTCGAATCAGGCTTGCGTTGCTTACAAAGAAAATCCGATCAATTGTTCGATCTCCCCCAGCTATCCCAATGGATTTCCTGATTTCAACTTCAACTCCATAGTTGTTTGCGGCATTTGCATTGGAATAAGTAAACTGTGGGGCCAGGCCAGCTGGTGAAATCTTTGTTTCAATTGGGTTGATGAAGTACTTGTAAAAGAGTCCAACCGTGATCATTTCACTTTTAGAAGGGTAAAATTCAAATCTTGTATCAATATTGTGGATGTCGGCCACCTTCAGATTGCTATTTCCGGCAAAGTTGGCATCCAGATTGAAGTCGTAATACAAAAATGGTGCTAACTCTCTGAATTCTGGTCGGTTAACAGTTTTGCTGTAGGCTGTTCGTACGATCCAGGATTTGTTCAAATCATAAGAAGCATTAAAAAATCCTAATGGGCTCAGAATTGGATTGTTCACATTAACCTTTCCCGAAGAGGTGGCAGATTGCAGAAATTGCTGATTGAATTCAGGCCTGAACCCAGCTGTAAACTTGAATTTTCCTACAGGAATCATGGTTTCAACAAAGCCTGCTGCTAAAATATTTTGAGCCTGATAGGCATCCTGAGGTCTTGTTCCTTCTTCTATCACATACTTTCGTACGCTTAAATTTTGAGGATTAAAGATTTGATCCAGAGGTTGAGAAAGAAGATCCTTGTTTTCAATCAAATTTTTGAGCTTGTAAGCAAAAAATCTGGCATCAAATGCCCTTGATTTACTTTCAAGATATGTGCCTGTTCTTAATGTGGCTTTTGAAGAATCCCAGGAAACCGAAAACTGGTGGGTCAAACTGGAAGAAACAGTTCCGCAATATTCTTTTAAAGTTGAAAAGAAACGTCCATTTTCATCCAATCCACCGGCTCCGGCAGAGGGCACCAATTCAAAAGGATCGTTTGAGTTTTCTTTCCTCACTGTTTTGAGTCTCCTGTAATCGGGTTGGCTGCGATTGGTATAATTAAAGGCTGCCACCCAATCCAATTGGTTGCTTTCCCCTAACTCATGACTTCCGATAAGTTGGGAACTTAAAAGGCTTCTGCTTATGTAGTTGTAAGAATAATTTTTAAATTCATCTCCATTTCTTTCATCTATTTTCCCATTTCTAATTACGGTTTCATTGTCGCCAATCTGATTAAAAAGATTTTTCAACTCAAATTTAGATTTGGCTGTTTTCAGCATCCAGTTTGATATGGCTGAAATCCTTACGTTCCGGGCAAAAGATTGATCGGAATATCTAAAAAGGGTGTCCTGACTTTTTTGCCTGGCTTCATCCCAGGATGCATATCTGTATCGTTCCGTTTTTGTGGTTTGAAAGGTTGAGGTGTAGTTTAGGGAAGAAACCGTACTTAACAGGCTTTTACCCATTCTCCATCTTTTTCCAAGATTTAAGCCAAATCTTAGGTCGGGTAAGGTGTTAAATTTTTGATTTGAAAAGTCTCCATTGAGCTGTTTTCCATATTCAACTTGCTGGCCTACAGGTAAATTTTGAAATACTGATGGTTTTGGAAAGTTTGATGGAAGTGTCCTTTTCCCATTGTCAAATCCAAGGGCATCGGTAGAAGAGCCTTCTGTTCTAAAACCATCTTTTAAGGATGTAGTTGGCCTTAAAGCAGAACCAATACTGAGATTGAAAAAATCTTCCCCGAAGGTGTTTTTTGTATAAATTTTAACAAC
>Ga0105045_10003177_pt1 | contig 14044 bp, 13 predicted proteins | sample MAT02_FD_78089 | JGI IMG/M metagenome (GOLD analysis project Ga0105045, IMG submission 78089) | Freshwater microbial communities from Lake Fryxell liftoff mats and glacier meltwater in Antarctica - MAT-02 (megahit assembly) | ecosystem: Environmental > Aquatic > Freshwater > Ice > Liftoff...
ACTTTGTTGAAGGGGATTGCGGATGCCGACGATCGCCGGGCCGCGTGGGAAGATGTGGCGTGGGCCCTGTTGAACTCGAAGGAGTTCCTGCTGCGGCGCTAGGGCAACCGAAGCCGTTTTCCGATGATCTGGAAGTTCGCTCCGATTTTGACGCGAACGGAATCTTGCGAGTTCCAACGCAATTTCGTCCGCGAATCAATTCTGTGTGCGATGCTCGTGATCCAGCCAGTCGCCGAACCGCTTCAGGATCGGCCCGGCCCGCGTCCGCCGCAGGGACACGACCGTGTCACCGGCGAGTTTCCCCTCGTGGATATCCTATTCGACGGCGTAGAGGGTGTGTCAACCGCGGGAAGGTGTACCCAGTGGATTATGTCAGGCATACGGAACGATCAGGCGAAGTTCGCTGTGGGATAAGAAGATGGTCAGTCGGGCGCAGCGACCGAATCCCCGGTGGCCCGTGTTGCGAGTGCGGGCAGTATCGCTCGTGCCGAATACGGAATTAGCCGAACCGAACCGTCGCAGAATACAAAATTCGCACCGGCATCGTGATAGGACCAGAAATGCAAAGCATTGCAGTGGTTCGTCCGGCGACCGGGACCGAAGACGATCGGCGTTGGGCAACGCTTCCTTTCGAAATCGTCGCCCGCAATGTCTTCTTCGACGCCGAGAAAAGCCGAGCCGTGTGAAGCGTGCAGGTACCATTCGGCCCCTCGGCCTTCCACGGTCGGCCGTTCGCCGACCAAGAGGGTGTTGGAAATTCCATCGGTGATGTCCGCGAACCGTATGTTGGACCGCCGGAATAGGACACCAGTCGCCGGCGCGTCACCGAACGAATCGCGGGAATGCGACACGCCGTAATTTCCGAGGTAATTGCCTTCGATGAACGAGACGCCTTCGCGGATTTGCGGTGCTTGTGAGAATGCGTCGGACGGGCAGATTAGCGTTTTGACCACGGTTCGCCCGGCAGAGAATCGCTCATCCGCGAAGGTGATACCGGTTTCGAATTGGGACTTGGTCGTTTGCCACAAAGCATCCTGTTCGAGGTAAGGCAGGAGCGGCCCGCGCCAAGAGACCTCTTCGTAAAAACTGAAGCTCCCGCTCGGCAAGCGACCCCGATCGCCGTGGTATTGCTGCGCAGCCAAGCCCAATTGCCGGAGGTTGTTTCCGCAAGCGGTCCGCGCCGCAGCCAAGCGCACGCGCTGTACGCCGGACAGCGTCAAGCCGATGAGCGTGCCCAAAATCGCGATGACGACCAGTGTTTCAATCAGCGTCAATGCGGCGCGCACGATGCGAATCGTTTTCATGGTGGATACCTCGATCGCGATTATTTCCGGTCGGTTTCGCCGCTTGTGACCAGTCCCAAAACGGGAATTATCAGAATCGGTTCCGTCGGCGAACCCGTTTTCAGTCTGATTTCATCGCGGATACAGTCGATGGTTTGAGGTTGAAAGTTACCGTTTCGGATTCTATCCAAGAAATCGTTTTCACCGTCGCCGCGACGCTCACGATGATCTGCGCTTGCCGCGATGGATCGGCGACCGCGTGTAGCAACACGCGTACGGAGTGTTTCTGCTCTCCGAATTTTCCCTCGCTATTGAAACGCACACGCAAGGTGATTTGAGACTTGAGATCCGACGATGAAACGGAACCAGCGTTGCAACCGCAAGATGGGATGATTTGATCAACGACCCAACCTTCGCCCGTGCCGTTGAAAATGGCGATTTCGCGCTCGCAACTCACACCTTGGATCAAAGTTCCAAAATCTACGGCTTCGGGGTTAACTCGGAACCCGCTCGGGATCGCTGCGGATGGGGTTGTGACTTTCAATGAAGCAGTTGCGGAGAAGTGCCAATACGCGAGACTTGTCGTCCCGGCACACCCGGCGATCAAGGCTATCCACAACGCGATGTGGCGGAAATGCACGGCTCACTCCATCGGTTTCGGATCGGGCGGAAACTTGTAGCCGAGTTTCGTGAGCGCCATCTTGGCGGCGTTGCGTTCCTTCGGTTCGGGCGATTTCAAAAACGGAACGATCGCGTCGGCCCGATCTTTGGCATTTGTATTGCCAATGATCGAAATCGACGCTTGACGAACCGTCGACTCCGTACACTTCAAATTGGCGATGACAGTATCCAACAACTTTCGCCGGAAAGGTTCTGGGTTGCCCATGAATTCGAGTGCAAAGGAACCGGCAGACATCGAGAAAATCGAAGTGGCAGGATACTTCGTATAGCCTGCAAGGATGATGACCCTATCGAACTGTTCATCCGTGAGACTGTGTTTTGTCCCGACGATATGGTGATACTGCATAGCTTCTTTGAAGGAGGGAACGTTTTCCATGTCGTTCGGGTCGCCGGTGTAGTCTTGGCTCAGATCCGCAGGCGGGGGCGTTTCCAGCGAAAGCGTGGGCGGCCGTGTGCGGACGTAAATCCCCCATGCAACCGAACCCGCGATCACAATCGCCAGTAGGATCGCAGCAATAAGCCAACGCCGATTGCGGATGGCCCTGATGATTCGATGATACATGATTCATCTCCCGTATGTCGAATTGAGCTGCCAACGGGGTGGAGTAACGATTATTGGGGTTCAAACAAAAATGAGCCGGACATCGTAGGGCGGGATGGAGTCCTCCACGGTGATGGAGTCCTCCAAGAAATTTTCTTGATAATAATCGATCCGAGCAAAGAGTCTACCGAATTCCACAATTTTTCTGGTGCACGTTGTAAAGCCTTTATTTCCCCGCGGCCGGGCTGTGCCAGAGGCCGATGGTCGGCGAAAAAAGGATCTGGTGGAACCGCGCGACCCATAGCGACTGCAACGACGATCAGGGCTATACGGACGGTTGGGACAACGACACGATCATCCGAACGGACTTGATCAGCATCCGGGATTCGAAGACTTCGATTTGCGGAACGAATGCGGGTTCGTCGCACCCGAATACTTACGGCATCGCCTTCGGCGACGGGTCGGTCCGCGAGTGCCGCTTCGGAATCAGCCCCGATCGGGCCGCGGCGAGCGATTGAGCCGTGGGGGATCGCAGCGACTCCCGGTCGCTCATCCTTCGTACCACTTCAGCAGCACCCATTCGAGCAGCCAACCGAGCAAGTTCAAACTGGTATCGCGGTCGTCGCGGCCGGGGTCGAACTCGCTGATCGACACGCCGATGACATTCTCCGCGTCCCAGGCCGCGGCGAGCACGCGCAACACCGCGAGCGGGTGCAAGCCGAAAGGCAAAGTCTGATGCACCGCCGGCAAATGGGCCGGGTCGAAGACGTCGGCGTCGATGTCGATCCAAACGCGTTTCGCTTTGTGGACGCGCGCGACGATGTCGTTCGTGACCCGCTCCGGGTCGGTGGCCACATCGACGGCCGAGAAGGTTTTGGCGAACGTCGCCCCCACCTCCTTCGGATGGAGGAACAGATCGCGGTTGCCGACGTTCACGATTTGCGGCAGGGTCTCGTCGCTGTGGAGCAGGAAGTTGCCGCAGGCGGGGTTCGGCATCACGTCGTGGAGTTGGTAGATATCGAGGTGCGCATCGAGCTGGACGACGAGCGTGTTCCCGGCCTGCTCGCCGCCGAGTTCTTCATAGACCGGCAGCACCGATAGGTGATTCCCCCCGAGCCAGATCACGCGGTCCCCGGCTTTGATGGCCTGTTTCACCGCTTGCCGGCCGGTGTGCTTCCACGAGTTCAAGGCTTTGGTGGTCGTGAAGGTGATGTCTTTGACTTTGACGAGCCGCTGATACACGTCGGGCCGGATGGGCCGTTGTTCGCGGGCGTTGTCGTCGAACATCTCTCGCAGGGCGTCACCGAGCAATTCCGCGCCGGCGCCCGTGCCGGTGCCGCCGAAGAGGTCGAAGGGGAACACGATGACCGACGTGTGCGGTTTTTGTTTCGAGTGGGGCATGATTCGTCCTTCGTTCGCCGGTGCGGCTTGTGTAGGATGACGGAACGATTGCGACTTCTCCACTGCGAAAACCCGAATTCACCATGAATCCGCCGCTATTCCGAATCACTCCCGGCGGCTGTTACCTCGCCAGCAGCGCGACCGTCACGGGCGATGTCCGCATGGCCGCCGGCGTCAACATCTGGTTCGGGGCCGTGCTCCGCGGCGATGTCGCCCCCATCACCATCGGCGAGAATTCGAACATCCAAGACGGCGCCATCGTGCATTGCGACTTCGACATCCCGCTGATTATCGAAGAAGACGTCGTCGTCGGACATGCGGCGGTGGTCCACGGCAAACGCGTCGGCGCGCGGGTGCTCGTCGGCATCGGCGCCCGACTGCTGACGGAGTCGGATATCGGCGAAGATAGCATCATCGCGGCCGGGAGCGTGGTGCCACCGGGGATGTTCGTACCGCCCCGGAGCTTGGTCATGGGCATCCCCGGCAAAGTCGTCCGGCAAGTGAAGCCGGAAGAAATCGAGCGGACCCGGGCGACCAACGAACGCTACCGGATGCTCGCCCGCCGGTATGCCGCCGGGGAGTTCGCGTGAACGGGTCTTCGCGCCGATCCGATATCGATGCCAAGCAGGCGATTCTCAGCCGGGTGATCGCCGAGTTGAACTGCGAAGCGGCCGTGTTGCTGATGCCGGCCCACGTGGCGTGGTTCACCGGTGGTATGAACGTCCGCGGCCTGATTGCCGACGGCGAACGCCCCGGCATCTACACCAACGGCCGGCAGCGTTGGCTCCTCTGCGGCAACACGGACACGCAGCGCTTGTTCGACGAAGAACTCGACGGCCTCGGTTTCATGCTGAAGGAGTGGCCTTGGCCGAGCGGCCGGGCGACGCTACTGGGCGAATTGGTCGTGGGGAAGAAAGTCGCCACCGACCGCCCCTTCCCCACGATGCCGCTGGTGAATGAAAAGCTCCGCCCGGAACTCCGCCCGCTGATGCCGTCGGACATCGCCCACCTCCGCGACCTCGGCCACTTGGTGTCGCACGCTTTAGAAGCGACCGCGCGGAATACCGAACGGGGCGAATCGGAGCAGGATGTGGCGGGGGCACTCGCCCACCGGATCTTCCATAAGGGGGCCGAGGCCCATGCGGTCACCGTGACGGCGGAAGGCCGGGGCCGCCGATTTCGCCGGGCCGGTTACACCGCAGTCGAAGTCGAGACGACGTGCAACCTCCAAGTGACGGCCGGCCGCGATGGCTTGTTCGTCACAGCGAGTCGCACCATTTGCTTCGGGGCGCCGACGGCCGAGTTCCGGGCGGAGTTCGACACCGCCTGCAACGTCGCGGCCATCGGCCGGTTGACGAGCACCCCCGGCGGAACCATGGCCACGGCCGTCGATACGGCCAGCGGACTCTTGCGGAACACCCCGTTCGAGCACGAATGGCGGCTCAGCCCGGCCGGGTACGGCACCGGCTGGTTCCAAGCGGATGAACTCCGCAAAGCCGGGATCGACGAGAAATTCGGGCTGAATCAGGCTATTGTCTGGCAGCCGCGCATCGGATCCGCGAGCGTCGTCGATACTGTTCTGGTCGGTGAGGGGCCTTGCGAAGCGATCACGCCGACCGAACAATGGCCCTACAAACGCATCACGCTCGGCGGCTCGACCTACGACATCCCGGATTTGCTGGTGGTATGAACGGCAAGGGTTCGGCGACTCGCCTCGCCGCGTCGGCGACTCGTCACTATCATGCATCTAGTTTGGCACCACCCACCCCCGAGACCCCGTTCGCACCATGTCGACCGCTAAGCTCGCACTCGAAGATGGCACCGTATTCACCGGCCGCGCGTTCGGCGCCGCGGGCGAAAAACTCGGCGAAGTCGTGTTCAACACGTCCCTCACCGGCTACCAAGAAATCCTCAGCGACCCCAGCTACAAAGGGCAAATCGTCGCGATGACCTACCCGATGATCGGGAACTACGGCACCACGGCGGCCGATGAAGAATCGCACGGCGTTCAAGCCGAGGGGTTCATCGTGCGCGAACTCACGCGGGTGCCGAGCAACTTCCGCAGCCACCGCAGCCTCGATACTTACTTGAAGGCGAGCAACGTCACCGGCATCGAAGGGATCGATACGCGGGCGCTCGTCCGGCACCTGCGCACGCGCGGGGCGATGGCCGGGATCTTGTCGAGCGTCGAGCTCGACGACTCGAAGCTCGTGGCCAAGGCGAAGGCCCACGGCGGCATGGCGGGCAAGGACTACGTGAAGGAAGTCGTCCCCGAGAACGCCTTCGCGTGGGATCGCGGCTTCGACAGCTTGGCGAAGCACGTCCTGCCAACGCGTCCGATTCTCAAACACGTCGTCGCCATCGACTACGGCATGAAATGGAACATCTTGCGCTGCCTCGTGCAGGTCGGCTGCAAGGTCACGGTGGTGCCGGGCACCTGGAACGCCGAGCGCGTGCTGGCGTACAAGCCGGACGGCATCTTCCTCAGCAACGGCCCCGGCGACCCGGCGGCACTCGGCTATGCCGTCGATACCGTGAAGGGGTTGCTCGGTCAGAAGCCGATCTTCGGCATCTGCTTGGGGCACCAACTCATCGGCCAAGCGCTCGGCGGTAGCACCTTCAAATTGAAGTTCGGCCACCGCGGTGCGAACCAACCGGTGTTCAACGAATTGAACAAGACGGTCGAAATCACCACGCAGAACCACGGTTTCGCTGTCGATCCGGCCAGTTTGGGCGACGCGGTCGAAGTGACCCACAAGAACCTGAATGACGGCACCTGCGAAGGCCTGCGCCACCGGGAGCTACCGGTGTTCAGCGTGCAGTACCATCCGGAAGCCGCCGCCGGGCCGCACGATAGCAGCTACCTATTCGAGCAGTTCCGCACGATGCTCGGTTGAACGGACTCCGGAGACAAAACCATGCCGCGCGCGATCGCGATTCTATTGCTCGGCTGTTCGGCTGTGGGCGCCGCCGAACCGAAGGCCGAAATCGGCGAGGTGAAGTTCACCCAAGCCGACAAAGCGAACAAGGTCCCGGAACTGTACCGGATGGACGACCGGACGTTCGCGTACGAATTGAAGCCGAAGTACAGCCTGCCGAATGCGGAGGTCGATGTCTTCAGCCTGACATTTCCCTCGGCGGTGAAGACCGCCAGCGCCGCGAACAACACCGTGTACGCCGAGTATTACCAGCCCCGCAAAGCCGGGAAACACCCGGCCGTGATCGTGCTCGACATCCTCGACGGCGCCCAAGTCGTCAGTCGGGCCGAGGCGCTCTGGCTCGCCCAGCACGACATCCCGGCGCTCGTCGTCTTCATGGCCTATTACGGGCCGCGCCGCGAACCCGGTTCCAAAGAGCGGCTCCTCTCCACCGACATCGAAAAGTCGGTGGCGAACGTTCGGCAGACCGTCCTCGACTGCCGGCTCGCCACGGCATGGCTCGAATCCCGCCCCGAAGTCGACGCCTTGAAACTCGGTGTGCTCGGTACCAGCCTCGGCAGTTTCGTCGGGGGCGTCTTCGGCGGCGTCGAACCCAAAATCAAATCGGTCAACCTCCTCCTCGGCGGCGGCGACCTCGTCGAGTCGTTCTCCGGCCACCCGATCGCTTTGGCGGTGTTGCCGATCCTCAGACTCGCAGGAGTCACGACGCCGAAGTTGAAGAAGTTGATCGACCCCGTCGACCCGATCACCTACGCCGGGCAGTTGAAGAACAAGAAACTGTTGTTGATCGCCGCGAGCAACGACGACGTCGTGCCCCCGGTCGCGACGAAGAAACTCTGGGAAGCCACCGGGAAACCCGAGATGATCTGGGTCGAAGCGACGCACGTCGGCTCGGCGTTGTACTTGTTCCAAATGATGCGGGCCGTCATCAAGAATGTGAAAGAGTGATGACCGAGTACGTCTGCTTGACGCTGCTGGCCGAACCGGGCGAAGCCGAAGCGTCCTTCAAAAGCCGCCTCACGGGGCTATGGTCGGTGATGCTCAAAACCGTTCCGTTGGAATACGAGAAAGTCTGTTCCGAGGCGGTGCAATTCGAGCGCGAAGCCGGTCTGGTCGCCCGCCGCTACATGATCGACCCCGAGGTTCTCGACATCCTTTTGCCGCTGTTGGCGAGCCGAATGATCGCCCATTTGCCGGTCGAGGCCGACGACCTGTACAGCAAGGCCGAAGCCTCGTCGAACGAATGGTTCCAATTGGAGCATTGACCGGTAAAAGAGCATCAAGCCAAGCCGGCGCCCAGATCGCGGAGTCGGTTGCGGAGGTACTTCGCCCGCTCGGCATTGCGGTCTTCGCCGTCGAGGTGCTTGCCCGCGAGCTTCTGCAAGTGGGCCGATTGCGTGTGGATGAAGAGTTGGTTCAGCGTCGTCGGCGGCAAGTCGTCGAGCAGCCCCAGGTGGATGCCGAGGCGGACGGCGCTCAGCAGTTCCATCGTCTCCTCGGCGGTGATCATGGTGGCGCTACCCAAGGTGCCGATGGCCCGGGCGACGCGGTCGTGCTCGGCTTGGCGGCGCTCCTTCAACAGCACGCTGCGGGCTTGGCGCTCGTACTGGAGGATCATCGCGATCACTTCGCGGATCTCGGCGAGCAGGCGCGGCTCCGATTTGCCGAGCGTCACTTGGTTGCTGATTTGGTACAAGTCCCCGCTCGCCCGGGTGCCTTCGCCGTAAAGCCCCCGCACGACGAGGTTGATCTTCTGCAGAGCCTTGAAGACTTTCTCGATCTGCTTGGTGATGCCCAGCGCCGGGAGGTGGAGCATGACGCTGGCGCGCATGCCGGTGCCGACGTTGGTGGGGCAGGCCGTGAGGAAGCCGAAGCGCTCGTGGAAAGCGTACGGCAGGCGGGCTTCGAGGTTGTCGTCGACGGCGTTGATCTGCTCCCAGGTTTCTTCGAGCGACATCCCCGAGCGCATCACTTGGATGCGCAGGTGATCCTCTTCGTTCACCATGACGCTGACCGACTCGCGGGTGTCGAAGGCGACGCCGCGCGGGCCTTCGAGGGCGTTGGCGAGTTCCCGGCTGATGAGCTGCCGCTCCACGAGAAAGAGCCGGTCGAGCGGCATGAGCCCCATGACGCTGAGGTATTCGAGCCTCGGGGCGATATCCGACTTGGCCACGGCCTCGCGGACGCGCTGTTCGATCTCGGCCTTTTGGTGGTTATTCGCGCGCGTCGTGAACGGGATGTCGGAGAGGTTGCGGGCCAAGCGGATGCGCGTGGATACGACGACATCGGACTCCGGGCCGGTGCCGCGCAGCCACTCGCCGAGGTTCGGCAGCAGGCTATCGAGGTTCATCCGGGCCTTCTTTCTGTCGGAGGCGGTCCCGCAGGACCGCGGCGTCTTCGTAGCGTTCGGCCGCGATCGCGGCTTCCAACTCGGCCTTCAATTTCGACAAGCCCATTGTAGCCCGTTTGCGGCTCGGCACCTTGCCGCAATGGTCGGTCGCCCGGTGGACGCGCTCGAGCAGCGTCGCCAGCGGCCCGGCGAATTCATCGTAGTCGGCGGCGCAGCCGAGTCGCCCTTCTTCGCGGAATGCGGAGTACTTCAACCCGCAGTTGGAGCAAGTCAACGATCCCGGCGCGGCCGCGTCGGCGCCGTCGCTTTGGCCCATCACGAGTTGGACGAGGCCGTGGAGGTCGATGTGCGAACCGGGTTGATCCGGGATGATCTTCTTGGCGCGGGCGCAGGCTTCGCACAGGTGCGTTTCGCGCTTCTGCTGGTGCAGAATATCGGTGAGGTGGATCGTCGCGGGTTGGCCGCAGAACTTGCACGGGTTCATGGTCGGTCGTCCGGTTCAAAGCTCTTCCAGTTGGCGGATGCGGTCGCGCAATTTCGCGGCCGCTTCGTAAGCCTCGTCGCTCACGGCTTCCTGCAGCTTCCGCCGCAGTTGTACCAGTTCGGTCTGCTCCGGTGGACGCACCGCCCCGCGCCGCGGTTTCTTGCCGTTGTGCCGGGTGTCGCCGTGGATGCTTTCGAGCAGCGGCACCAGCTCCGCACCGAAATGGTCGTAATCGTGGGCGCAACCGAGCCGGCCGGAGTTGCGGAACTCCACGAACTTGATGCCGCACTCTCCGCACTGCTTGCCGCTCGGATCCTCGCTCATGTCGGCCATCGACCCCGCGGATTTCTTCGACGGACCGTTCGGGTCGAGGTACTTCTTGGCGCACTCTTCGCAAAAATGGAACTCTTCGTATTGATCCTGCGGCAGCACATCCGTGATGTGGAGGGTCGCCGGTTTGGTACAGCGTTGGCACTTCATGGCGGCGGGGCTCCCGTGGCGGCAGTACCATCATAGCAGCGCCGGCGGGCGTGAGGAATGCGGAGTATCCCGAGAAAAGACTTCCTTGACGAGTGGTTGTGGCGTCTGGCACAATCTGGCTAGCCGGTTTCGGGAACTCTGCCGAAACGCGGAGCGTAGAATACCGTAGAAGAATGCCGATCCGGAATCATCGCAGGGCTATAACCATGTCTCGGTACTTCTGTTTCGCGATCCTCGCCACCTTGGCGATTACCGCACCGCCTGCGGTCGCCCAAGATTTGCCGCCGCAAAGCCCGTTCGAATTGGCCCGCGCCCTGCGTGATAACGACGAGCCCGAACTCGCCATCGACTACCTCGACGACTTGGCCAAGACCTTGCCCCCGCAGTGGCAAATGGAATTGCCCATCGAGCGGGCCAAGACGCGGATCAAACTCGCCGCCCCGGAAACCGACGAGGTGAAGCGCGACCTACTCGTGAACGAGGCGAAGGCCGAACTCGATCAATTCTTGAAGGCGCACGCTAGCCACCCCCGCGCCGCCGAAGCGGCGATGTCGCTGGCGAACGTGGCTTCGCTGCAAGGGAAGACGCAACTGAGCCGCGCCGGCCGCGTGCCCGATACCGCCGGCCAGAAGGCGCTGGCCGCGCTCGCCCGCCCGTTTTTCATCGATGCATCCGCGAAGTTTTTGCTCGCCGCCGCCGCGCTCGACAAGAATTTGCAAACGGCCGATTCGCCGAACCTGAAGCGGGATCGCACCCGAGAACTCTACCAGACGATCCTCGACCAAGGCATCAACCGCTACTACTTGGGCGAATCGTACATCGCGGCCGAAGGCACGGTCGACGTCACGGCCCGTGCCGATGCATACAAGAGTGCCCAAGTCATTTTCACGAAGCTCGGCGACCGCGATCTCAACCACCCGACCTGTTGGATCGCCAAGGCTTGGGCCGGGGAATGCTACTACCCACTCAGCGAAGCGCCGAAAGCGGACACCGCATTCGCCAAGATCAAAACCGACGCGGCCAAAATCCCCGGCGGCGCGGGCGTCGCCGGTGTCCGGCAGGCGCGGTTCTTCGAGATCCGCGATAAATGGATCCAAGCCGGGAAAACGAATACGGCCCCGGCGTACTTAAAGGTGCGACTGCAGTGCGAGTCGTGGCTGACCGACTACCGCAACTTCCGCGTCACCAACGAAACCTACGCCATCACCTACTACGCCGCGACGACGAAGTACGACGAAGCCGTCTTGAGCGTAAAGAAAGACCCCAAGACCATGAAGGTCGAGGTCAACTTGAACTCGATCCCGCTGTTGAAGGACGCCGACAAAGATTTCCGCCGCCTCGCCGACACCGAAAACGAATACACCACACGCGCCGCCAAGATGCGCCCTCTGGTCATCCGCCTGCTGGTCGGCAACGCCGACAAGCCGCCAGACCAGCTTCTGACCTTCGACGAGGTCCACCTGTCGTCGCTCGTGCAACTCGACAAATTTCAACAGTTGGCGCGGGACGACAAGGCCACCCCCGAGCAAAAGAAGGCGCAACTCGACCGCGTGATCGCCTTCCTCGAGCGGGAGAAACAACTCCCCGTGCCGAAGGAATCGATCCGCGATTCGCTGAACAGCCAAGTCATGTTGGTGTACACGTACCGCATCGCCGATGAGCCGTACCGCGCGGCCGTACTCGGCGAATCCATGGCTCGCGCCGGCAAAGGGCCCACCGCCGCCAAGGCCGGGCTGAACGCCGTGCTGGCGTATTTGGAATCGGCCGAGAAACTCGACACGGCGGATACGGTCAACCGCCAAGCCGACTTGGCGAAGGCCATGGCCATGGCGATGTACCTCGATCAGACCATCCCGGACGACGCCGGGACCGACGAAGTCCGCTTCATCGGCGCCCGGTTGCTGGTTCAAAACTCGAAATACATCGAAGCCTTCAACCTGATGAATCGCATCACGACCCGCTATCAAAACCTGGCGCGCGCCCGGCTCCTGCAAGGGGGCATCGCCTACGATCTCCTCCGCCCCCGAGGGCCGGAAGCGAACCCGGTGAAATTCGCGCTGCCGCTCGACGCCCAGAAACCGGCCCTTTTCAAAACCGCCGTCAAAGACTTGGCGAACGTGCCCGTGGCCAACCCGGCATCGCCCGCCGCTGCGGCCGGCGACTATTGCCGCTTGCAAATCCAACTCGCCCAACTTTACATGGCGAGCGGGAAAGACGGCTACCCGACGGCCGAGAAGATCGCGATCGATGTGATCGCACTGATCCCGACGTTGGTTAACTTGTCGCCGGCGGAGAAGCAATCGCTGCCGATGCAGGCCGCGATGGTTCGCATCAACGCCGTATACGGGCAAGGGATGCTGCTGCACCAAGACAAACAATACAAGCAATCGGCGGAGCGCTACGCCGGGATGCTGGCCGAGATGGAGAAAGCCGGCCCGGCCATCAAAGCTGCGGGCCTGCTGCCGGACGTGCTCCCGATGGCCCAAAAACTCGACGCCCAGCGGATCGGCCAGATCGTGGTGCCCGCGCTCAACAGCCGCGTCGGGGAAGGGCAGCTCGAAGAAGCCGGGAAACTGCTCGACATGCTCACGAAGTTCGGCGGCGACCAGAATCAAACCGTCAACGCGGTCTTCCAAGTGGTCATGGCGACGAAGCCGCAGATCGACCAACTGAATAAAGACGGTAAAGCCGACGACGCCAAGAAAGTGTCGGCGAACCTCGCGATGCTCGCCGCCCGAATCAGCGGGCCCGATGCGAAGCTCAGCCCGGTTCAAATGCTCGACCTCGGCAAGATCTTCAAAGAGCTCGGCGAATACGACAAAAGCATCGCCATGCTCGGGCGGATCCCGGTATTGTCGAACCCGGCCTTCCTGACGGCCGAACCGCCGCAGCCGCCGGCGTCCGACCCGGGCGACGCCGCGCCGGTCAAGAAAGCCAAAGACGACGCCGTCGCCGCGTGGGTCGCCGACAAGGCGTTGCTGCCGATCTACCGCGTCGGCCAGCTGGAATTGGTGCGGACGTATCGCCTCGGCAACCAATTGCCGAAGGCCGAGGAATTGCTCGGCACGCTGCTCGGCAAAGCCCCGAAGCGCGCTTGGGCGTACAAGTTCCCCGATTTCCGCAAGGAAGAATTCCACTACTTGGAAGCTAAAGCCGCGAGTACCGCCAACCCGGCGGAAGCCCTAAAAATCTGGGTCGAAGCGAAGAAAGGCTGGGAAACATTGGCCGCGGAGTACTACACGACGCTGATCAAGAAATTGCCCGCCGACGCGAAGGAAGAAGACGTGGCCAAACTCCGTCAGCAGAAAGAATTCGTCAAACCGATCTATTTCGATCTGCAGTCCGAATCGATCCGTTGCCTGACCCGCGCGCAGCTTCAAGTCAATGCCGTGGCGAATAAGCCGCTATTCGATAAAGGCATTACCGGCTTGGCCAAACAGATCGCGGACATCGAAAAGAAAAACGCCGACCTGCACCCCAACGTGAAGGCCAAGTACCAGAAACTTCTCGACGAAGTGCCCCAGTTGAAAGACGCTTACAAAGCCGCCGGCGGCGAATGGACCAATCCGCCCAAGTGACCGACCGGATTCCGCAGTCCCCCAACGCACTCCAACCGGATCTCTCCATGATGTCGCGACGCTTCTTCCCGGCGATGTTCGCCTGCCTCGTCTCCGCGGCTCCGGCGCTCGCCCAAGCCACTGCGGATCGGGTCTATTACCGAGATAAAGCCCAAGACGGCAAAGTCGTGTCGCTCGACGGCGAAGCCAAGGAAACGGTTTCGAACGTCCAAGTGCTGGGCCCGGATAAGAAAATCAAGGGCACGATTTCGGCCGCCGATATGATCCGCATCGACTACGGCACCGTGCCCGGGGTCGAGCGCAACGG
>Ga0105045_10003178_pt1 | contig 14042 bp, 11 predicted proteins | sample MAT02_FD_78089 | JGI IMG/M metagenome (GOLD analysis project Ga0105045, IMG submission 78089) | Freshwater microbial communities from Lake Fryxell liftoff mats and glacier meltwater in Antarctica - MAT-02 (megahit assembly) | ecosystem: Environmental > Aquatic > Freshwater > Ice > Liftoff...
GGTGCAACGACCACCCTGGATCTGGACGACATCATCCTCCAACAGTGAACTTACTCACCTAACGACAACAAACCCTGAACACATGAAATACTTTACCCTTCTTGCACTAACAGCCCTGCTGGCTTTGCCCATGCAGGCACAGATCGTCTTCGAAAGCGGTTTCGAGGACTGGACCGGCAACACACCGAACGATTGGTTCGGGACACGCACCAACATCGCTGCAAGCGGTGTAACGCAGGTCAATGCTAACGTGAACGGCGGTGCTTTCGCTGCGCGTTTGACAAAGACCGGTACCGGACACCAGCGCTTCTCCACGCAGTCCGTGACCGTTGCCGACGGACAAGGCTACTCGGTGAACTTCTGGGTGCGTGGCGCAGGCCAGGTCCGCCTCGGATTGTATGATGGACGCGCCATCGCTTCAGGCTATGCGCCGTATACGGCTTACGAGACCGTAACAGGCAACACGTGGACAGAGGTCACCCTCGAGGTAACGTCTGCCATGGATGCTACCAATGCCGAGTTCATCCTTAGCGTGCAGAACACCTTGGCACCAGAGCATTTGGTGGTTGATGACGTAACGATCACGGCGATCACCATCGCTCCTCCTCCGACCGTCACGATACAGCAGATCCAGGAATCACAAGCTCCGGATGGCTCATCGCCATTGCTCGGCCAAGCAGTTATCACCAGTGGCGTTGTTACGGCCATTACCACCACACCAAGCAACGGCTACTTCATTCAGAACGGTGCTGGCCCATGGAGTGGGATCTTCGTGTTCAACGCACCCAATACCCTGGCCATCGGTGACGCCATCACACTGACCGGGACCGTAGCAGAATTCAATGGCCAGACCCAACTGAGCGCGATCTCTGACCAAGAGGTCACCAGCACCGGTGATCCGATGCCATTGACCAACATCAGCACACTTGCCGCGACCACCGAGACCTACGAAAGTGTGCTCGGTACTGTGACCAACGCTGTATGCACAGAAGTGCCCGGAGGAGCCAACTTCGGAAAATGGAGAGCCAATGACGGAAGCGGACCGGTCTACGTGGGCAAACAGATCTACACCACGACGCCTGACCCCCTGTTGGGCCAGATCTTCGATGTCACCGGTATCGTGTTGTACAGCTTCAACGAATTCAATCTGGTACCACGCAATGCTGGTGATGTGTCCTTGGTGACCAGCATCGACGAGTTGGCCAGCGCAACGATCGCGATGTACCCCAACCCAGCCAGCGACCTGCTCACGCTTGAACTTGAAGACCTGAGCGGACGCACGGAATTCGTGATCAGCGACATCAACGGACGTGCTGTTGCCAATGGCGTTCTTACGAGCGACCGCACCACGATCACCGTTGATGCGATCGCGAACGGATCCTACGTAGTTACTCTGCGCAACAACGGATCAATCCGCAATTTGCGCATGGCAGTGCAGCACTAAGCGATACCCTTTACAAAGAGGCCCCGCACAGCAACTGTGCGGGGCCTCTTGTTTTCCGGTGAACAGTTCCGCTATTTGATAGCCTCCTTCACCAAGATCAGGAACACCGGGAAGTGGTCGCTGAAGCCATCCTGGTAGGTATCGCCTACGTAAGTGCGCAAGGGGTATCCAGCAAAGTTCCCCTCCGTCTGGCGCAGGTAGGGTTCGTTGAAAATGCGAACGCCGTAGTACTTGTACGAACCACCTTCACCCGTTACCAACGCTGGCGAGACCAGGATCTGATCGAACAGGTTCCAGCTATCGCGCCAGGCCAGGGTGCCGATACCCTTCTGGTAAGGTGCAGACATCGGGTTGTAGAACCGACCATCCACTGCCAGGGCCTTGTCACCTGTGGAACGTAAGAAACGAGCCACACTAGGATCCACTGGATCATCGTTGAGATCGCCCATGTACATGATCCTTGCACCGGCATTGTTGACAAGGAGCGAATCGGTGATGCGTCTGCCCAGTTCGGCGGCTGCTTTCCGGTTGGGCATGGAACGTTTCTCGCCACCACGGCGTGAAGGCCAGTGGCCCACGACCACATGAACGGTGTCCCCGTCCAGGATCCCGCTGACCACTAGCTGATCTCTTGAACGGAAGTCCGGTCGGTCAGGCATGGTGAGCCGGTAACTTTTATGGGAGAACACCTTGTACTGCGCCGGGTCATACATCAAGGCCACATCGACACCCCGGCGGTCGGGTCCGTCCTCGTGTACGACCTTGTAACCGCGAGCACGTATTGCCGGGCGATCAGCGAGATCCTCAAGCACCGTGCGGTTCTCCACCTCGGCCAGCCCAAGAATGGCAAGACCATTCGGGTGTAGATCCTTGCCCATATCGGCAATTACCTGTGCCACGCGGTCCAACTTGCGGAAGTAGCGCGTGGTGCCCCATTGTTTGGCGCTGCCTGGCAGGAATTCGGCGTCGTCCACATCCGGAGTATCCAGCGTATCGTACAGGTTCTCGATGTTGTAGAACCCGACCAAGGCGGGCACGTATTCCTGTTTCGCTTGCTGCGCCGAAGCAGCCAAGGTGCAGACCACGAAGAATGACGACAGTAAAAAGGTGAAAATGCGCATGTGTCGTTGCAGTTCGTTGAGGCGGCGAAAATAGACCTTGGTAAAGGGAGGTGATGCGCCTTGTGCGTGAAGCCGGTGTGAACCTGGGATAAAAGGTGCTTGGCTTTACTCCAAGAGCGTGCCATCCGGCATTCCGAAAGACCCGATCCTTCTTTTCTTTGGGGCCGCCCATGACACGCACCATTCGCACCGCTTCATTCATACTCGCTGAGTTCAGTTGTATCGCGCTCTTTGGCCAAACCCCGATCGCCGAAGCACGCGATCTGGCGGTAGGCACCGTGGTCACGGTGCGTGGCTTGGTAACCAACGGCAGTGAACTGGGCGGCATCCGCTACATGCAGGATGGCACAGGCGGTATTGCGGTCTTCCCCGGTACGGGCTCAACGTCAGGCTTCTCGCCCCAGCGTGGAACGGACCTTTCTGTGACCGGAACCATCAAACTCTTCAACGGACTCCTGGAGCTCGACCCGGTACAGTCGTTCACGGCACATAGCACGAACAACCCGCTACCCAGCCCTCAACTGATCGTCCCATCCGGCATGGGCGAGACCACCGAGAGCGAGTTGGTGCGTATCAATGGCTGCTCGATGCAGGGTGCCGGTAGCAGTTTTGCGAGTGGCACGCTTGGCTTCACAAGCAACGGCCAATCCGGGAACCTGTTCCTGCGCAGTGGTCATCCCCTGATCGGAAGCCCGATACCAGTGGGCATCGTGGATCTGATCGGGATCGTATCGCAGTTCTCTTCGGCCACTCCACCGGTGGGCGGGTATCAATTGGTACTGCGGAACAGTGCGGACATCTTACCATCCACCACCCTTTCCATTCTTGGCGAAGTGCAACAATCATCCATCGCGCCAGCGAGCTTCGACCTGAGTTGGAGCACCAACTTGGCGAGCACTGCAAGGGTCCGGTACGGGCTTACTCCGGCATTCGGATCCTTGGCGAGCTCGGCCGCATTGGGCACAGCACATAGCGTTCAGCTCACGGGCCTCCAACCTGCACAAGCCTACTACGCACAAGCCTATTCGGCCTTGGGGAGCGATACGGCCTTTGCGCCCATGGGCCTGTATTCCACCGCTTCGGCGGACCCTGGGAGCATTACGGTCTATTTCAACAAGCCCGTGGACCAGAGCGTTGCCACTGGGCCCTTGGCAATGGACTTGGGAAGCGCGATCGACGACACCATCAAGGCGTACATGGACCGCGCGTTGAGCACCATTGATGTGGCGGTGTACAACACGACCAGCTCGCTGATCGTGAATGCAGCGAACGGTGCACGCGACCGTGGTGTACAAGTGCGTTGGATCGCCGAAGGAAGCAACAGCAATAGCGGGTTGCAGAACCTTGGCCCGAGCATACCTGTGTTGTACCGCACCAATTCCACAGGAAGCGGGATGCACAACAAGTTCGTGATCGTGGATGCGGATGGCGGTCCTGGGGCACATGTGCTGACCGGCTCTGCCAACTTCACCAATTCCGGTTTCTTTCTTGACCCGAACAACGTTGTGATCGTGCAGGATATGGCTCTGGCCCGCGCCTACCGCTTGGAATTCGAGGAGATGTGGGGCGGATCAGGAACGCTACCATCTTTGGCGAACAGCCGCTTCGGCGCGGATAAGACCGACAATACTCCGCACCTGTTCAACGTGAACGGAACGCTGATCCGGAGTGCGTTCTCGCCCAGTGACGGCACCACATCCCGCATTGAAAGCGCGCTGCACACAGCGGATGAGCGGATCGAGTTCGCCTTGTTCGTACTCACGAACAGCACACTCTCCGAAGCGCTCATCGACATGCAAGCCGAGCCGAACGTGCAGGTGCGCGGCATGGTGGAAGAAGATGACCTGACCCCATGGATCTTCGATGCGCTGGTAGCTGGCGGAGTGGATGTTCGGCCGGACGGGGACCCAAGCAGCTTGCACCACAAATACGCGATCGTGGACCGGGGTGCTCCTTCCTTCGACCCCTTGGTGATCACCGGTTCACACAACTGGAGCTTCAATGCTGAGAACTACAACGACGAGAACACCCTGATCATCCATAGCGATGCCGTAGCCGATCAATTTTATCAAGAATGGCATGCCCGGTGGACGACCGCAGTGGGTATCAACGACCGTCTTCTGGCAGGTACGGTCGTGCGGCTTTGGCCCAACCCGACCTCTGGCATGCTACACGTTGAACTTCCGTTCGACGGATCAAGCAGGCATCAGGCAACCGTAATGGACCTGGCCGGACGCACCGTGCAGCAACAGTACGTAGAAGGAACGTCCTGCACGATCGATGTGAGCCAACTGGCCGCAGGGGTCTACATCCTACGGGTCGAGTCGGGAACGTTCCAGGTGCAAGGCACCTTCATTCGCGCTGAATAGACCACTACTCCGGAAAGAGCAAAGGGTTGCGCTCGTTGTAGATCCGGAGGAAACGGAACAGGGCCTCAGTGCTATTGCGCTGTTTCTTGGGCAGTGTTTGGAACTCTTCCAGCAGGACCGGATCATGCCGCAAGGCACGCACCATGCCCGCAGCGGTGAAGTCGAGGAATTCCCCGGTACGCATATCGAGCATCTGGTGCATAAGGGCCACCCGGGTATTGGCTCCATAGGTATTGGGGTCCCAGTCTCGGTAGGCCATTTCATAGACCATGTGCCCAAGGCTGCCCATTAGGCCGATGCGGTAAAACCCATTGCCAGCACCGATGTAGATCGCATCGTTCTGGCAGTAGCCCCACAACCGTTCTTTCCGGATGCTCTGGCGAGCACCACTATCAGGCTGCCAGTAGAGGCGGCTCAAGGATGTACGAATGTCCTTTACGGCCAGTCCCTGTTCATCGCGAAGGCGCTCAAGGGGTACGGTCGGACTGTTGAAGCGAAAGGCCTTGAAGTCCGCGTAGACGCCATCGTGCAGATCCATACCGCCATGGTACAGGACCCAAGTACTATCCTGTTGGGCAGAGGTGCCCAAGCCGCACAGCCACATCACGACCAAGAGCCACGCGCGCATCATAGTGTGGCAGCTGCTTCCCGGATGAATGCCGTGACCTCATCCGGTGCTTGGGCATGCACCCAGTGCCCTGCGTATGCAATGGTCTCCACTCGTCCCTTGTGGAATTGCTCCAAAATGGCCGGCACATCTTCACGCAGGATGTAATCGCTTTGCCCGCCTCGAATGAACAAGGTGGGCACACTTACGCGCTCCGGTCCAATGGCTGCCAAGATAGAGTCGATCTCCCGCGCCAGTAGATCCACATTCACACGCCATCCAAGCTTCCCTTCTTCCACCCAATAGAGGTTCTTCATCAGGAACTGCACCACACCCGGTTCCTTCACAGTGCTGCTAACATGTTCCTCTACCTCCCGCCGTGTGCGGCCTGGCGACAGGTCGGCGGTGTGCAAAGCCTCGATGATGTGGTCGTGGTTGTTGTCGTGCTCCTTGGGACTGATGTCCACCACGATAAGTTGGCGCAAGAGCTCGGGCCATTGTTGTGCAAAGGCCATGGCCGCCTTGCCGCCCATGGAATGTCCGACCAAGACAATGTCCTTCAAACCAAGTCGCTGCACCAGGGCATGCACATCGGCAGCCATCAGCGCATAGCTCGTTCGATCCGTATGCGGCGATCGACCGTGGTCGCGGAGATCCACCAGCACGACATCCAGCGCAATAGCACCCGGTAAGGTTGGTTCAGCCAGTTCACGACCAATGGTCGCCCAGTTGTCAGAAGTGCCGAATAAGCCATGTAGCACCACCACCGGGACTGCACCGGGTGGTCCCGAACGGCGGTAATGCAGATCAACGGTCATCGCAATTCACGCAGATAAAGGGCCACGGCATTCTCAAGTCCGAAATGCAGCGCATCACAAATGAGGGCGTGGCCGATGGATACTTCCAACAAGTGGGGTACGTTCTGCTGAAAGTAGGCCAGGTTGTGCAGATCGAGGTCGTGCCCAGCATTGAGTCCAAGTCCAAGTTCAGCCGTGCGGGTAGCTGCTATCGCGAAGGGTTCTACGGCGCGTTGTCTGTCGGATCCGAATTGCTCGGCGTACGGTCCGGTATACAGTTCCACCCGATCGGTGCCGGTGTCTGCGGCGTGGGCCAACAGTTCGGTATCGGTGCCCATGAAGAGCGATGTCCGGATACCAGCTTCCTTGAAGCGATGCACCACCTTGGTGAGATGATATTTGTACAAACCAGTATCCCAACCGGCATTGCTGGTAAGCACACCGGGCGGGTCGGGCACCAAGGTCACCTGGGCAGGGCGCACCTCGAGCACCAACGCGATGAAGTCTTCGCTGGGATAGCCTTCGATGTTGAACTCCGTGGTCAGCGACCCCTTCAGGGCATGGACATCGCTGCGGCGGATATGTCGCTCGTCCGGCCTGGGATGCACCGTGATCCCTTGGGCACCATAGCGCTCGATATCCAAGGCTATGCGCACCACATCGGGGTTATTGCCGCCCCGCGCGTTGCGCAGTGTGGCGAGCTTGTTGATATTAACACTGAGACGCGTCATCCTGCGATCATTTACCTTGGTCCCGACTGCGGCGCACAAAAGTAGGGACCACCGCTATCAACAAGGCTTTCCAGCGATGCACGCCATCGACCTCATATCACCCGAAATACCCACCCTGCGTCCCACGGACGACATTGGCCGTGCCTTGGACCAGATGGAAGAATTCAAGGTTAGCCATCTGCCGGTAGTGGAGAACGAACGCCTCGTGGGCTTGGTGACCGAGCGGGACCTGTTGGACCTCAACGACCCGCGGGCCACGGTCGGCGGGATCATGGAACGGGTGGAAGTGCCCTTCGTGCGCAGTGGGCAGCACATCTTCGAGCTGATGAAATTCTTCAGCGAGCGAGGCCTTACCGTGGTGCCCGTGCTGGACGAGCTGGGCGTGTATCAAGGCTCGATAAACGAACACGCGGCCCTGCGCAAACTAGCCGAAGTGACCAACATCCACGAACCCGGCAGCGTGGTGGTACTTGAGATGAACCACATCGACTATAGCTTGGAGCAGATCGCCCGGATCGTGGAAGGCAACGACGCCAAGATCATGAGCCTGCACAGCCACAGCCTGCCGGATAGCAGCCGGATCGAGGTGACCCTGAAGATCAACAGCGAGGACGTCAGCAGCATCTTGCGCACCTTCGAACGCTACGACTACTTCGTGAAGTCCACGTATCAGGGCTCGCTGCTCAAGGACAACATGCGGGAGCGGTACGAGGAACTGATGCGGTACATCAACCTGTGAGCACCGCGCGGGCATGAACCCGGTACGGATACATCTGGCCAGTGTGCTATTCTTGGTGGCAATGGCCTTGTCCGCGCAGCAGCCCGGGGCCCAACCATGGCTGCAGGTCATGGGCATTACCGTAAGCGGGAACAAGGTCACCAAGGAGCGCATCATACTGCGCGAGATGCTGGTACACGAAGGCGACTCGTTGCCTGCGTCGGCGTTCTACGACCAGCTCGAACGCAGCCGGCAGAACCTGATGAACACGGGGCTTTTCAATACTGTGACACTATTGCCTGTGTACCTGGACCTGAACAAGGTGTTCATAGAAGTGCAGGTGAACGAACGCTGGTACCTGTGGCCTGCGCTCGTACTGGAACTGGCCGACCCCAACTTCAACACCTTCCTCCAATTCAGGGACCTGGGCCGGGTGAATTACGGCCTCTACCTGAACCAATACAATTTCCGGGGCCGCAACGAGAGCATCTATGCCTTGGTGCAATTGGGCTACACGCGCAAATTCGCCATGCGCTACAAAGCGCCTTTCATCGATAAGGACCAGCGTTGGGGATTCAGCATTGGTGCGGCCGTACTGCAACAAGCGGAGATCACCACGGGCACCGTCGCCAACGAACGTATCCTGGTCCAGAACCCCGATGGCAGCAACCGTGACGAGTGGAAGGCCGACTTGGAAGTGACCCTGCGCCGCAAACACGACGTGCGCCATGCCTGGCGGGTCAAATTCGTGGATGCCTCGGTGACCGATACGATCGTAGCTGTTGCCCCGAACTACTTCGATGGCCCCAGCCGTAGCACCCGATTCTTAAGCTTGGGCTACACCTTCATTTGGGACCACCGCGATGCGCGGATCTTTCCCCGACAAGGCCAGTATGGAGAACTGCGCGTGGACCGCCACGGCATAGGCCTGCTAAGCCGTTCGGCACCCAACATCACCACGGCCTACGCCACCTACAAGCACTGGTGGAAACTGCACGACAAGTGGACCTTTGCCCTATCGTTGCGCGGCAAGCGGAGCTTTGGAATACCATCCTACTACATCCAAGAGGGACTGGGTTATGGCAACCACGTTCGCGGCTTCGAGTACTACGTGATCGACGGGGAGGACTTCGTGTTGGGCAAGGGAAACGTGATCTTCCAGCTCCTGAAACCGCGCACAAGCCGTGTAGAAGCCATTCCCTTGGAAGCTTTTCGCACCTTGTACTTCGCACTCTACCTGAACCTTTTCGCAGACGCGGGACGTGTTTGGGACAGCCTCTTCGCAGAACAGAATTTTCTGGCCAACCAGTGGATGGGTGGTTACGGAGCCGGATTGGACCTGGTCACCAGCTACGATCAGGTGGTCCGCATCGAATACAGCTTCAATTCCATTTCGGAGCGGGGTTTATTCCTACATTTCAGTCAACCCTTTTAGCCCATGCGCGTTGGAATACACGGTCGGGATATGATCCCGGAGAATGCCCAGGTAGTGGTCCACTTGCTCGCCAGAATGGCCCAGTTCGGTCTGGAAGCGAGGCTGACTTCCGCCTTGGCCGACTGGCTGAAGCGCAGTGGTTCACCCGGTGCGTGGCAGATCCTGGACGAACAGGGACCCCAAGATGATCTGGACCTGTTCATCGGCTTGGGGGGCGACGGTACTTTTTTGGATACCGTTTCCATGATAGGCCGATCAGAGGTGCCGGTACTGGGCATCAACCTAGGCCGACTGGGTTTTCTCTCCACCGTACGTTTGGAGGAGGTGGACCAGGCATTGGACGGCCTACGGAACGGAAGATACTCCCTGCAAGACCGCACCCTGCTCGAAGTAACGGACCACACAGAGCTGCTGGGCAATGCCAACTTCGCACTGAACGAGGTGAGCATCCACAAGCGCGACAGCGCCAGCATGATCGCCATCCATGTCCATTTGGGGAACGACTTTCTGAACACTTACTGGGCCGATGGACTGATCATTGCCACACCCACCGGGTCCACCGCCTATTCCCTGAGTTGCGGAGGGCCGGTGGTGTATCCCACCAGCAATGCCTTGGTGATCAATCCGATCTCGCCTCACAACCTGAACGTTCGCCCCTTTGTTGTGCCGGACCATTACACCATTCGATTGCAACTGATCGCCCGCAGTGACCGCTGCCTTCTGAATCTGGATTCGCGCAGCGTGGCCATTGATGGTCAAAGCAGTGTCACTATCCGCCGGGCACCATTCGCCGTGAAAATGGTCCAACTCGAGGGCCAGGACTTCTTGCACACGCTTCGCACGAAGCTCAATTGGGGTGTTGATCTGCGCACCACACTGGCCGGGGGCGATCGTCCCGGTCCGCTGGGTTAACTTCGGCGCCCGAAACCGGGACATACCAACCCGAGCCATTCTTCGTTGTGAAGCCGATGTTGCGCACTGCCCTGATACTGCTGGCCTTATGGGCCTTTCAGCCCGCTCGTGCGCAAGTCAACGAATTCGGCCTCACGGGCGGTGCCTTTTACTACATCGGCGACCTGAACCCCACCAAGCACTATCCACGTGATACCAAGCTTGCCGGGGGGCTGCTTTTTCGGCACAACATGAGCGACCGCTGGGCCTTGCGCGTGCAAGCCCTCTATGGCACACTTCAGGCCTACGACAGCGATTCGGACGACAGCCTGCAAGTAGTGCGAAACCTGCATTTCCGTTCCCGTACGTTCGAAGCGTCGGCCGTGATGGAGGTCAACTTCTTCAAGTACCGCTCGCGCGAAAAGGGTAGTCGCCGCTGGACACCCTTCCTGTTCGCCGGACTGGCCTATTTCCGCGCCAACCCACAAGCTCAGCTGAATGATACGTGGTACTCCCTGCAGTCCCTTGGCACCGAAGGACAGGGAACTTCGGCACGCGACACGGAGCCCTATAAGATCGACCAGCTGGCCATCCCGTTCGGCGCTGGTCTGAAGTTCAATTTTGGCCGCATAGATATGCAGCTGGAATGGGGCATGCGCCGCACGTACACCGACTTCATCGACGATGTGAGCGGCACTTACGTGGACAATGACCTGCTTTCTGTAGAGAATGGACCACTTGCCGCAGCCCTTGCCGATCGCAGTGGCTTGAACACCATTCCGGGCTTCGGCAATGCGGATCGTGCGCGCGGGAACCGGAACACACGGGACTGGTACAACTACACAGGACTCTCCATCACATACATCATCAGTCGGTTCTCCGATTGCGACGAGCAGTACAACTGGATGCGCCGCAAGCGCTGATCCAACTGTTTTGGTCATTTTTGCGCTCCTTTGGACACTTCCAACCCCACTCCAGACCAACTCCGGTCGCTGATCGATCCCGAGCGGGTGCCGAAGCACATTGCCATCATCATGGATGGGAATGGGCGTTGGGCACAGCAGCAAGGGGAACACCGCGTTGTGGGCCATGCCAGCGGTGTGGACTCCGTGCGCGCAACACTCAAAGCGGCTTCTGCCATCGGCGTAGAATACCTGACGCTCTATGCCTTCAGCACCGAGAATTGGAACAGGCCCCAAGAGGAGGTGGATGCCTTGATGGACCTCTTAGTCCACACCGTGGTCAACGAAGTGAACGACCTGCACGAGAACGGCGTGCGCCTGCACACCATCGGTGCCATGGAAAGCCTGCCTCCCGGTTGCAGGGCCGCGCTGCAGGATGGAATAGCACGCACGGCCAAGAACGATCGGATCACCCTGACGCTTGCCTTGAGCTATAGCTCGCGGTGGGAGTTGGTGAATATGGCCCGCGCGCTTGCCCGCGATGTGCAGGCAGGCAAGTTGGCACCGGAAGACATCGACGAAGCCGCCTTGGAGGCCCGGTTGTGTACATACGATATGCCCGATCCCGAGTTGCTGATCCGCACGAGCGGTGAGCAGCGCGTGAGCAACTTCCTACTTTGGCAGATCGCCTATGCCGAACTCTGGTTCACGCCGGTGTTATGGCCTGATTTCCGACAGCAGCATCTGTTCCAAGCCGTGCTCGATTACCAGAACCGCGAGCGCCGTTTCGGCCTCATCAGCGAACAGGTCAGCCCAGCATAGCATGCGCATACTTCTCCTCAGCGTGCTTTTTGGGTGCAGCCTGCTTTCCAGCATGGCGCAGAATGCCCCCGTGAAAACGATGGACTATGCCTTTCCGCAGGAGTATGAGATCGGGGGAATAACGGTCAGCGGCACCCGCAGTACGGATCCCAACGCGGTCAAATTGTTCTCCGGGTTGCAAGTGGGCGATAAGATCAACGTGCCGGGTGAGCGGGTCGGACAGGCCATTCGTAACCTGTGGTCTCAGAAGCTGTTCAGCGATGTGCGCATCGAAGCCGCCGAGATCCGGGGGCGCACCATCTTCCTCAACATCATCGTTATCGAAAAACCCCGTTTATCACGCTTCAAATTCGAAGGCGTAAGCAAAAGCGATGGCGACAAGCTGCGCGAAGAGGTTCGCCTGGTGCGCGGCCAACAGGTGAATGAGGCACTTACTGCCAACACGCGCTACACGATCCAGAAATACTTCAGCGACAAAGGATACCTGAAGGCGAGCGCCACCATCATCGAAAAGCCTGACACGTTGCTGGACAATGGCGTGTTGCTGGTGATCAACGTGGACAAAGGGCCGCGTGTGCGTATCGCCGACGTCGTCTTCATAGGCAACACCGAGATCTTCGATGAGAAGCTGCGCAAGACCATGAAGAAGACGCGCCAAAAACGGTGGTACAGCGTTTTCGGCAGTAGCAAATTCATCCGTTCGGAATTCAAGGCGGACAAGGGCAAAGTACTTGATCTGTACAATGAGAAAGGGTACCGGAATGCCGCGATCATCCGGGATACCTTGTACTACACCAGCTACAACAAGATCAGGGTGGAGGTGACCGTGGACGAGGGCCAGCGCTTCTATTTCCGCAACATCACCTTCACGGGCAACACCAAACACACGGACGACGAACTGCAGGAGATCCTGAACATCGCGCCAGGGGAGATCTACAACAAGAAACTGCTGGACAGCCGATTGTACATGAACCCGGCCGGGCGCGACATCAGTTCGCTTTACATGGACGATGGCTACTTGGGATTCTATCCGGACCCCGTGGAACTTTTGGCCGATGGGGACAGCATCGACATCGACCTCCGTATGCGAGAAGGCAAGCAGTACCGCATCCGAAATGTGAACATCTATGGCAACAGCAAGACCAATGAACATGTAGTGCGCCGCGAGATACGTACCAAGCCGGGCGAGCTGTTCAACCGAAGTGATGTGATCCGCACACAGCGGGAATTGTCCAACCTCGGCTATTTCAATCCGGAGACCTTGGGTGTGAACCCCGTGCAGGACCCTCGCACCGGCACGGTGGACCTGGAGTATACCGTAGAGGAAAAGCCCAGTGACCGTTTGGAACTGAGCGGTGGCTGGGGAGCAGGGCGCCTGGTGTTATCCCTTGGTCTTTCGTTCACCAACTTCTCCATGCGCAACATGTTCAACAAGGATGCATGGACCCCGCTGCCTTCCGGCGATGGCCAGACCTTGAACCTGCGTGCCCAAACGAACGGTCGCTTCTTCCAGAGCTACAGCATGTCCTTCGTGGAGCCTTGGATGGGCCGCCGCAAACCCAATGCGCTAAGCTTTTCGGTCTTCCATTCAGTTCAGTCCAATGGTGAAGCGCGCTTCCTCGATGGCCCCAATGGGCGTGTCGAGAACCCCAGGCGCCAATCGCTGCTGATCACTGGTGCTACGGTGGGTCTGGGTAAACGATTGACCTGGCCCGATGACTATTTCATCATGCGCCAGACCGTGGGTTACCAGCTTTACGACTTGCGGAACTACAGCAGCGGAGCGGTGGTCTTCTCCTTCAACAATGGGACCAGCAATGTGCTCACCTACCAGTTGCAGATATCCCGCAATTCCATCGATCAACCCTTCTTTGCGCGATCGGGGTCGGACATCACATTCTCTGTAAAGGCCACGCCACCGTGGTCGCTTATGCAGCCTCCCAGGGCTTGGGGGGAATTGCCTCCTGCCCAGCGCTACCAGTGGGCCGAATTCCACAAATGGAAATTCACGACCCAGTGGTTCAACAAATTGACCAATAGCAAGTCTGGCCATAACCTGGTGTTGCAGACCCGTGTCGGCTTCGGCTTCCTGGGCCGCTACAACAATGCGGTCGGCAACTCTCCGTTCGAGCGCTTCTTCTTGGGTGGTGCAGCATTGACCGGCTTCCAGCTGGATGGTCGAGAGATCGTTGGTCTGCGCGGCTA
>Ga0105045_10003179_pt1 | contig 14037 bp, 10 predicted proteins | sample MAT02_FD_78089 | JGI IMG/M metagenome (GOLD analysis project Ga0105045, IMG submission 78089) | Freshwater microbial communities from Lake Fryxell liftoff mats and glacier meltwater in Antarctica - MAT-02 (megahit assembly) | ecosystem: Environmental > Aquatic > Freshwater > Ice > Liftoff...
ACCGTTCGGCGGAGGTCAGGATCGCGTTGTAAACCAGCTTGAACGTTCCCCAGCTCTGCCCGCGATACTGCGGCCGGAAACCGAACATCACCACGCGTCCCGCACCGACCGTGATGTCCACCGCCGCGGCCTTGCCCGCGAGCGCGTCGCCGCCGGTCAGGTAGCCGCTCATCAGAATCGATGATGCCTCGCCGGGATACCGGAGCGGCACCTCCACCTTTGCATCCTGCGCCACGTCGAACGCCGTCGAGTTGGTGAAATACACCGGCACCGTGTCGGGCATGCCCATCGTCAGGCGATGCCCCGACGCCGAAAGGGTGCGGAGGATCGAGCCCGGCGCCACGATACCGGCGCCCGGCGGGGCATTCGTGCTGTCGTCACGCGCGCGGCCATCGCGTGCCGGTGCACGCGACTGCGGGGAGATGCGACGCACCGGTAGACCCGGCACCGCTTCCATCGCCAGCTCGCTGCCGCGATCGAAGGTCATCAGCACGCCACCTGCCGCCACGAACTCGCCGATCGCCTTCACGCCCGCAGCGCCCAGCCCGTTCGCATACTCGGCGGGTGCAGCGCGTTCCGCGAGGCCGTCCTTCGCCTCGCGCAGCGACATGTCCGGAATGATCAGCACATCGAACTGCGCGCGCAGCGTGCCGCTCTTGATCAGGCTGTCGGTCACGTTGGCGAACGGCACACCCTGCGTGTCGAACAGCCAGCGTGTCCACCCTTCGTCCATGCTGGCGGTCCACGGCTTGTACAGCGCGACGCGCGGCGCCTTGCTCAGCCGCGTGCGCTCGCCGGTGGTCGAGGCCAGTGTGGCGGCGCCGCACCAGCCGCCGTCGGGCGTGAAGCTCTTCGCGAACGATGCCGGGACCGTCATCGAGGCCATCGTGCGATCGCGATGCATGTCCACGCGCACACCTTTCTTCAGCGCCGCGAACGTGGTCGGGAACGCTCGCGAGTCGCGCAGGTCGAGCGTCAGCGAGCCGCCCGTCGTCGGGCTGCATGACGCGGCTCCCCTGGTGGTGGCGATGGTGCGCGGTGTGCCGTTCTCCATGCGCACACTCACGCCCATCTGGTACGGCAGCGTCCAGCCGGCAACGTCGTACGGCCGGTCGCCGGCACTCGCCGGCCACTTCTGCTCCTCGAACAGGTCACGCACATGGGCCGCGTACGGCTGATCCAGCGCGACTGTCCACGATCCGCCGGTCGAACGCACGGCATCGTCGTCGCCGGCCACTTCCACCGCACCGCGCCGGAGCACCTGCACCAGCGCGTACGCCGCAGCCGGGTCATGCTGCCTGGAGTCGATCACGTATTGCCGACCGGCGCCACTTGCGATCTGCGTCCGCGCCACCTGCACCATCGACCGCACGATGTCGCCGCGCATCTCGCTGGCCATGCGCACCAGTGCCTGGGCCGCGATGAGCTCGTAGTCCATGATGTCGCGCAGACGCCATGTGCCGCCCGGCCACGGACTCGGATAGTTGATGCGCGGCTCGTTGCGCAAGTTGCCGCGGTTGGCCGCGACCTCCTCGGGCTTGAGCGTGATCGGCGTGGCGATGCGCACGCTGGCGGCTTCCGTCAGCAGGCCGATCATGTTGTGCCGCGTCGGCGTGGAGCGGGCGCCGCCGATCCACCAGAGGTCGTAGGTGATTCCGTCGCCGACGCCCGTCTTGCCAGCCTGTTGCAGCGCCCAGGACATCCGCTGGCCAATCAGGTTGATGCCGCGCACGATCCGCACATCCACATTCTGGTTGATCGGGTCGATGTGCGGCGGCACCGTCAGGCGCATGCCGGTGCTGCCCTGCTGGTGCACATCATAGAACACCTGCGGGAAGTACCTGGTGTAGAGCGCTGTGCTGATGGCGCGGGTCTCCTTCTGCGTCACCATGTACCAGTCACGGTTGTTGTCGTGACCCACATACTCATGGTATAGCCATGGCATCGCCCCGCCCTCGAACGGCGTGCCGAGTCCTTTCTTGTACCACTCCGTCACCAGCTGCATGCCATCGGGGTTGGCCGAGGGCACCAGCAGCACCACCACGTTCTTCAGCGACTGCTGGAGCGAGTCGGTCGTGGCCAGCGCATGCGCCAGCTCCATCGCCATCTGGCTCGAGGCGATCTCGGTGCTGTGCAGATTGCAGTTGATCCAGAGCACCGTCGGCGACGACGCGACCAGCGAATCCTCCGCCGCCCGGCTCAGCGTGCGCGGATCGGCGAGCCGCTTCTGCGCCGCCAGGATCGCGTCCAGGCGCCGGATGTTCTCGGGCGTCGAGATCGCGGCCACGATCATCGGCCGGCCCTGTGTGCTGGTGCCGATGGTGTCCAGCTTGACGCTTGGCGATCGCTGCGCCAGTGTGGCGAAGTACCGCAGGATCTGCGGCCAGTCAGCCAGCGTCCGGTCGGCACCGATGCTGATGCCGAGTGCGTCGCTCGGTGCAGGGATCGCCGCTTGTGCCGCGGTGTCTGTGAAGGGAGCCGACAGCAGCAGCGCGGAACAGAGCAGGCGCAGAATGCCGGACAGCGGGCGACCAGGAGTCATGGGGTACGTGCACGGGTGAAAGGATCAGGGCGGACGGAAGTACAGTCTGACGAACGGTCTCGAGGCTGGACCTCTCGCAGCAGGAGACCGGCCATGTCACAAACAACACGGGAGGACGCGGCAATGCTGCAACCGATTCTGCCAATGGAATCACGTCTGCGCACCAACGTGCACGGGACGGTTTTCGCTGCCCGCACGACCGTCGTGAGCCGCCTGCAGCCCGGCGACCGGCTGCTGCTGGTCCCTGACCCGCTGGACGTCGACGAGCCGCCGGCCGTCTGGGTGCATGTCTCCGGCGGCGATGTGCTCGGTCATGTGCCGGTGCAGATCGCCGCCTGGCTCGCACCATGGATGCACGCCGGTGGTCGCTGCACGGCCACCGTCCTGCAGGTGCGGGGTCCGGATGTCGAGAGCTGGAACCGCATCGAGATCGAGCTGGATCGCAGACTGGCTTCGTGAACGCTGCGGGCCGGCCCGCGCGTCTGGCGCGGCCCACCCGCAGGTCCTGCGGTCAGACTGCGGCGCCGCGAATCCCGAGCTGCTCGCCGACCGTGATGAATGCGCGAACGGCCATCTCCAGGTCGTCTCGCGTGTGCGCCGATGAAATCTGACACCGCACCCGCGCCTGACCCTGCGGCACCACCGGGAAGCCGAAGCCCGTCACGAAAACTCCTTCGGCCAGCAGCGCCTGGCTCATCGCGATCGCCGTCGCCGTCTCGCCCACGATGATGGGAACGATCGGCGTCTCGCCCACCATTGGCGAGAATCCCGCCTCCGTGATCGCCTGGCGGAACCAGTCGGCATTTTCGTGCAGCCGAGTCACCCGCTCTGGCTCCGCCTCGATGACCCTGATGGCCTGCAGCGCGCTGCAGGCAACCGTCGGCGGCAACGCGTTGGAGAACAGCTGCGGACGGCTGGACTGAGTCAGCGTGTCGCAGAGCGCGGCACTGCCAGCCACGAAGCCACCCGCTGCGCCACCAACGGCCTTGCCCAGCGTGCTCGTGATCACGTCCACTTCACCGAGCACACCGAAATGCTCGGCGGTGCCGCGCCCCGTCCGGCCCATCACGCCGGTCGCGTGGCTGTCGTCCATGCACACGATCGAATTCGTGTCGCGCGCGATCTGCAGCAGATCCGGCAGCTTCGCCAGGCTGCCCTCCATGCTGAAGACGCCATCGGTCCAGATCACCCGGCGGCGCGCACCGGCGTTCGCCGCCAGCTTCTCGCGCAGGTCGTCCAGGTCGCCATGCCTGTAGACACCGGTCGTGCACTTCGTGATCGACTTGGCGAGCCGGATGCTGTCGATGATGCTCGCATGATTGAGCGCATCGCTCACCACGTAGTCGCCCTCGCGCATGATGACGTGCGTCAGGCCCTCGTTCGCCGTCCACGCCGAGACGAAGCTCATCGCCGCCTCGGTGCCCACGAACCGCGCGAGCGCCGTCTCCAGCTCGCGGTGGATGGTGAAGGTGCCGCAGATGAAGCGGACCGACCCGGTGCCGGCGCCAAACGCTCGCAGCCCGTCGATGCCCGCCTGCACCACACTGGGCTCGTCGCAGAGGCCCAGGTAGTTGTTGGATGACAGGATCAGCACCTCGCCGCGTCCTTCCATCTGCACACGCGCGGCCTGCGGACTGCTCAGGTAGTTCAGCGACTTGTAGACGCGATCCACCTGCAACTGGTCCAGGTTGGCCTGCAGTTCGGTGGTGAAAGCGGTATTCAGCGACATCTCGGATCAGGGCTCAGGGGGAACAGGCGGACGCACGGCATCGTCCAGCAGGATCCAGCGCAGCATCTCGGCATCGACGTTGCCGCCCGAGATGATGATGCCGACGCGACCAGTCACGCCAGCCTTGGCCGACATCATCGCGGCCAGACCAAGCGCCCCGGACGGCTCGATCACCAGCTTCAGGCGCAGCATCGCGAAGCGCACGGCCTGCACCAGGTCGGCGTCGGACACCGTCACCATGTCATCTACATGCTGCAGCAGCAGCGGGAACGTCAGCACGCCGGGTCCCATCGTGCGCGCGCCATCGGCAATGGTGTTGGGGACGGCGCTCAGGCGCTGCGGCGTCCGGGTGCGGAAGCTGCGCGTCATGTCGTCGCCGAGTTCCGGCTCCACGCCGATCACTCGGCAGCCGGGTGACAGTGCATGTGCGGCCAGTGCCGACCCGGTGAGCAGTCCGCCGCCACCGCAGCAGACCAGCAATGCATCGAGTGGTCCGACGTCCTCGATCAGTTCAGCGGCCGCCGTGCCCTGTCCGGCGATCACGTCGGCATGATCGAACGGCGGGATGAGCGTCGCACCGGTCTCGCCGACGATCTGTGCCGCGACCACCTCACGCCTGTCCTCGCCCGGGTCGTAGCGCACGACGCGCGCACCATACTCCTCGGTGGCGTCGAGCTTCGCCTTCGGCGCGTTCGATGGCATGACGATGGTTGCCGACATGCCGAGCAGTCGCGCCGAGAGTGCGACCGCCTGCGCATGGTTGCCGCTCGAGTACGCGACGACACCCTTCGCGCGTGCATCGGCCGGCAAGGCGCTGAGGGCGTTGTAAGCACCCCGGAATTTGAAGGCGCCCATCCGCTGGAGGTTCTCGCACTTCAGGAAGACCTGCGCGCCGACCATCGCGTCCAGCGTGCGCGACGTCACGACAGGTGTGACGTGCGCCTGCCCCTTCAGTCGTGCTCGTGCGACCTGCACGTCGGCAAAGGTCGGAAGCGTCGGCTCAGTCATTGATCTCGAAGACGACCTTCCCGGCCGTTCCCTTCTTGATGACGTCCATCGCCTCGGCGAAGCTCTCCAGCGGGAAGCGGTGCGTGATCACCGGTGTCGGGTCGAATGCGCCCGAACGCAGGAAGCGCGACATCTGGTCCCACGTGTCATACATCCGCCGTCCGACCACGCCGTAGATGGTGAGGCCCTTGAAGATGATCTCGGTGGCGAAGTCGATGTCGATCGGACGCGACGGGATGCCGAGCATCTGCACGCGGCCCGCCGGTCGTGCCAGTGCGAAGGCCTGATGCACCGCCGCCGGCACGCCACTCATCTCCAGCACGACATCGGCGCCAAGCCCGTTCGTCCAGTTCATCACCGCCGCCTTCGCGTCCTGCGGCTGCACCGCCTCGTGGGCACCCATCTGCATCGCCAGCGCCAGTCGCGTCGGGTTCACGTCCACGGCTATCACGCGTGATGCACCTGCCGCTTTGCAGATGCCGACGGCGAACAGTCCGATCGGTCCGCAGCCTGTCACCAGGACCACGCTGCCCGGGATGTTGGCCGTCAGCGCGGTGTGGAAGGCGTTGCCCATCGGGTCCATGATACCGCCGATCTCGTAGCTCAACGTCGGATCGAGCGGCCAGATGTTCGACGCCGGCATTGCGATGTAGTCCGCGAAGCAGCCGTCGCGGTCGACGCCGATGATCTTCGTCGAGAGATCGACGTGTGCGTTGCCGGTGCGGCTGAGCACACTGCGCTCGTCGACGATGTGGCCCTCGGCCGTGACGCGATCACCGGCTCTGACGTGATGCACGAGCGGCCCGGCCTGCACGACGTCGCCTGCGAATTCATGGCCGACGGTGAACGGCGGCCTGCAGCGTCCTGCCGCCCAGGCATCCCATTCGTGGATGTGCACGTCGGTGCCGCACACGCCGGCGCGCCGCACGCGGATCAGCACTTCGTCGTCTCGAATCGTCGGCGTCGGCACGTCGTGCAGTTCGAAACCGGGGCCGGCGTGGGTCTTCACGAGTGCTCGCACGAGCACCGCTCCGTGGCTTGAGGAAGGGAGGAACTGCGACGCAATCACCATCCCGGCGTTCGTCGCGTTGCACCGGAGTGCGTGAAAGGTGCTGAACGCGCACCGTTGCTCAAAGGTAGTGCACACCCGCCGACTGGTCGCTTTCCACCACGCCGACCGCTGCGTGTTCCGGGGGTGCTGCACGGCATGCACGGCACCCGCCGGGCACCTCTCGTGCGGCATGTCGACTCGCATTCCGAATACGGTGTCCGAATGGAAAACCGCACAGGATGTGCATTTCGTTGAAACGCCATGCACGCGGATCGACGCAGCGCGCGGTTCCGTCCGCGCATCGCAGCCGGGCATTCAATCGGACGGATGAGCGGCCGATATTCACGCGGCGACGCGCGTCGCGGACACGGTGCATCCGTCACGCAATGCACATTGACTGAATGTTTTTCTGCAGCACGTCTTGCGCGCGGTTTTTCGTCACTTCTATATTCGCGACAACTTGTCAAGGGCTCTCAGAGCCGAGGGTACTGCGTGACATCTTCCCGTCGCGAATTCCTCAAGAGCAGCGCCACAGTTGCCGCAGTCGGCTTCGCGGCGAATCTCGCGTCCCCTCGTTTCGCGGGTGCCGCAGCGCCCGCATCGCGCTTTGCCGAAGATGCCCTGCGCATTGCGCCGACGGTCGGCGATCCTGCGATTCGCGCACTGGTCCTTTCTGCGATCGACGACGCGAAGCGCGCCGGTGCCAGTTACGCCGACGCCCGCATCAGCCAGAATCGCAGCCGCACCCTCGCCACCCGCGAGCGTCGCGTGCAGAACCTCAGCGACAACGAGACACTGGGATGCGGCATCCGCGTCCTGGTCGACGGTACCTGGGGCTTCGCCGCCACGCGCGAGCTCACGTCCGACGCAATCGCGCGCACCGCACGGCTCGCCGTCGCACAGGCGAAAGCCAACCGCCGCACACAGGTGGCACCGGTGCAACTCGCGCCGGTCACGCCGACGCCGAACGGCACGTGGAGCAGCCCGGTCCGCATCGATCCGTTCAGCGTCGCCATCGAGGATCAGGTCGCGCTGCTGATTCGTGCGAACGAAGCCGCACTGGGTGTCGCCGGCGTGAAGTTCGTGAACTCCGCGATGTTCTTCCTCCGCGAGGAGAAGACCTTCGCGTCCACCGATGGCACCGTCACGGTCCAGACGATCTATCGATCGCAACCGAGCATGACGGTCACTGCAGTCTCCAGCGACAACTCCGACTTCCAGTCGCGGCAGTCCACCGACATCCAGCCGCACGGTCTCGGATATGAGCACGTGCTGGATGGAAAGCTGGTCGAGAATGCGCCGCGCTGGGGGGCCGAAGCCGTCGAGAAGCTGAAGGCCAAGCCGGTCGATGTCGGCCGCTACGACCTCGTGCTGCACCCGTCGCATCTCTGGCTCACGATCCACGAATCGGTCGCGCATCCGACGGAACTGGACCGCGCACTCGGCTACGAGGCCAACTATGCCGGTACGAGCTTCGTCGCGCCTCCGCAGAAGGTCCTCGGCACGCTGAAGTTCGGGCCCGAGATCATGAACGTGCAGGGCAATCGCAACGAGGCCGGTTCCCTCGGCGCCATCGGATGGGATGACGAAGGGGTCGCACCCGAGACCTTCGACATCATCCGCAAGGGCGTCGTCGTCGATTACCAGACCACGCGTGAACAGGCCGGCGAACTCGCCTGGTGGTATGCGCAGCAGGGCAAGCCGGTGCGCAGCCACGGAAATTCGTACGCACAGAGTTGGGCCGATGTGCAATTCCAGCGCATGCCCAACGTCTCGCTGCTCCCCGGCGACAAGGACCTGATGTACGAGGACCTCATCGCCGCCACCGACCGCGGGATCGCGATCGTCGGCGATGGATCGTTCTCCATCGACCAGCAGCGCTACAACTCGCAGTTCGGTGGTCAGCTTTTCTATGAAATCCGCGGCGGCAAGATCGTCGGGATGCTGAAGGACGTCGCCTACCAGATCCGGACGCCCGAGTTCTGGAACGCGATGGATATGCTGGGTGGCAAGCGGAGCTACGAGCTGGGCGGCGCATTCGGTGACGGCAAGGGACAGCCGGCACAGTCGAACGCCGTCAGCCACGGCTGCCCGCCGACGCGGCACCGGCAGATCAATGTCATCAACACGGGACGGAAGGCATGAGCCATCGCCTGCGAGCCGACAGCTCGCCGCGCAGCCTCCTGGAGCCCGCCCGCGTTCTGTCGCAGGCCGAGGCGGAGTCACTCGCCAAACGCATCGTCGGGTTCTCACAGGCCGACAGCTGCCGCGTCTCGATCGCCAGCGCTGCGCGCGGCAACACGCGCTTCGCCGTGAATCAGGTCTCGACCTCCGGCGACAATGAAGATGTCAGCATCCGTGTCCGCGTCACCGTCGGCCGCAAGGTCGGCGCCGCGACCACCAACCGCCTCGACGACGCCGCGCTTCGTCAGGTCGTGCAGACCGCCGAACGCATCGCGCGACTGCAGCCCGACGATCCGGAGCTGATGCCAGAGCTCGGCCCGCAGCAGTACGTGACCGTCGATGCATATCACGCGGCCACGGCCGCCGCCGAACCGCAGCAGCGCGCCGACATCATCCGCAAGGTCACCGAGGCATCCCGCGCCGCAGGCTTGACTGCGACAGGGTACCTCGAGGTCGTGACCTCGGCGAATGCGATCGCCAATTCGGCCGGACTCTTCGCGTATCACCGCAGCACCGATTGCGCCTTCACCACCACCGTGCGCACCACCGACGGCACGGGCTCGGGCTGGGCCGGCGCTGCTGCACGTGACATCGGCGCCATCGATGGTGCCGCACTCGCCAGCATCGCCATCGACAAGGCACGTCGCTCGTTGAATGCCGTCGCCATCGAGCCGGGTCGCTACACGGTCGTGCTCGAGCCGACCGCAGTCGGCAACCTCGTGCAGCTGATCGCATTCGCCACCAACGCACGCCAGGCGGACGAAGGACGCAGCTTCTTCTCGAAGCCCGGCGGTGGCACCAAGATCGGTCTCAAGGTCGTCGATGAGCGTGTGAACCTGCGCTCCGATCCGCAGGATCCGGTTACACCGGGCGTGCCGTTCGACGGCGATGGCCTGCCCACGCGAAAGGTCGACTGGATCGAGAACGGCATCGTCAGGGAACTCTCGTACGATCGCTTCTGGGCCTCGAAGAAGAACGTCGTACCATGCGTCTTTCCCGAGTCCCTGCAAATGGCGGGCGGCACGCAGAGCGTGCAGGACATGATCGCGTCGACCGAGCGAGGCATCCTCGTCACGCGCTTCTGGTACATCCGCCCGGTCGATCCGCGCACGATCCTCTACACCGGCCTCACGCGTGACGGAACGTTCCTCATCGAACGTGGCCGCGTGACGAAGGCGATCAAGAATTTACGGTTCAACGAGTCACCCGTCTTTCTCCTGAACAACGTCGAGGCACTCGGCGCGACGCAGCGTGTCAGTGCCAGTGAGAGCGGCTCCGCCGGGGTTCCGATCGTCGTGCCGGCCATCAAGTCGCGCGACTTCACGTTCACCAGTCTCAGCGACGCCGTTTAAGAAGCAGCGTGCGACCATCATCGCGCGCGCAGGATGTCGGCTTGCCTTGCCTGGAAGCCGGCCGCGGGGCCTCGCGCCCGATCGGGCGTGGCCCCTTGGTTCCGGTCTCCACCGGGGGAGACGCGGGCCGTATCACTCCAGTTCTGGAGGACGTACCAATGGCTGCAAAGAAGGCTGCGAAGAAGGGTGGCGCCAAGCGCGCTGCGAAGAAGGGTGCCAAGCGCGCCGCGAAGAAGGGCGCCAAGCGGGCCATGAAGAAGGGTGCCAAGAAGGGCGCAAAGAAGGCCGCAAAGAAGGCCGCCAAGAAGGGCGCAAAGAAGGCCGCCAAGAAGGGCGCGAAGAAGGCCGCCAAGAAGGGTGGCGTAAAGAAGGCCGCCAAGAAGGGTGGCGCGAAGAAGGCTGCCAAGAAGGGTGGCGCGAAGAAGGCTGCCAAGAAGGGTGGCGCGAAGAAGGGCGCCAAGAAGGCTGCCAAGAAGTCCGCTCGCACCACCAAGCGCGCTTCCAACGCTCCGTCGGACAACGAAGCACCTGCGATGTAATTCCGGGCATTTCCGGAATTCAAACGGGGGCGGCGCTCATGGCGTCGCCCCCGTCGTCGTTGGCATTTCCGCAACGAAAAATGACGGAGGCAGCGCCGAGGGCACCACCTCCGTCACAGCGCGGCTTCAGAGACACCGCACCTGGTGTGCGCTACACACGCACACCCTGCGTTACGCGGCCAGGAGCTCCGCCAGATCGGAATCCGCCGGACCCCATACGAAGGCGAGCACCGTCGGCGCGAGGTCCGGCACGGTACCACGGGAAATGACGATGCCCATTGGCTCGTCCGAAACGCTCTGATTCTTCTTCTTCGTCATGCCGCTCATCCCCTCGTATCTCAGGAGTCGCGACCCGCGCACATGTGGCTCTGCGTGCCGGACCGGAAGCTGACCCCGAGGCGCCATCGCGTGGCGCGTGTCTGCTCCTCCTCAAGCAGGACGGGTGCCGGACGCGAGGTGCATCACCAAGTCATTGTACCGCAACGACTTGTCTCCAGACAGTCGGCCCGACGGCCGACGGGAATGTCGCGAAAAGACACGACATCTTCGCGCAGACGTGTCGTTATGCGACGCGCGGCTTGTGCAGGACGATCACTCCGTCCCCGATATCAGCTGGTGTTTGCCAGCCCGGGTAGTCCGCGATCAATGCACGGATCGATGGCGTCCGCCGAGCCTCCGGAGTGACGCCCTCGATGTAATGCACGCCCCCGGCCGCCGTGGAGTTCTGGAGATGGGCGAGCACGCGCGCACGCCGTTCCGGGGAGAGATGGTCCAGCACCTGTGCATGCCAGATGACCGCGCGGACCGGCACGCTGGGTGCCCATTCATCGAGCCCATCTGCACAGCCGACCACCTGTCCCGAGAGCCCGGCCTGCGCCGCTGCCACCAGCACCTTGGTCACGAGCTCCTCCTCGTGCAGCTCGCCGATCGCAGTCACATGCGCGCCGCGCGCGGCCAGATACAGCGTCCGCTCTTCGACATGAGGTCCGGTCACGACCACATGCGGATGCTCCTCGGGGCGCACGGCATCCGTGAGATGCTGCGTGGCACTCAGCCCCCAGTGATCGGCACGCCGGAACTGCTCCAGCATCTTCAGCCGATTCCGGCGCCACCGGTCATAGACAGGAATCTTGAGCCGTCGCATGATCAGCTCGTTCACCGCATCGCAGAGCACCAGTTCGCTCAACTCCAGCTGTGCGCCGGTCCGCAAGGATTCGACGGCATCATCAGCGAGCTTCAGCAGCGAGCTTCGCGGGATCGAGTCCTTGTACCGCTCGATCTCGAAGTCGACAAAGGTCGCGTATTCGTGCTTCAGCGAACGTGTCGGCGCAGACAGCAGCATGAACATCCCCGAACTTCGGTTGCAGGCCACGACTCAGCGTGAGCGGCAAACTGGCGCGTGCCGAGTGTGGACGCAACCCCGCGCGCGCATGTCCTTGCGAACAGCGCTGCTTGCAGCATGCGATTGATTCAGGGCACGATGCCTGAACTCCCGGAAGTCGAGGCGGCCGCACGCTTCCTGCACGCACGGATCGCCGGTCGCACACTGCGTGCGGTCACGTGGTTGCATCCCTCGATGATGCGCGACGCTGCCGCCGATGTGCACACGCGCATCGGACATCGGGTGACGCGCGTGGTGCGGATCGCAAAGTGGCAGGAAGTCGTGTTCGATGATGACGCGGCATTGATCGTGCACTTTCGCATGACGGGTGATTGGGCTGTCACGGCGAGTCCTGAGGCTCCGCCGCATGCCCGCGCGCACTTCGTGTTCAGCGGCTCGTGCCATGTCTGGCTGGTCGATCCGCGCGTGCTCGCCCGGATCACGGTGCGTCGCTCCGGCGACACGGCAGCGGCATCGCGCATCGGACCCGACGCCCTCGACCCGGCGCTCGATGCGCGGACACTTCGTGCCCGATTCTCCTCGCGACGCACACCGATCAAGCAGGTGCTGCTCGACCAGTCGGTCATCGCCGGCATCGGGAACATTTATGCGGCCGAGGCGCTGTGGCATGCGCGGATCAATCCGTCGACTGCGGCGCAGCAGATCACGCTGGCCCGCGTGGGACGCCTGATCGATGGCATCCGCTGGACACTGCAGCTCGCGCTCGACGAGGCGGGCCGGCACCAGTACGGCACCGCCACCGAGCGGCTGGCCGTCTACGATCGGGAAGGCCAGCCCTGCCAGCGATGCGGCACGCCGATCGCACGCACCACGCAGGGCCAGCGGTCCACATACTGGTGTCGCCGCTGCCAGCGGTCGTGAACAGCCTTTGACCGAGCGCGCAGGTCGAGGGTCACCCTGCGTCGGACAGTCATCCGATCAGGCCATCGCCTCGAGAATCGCGCCCTTCAGGTAGCCCGTTTCCGGGACGGTCAGCAACATCGGATGGTCCAGCGGCTGCAGCGTGATCGAGCGGATCGCGATCGATCGCCCACTCTCGGCTGCCGCATACTCCAGCACTTCCAGGAAGTCGCTCAGGTGCACGTGATGGCTGCAGCTCGCGGTGAACATCAGCCCGCCGGGATTCAGCAGCTGCATGGCGATGCGATTGATGTCCGCATAGCCGCGCATGGCGTGCGTCACCGACGCGCGGTTCTTCGCGAACGCCGGCGGATCCACCACGATCGTGTCGAAGCGGTCACCGCGTGTCCGCGCCTCGCGCAGGAACTCGAAGGCGTCGGCCGTGATGGGCGTGATGTTCGTGTACCCGTTCAACGCCGCATTCTCGGTGGCGCGTTCGAGGGCATTGGCCGAGACATCCACTGCGGTCACGTGCTCCGCGTTGCGTGCCAGGTGCATGGCGAACGACCCGTGGTAGCTGAAGCAATCCAGCGCTCGCCCACGTGCGAGTGAGCCGATCAGCGCGCGGTTGTCACGCTGGTCGAGGAAGGCACCGGTCTTTTGCCCGGTGCGCAGCGCAGCGAGGTAGTGGACACCGTGCTCGGTGATCCGCACCGTGTCCGGCACCGTGCCCGAGAGCACCTCGACGGTACGCTCGAGCCCTTCGCGGGTCCGCACACTGGGATCGTTGCGGGCGAGGATGCCGGCGGGATTCAGCAGCGTCTGCAGTGCCTTCACGATATGCGCGCGCTGCGTCTCGAGCCCGGCACTCAGCAGCTGCACCACGAGACTGTCCCCATACTGATCCACCACCAGACTCGGCATCCCGTCACCCTCGCCGTGCACGAGCCGGCAGGCCGTGGTTACCGAGGCGAGCGGGGCGCGTCGGGCGATCGCGCTCGCCAGAGTCTTCTTCCACCAGGTGCCGTCGACGACCACGTCGGGATCAGCTTCGAGTCGGCGGATCGTGATCTCGGAGTTGGGGCTGAAGAGTGCGGTGCCAAGCTTTCGTCCGCCGGGTCCGCGGACATCGACGAGGCCCGCCTCGACGCGAGGTGCGGTGGCGATGTCGCTGCGGAACACCCAGGGGTGCCCGCGCAGGAGTCGTTCGGCGCCACGGGTGGCGAGTGTCGCGATCGGAAGGCTGGTTGTTGTGCTCATGAGTGCAAGCAGGATAGCCACCCGTGGTGCGCGGCACCCCATCGGCGGGGCTTCGTGGGTTGCAGCCTGCGGCGTCGTTGACGGGGTGGCAGGGCTGAACCAGGGCTGAGCCAGGGCTGAGCCAGGGCTG
>Ga0105045_10003181_pt1 | contig 14036 bp, 12 predicted proteins | sample MAT02_FD_78089 | JGI IMG/M metagenome (GOLD analysis project Ga0105045, IMG submission 78089) | Freshwater microbial communities from Lake Fryxell liftoff mats and glacier meltwater in Antarctica - MAT-02 (megahit assembly) | ecosystem: Environmental > Aquatic > Freshwater > Ice > Liftoff...
CATTGCACCCTTGACCGCGAACGACACCTTGCCATCGGCAAGCGCGAACAAGGTGTGATCCTTCCCAATGCCCACGTTGACGCCGGGGTGAAACCGGGTTCCGCGCTGGCGAACGATGATCGATCCGGCGGAAACCGCCTCGCCACCAAACGCCTTCACGCCCAGCATCTTGGGGTTCGAATCACGCCCATTGCGCGTTGAGCCGCCGCCTTTTTTTTGTGCCATTTATATTCTCCAATCAGTATGCAATGAATCGGGAGACCCGCATTCAATCGTTCATCAAGCTGCAATAGCGCCAATTTGCAGCTCGGTGTACTGCTGGCGATGGCCTTGGCGCTTCTGATAATGCTTGCGTCTACGCATCTTGAAAATGCGAACCTTGTCGTGCTTGCCGTGCGCCACGACCGTGACTGTGACAGTTGCGCCGGGTACCAGGGGTGTTCCAACCTTGATCTCAGCGCCGTTTCCGACTGCCAGAACCTGGTCGAACACAATTTCCTGGCCTACATCCGCAGCAATCTGTTCTACTTTGATTTTTTCACCGGCAGCAACCCGATATTGCTTGCCACCGGTTTTTATGACCGCGTACATGTGAACCTCTCATCGAAACACGGTTTGCGCAGAAGTGACAAACCACATTCGAAACAACTGCACGGACCGATTTCCGCACAGCCCGCGAGTATAGCATTCGCATCTGGCATGGGCGCTTGAGCGGCAGCAGGCGCGGGAGGTGGAACGCTGCCTTCCTATAATACTAGTCCTACTCCGATTCACCGGGCCTTGAAGACTTTTCCCCTCCACCCAATATCCGGGCTCAGCGTCATTGCTGCGGACATGCGTGAAGTTGATGCCGTCATCTCCCGACGGCTCGATTCAGGCGTGCCGCTGGTCGGTGAAGTTTCGCGCTATATCATCGGTGCGGGTGGCAAGCGGTTGCGACCCGCGCTACTTTTGCTCACCAGTGGCGCGCTGGGCTACGTGGGCGAACAACGGTTCAACCTCGCAGCGGTGGTGGAGTTCATCCACACTGCCACGCTGCTGCACGACGACGTCGTGGACGATTCCGCCATGCGGCGCGGAAATGCGACCGCCAACGAAGCCTTCGGCAATCCGGCAAGCGTTCTGGTTGGTGACTTCTTGTACTCGCGCGCTTTTCAAATGATGGTGGAAGCGCAAGACCTGCGCATCATGTCCGTGCTTGCCGACGCCACCAATGTGATTGCCGAAGGCGAGGTGCTCCAGTTGATGAACATGCATAACGCGGGGCTCGACGAAGCCGGCTATCTGCATGTCATCCGGTCAAAGACCGCCAAGCTGTTCGAGGCCAGCGCCCGAGTAGGTGCCATCCTCGGCGGTGCCACGCACACCTTGGAAAACGCATGCGCCATGTACGGCCAGGCGTTGGGTACCGCGTTCCAGGTCATAGACGATGTGCTGGACTATGCCGGCGATGCTGAAGTGCTGGGCAAGAACCTCGGCGACGATCTGCGCGAGGGCAAAGCAACACTGCCACTCATCTGCGCCATGCAACGCGGAACCACCGAGCAGCGGGCCTTGATCACGAAAGCGATCGAGACGGGTGCGGTCGACATGCTGCAACAGGTCGTGACGATCGTCAGGGAGACCGGAGCGCTGGACTTCTCCCGGGACGCTGCGGCACGCGAAGCCACCCGCGCAACTGCGGCCGCCGAGCAGTTGCCGCCGGGGCCCTACAGCGCATGTTTGATAGAATTATCGAGTCAGCTTTTGGAGCGCAACAACTAGGTCTTTCGTGTTGTTTGTCTGCAATCGGGGTGTAGCTTAGCCTGGTAGAGCGCTACGTTCGGGACGTAGAGGCCGGAGGTTCGAATCCTCTCACCCCGACCAGGACAACCGGTGTTGTCAATCAGCCCACTCAGAGGTGGCGTGGGCTTGCTTTCGATTTACTTCGGGCAGGCAATCGGAGATGATTAGGCGATTACCTCACGCCACAGCATTATTTTAGCCCATGTCCGCAGTCGATACAGCCCTTCGCGAATCGTCTCCCATCGCCCTTCCCGGCCTGGGCCGCGCATTGATTCTGGCCGGAAAGCTGGGGCAAAAATCTGCCGAAGAGATATACCGCAAGGCGTCGTCCGGCCGCACCAGCTTCATTGCCGAACTCACGGGATCGGGCGCGGTGTCCGCGTCCGACCTTGCGCACACGATGTCGTCTGCCTATGCGGCCCCCCTGATTGACCTGGATGCGATTGACCAGCAGCGGTTACCCAAAGGGCTGCTCGATCCAAAGATCTGTCAAGCCTACCGCGTGGTAGTGCTGAGCAAGCGCAGTAACCGTCTCACGGTCGCTACCGCCGACCCGTCGGATCAGGAGGCCATCGAGAAGATCAAGTTTGCTTCGCAGTTGGGTGTCGATTGGGTCATCGCCGAGTACGACAAAGTTCTGAAGTTGGTCGACGAAAACGCCGCTTCTGCAACCGAGACGATAGAGGAGATCATCGGGGGCGAATTCGAGTTTGATGAAAACGCCGCTGATGGCGCATCCGACAACGAGCCATCGACGGTATCCGAAGTCGACGATGCTCCCGTCGTCAAATTTCTGCACAAAATGCTGCTTGATGCATTCAGCATGCGAGCCTCCGACCTGCACTTCGAACCTTACGAACACACCTATCGGGTCCGATTCCGGATCGATGGTGAATTGCGTGAAATTGCTGCCCCTCCGATCGCGATCAAGGACAAGCTGGCCTCCCGCATCAAGGTGATTTCCAAGATGGATATCTCCGAGAAGCGGGTTCCGCAAGACGGCAAGATGAAGCTGAAGATCGGACCCAACAAGGTCATCGATTTTCGGGTCAGCACATTGCCGACGCTTTTTGGCGAAAAGATCGTGATCCGCATTCTCGATCCGAGCAGCGCCAAACTGGGAGTGGATGCGCTGGGTTACGAGCCGGAAGAGAAACGCCGGTTGCTCGAAGCTATCGGTCGCCCCTACGGAATGATCCTGGTGACCGGGCCCACGGGCTCAGGCAAGACGGTCTCGCTGTACACCTGTCTGAACCTGCTCAACAAGCCCGGCGTGAACATTGCCACAGCGGAGGACCCCTCCGAGATCAATTTGCCGGGCGTCAACCAGGTCAACGTCAACGACAAGGCCGGCTTGACTTTTGCGGCCGCACTGAAGTCTTTCCTGCGTCAAGATCCCGACATCATCATGGTCGGCGAGATACGCGACCTGGAAACAGCCGACATCGCCATCAAGGCAGCACAAACCGGTCACCTGGTGTTGTCAACCCTGCACACCAACGATGCGCCCTCCACGTTGACGCGCATGCGCAACATGGGTATCGCGCCCTTTAACATCGCTTCCAGCGTGATCCTTATCACAGCGCAGCGGCTGGCGCGACGCTTGTGTCCCCATTGCAAGGCGGTGGTGGACATCCCCGAGAAGGCTTTGCTGGACGCCGGATTCAAGCCCAAGGAAATCGACAGCAGTTGGACCAGCTACCGTCCGGTGGGTTGCTCTTCCTGCAATGGCGGTTACAAAGGTCGTGTTGGTATTTACCAGGTTATGCCGATAACTGAAGAGATACAGCGGATCATCCTGCGTGATGGCAGCGCATTGGATATTGCGGAGCAAGCAGCCAAGGAAGGCGTCGAGTCGCTGCGGCGCTCGGGTTTGCTCAAGGTCAAACAGGGTCTGACCTCGCTGGAAGAGGTCCTCGCCGTCACCAACGATTGAAAAAAGGGTTCTGAGACCATATGGCTACTGCAAAACTCAAAGGCAGCAACGAGATCGTCTTCGAGTGGGAGGGCAAGGATCGCAATGGCAAGCAGGTCCGGGGCGAGACGCGTGCGAGCGGTGTCAATCAGGTGCAGGCCACGTTGCGGCGCCAGGGTGTTACGCCGGCAAAGATCAAGAAGCGCCGCATGGGCGGTGGGAAATCCATCAAGCCCAAGGACATGGCGATCTTCACGCGGCAACTGGCCACCATGATGAAGGCGGGCGTGCCCTTGTTGCAGGCCTTCGATATTGTCGGCCGTGGCAACCCCAACCCGCGCGTTACCAAGTTGCTCAGCGATATCCGTACCGACGTGGAAACCGGCACCTCGCTCAGTGTGGCGTTTCGCAAGTTCCCGCTGTATTTTGACAACCTGTATTGCAACCTGATCGAAGCGGGCGAGTCGGCCGGTATCCTGGACCAGCTGCTCGATCGACTTGCGGTCTACATGGAGAAAACCGAGGCGATCAAGTCCAAGATCAAGTCGGCGCTCATGTATCCGATCACAGTGCTGATCGTGGCTTTTGTCGTCGTATCGGTCATCATGATCTTCGTGATTCCCGCGTTCAAGGAGGTTTTCACCAATTTTGGTGGCGACCTTCCGGTGCCCACACTGGTGGTGATCGCGATAAGCGAGTTTTTCATCCAGTACTGGTATTTGATTTTTGGTGGCATCGGCGGCGGTGTCTACTTTTTCATGCAGGCGTGGCGACGCAATGAAAAGGTCCAGAACTTCATGGATCGGGTGATGCTGAAGCTGCCGGTCTTCGGCACGCTGGTGGAAAAATCGTGCATTGCCCGTTGGACCAGAACCTTGTCGACGATGTTCGCTGCTGGCGTGCCGCTGGTAGAGGCACTCGATTCTGTCGGCGGGGCGTCGGGCAACTCGGTCTTCGAGCGCGCGACCGTGAAAATTCAGCACGAGGTCTCCACCGGCACCGCGTTGACCGTCGCAATGACCAACGTCAACCTGTTCCCATCCATGGTGCTGCAGATGTGCGCCATCGGCGAAGAATCCGGTTCGATCGATCACATGCTCGGCAAGGCCGCCGACTTTTACGAAGCCGAAGTTGATGACATGGTTGCTGGCATCTCCAGCCTGATGGAGCCCATCATTATCGTGATCCTGGGTACCGTGATCGGTGGCATTGTCGTGGCCATGTACCTGCCGATCTTCAAGCTCGGCGCAGTCGTCTGATGCTGGTCTCCCCGGGGGTCGACGCCGCCTTGTTCGGCGCGTTGGGATTGCTCGTGGGGAGCTTCCTGAATGTCGTGATTTACCGCCTGCCCAAAATGCTGGAAGCGGAATGGGGCGACAACTGCGCGGAAATGGCCGGAACCCAAGCGCCTTCGCGCGAGCCCTTCAATCTCGCCCGGCCCCGCTCGCGTTGCCCGCAATGCGAACACGTGATTCGTTGGCACGAGAACATCCCGATCCTGAGCTACCTGGCCCTGCGCGGTCGTTGCTCCCAATGCAAGACGCCCATCGGCATGCGGTATCCCCTGGTGGAATTGGCAACCGGCCTGCTCTTTGCTGCGTTGGCCGGCATGTACGGCTTGACGGTCGTGGGCCTGGTGTGGGCGATTCTGGCCTGTTTGCTGGTGGCGCAGTTCTTCATCGACTTCGACACCCAGCTTTTGCCGGACGACCTGAACTATCCGATCCTGTGGCTTGGCCTGATCGCGTCTGCCATGGGGTGGACGACCATTGCACTGCCATCAGCCGTGTGGGGGGCAGTATGGGGCTATTTGAGTCTGTGGACGGTCTACCAGGTGCACCATCGCCTGACCGGTAAACACGGCATGGGGCACGGCGACTTCAAGTTGCTCGCCGGACTTGGTGCCTGGTTTGGTGCCGAATACCTGGTCGCGATCATTTTGCTGTCGTCCGTCGTGGGTTCGATCATTGGTGGCGGCCTGATGGTCGTGGGGCGCCTGGCCCATCGTGACATTCCGATACCTTTCGGACCATTCCTCGCGGGTGCTGGGCTGGTCGCGATGCTGGCGGGACCGGGACGGCTGGAGAATCTTGCGCCGTTCGCGTTTCCGTTTTCGCAATGGGTGCGATGACGCGATGCTGCGCTTGGGGCTGACCGGAGGCATCGGCAGTGGCAAGACGACTGTGGCTGGGTTCTTGCGGGACCACGGCGCGGCGGTCATCGATGCCGATGCGATTTCGCGCCAGATGACGGGTCCCGGTGGGTTGGCAATCACGCCCATCACCCAAAATTTCGGCGATGATTACATCACCGCCGATGGCGCACTCGACCGCGTGCGGATGCGCCTAGCCAGCTTCTCCGATCCACAGGCACGGTCCCGACTTGAATCCATCATCCACCCTTTGGTCGGGCAGGAATCCGCTCGACTCGAATCCGACGCCGTCGCAAAGGGCGTCCGATTTATCGTGTTCGACATCCCGCTGCTGGTCGAGTCGCGACGCTGGCGTCAACGCGTCGATCATGTCGTCGTTGTCGATTGCCCGCAGCAAATCCAGATCGAACGTGTAATGACACGCAGTGCCCTGGCGCGCGATGAAATCGAAAGAATCATTGCCAGTCAGTCGCCACGACTGACACGTCTGCGCGCGGCCGACGTTGTGATATTCAACGCCGGGGCTTCACTCGACCCGTTAGCGGCTGTGGTGGCGCAGGTCGTTGCACGCTTCGGGCTATCATCGACCTAATGGAAGCAGCTGTGTGATTCTGTACGAATACCCATTCAACGAGCGCATTCGGACCTACCTGCGTATTGAACATCTGTTTCATCGTTTGGTGGAGCTGGTCTCGCGCGACCATCCGCTGGACCACCACTACGCCTTGTCGACCATTTTCGAAGTGATGGATGTCGGTGCCAGAGCCGATCTGAAATCGGATCTGCTCAAGGACCTGGAAAAACAACGACAGACCCTGAGCGCTTACCGCGGCAACCCGGCCATCTCGGAAAAGGCGCTTGACGCCATCATGGCACAGGTGGACCACTGTTACACCGGGTTGGGCAACGTTCAGGGAAAGGCAGGTCATGCCTTGACAGAGAACGATTGGTTGATGAGCATCCGCAGCAGGGTCGGCATTCCGGGTGGCACCTGTGAGTTCGATCTGCCTGCGTATTACGCCTGGCAACAGCAACCCGGGACCGTACGCCGGGTGGACTTGCATCGCTGGGCCTCGACGCTGGCACCGATGGCCGAATCGGTCACCTTGCTGCTGAAAATGCTCCGTGAAGCCGGTTCGGCGCAAAAGGTGATCGCGACTGCCGGGCAGTTCCAGCAGAACCTGCCCCAGGGCAGGACATTCCAGCTGCTGCGCCTGGCGCTCGATCCGTCTCTGGCAATCGTTCCCGAGATAAGCGGCAACCGGCTGATGGTGTCGATCCGGTTCATGCGGCAAGAGGCGGACAACCGACTGCACGCGACGACCGACAACTGCGCTTTCGAACTGACCCTGTGCGCATGACCCGACGACGCGCCGCCGGCAAGACTTCAACTTCCGATGCGCAGCGTGCGGGTGCCGACGTGCCAAAAAAGGAAATCAGCCGGTTGGTCACCTGCCCACAATGTGGAGGCGATTCGGTGTACGGACCATCGAATCCCTACCGCCCGTTCTGCAGCCAACGCTGCAAGAACATCGACTTCGGAGCCTGGGCGGACGAATCGTTCCGCGTCCCCGACGCGACCGAGACGGACAACCGGCCGCCTGACGGGCACACCGGTTTGCAATAAAAAAGGCCTGACAGCCCTTGCGCGTCAATCCACTATGGATCCGGCACGATGCCCGGAATTTCCACTTATCTCGTTGTTCAAACTTGCGGTGCCACTTCTGATCGTGGTCCGTTCGGTCGCCAACCAATCGAGCACCGGAATCGTCCCTGGCAAAACCGGAGCCACGCGCACCGGCAGTTGCTGCCAGCTGAAATGCTGACCTTCACGCATCTGCAGCGCGCCAGACCAAGCCGTCACCTTGCAAAAATGGAGGCGTACCAGCGCATGCGGATAGTCGACCACCTTGGAACGCCAGGGCAGGATTTCCAACGCTTCTATTCCGAGTTCCTCCTGCAGCTCACGTCGCAGCGCGTCGGTCACGCTCTCGCCTCGTTCGAACTTTCCACCCGGAAACTCCCAATATCCGGCATAAGCCTTGCCGACAGGCCGACTGGTCAACAAGAAGCAAGCGTCGGCCGGTCGGATCAGGACGCCAACGGCAACATCGACCATGTCACGATCGGCTCCACCGGCACGCGCATGCAGGGGGTCAGCCCTCAGCGGCTCTGCGTCGTTCACACATCAACCTGCGCAGGTCGTGCTGCGGTGCGAGCTTGCTTGGTGCGGCCCGGCACTACGCTCAAAAATACCTCCGCACGTCGTGCTGCGGTGCGAGCTTGCTTGGGGCGGCCCGGCACTACGCTCATTGCTTGTCGGCGCGTCCGCTGAAATCTCGGGCAAACTGAAAAGCAACGCGCCCACTACGCGACCCCCGCTCCAGTGCCCAGACCAGCGCCTCGGGCCGGGCCGCCGCGATCGCCGCTGGGGCGATACCGAATGACCGCAGCCACTGTGCCACGATGGTGAGGTACTCGTCCTGCGTAAAAGGGTAGAAACTGACCCACAGACCAAACCTTTCCGACAGGGATATCTTTTCCTCGACCACTTCGCCCGGATGCACCTCGCCGTCATCGGTGTGGGTGTAGCTGAGGTTTTCCTTCATGTACTCCGGCAACAAATGACGGCGGTTGCTGGTTGCGTAAACGAGCACGTTGGCCGATGTTTCGGCCACCGATCCATCGAGTATCGATTTCAAAGCCTTGTAACCCGGTTCACCCTCTTCGAAACTCAGGTCGTCGCAAAACACGATGAACTTCTCGGGGCGACCGGCGACCACGTCGACAATGTCGGGCAGGTCAACCAAATCCGCTTTGTCGACCTCGATCAAGCGTAATCCGCGTGGGGCAAACTCCTGCAGACATGCCTTGATCAACGACGATTTTCCGGTTCCGCGTGCACCGGTCAGCAACACGTTGTTGGCAGTCCTGCCATCCAAAAACTGTTCGGTGTTACGCCTGATCCTATCCTTTTGCACGGCAATTTCCTGCAGATCATGCAGCCGAATGACCGCGACATGGCGCACCGGCTCCAACGTACCGTGACCGGAACTGCGCTTGCGATACCGAAAGGCCACTGCGGCTGACCAATCCGGGGCCGTCAAGGGCTGTGGCAGCACCGCCTCGATACGGTCTATCAATTGTTCCGCCCGCTGCAGCAGGCGTTTGAGCGTCTCGTCCATGGATGCAGTCCGCCAGATAATCAGGAGCGGTAATCCGCATTGATGGTCACATAGTCATGGCTGAGGTCGCAGGTCCATACCGTGTCCGTTGCGTCGCCGCGTCCAAGATCGACACGCACCGTGATTTCGCTTTGGTGCATGACCCGCTGGCCATCCGCCTCCTGGTATTGCGGATGACGTCCGCCACGGGTGGCAACATGCACATCGTCGAGAAACAGTTCGATGCACGACGGGTCCAGATCATCGATACCGGCATATCCGACCGCTGCCAGAATGCGCCCCAAATTCGGATCGCTGGCGAAGAACGCCGTCTTGACCAGTGGCGAATGCGCGATCGCATACGCCACGGTCCGGCACTCGGCGGCATCCCGCCCACCTTGGACTTGAACAGTGATGAATTTGGTCGCCCCTTCGCCGTCACGCACGATGGCGTGCGCCAGCTGAAGGGCCACCGTACGCATGGCCGCCATCAGCACCTGGCCGTCGGGACTGGCCAGCGAATCGATCGGCACGTGCCAGGCCTGGTTGGTGGCAATGACGACAAATGAATCGTTGGTGGATGTGTCGCCATCGATCGTGATGCGATTGAACGAGGCATCGGCCAGATCTTGCGTGAGTCGCTGCATCAACGCCGGTGCGATACGGGCGTCCGTGGCCAGAAAACCGAGCATGGTCGCCATGTTCGGGCGAATCATGCCAGCCCCTTTGCTGATGCCAGTGACCGTTACCGTGGCTCCTCCCACCACCACCTGCAGGCTGCACGCCTTGGGCACCGTATCGGTCGTCATGATGCCTTGAGCCGCCGCGAACCAGTTGTCGGCCCGCGCATCGGCGATCGCCAAGGGCAGGCCAGCCTCGATGCGGTCGATCGGCAATGGCTCCATGATGACACCCGTGGAGAACGGCAGCACCTGCTGCGCAGCCAGACCCTGGTTACGCGCCAGTGCCGCAGCGCTGGCACGGGCGCGCTCCAACCCCTGGGGCCCCGTGCCTGCATTGGCATTACCGGTGTTGATCAACAAGGCGCGTATCGGGGCTCCACCGGCCAAGTGCTCGCGGCACACCTGCACCGGAGCTGCGCAAAACCGGTTACGGGTGAACACCGCGGCGACACTGGCACCCTCGTCCAGCAACATCACGGTCAGGTCCTTGCGCTCGGCCTTGCGGATGCCGGCTTGCGCAACGCCAATACGCACGCCGGGAACCGGGTACAGGTCCGCCGCGTTCACTGGGGGGAGATTGACGGCCATTTTTTCCCCTCAGGCGAGTTTGCCGTGGCACTGCTTGTATTTCTTGCCGCTGCCGCACGGACAAGGCTCATTGCGGCCGACGCGCGGCACCTGGCCACCGGCCAGTGCGGCAGCCACGCCGGTGCGCCTGGCCATGGTGTCGGCATCGACCGTGGTCTGCACCTCGCCGGTTTCGGTTGGAGCGGTATAAGTTACGTTGCTGATGTTGTCCACCCGGCTTTCCATTTCCTGTGCGGCCGCATCGAGCTGCTCGCCAGACTGGATCCGTACCGTCATCAGCAACTTGGTGACCTCGTTCTTGACCGAGTCGAGCAGCTGGCCGAACAACTCGAACGCCTCACGCTTGTATTCCTGCTTGGGCTGCTTCTGCGCGTAGCCACGCAAGTGAATACCTTGGCGCAGATAGTCCAAGGCGCTGAGGTGCTCGCGCCAATGGGTATCGATACTCTGCAGCAACACCATGCGCTCGAAGGGAACGAAATTCTCGTGGCCCACGAGCGCAACCTTGGCGGCAAACGCCGCATTCGCGGCCTCCTGCACTTTTTCAACGATATCGTCATCGGTGATCGCACTGGCGCTTTGCACGACGTCAACCAACGGCAAGTCGATCTGCCATTCGGTCTCCAAGGCCTTCTGCAAACCAGCGATATCCCATTGTTCCTCGACCGACTCGGCAGGCACGTAATGCCGCACCAAATCTTGAAAACATCCTTGGCGCAATGCATCGATCTGCGCATGCATATCCTGCGCATCCAGGATGCTGTTGCGCTGCTCGTAGATGACCTTGCGCTGATCGTTGGAGACATCGTCGTACTCCAACAACTGCTTGCGCATGTCGAAGTTACGGGCTTCGACCTTGCGCTGCGCGCTTTCGATGCTTCGCGTCACGATACCAGCCTCAATGGCCTCGCCATCGGGCATCTTGAGCCGATCCATGATGGCACGGACACGGTCTCCGGCAAAGATGCGCATCAGCGCATCATCCAGGCTGAGGTAAAAGCGAGAGGATCCCGGATCACCCTGGCGGCCGGAACGACCGCGCAGCTGGTTGTCGATACGACGCGACTCATGCCGCTCGGTGGCGATGATGCGCAGGCCGCCATTGGCCGTGACCGCATCGTGGTCCCTTTGCCATTGGGCGCGCAACTCTACAACCCTCTGAGCCCGCGCCGCTTCTTCGAGCCCCGTGTCGGACTCCACGGCCTGCACCAGCTTTTCGACGTTGCCCCCCAGCACAATGTCCGTACCTCGCCCGGCCATGTTGGTGGCGATGGTGATCATCTTGGGTTGACCTGCCTGGGCCACGATGTCGGCTTCGCGCGCATGCTGCTTGGCGTTGAGCACTTGATGCGGCAACTTTTCCTTGTCCAGCAGCTCGGCGATCAGCTCCGAGTTCTCGATCGATGTCGTTCCCACCAGCACCGGCTGTCCACGCCCGTGGCATTCCCGGATGTCCTGTATCGCGGCCTCGTATTTTTCACGTGTTGTCTTGTAGACCCGGTCTAGCTGGTCGCCACGCTTGCTGGGTCGGTTGTGCGGAATGACAACGGTCTCCAGGCCGTAGATCTCCTGGAACTCAAAAGCCTCGGTGTCTGCGGTACCCGTCATGCCCGCCAGCTTGGCGTAAAGGCGGAAATAGTTCTGGAAGGTGATGGACGCCAGCGTCTGATTTTCAGCCTGAATCGACACGCCCTCCTTGGCTTCCACCGCCTGGTGCAAGCCGTCGCTCCAGCGGCGGCCCGACATCAGTCGGCCGGTGAACTCGTCGACGATTACGATCTCACCCGCCTGCACCACGTAATGCTGGTCCTTGTGGTAGAGATGCCGTGCGCGCAAGGCAGCGTACAGGTGGTGCATCAATGCGATGTTCGACGGGTCGTACAGGGTCGCTCCCTTGGCGAGCAAACCATGCTCGAACAAGATGCGCTCGGCATTCTCGTGACCCTGTTCGGTCAGCACGATCTGGCGGCCCTTTTCATCGATCGTGAAGTCGCCGGGTTTGGTCACACCTTCGCCAGTGCGGGGGTCTTCCTCCCCTATTTGCACCGTCAGGTCCGGCACGATCTTGTTGATGGCCAGGTACTGCGCGGTATGGTCTTCTGCCTGTCCGCTGATGATCAGCGGCGTGCGCGCCTCGTCGATCAGAATCGAATCCACCTCGTCCACGATGGCGTAGTTCAGTCCACGCTGCACCCGGTCGCCGACCTCGTAGACCATGTTGTCGCGCAGATAGTCGAAACCAAACTCGTTGTTGGTACCGTAGGTGATATCTGCCCGATAAGCGGCCTGCTTCTCCTCGCGCGGCATCTGCGGCAGGTTGACTCCCACCGTCAGACCCAGGAAGTTATACACACTGCTCATCCACTGGGCATCGCGGCCAGCGAGATAGTCATTGACCGTCACCACATGCACGCCCTTGCCGGTCAGCGCATTGAGATACACCGGCAAAGTGGCAGTCAACGTCTTACCCTCACCTGTGCCCATCTCGGCAATCTTGCCGCGATGCAAGGCCATGCCACCAACCAGCTGCACATCGAAGTGGCGCATCTTCAAGGCACGCTTGGAGCCCTCGCGCACGACTGCGAAAGCCTCCGGCAGCAATTCGTCAAGCGAGGTTCCGGCCGCAACCCGACTTTTGAACTCATCGGTCTTGGCGCGCAGGGCTTGGTCACTCAACTTCTCGAGATCGATCTCCATCGCGTTGATGCGCTTGATGGTGCCGCGGTACTGTTTGAGCAGGCGGTCATTGCGAGTACCAAAAAATTTTGTCAGGAAGTTAATTGCCATGCATGCAAGTCCCACTGGCTGGCCAACGACGGCCAACCGGCAGGCACTATCCTTTATTGAAACCGGATGGGAAAGTAAGGCCGCCCCGGCCGGACACACGCTTCGCGCGTAGCGCCAGGTCGCAAGCAGCAATCAAGAATTTTACCTGTGCGCAGCCTGGGGCTTGGCTGCGCGTCCACCGGCCGCTGCGGTTGGTGGCGCTTTGGCGACCTGACTGGCCAACTGCTGCACTGCCAGGTTGTTGCCTGCCTCGAGGAATTTTTGCGGGTCCTGCGGCACACCGCGCACCAGTACCTCGAAATGCAAATGCGCGCCAGTCGATCGACCCGTCGATCCGACCTCCGCGATCTTTTGTCCGCGACGGACGAGGTCTCCCTTGCTGGTCGTTACAACAGAAGCATGCGCATACCGGGTCACCAACTCGTTGCCATGGTCGATCTCGACCATGTTGCCGTAGGCCGGATGAAACTCCTGCGCCACGACGACTCCACCGGCCGCAGCAAGGATCGGCTTGCCAACGTCAGCCTGGAAGTCGAGTCCGGTGTGCAAGGCCGAGCGGCCGGTGATGGGATCGATGCGCCAGCCGAAATTGGAACCCAGATTGCCATCGGCCACCGGCCTTTGCGTCGGCACCATCATGCTACGCATCTTCTGGTCAAACAGCCGTGACTCCACGACTGTCAACAGGTCGGTACGTTGCGCCGTCAATCGGTCCAGCTCGGCCAGCGTCGCCTGGAGTTCATCCACCGACAACGGACGTCCGGTCACCAGGGCACCGCCTTGCCCCGGCTTGGTCTTGATCTCGTTGGGATTGATGCCGGCCAGTCCCGAGACGCGCTCGCCGAGAGATTCTAGCTGCGTCAGCTTGGCCTGCATTTCACCGAGTTGTCGCGCCAGTACGTCCAGGTTTTCGCGCATGAATTTGTCACGCTGTTCAAACTCATCCTGCACCACCAGTCGCA
>Ga0105045_10003182_pt1 | contig 14034 bp, 14 predicted proteins | sample MAT02_FD_78089 | JGI IMG/M metagenome (GOLD analysis project Ga0105045, IMG submission 78089) | Freshwater microbial communities from Lake Fryxell liftoff mats and glacier meltwater in Antarctica - MAT-02 (megahit assembly) | ecosystem: Environmental > Aquatic > Freshwater > Ice > Liftoff...
ACCAACGACTGCGCGCGCGCATCGCCGGAAAAGGCCCTGGCCTGGCCACGAAACACATTGCGGGTGAACTGATCCAGCAGCAGCACCAGCGCCAGATGGCTGGCAGGCGCAGCCTCCCAGTGGCGCAAGCCGCCTCCCATAGCCAGTTCAACCTGCGCACCGAAGCGCTCGGCGATATCCGCGTCCAAGGCCTTGTTGCCGCCAAACCACAATTCGCTGCGGCTCTGGCTGGGCCAGCCCAGTTCGATCGCATCCCCGAGCCAATAGCGGAGCACGTCCGATGCGCCCACTGTCGCCGTCTCGTCGCGCTTGTCTGTCATGCCGCTTCTTCCATTGCGTGTTGATCCCGGTTGTACTACATCGCCTTGAACCGGTGCGCATACAGCCGGCTGACCGCGATGCGTTCGGGCCGGTCGCGCAGTGCCAGCCACAGTTTGCCGGCATCGTCGCGGGTCACGGTGTCGACGGCCCGTGCCCGCACGACATGGGAACGATGAACCTGCCAGAACTGTTGCGGATCGAGTCGGGGCAGCAGTTCGCGCAGCGGGGTCCGGATCAGGTACTCATGGTCGGCCGTCAGTACGCGGACATACTTGTCGGCGGCCTCCAGCAGCTGGACGTCATCGAGGGCCACCATGTGGACCACATTGCCGACGCTGGCCTGCAAAACGGTCAACGGTTCCTGCGGCGTGGCAGCCGCAACCACGCCGGCCAGCAGCCGCCGCAACTGGTCGACCGCCTGCGCCATTGCCGGCGCATCGGGTGCGGCGGCCTCCGGGGGCGAAGACGCATGGGCCTGCGCGAACATCGCTTGCAGGCGGGTCACCGTCTTGTGCAGTCGCTCGGTTTGCAGGGGTTTGAGCAGGTAGTCGATCGCATGGGCCTCGAAGGCCTGGACCGCGTATTGCTCGTAGGCGGTGACGAATACCAACGCCGGGAACGGCGCATCGTCGGCATCCGTGTCCCACTGGTCGATGATGCCAGCTGCCACCTCGATGCCGCTGCGCCCGGGCATGCGAATATCCAGGAACAGGACATCGGGGCGCAACTGGATCGCCTGCGCCAGCGCCGAGTCTCCGTCGCCGACGACGGCAAGAACCTCCAGTGCGGGCCAGGCATCTGCCAATGCCTTGCGCAAGGCCTGGGCCAGCAGCGGTTCGTCCTCGGCAATCAGCGCGGTGGGCATGGGGGCGATGCAGATGGTGCGGTCGGCCGATTCAGCCTTGACAGGGCAGCTCGATGCGAACGCCGACGCCGCAGCCCGGGCCGGGCAGCACGGTCAGTCGCGCTTGGGAGCCGTAGGCGGTTTGCAGTCGCTCGCGCACCTGCGCCAGGCCGAATCCATCCGAATTCAGGGCCTTGGCTGCCAGACCCATGCCAGTGTCGCGCACTTCGAGCTTCAGCACCGCACCCTCGCGGATCGCTTGTACCGTGACATTGCCGCCCTCGACCTTGGGTTCCAGTCCGTGGCCGATCGCGTTTTCCACCAGGGGTTGCAGCAGCAGCGTGGGAATTTCGAGCGTGGCCAGCGCTGCGGGCAATTGCAGCTTGAACGACAACCGTGGGCCCATGCGCACGGCCATCAGTTCCAGATAGTCGCGCAGGCGATCAAACTCTGTCTGCAGCGTGTGGGTGCTGGCGCGCGAGGCGCTCAAGGTGGCGCGCAGATAGGCGATCAGGTGGTCCAGCATGACCAGCGCGCGTGCTGGATCGGAGTCGACCAGCACCCGCAAATTGGCCAAGGTGTTGAACAGCATGTGCGGTTCGAGTTGGGTTTCCAGCAGCTTGAGCTTTGCCTGCGCCGCGTGATAGTTGGCCTCGGCCATGCGGGCGCTCAGGTAGCTGCTCTGGGTGCGCGTGTAGAAGTAGTAACTGGCCGATGTGCCAGCCAAAGCGGTGATCAGCAGCGAGGCGGGCAAGGTTTGCAGACCGACACCGCTCCAGGACGACCAGCCGAACCAGGCATCGCCTGAGACGGTGCCGATCAGATAACCACCCAGTACGCTGCCCATCGGCAGTAACCACCCAGCGTGGCCTTGCGGCCAGCCTGTTGCGGCACTGGACGCAAACAGCTCGCGGCCGAAGTCGATCAGAAACCAGATGCTGCTGCCGATGGCCAGCGAATAGACCAGCCCGATCTCATACGGCCGGTCGGGACGAAACGCAAATTGGATCGCCGATGTCGCCAGGCAGAACGCCATGGTCTGCAACAGATGGTTGGCCTTGGCGAGCCAGTCGATGCGCATGGTGCGGATGTCCGCTGTCAGTGGGAATCGCCACGGTCGCGCCGCAGGCGTTCGCGCTCCTTCTCGACCAGGCGCTCGCGCAGCCCGCTACCCGCACCCAGAAAGAACACTGCCACACCGTGCAAGACCAGGCCCAAGCCCCAGCCAAGAATTGGGCCCATGGACCAGCGGCGCTGGCCCATGCCATATTCAGAACTGACGAACAAAAAAAGGTTTACGGCCAGGTACACCGCAGCATGGGTGTACCAGCCCAGCTTGGAGCCAGCGCGACGGCGCGCGAGGCGTTCAATTTCGTCGTTGGACAAAGGCGTAGTCATGGGATGTGGTTCATTCTAGAAGTCAGTCCGATCGGTGCGCGCGTGTGCAACTGCTCGGCAGGTCGGCTGCTGGCACATCATTGTCCCGCAGCCTGGACAATGGCGGGCATCGCGCGGGGATCCAGTGTCAGCCCCATATGCCCGACACCAGGGACCACAGACACGGGAACGGGTCGGCCAGCGTCGGCGAAGGCGTCGGCGTAGCGGCTGGCATCGAACAACTCGTCTTCACTGCCCGCTACCACGCGCATGGGTTGGTGGCCCCCGCGGATATCACTTTGGTAGTCCTGATGCGGGGCAAAGGCCAGGGTCAGGTTATAGCTGTAGCTGCTGGTCAGCTGGTCCTTGATTGCTTCGTCCAGGGCGAAACGGAGTGTCGGCAGATCGTTCCAGGCGGTGATTCCCATCCGGTTGAGCACAGTCAGCGCGATGATCCGTGGCAACCCCACAGAAGCCCAGCTATCCTTGATCGCCCGGTGGGTTGGCGCTGAGCGGTGCAGATAGGGTGCCAGTAGCAAGTAGCGGTCGAACAGATCCTGGCGCTTGCCGCCGGAAAATCGCAGTACGAATCCGCCGCCAGACGAAAAACCGGCCAGTGTGCTGGATCCGTCGTGAGGGACTGCCCGCATGAAGTCCGCGACATCGTCCTCCAGCTGATCGACATAGCCGGCTTGTCCGCGCGCGCCCGAGTCGCCATGCCCACGCATGTCCAGCGCCGCCACGCTGAAACCGGCCTGCGCAAGACTCTTCGCAAGCACGTGCATCGATCGCGCCCGTGCGGAGGAACCGTGCACCAGCACGATGCGACGCTTGCCCGGTGCGTCACGGGCGGCCGGATAGTCGAGCCAGGCCAGGCGTGTTCCATCGCGTGCGACAAAGCTGCATGTGGTCGGTACATCCGAGAAATCGACCTTGTCAAAGGGACGGTTGATGCTGGCCAGCGGCGCGATCGGTTGGGGTCCGCCGAAGACCAGCGCCGTGATCAGCACCAGTGCCAGAACGCCAAGCGTGGCTGCGATCGCCAACAGGGTTGTCCTCATGCCGGTGCCGGGCAGCGCAGGTAAGAGGGCTGGGTACTTCATGCTTGCGCCTTCTTCAGAAAGTGGGTTGCAAGGCGGAACTGCCGTGGGCGGCGGCCGCTGGGGCCATGCGCCACAGGCACCAGCCACGGGCCAGAAACGCGCCACTGAACAGGCCGTACAACGATGCGAGGCTCCAGACGAAATGGTTGTTGTGGATCAGATGGCCCTGCAGAGCCATTTCGATGCCCGCGGCATATTTGGTCAGAAAGATCCCGACGATCAAGATCAACGGAACCATGCTGCCGGGGATCTCATAGGTACGGGTAGTCGGGTCGTATCGGCTGCCAGATTGCGTATGCCGCGCCAGCCACAGCGCCAGGCCCATGCTGGCAGCGCAGGTTGCCATCCACAGTCCGATGGCGATACCGAGCTGCGCGGAGGCCTTGAATGCGGAGACCATGCCCAGGAAAGAAAGCAGTGCCATCGTCAACGGTGTGACGCCTGCCCGCAAGCGTGACATGCGCCGGGGAAGCAGCTGGCTCGTCCCCAGGATCAGCAGTCCCGCCAGCACCACCCAGACCCATCGTGGCGTATGGCCGGCGATGGTTGCGAGTTGACGGGGGTCGTGGAGCACAATGTCGAGCAGCATGGCAGTAACCTGTGGGTTGTGAAAATTCAGATCAGACCGAGCCATTGCCCGAGCACCAGGTTGCCGAGGGTGCGGCCCGGCAACAGCGTGAAAGCACCGGCAACGATGCAGGCGCTGACGTACAGGCTTTGCATTGCCTTGCGATGGCCGTTGATATTGCCGCGGGCGAGATGCCGGAATGCACTGAACAGGGCGAAGAGCGTCACCGGTATCAGCAAGTGGATCGGCGTGTAGCCTGCGATATTGGGCAATCCGTAGTCGCGGATGAAAATGGCCGAGATGGCGGTAGCGAGCATCAGCGTGACCCAGGCGTAGCCGAAGGCGCGGTGCAGACGGGGCCGCTGCCTGGCACCCTTGCGGGCCCACAACGCGACCGGGCCCAGCACGACGGCGCCGAGGGCGGCGCTGAGGTGAATGGCGATCAGGGGTGTCAATTGCATCGGGTGCTCCGTGTCGGCATGGACCCGAATGTGCCAGCGGGCATGGCCCTGTGCCAGCAACTTGCGACGAAATACGCCAATTCAGGTGCAAGTTGCATTTCTGCGGCGCGAGTGACTTTGGCGGGTCTTTACAAAATGGATGCCCAGGCGCGGCTAAGGGTGGCCGCCAGTTCCTAGAATCCGGTGATGAACAAGACACGATGGTTGGTATTGCCGGTATTGGCCGTCGTGGCGGGTGCGGTGGCTTGGTGGTGGACGCAAGGCTCCGGGGGGCCGGAGGTGCAGTACCGCACCGCCGCCCTCGAACGCGGCGCTTTGCAGGCGACGGTATCTGCCAGTGGCGCGGTCAACCCGGTCACGCAGGTGTCGGTCAGCACCCAGGTGTCGGGCCAGATCCGCGATCTGCTGGTCGATTTCAATTCCGAGGTGAAGGCGGGACAGCTGATCGCCCAGATCGATCCCCAGACCTTTGAATATCGCGTTCGCTCGGCCCAGGCCGACGTCGAGGCGGCGCAGGCGGCAGTTGCCACCGCCCAGGCATCGGCGGCGGCCGGAAGGGCCCAGGTGGCCCGCGCGCAGGTCGATCTGAACGAGGCGCAGCGCGACTTCGAGCGCAAGCAGAGCCTGGTACAGATGCAGTTCATCGCCGTGAGCGAAGCCGATCGCGCCCGGGCGCTGGTGAACACGACCACCGAGGCGCTCAAAGCGACACAGGCGCAGGTGGGTGTGACCGAGGCGCAAATCCGAAGCGCCCAAGCCAACGTGGCCCAGCGCCAGGCTGCGTTGGCCCAGGCCGGGGTGGACCTGGCGCGCACCCGCATCACCTCGCCGGTGAACGGCATCGTCATCAAGCGGGCGATCGAAAAAGGCCAGACCGTGGCCGCCAGCTTGCAATCGCCCGAGTTGTTCGTGATTGCGCAGAACCTGTCGGACATGCAGGTCGATGCCAGCGTCGACGAAAGCGACGTGGGCCGGATCCGCGTAGGCCAGCAAGCCACGTTCACCGTCGATGCGTTTCCGGGGCAAATTTTTGAAGGCAGCGTGCGCCAGGTGCGCAAATCGCCCCAGACCATCGCCAATGTGGTGACCTATGTTGCGGTGGTGGGTTTTGCCAACGACGCGGAACGTCTGCTGCCAGGCATGACGGCCAATGTGCGCATCGTCACCGATCAGCGAGATAGCGTGCTCAAGGTGCCCAACGCCGCATTGCGGGTGCGGATCGCCGGTGTCGAGCCGGTGGCAGCGGGCACCTCGGCACCGGCGGGCAAGGCCTCTGGCAGCACCACGGGTCAGGCCGCACCCCGGTCGCTGTTTCCGTCCGCCCATGCGCAACAGGTCGCTGGCGGTGGCTTTGCCGCAATGCGCGAGCGCCTGGTCACCGAGTTGCAACTGTCGGATCGGCAGCAGGCCAAGCTCGACGCCATCCTGGCCGAACTGCGTCCGCGTTTCACGGCGCTGGCGGAACTCGATCCGGCCGCGCGCCCGGGCGCACGCGCCAGGTTGCTGGGCGAGATGCAGATCACGATCAACGAAATGTTGACGCCAGATCAACGTGCCACGTATGAGCAGATGCAGGCAAAAGCTGCGGCCGACCGGGCGGCCAACCGGTTGGCCCAGGGTGGCGGTGGTAGTGGTGGTGGTAGTAGTGGTGGCGGCGCAGCAGCTGCAGCCGCTGGCGGTGCCGATGCCACGCGGGCGGTGTCGGCCACAAAGCCAGCGGCGGCCGCCCAAGCCGTGGCTGCCGCCGGCCCATCGCCAGCAGCCGCGCCAGTGTCCGCCGCGTCTGCCAGCGTAGCCAACGCCGGCGGCACCGCCAGTCCTGCCGCGGCCGTCCCGGCTGCGCCTGGTGGTGGATCCTTGCAGGAGTTCCGTAACCGGCTGGTATCCGAACTCAAGTTGGGCGTCGATCAGGCGGCAAAAGTGGATGGCCTGATGGCCGATACCCGGCCCCGCTTCATGGCCTTGCGCGACCTGGCGGCCGAAGAACGCCCCAAGGCACGTGAGCGCGTCATGGCCGGCCTGAGGGCGCGGATCGGCGATGTGCTGACCCCAGAGCAAAAGGCCCGGTATGCCGTCATGCTGGCCGAAGCCGGTGGGCGTGCCATCACCCGGGGTCGCATCTACCTGCTGGGGGCCGATGGCAAACCCAAGGCCTTCAACGTGCGGCTCGGCATTTCGGACGGGAGCAGAACCGAGTTGATAGTTGCCCCGGGAAGCCCGGCGGCGGCCGAACTACGCGAGGGCGCGTCCGTCATCACCGGGGTACAGACGCCCGCGGCAGCCAGCCGAGCGCCCGGTGGGCCGCGGCTGCAGTTCTGAGGCGCATGCGCATGGCCGATCCGGCACCCCTGATCGCGGCCCGCGATCTCACCAAGGTGTATGCGATGGGCGATCAGACCGTGCATGCATTGCGGGGCGTGTCGCTGGAGATCGTCGCCGGTGATTTTGTTGCGATCATGGGTGCATCCGGTTCGGGTAAGTCCACGCTGATGAACATTCTCGGTTGCCTGGATCTTCCCAGCGCTGGCCACTACCAGCTTGCTGGCGAGTCGGTGGAGGCCATGGCGCCGGACCAGTTGGCGTCGATCCGCAATCGGCGTATCGGATTCGTGTTCCAGCAGTTCAATCTGTTGCCGCGCACCAGCGCGCTGGAGAACGTCGAGCTGCCGATGGTCTATGCCGGCATTGCGGCAGCGGCGCGGCACGCGCGGGCTTTGGCGGCTTTGCAACAGGTCGGCCTTGGCGAGCGCCACAGGCATACGCCGTCCGAACTCTCTGGTGGCCAACAGCAAAGGGTGGCGATCGCCCGCGCACTGGTGAATCAGCCGCAGCTGATCCTGGCTGACGAACCGACCGGCGCGCTGGACACCCAGACCAGCGAGGACATCATGCGGCTGCTCACCGACCTCAACCGCACCGGCATGACGGTGGTGCTGGTGACCCATGAGAGCGACATCGCCGAGTGGGCGCGCCGCAAGATCGTTTTTCGCGACGGCCTGATGGTGCAGGACCAGCATCGGATGGCGTGGGAAGCCTGGCAGAACCGTGCCGCAATGCCGGGTGCGGCCGGACCGGCTGGCGCGGTGGTCGCGCCGGCAGCGGAGCCGACACCATGAATACGCTGGCCGCGCTGCGCAGCGCCTGGCGGGCATTGGCTGCCAATACCTTGCGCAGCATACTGACCATGCTGGGCATCATCATTGGCGTGGCCGCAGTGATCACGATGATTGCGATCGGGCAGGGCGCGACGAACCGGGTGAAAGAGCAGATGAAGGGCCTGGGCTCGAACATCATGCTGGTTTTTCCGGGCACGGTCACCCAGGGCGGCGCGCGGCTCGGTGCGCAGACCGGCCAGTCCTTGACCGAAGAGGACGCGCTGGCGATAGCGCTGGAGGTGCCCGAGGTGCAGGTGGCTGCGCCGGTTTCGCGCACCGGCGCGCAGGTGGTGGCCGGCAATGCCAACTGGAGCACCAGCATCTTCGGCACCAGCAACGACTATCTGGAGGCGCGCGACTGGGCGCTTGAGTCCGGGCGACTGTTCGAGACCGCCGAGATGGCTGGTTCGGCCAAGGTGGCCATCATCGGGCAGACTACCGCGCGCGAGTTGTTTGGCGACGCCGATCCGCTGGACCAGGTAATTCGCATCAAGAAGGTGCCGGTCACCATCGTCGGCCTGCTCGCCAAGAAGGGTCAGAACGCCAATGGACAAGACCAGGACGATATGGTCATGGTGCCGATCAGCACCTACCGCAACCGCATCCAGGGTGGTAGCGGCGGCAAGGCGCGGCGCATCGGCTCGATCAATGTAAAGGTCGAGGAAGGCCAGAGCATGAAGCAAGCGGAGGACAACATCAAGGACCTGCTGCGCCAGCGCTTCAAGATCCAGCCCAACGCCGACGACAGCTTTACCATCCGCAACCTGACCGAAATACTGCAGGCGCAGGAGGCGTCGAGCCAGGACATGACCCTGCTGCTGGCAGCGGTGGCCGGCATCAGCCTGGTGATCGGCGGCATCGGCATCATGAACATCATGCTGGTCAGCGTGACCGAACGCACCCGCGAGATCGGCCTGCGCATGGCGGTGGGCGCGCGCGGGCGCGATATCCTGACCCAGTTCCTGATCGAGGCGGTCACGCTGAGTCTGATCGGTGGTGCCATCGGAGTCGTGATCGGTGCCATCGCCACCTGGGCCATCGGACAGTTCGCAGGCTGGCAGGTGAGCATGACGGCCAGCAGTATTTTCCTGGCTGCGGGGTTCTCGGGCTTTGTCGGCGTGTTCTTCGGCTTCTATCCGGCGCGACGAGCCTCAAAGCTACTGCCGATCCAGGCGCTGCGCTACGAGTGAACTGGCACTGCATCGGCCTGCCTTGTGTGGCGGCGATAATCCGCGCTCGCATTCGTACCCCTGGCCCCGACGTTGTCATCGCGTTGCCCAGGGGACTGGCAAGGAGCTAAAGCCTTATTCCCCTGATAGGAGTTCGCGTGGATAGTGTGTTGTTGGCCAAGGCAGCCGTGATGGGAATTGTCGAAGGCCTGACCGAGTTCTTGCCGATCTCGTCCACCGGGCACCTGATCCTGGCAGGCGCGCTGCTGGGCATGGACGACGCCAAGGCCAAGGTGTTCGACATCGCGATCCAGACCGGTGCCATCGCGGCGGTGATCATCGTCTACTGGCAGAAGATCCGCGAGACCTTGGTGCAGCTGCCGCACCAGGAGCAGGCGCAGCGATTCGCGCTCAATGTGCTGATCGCGTTTTTCCCGGCGGTAATCCTGGGTTTGTTGTTCGGCAAGGCGATCAAGGCCCATTTGTTCACCCCGGTGGTAGTCGCAACCGCGCTGATCGTCGGCGGCTTCATCATTCTGTGGGCCGAGCGGCGGCACAGCCGGAGCGACACCGCTCCGCGCATCATGAGCGTGGACGCCATGCGCTGGACCGATGCGCTCAAGATCGGCGTGGTGCAGTGCCTGGCAATGATTCCCGGCACCAGCCGAAGTGGTGCCACGATCATCGGCGGCATGCTGATGGGCTTGTCGCGCAAGGCGGCTACCGATTTTTCCTTCTTTCTGGCCATTCCGACCTTGATTGGGGCAGGCGTGTACAGCCTGTACAAGGAGCGCGCTTTGTTGGCCTGGTCTGATCTGCCGATGTTCGCGGTCGGACTTTTCTTTGCCTTTGTCAGTGCCTGGTTATGCATCCGTTGGCTGTTGCGTTACATCGCAACCCATACCTTCGTGGGTTTTGCGTGGTACCGGATCGCGTTCGGCCTGGTAGTGCTGTTGACGGCCTGGACCGGCACGGTGCAGTGGTCGGCCTAAGTTCAGTCCGGGTCGGTGATCGAGCGGTCGCCTCAGACTTTGATGTTGAGGATCGCCGTCTCGATGGCGGCGGCGGTCACAGCCGGCCGTTCCATCGGGAACAGGTGGGTGCCATCGAGCATGGTGATGCGACCACGCGTCAGCTTTTCGGTCATCTGCATGCCCACCTGTTGCATCTCCCGCGACTGCAACCCACCGACAAACGCCACCGGGCACTTGAGCGGATGGCGACGGAACAGTCGTTCGAGGTTGTCTGGCAGGTGGTTGTAGATCGCGGTCTCGACTTCGCGGGTGAACGAGAGAACCCTTTGGCCGTCCTGGTTGTGCGTGCCGTGGCGCACATAGTCGCCCAGCACTGCGGGGTCCCACCGCGCGAACGCCTTCTTGTGCTGAAAGTGGGCCAGCGCAGCGGCTTCGTCGGGCCAATGGGTGCGGCGACGTTTGCTGATCGCCCCTGGGGAGACGGCGGCGACCATTTGCGCGCTCTTGATCAGGCCCAGGGTGGTGGCTTTCCAGCCGCCGAGCACCGGCGAATCGAGCATCACCACACCCAGGGCCAGCTCCGGGTGCTGCGCGGCGACCATCAGACTCAGGAATCCCCCCAGCGAATGGCCGACCAGGAAAGCCGGTCCATCGGCGCTTTCCACTTCGGTACGCGTGAAATCCGCCAACTGTTGCACCAGGTAGGGCCAGTTGTTGCTGACCGGGTACTTGGGGTCGTGGCCGAACTTTTCGATCGCCTTCACCGTGAAGCCGCGCGAGCGCAGCTGCCTGAATAATACGCGGTAGGTGCTGGCCGGAAAGCTGTTCGCATGTGAGAAAACGATCAAGGGCATCAGATCAATTTTTCTTGCGCGTTCGTGATCTTCTTCAGCGGCTTGTTGCGCTGGGCCTGTACCATCAACGGAACATCGGTGTGTTCGCCTTGCCACATCGGGTCTTCGATGCTGTCGAAAACTTCACGCAGCTTGCGCCCCCAATTGTTGTGCATCATCTGAAAATACGGATTGTTCTCGTCGATGCACACGATCTTGTCGGTTTCGAAGCGGTCGGCCTCGTAAACCACCATGTCCAGGGGTAGTCCGACCGACAGGTTCGACTTGAGCGTGGAATCCATCGACACCAGCGCGCATTTGGCGGCTTCGTTCAGTGGCGTGTCGGGCGTGATGACCCGATCGAGCACGGGTTTGCCATACTTGGATTCGCCAATCTGGAAGTAAGGCGTCTCGGGCGTTGCTTCAATGAAATTGCCGGCGGAGTAGACCTGGAACAAGCGCATCGCCTCGCCCCGGATCTGGCCGCCCAGCAAAACCGATACGTTGAAATCGACGCCGGATTGCTGCAGCGCGGCACCGTCGCGCTGGTGCACATGGCGGATGGCCGAGCCCAGCACCCGGGCCACATCGAACATGCTGGTGGCGTTCCAGATGGTCAGCGGTTCGGTATCGGCATCGTCCTTGAGCCGCTCGACTTGGAGAATTTCCCGCACCGACTGCGAAATGCTCAGATTGCCGGCGCTGAGCAGCACCATGAATCGGTCATTGGGCTTCTCATAGACGATGATCTTGCGAAACGTGCTGATCTGGTCGAGGCCGGCATTGGTGCGGGAGTCGGACAGAAACACCAGTCCGGCGTTGAGTTTGATGGCGACGCAATAGGTCATGGTTTGACTTTGATGGGAGAGACGGGGGCGTAACAGCCGGTGCAGATGCAACGAGTGCATCCGCATCGGCCAAGGCCGGGAATGGTACCAAGTCGGCGCGAAGGCTGGTGCATAATGATTTGGAGACAAAGTAAATAGCACCAAAATTAGGAGATACCCATGGGTCTGATACGTCGTCGTTTTCTCACGTTGGCTGGCACTGCGGGTGCCATTGGCAGTTTTCCTGCCCTGGTTGGCGCGCAAAGCAAGATCGCGCTCAAGATCGCGCACTATGTTCCCGCCGTGCACGGATTGCAGACAGAATTCATCGCGCCCTGGGCCAAGGAAATCGAGACCAAGACCAACGGTGCAGTGACGTTCCAGATCTCCGCCGCCAACTCGGCCCTGGGGTCGGCGCAAAATCAGCTCGACCAGGTGCTCAATGGCATCACCGATGTGGGATTCGGCTTGTGCGGCAACCCCCGCGGGCGCATGACACGCAGTCTGATCGTCGAAATGCCGTTTCTGGTCAGGACGGCGGAGGCGGGTTCCCGTGCCCTGTGGAATCTGTATCCGAAATATCTGAAAGACGACTACAAAGGTCTTAAACCCCTGCTGCTGATGACCCACAACGGCGGGTTGATTCACACCAAGGACAAGCGCATCGAAAAGCCTTCGGACCTGCAGGGTCTGCGCCTTCGCACACCTTCGCCGACGGTGTCGATGATGCTGGAGTTCCTGGGTGCGACACCAGTCGGTATGCCGCCAGGCCAGGCATACGAGAATCTGCAAAAGGGCGTGATTGACGGTGCCGCTTTCCCATGGGATCCGGTGCGTGCCTTCAAGATCGACGAGGTCACCAAGTTCCATTTCGACGCCCAGCTGTACACCGCTTCGTTCTGGTATGCCATGAACCAGCGCAAGTTCGATTCCTTGCCCAAAGATGTGCAGAAGGTCATCGACGATGCTTCTGGTGAGGCCTTGCTGAAACAGGTGCAAGGCTGGTGGGATGGCTGGGACAAGGCTGGCAAGGCGGCAGCTGTGGCGCGCAACAGCACCATCGTCACGCTGGACAAGGCAGGGCGTGAACAATGGGAACGTACGCTGGTGCCGATGTTCAACAAGGCGATGCTCGATTTCGAAGCCCAGGGTGTCTCGAACGCGCGCGAAATCTATATCGAAATGCAACGTCAGGTCGCCAAGTACCAGAAAGCCTGACGAACTGCCGACGCTTGGGTCCTATGCCCGATCCGGTTCGCACGTTCACTCGGTGGTGCGCCTGGCTGGGGGTGTGCCTGCTGATCCTGTGTGCGACGCTCAATGTCGGCGATATCGCGACGCGGCGCATGGTCAATCTCAATATCGTGGGCATGATCGATGTGACGCAGCTGCTGGTCATGGCCTGCGCCTTTCTCTGCATTCCCTACACCTTCTCGCGCGAAGCCCATGTGGACGTCGATTTTGTCGTCAACCATTTTCATGTTCGGCTTCGGTCCGGTCTGATGGCGGTGTGGAATTTGTGCGCCGGGGGGTTCATGGGCGTTGTGACGTGGTTCGCAGCCATCGCGGCGATGCAGGCCTTGGCCAATGGCGACACCTCGAACACGATTGCGATACCGATGACCTGGTACTGGTGGCCGCTGTTGTTCGGCTGTGCCTTGTCGGTCGTGGTGTGTGTGTTGCTCGGCGTGTCGTATCTGACGCGCATGCTGCGACCGGTGGCTTGAGTCATGTTGACGGGTGACATGCTGCGCCGCTCGGCTGAGCGTTTTCCACGCAAGACTGCGGTGATGCGCGATGCGCAGCGGCTCAGCTATGCCGAGCTCGACGCCGCGAGCAATCGCCTGGCGCGCGCACTGGTGGCGCTGGGTCTGCCCAAAGCTGCCAAGGTCGCCATCGTGTCGCGCAATCTGCCCGAATATGCAGTTGCTTTTTTCGGTGTCGCCCGCAGCGGCCTGGTGCTGGTCAATGTATCAATGCTGTACGCGCCAGACGAACTGGCGTGGGTGCTGCAAAAGGCCGACACCCAAGTCTTGCTGTTCGATGCGCTGTTGGCCGACAAGGTGCGCCAGGTATTGCCGTTGTGCCCGGCAATTGGGTGTCTGGTCCGAATCGACAGTGATGAGTCGCGCGCTGCCGCTGTGGCCGATTGGCCGTCCAGTATTCCGGTGCCAGTGCCAATGGACACCTTCATGGCGGGTTTTGCCAGTGATGATCCGGCGCTTGACCTGCACGAAGACGATCCGTTTTGCATGACCTACACCGGCGGCACCACCGGTCGGCCCAAAGGCGTTTTGTGCACGCACCGCGCCCGCGCGGTCACCGCGCATACGGTGGTGGTGGAAGAGGCGCTGGATGAACGCGATGTGGTGGCCATCGTGACACCGATGTTCCATGTGGCG
>Ga0105045_10003183_pt1 | contig 14034 bp, 9 predicted proteins | sample MAT02_FD_78089 | JGI IMG/M metagenome (GOLD analysis project Ga0105045, IMG submission 78089) | Freshwater microbial communities from Lake Fryxell liftoff mats and glacier meltwater in Antarctica - MAT-02 (megahit assembly) | ecosystem: Environmental > Aquatic > Freshwater > Ice > Liftoff...
AAGGCGTTTAAGCCATCGCGGCGACGGGGACTTCGGCGATTTGGTATGCCCGCGACCTGAACATGAAATCGATGATGTTCCCCTCGTGCGGTTGCAACCAATTAAGCCGATTCGTCGCGATCGGACCGATGTTCAATCGATCGATGTGGACGTTGCGTCCTGCGGCCTGGATCAATTGAGGGTCGCGAGTGATTACCGTTCCCACCAATGTCGGCCCGATCCGTCGCATCATCTCCGCTTGCGGGCATTCGACGACGCTGACAAACGGGAACATATACTCCTTCATCGCGACGGCGCGGTCGGGCGAATCGGCGTGAACGACCATCGGTCGCAAATACGCACAATGTGATCGCTCGATCAATTTCTCGCCAAACGCTGCTGTCATGTCCGTGACGCCCGATTCCGTCAAATCCTGCTTGACCATCCCATACGTTCCCGTCGCCATCGCGGGCACGGAGAACGCCGCCAGCTTTGCATCGGGGTCCGACGGCGGCAACACGTCAACCGGTCCGATCCGCTCGGCGATCGCGGCGGCGATTTCGCGTGTGTGACGGCTGGCCCAAATGCCCGACGTGTTGATGCACGAACGGCCCGAATTGCTGAGCACCGATTCGACCATGACATCAAGGAACAATTCCCAATCATCCACGACGTCGTCACCGATGAGGATTTTTGTGAACCCGGGACCGTGTGCCTGCACGCGTGGGTTCCCGGCATGAGCCGCGACCGTTTGCGCGCTGCCGAAGATCATGCTCCGGTCGCAGTGCTCCATCAACGCCCCACCGGCATCGTGGCCACCGGGATACAACGAGAACGCTGCCGCCGGCACGCCCGCTTTGATGAACGCCGAAACCATTCGGTATGGCGTCCAAGGTTCCTGCGAACCCGGCTTTAACGCTAAACCGACCTGCAACGGGATCGCAGGCAACCACAACGTGTGAACGCCGGGCGAGTTGTTGGGCAGCACCGCGCCGAGGATTGGCGTTTGGGCTTGAAAGCTGACCGTGACACCACGCCCCTCGTCGCCATAACCCTGCGAGAGAATCGAGAGGTCCAAGCCGCGAGTGAGGCAGTTCAGAATCTGTCCCATGTTGGCAAGCACGAAAGCGTTTTTCGTCATGTTGTCGCGGCACATGTTCTCGGGCAAACCGGTGCTGGCAGATTGCTGGTGAACGAAGTCGTCGACCGTTTGCATCGAGTCGCCGACCTGCAACGTGCCGCTTTTAAACAGGTCGCCCGCGGTCGCACACATGTCGAGCAAGTCCGCAATCGGCACTTCGAGCAACGCTTCGCGAGCCTTCTGTGCTTGGCGTAAATCCCGAGCAACGATCCCACCACCGACGGTTCCGATGGTCGCGATCGGTTCGCCGGTATCGAAGTGAACGACGTTGATCTTTTCGAGCGAGTCGTAGGACTTGCCCCAACGCAGCGGGCTTAGATTAATCATGGGATTACGTTAACCTTTTAGACTGACCGGTTATTAAAGTTTTGGAATTTTGAAATTTGGTTTTGCCATGTCAGGCTGAAAAGCCTGACTTGCGTTGGCGCTAATAGACGCCGACGGTTGTCGAGCTTGCGATTTCGTGGAACGGGCGTACGCCGCTGACTCCATCCCAGGGATACATGTCAAAGGGAGCTTCACGTTCCCCTTCGTCGCGTTCCATAAAACCGGGGACGAAAAATTCATCGGTCAATGTGTACAACTTCACACGACCGGTTTCGCCATACCCGACCACTTGCTTGTAATCCTCGAACGAAACCACCTCGGTGACCGCTCGCGGTTGGGGAGCGTAGTACGAGATCTTATAACCGTCCGCCGCGGTAATCGGTTTACTGCACGCCAGACCCATCAGCGTGTTGCCGTAGGTTGGCGTCATGTAAACGCCACCTTCGTTGACCGGTCCGCCGAGCATTTCTTCAACCGCGAAACGTGTCCACTGGGGCGTGAACTCGGTCCCGCCGGAGAAGATGCCCTTGATGCCAACTTCCTGGATACTGGTGCCGCGGGCTTCAAGTCCTTCGCCGAGTGATTCGAGCAGCTTTGGTGTCGTGAACATGCACTGGATGTTATGACCAGCGGTCAAGATCGTGATCGCTTGGTCAATGCAGTGTTTCTTATACTCGTTCAGGTGCTCCATCCAACCTTTCTTGATCAATTTCACGACCCAACGCGGATCGAGATCGATGCAAAAACAAATTCCGCCGCGATGCTGCGCCAGGTGCTCAATCGCCAATCGCAGACGTCGTGGGCCGCTGGGGCCGAGCATCAACCAATTCGCACCACGTGGAAAATACTCGTCCGGCAACGTTTCGCTGAAAAGTTCGTAATCCTTCCAGTGATCCTCGATCACGACGCGGCTTTTCGGAATGCCGGTGGTTCCACCCGTTTCAAACACGTAAGCCGGCTTGCCTAGATGACCCTTGGGAATCCAACGGTCGAGCGGTCCACCGCGAAGCCATTCGTCTTCGAAGTCGGGAAATTTCTTGAGGTCGTCAAAACATTCGACTTCGGTCAACGGATCGAACTTCAACTCCGCTTTTTTCGCTAGCCAAAACGGGCTGCCCGTCGATTCGTGAAAATGCCACTGAACCGTCTTGACGGTGTGTTCGTCCAATTTCGACTTCGCGTCAGCGGCTTTGTGCATAACCGATGCGGGGATCAATTCAGCCGTGCTCATAGGTCTCAACGGTCAAGGGAGTTTTGTTCAAATTCAACTAGCAAAAGGATCAGTTTACGATACCGCGACGGCAAGCGTGAAGCAACGCTGCGGCACCGGTAAGGCTCGACAACTTGTCAACGCAAAGCCAGCGCAGATTTTAGGTGGTCGTTCAGCTAGCACTTATCCCTGCCCGCGCAGAGGTCGTGCGGCTTATAAGTAGTTGTCCGGCGAGCGTTTTACCCTGCCCGCGCAGCGGGAGGGTCGAGCATCAGCGAGGGGAGGGGCCGGTGGACCATTGAGATCAAGCTGTCAAAATCACCATGGTTGCGATGGTGACACACTAGCTCGTCAATTCGGCGAACTTGCCCGTGCTGTCGCCGATCACTTCGGCGGGGGTGCCCAAGACGTCGAGCATCGACAGCATCAGGTTGCCCATCGGCGGTGAATCCTTTGCGACGATACGGCGGTTCGTACGGATGCGTCCACCGCCGCCACCGGCAAGGATCAACGGCAAGTCATCATGGCTGTGACGATTGCCGTCGCTCAGTCCGCTGCCGTACAGGACCATGCAATTATCCAGCAGCGTGCCGTTGCCCTCGGGGATCGAATCGAGTTTGGTCAAGAAATACGCGTACTGTTCGACGAGGTAGCGATCGATCAACTCGATTTTTGCGACCGTTTCGGGATTGTTTTGGTGGTGACTGAGCCCGTGGTGCGACTCTTTCACACCGACGTCAATGTAGCTGCGATTTCCGCCTGCGGTGTCCATCATCAACGTCGCGACGCGCGTCGTATCGGTCTGGAAGCCGATGGCCATCAGGTCAAACATCAGTCGTGCGTGCTCGCGGAAGCTGTCCACGCGACCATAAGGCACTTCGATATCGGGCATTGCGGCACGATCCTGTTCCTCGTTGCGAGCGATCCGCAACTCGATCTCCCGCAGGCCGCTGAAGTATTCGTCCAGCTTGCGACGATCGGTGTCGCCGACCGTTTTCATCATTCGCCGTGCGTCTTCGGAAACGACATCGAGGATCGATTGGCGAACGAAATTTTGTTCGCGGCGCGAGTGGGCATCACCGCTCCCGAACATCCGTTCGAACGCTTGGCGAGGCGTCGTTTCCTTCGCCATCGGCTGTGTCTCGCTCTTCCAAGAAATGTTCGACGAGTATGCGCAACTGTATCCCGAGTCGCAGCTTCCGGCGCTGCGGCTGGCGGTCAGACCGAGTTCGATCGACGGCAGGTGGGTTTTTCCGGCAAGCTGCGCCGCAGCGATTTGATCCATCGAAACGCCAAGCTTGACGCGGCTGGATGTCTTCAGCGGTCGGGACGATGTCAGAAAAGTCGCCGAGGAGCGTGCGTGGTCCCCCGCGCCATCTTTGCCGGCGGTCCCGTTTTCGTGTTCCAAGCCGCCGATCACGGTGATCTTTGACTTCATCGCGGCAAGCGGTTCCAAGGTCGGCGACAATTTCCACGCATCCCCTTCGCCCTCACCTTCGCAAGTCCACTTTGGCATGATCGCACCGTTGGGGAAGAAGATGCAGGCCATGCGAACGGGCGCTTTCGCCACTTCGCTATCGACCGAATTGGCCAACACACGGCGCGCGAACGGCGCCATCGTTTCAAGCGCCGGAAGTCCCAAAAGAATGCCAGCCCCACGGAGCAACGAACGTCGACGAGGGTCAAATTGACGGTTTGGACTGGTCATCGGTGGGTTTCCTGAAGGCGGGATTTGGACGAGGTAAGGTAATGTACCACGACGCTTCGTCGTCAATATTTGTTTGAATTGTTAAGACGCCGGAGCGTCATGAATCACTTACTCGGGACGGAAGTAGAGGAATGGGCGGCTCAAAACGACGCTTTTTATAATATCGGCGATCGGGAAATCTTTGGCTTCGTTATCCGCGACCATTTGATCGATGACGCAGCGATCATCGGGTGACAATTCACGACCAAGGGCGAACCCGAGTAGTCGTTGGGAAACCGTCGCGGCAAACCGTTTCGATTCGGTCGAACGCAGGATCTCGGCAAGCTGGACGCCGCCGGCAAACGTGCGACCGCCGGGCAACTCGCCGCTGGCGTCGATCGACGTGTCGTCTTGAAATCGTCCGATCGCGTCAAATTGTTCGAATCCAAACCCCAATTGGTCCATCACCTTGTGGCACGACGCACACGATGGGTCGGCCCGATGCAGCGCCAAACGCTCGCGAACCGATGCATTGGGGTCGATTTGGACCGCGTCTAATTCGGGCACGTTGGGCGGCGGTTCAGGGGGTGGCGTGCCGATGACGTTTTCGAGAATCCACTTGCCACGCTGAACGGGGCTGGTCCGCGTCGGGTAACTTGTCAACGTCAACACGCTGGCGTGCGTCAAGACTCCGCGTCGGGGTGAATCGGCGAGCGAAAATCGGCGGAATGTCGACGCATCATCGCTGCCGTCCCAGGGAATGCCATAAAAATCGGCCAGTCGGCGGTCGAGAAACGTGTAATCGGCATTGAGTAATTCACCGGTCGGCCGATTTTCGCGGACCGCGTGAGTGAACAGCTCTCGGGTTTCGCCCGCCATCGAAGCGATCAAGTCGGCATCGACGTCACCAAACTTTGCACTATCACGAGGCAAACCGGCAAGGTTTCTTAGACCCAGCCACTGCGACGCGAACTCAATCGCCAGCGATCCGGAGCGGGGATCGGCGAGCATCCGGTCGACTTCGCCGCGCAGCACATTTTCGTCCGTCAATTTGCCTTCGCTGGCAAGCCGCATTAATTGCTCGTCGGGCGTGCTGGACCAAAGGAAATACGACAATCGCGACGCCAACTGCACGCCGGATAACGCCACGTCGCCCGTTTCGTCAATAATTGCGCCTTCGCCAGGCACTTCGACGCGGAATAAAAACCGTGGCGAAACCATCAGCGCCGTCAACGCGATCTTCATGCCCGCCTGGTAGCTTTCGTCACGCGCGACGGAGGCTTTGACCAACCCCGCATACCGGTCGACAGTTTCGTCGTCTACCGGACCGCGAAACATCCGCTCGGCTAGCGGTTTGATGCACTTTGCCGCCGTTTCGCGAACTTTGCGGAGCCGACCGTCTTTTGATTCCGGATGGTCCCGAAGGATTTGCCAATGTGACGCCGGATAAGCGGATGCGGCAAACTCGACCGGGCCTTCGACTTGGAGGCTGCGGACCATGATCGTCGTGTCGGTGTGAGCTTCGCCGTCGTAATTGATTTCTAGTGGCGTGCCGACCTGATCGCGGCCTTTTTTGATTTCCGCTTCGTCGAGTCGTGACGCGTCGGCGAATTGAGGAATCTCGGCCAAATTGGCTGGATCGGTCGAATTGTCGGCTTCGTCGGAGATTGATTCGACCGGTGCGATCAAGAAGAAATGCTTGCCTTCGGTAAGGTCGCGGTCGAACGAACTGTGATCGTTGTCGCCGCCGCGGGTTTGTTTCCACCGGTCCGCAAAGATTGGTTGACCGCTGATGTCGTAGACGACGATCGCCCGTCTTTCGTGCTCCTTACTCCACGCCGCCCCGTTGATCTGTATTCGGTAACGGCCCGTGGTCGCGATATCGAATTCGGCCCACGCGAACGATCCGGGGCGCAGGATGCGGCCATAGAACGATTCCGTGACGCTGTCGCCAACCACACCAATTCCGTCACCGCTGCGTTCGACCTCGGTTGACTGCAGCGACTTTGGATCCAGGATCGCTGAGTCCGCGATTTTCTCCGCCGATTCGATGTACTTTTCGAGCAACATCGGCGGCATCGATAGGACGTCGGCATTGTTGTCAAACCCGCCGCCGACTTCGTCTTGTGGGAAATTTTGCGACACGTCGACCGTAATTCCAAACAGGTCGCGGATCGTGTTTTGGTACTCCGCCCGGTTCAATCGACGCGCGGTCACTCGACCCGCTTTCGGTCTCAAATCGCAGGTCACCGCGTAGAGCGCTCGATCGATTGTGTCGCCCATTTCGCGGCGTTCGACTTCGGTTGGCAGTGGCGCGTCTTCGGGAGGCATCGCCCCAAAGCGGACCATTTGAAGCACCCGGTTCCACATCACTGCATCGCGAATCGCCGTCGCGTGATCTGCCATCGGCGAAAGATCCAGTTCCGCTTCCTGGTAGTCCGCGTTGTGGCATTCGATGCAGTATTTTTCGACCAATGCCCAGCCACCGGTTTTCCAGCGGGCAGCGATCTCGTCGTCGGTGCTGGGGGTACCTTCCCCTCGTGCCAGCGAAGCGAACGACGCGAGAGCGATGACCGGCAAAAGATAAGCCAGCAAACTCGAATGCAGCGAGCACCGCAACGGAGCGTTACCACCCATAAAGGCAATGCCGTCGGTCAGTGGAAGGTGGGAAGTCTAAAAGGCGGGACACGATTCCTTATCGGACGTGCTCCCCTACAATACGCAATGATAGCCGATCGGCAAACGGTTTAAACGCCGCTAAATATGATTTACGACGGTTCGGCGTCGTGTTCTACGCGATACCGGCCGGTTCCGAATCTAACGCGCAAGGGGTCGACAAGCCGAGCAAGTTTACGACAGCGCCGCGCCGTAAACCCCCGGTTCCCGGTTATACTCGTTCTATCCCGTTTCCGATCCGCTACTCCCTTCGCGATGACCACGATGGCAAAAACCGCACTCATTACCGGAATTACTGGCCAAGACGGCAGCTATCTCGCTGAATTGCTGCTCGAAAAGGACTACATGGTTCATGGCGTTGTCCGACGCAGCAGCACGTTTACGACGGGCCGGATCGAGCATCTTTACGAAGACATCCATACCAATTCGCGGCTCCGATTGCACTACGGCGATTTGACCGATGGCCAAGCACTGTCGAACTTGGTTTTAGATCTGCAACCGGACGAAATTTACAACCTCGGTGCCCAAAGCCACGTTCGCGTCTCGTTTGACCAACCGGTATACACGTTGCAAAGCGTCGGCGTCGGGGCGTTGAATGTGCTCGAAGCCGCCCGATTGCTGAACAAAACCCACCCGGTGAAGGTCTACCAAGCCAGCAGCAGCGAGATGTACGGCGACGTGTTGCAGGTGCCGCAGTCGGAAACGACGCCGTTCAATCCGCAATCGCCCTATGCGTGTGCAAAAGTTTACGCGTTTCATCAAACCGTCAATTACCGCCGCGGATATGACCTGTTCGCCAGCAACGGCATTCTGTTTAACCACGAATCCGAGCGTCGGGGCGAAACATTCGTGACGCGAAAAATCACTCGTGCCGCAGGCCGCATCAAAACGGGAATGCAGAAAAAGCTGTTTCTCGGAAACATCGACGCCAAACGTGACTGGGGTTACGCCAAAGATTACGTCGAAGGCATGTGGCGAATACTCCAGCAAGAAACGCCGGATGACTTCGTGCTGGCGACCGGCGAGACGCGTTCGGTTCGCGAATTTCTATCGCTGGTTTTCGAGCATCTCGATCTAAACTGGGAAGAGTACGTCGAGATCGATCCCCGTTATTTCCGGCCTGCCGAAGTCGAACTGTTGCTCGGCGATCCGTCCAAGGCCAAGGAGCAGCTCGGTTGGACCGCGGCAACGGATTTGCGTGAATTGGCGAAGATCATGACCGAATACGACCTCGACCTGGCCTACCGCGAAGCCCACAGCAAGCAATACGTGCCGCAGGCGTGAGTCAATGGTATCATCTCCTCTTCGACGCTAATCTTTGCCGAACCGATTATGCGTGACTGACGTAGCATGCTCAAATTCTTTTTGACTCGTCCCAGGATTCTGCTTGATGATCATCCCCGCCCTCGCTGCACCGCTCGGTCAAGCTTTCAGTTGGTTACCGATTTGGGCTACACCGGTATGGGTGCTTTCGCTCGGCATTGTGCTGGGAGCGATCGTGATTGCGGCGATTTTGTTGGTCTTTGCGGCCTTGTCGCTGACGCCGCTGGGCCGGATCGCCGATTCGCCTCGTGCCGGTGTGACCTCATCATTGATTCTTGGTGCGATTTTCTCGGCAGTGCTTTGCGTCATCTATGTACCTAATGGCGGCGAATTCCAGGGGATGCTGATTCTGCCGCTTATTTCCATAGGATTGACGGCAGGATTCGCGGTCATCTATGGCATTTGGGAACGGACTCGTTTAGAGATTTTTACGATCCTCAGCGAAGGCATCATGCCATACGTTTTGTCGACCGCCGCGGTCTTCGCGATCATCGGGCTGGGCGGCACGGCGCTCATCAAACAGCCAACTGAAACGATCGGTTCGATATGGCAGGTGAACATTCTTAACGACGGTACCAGTGTCACGACGCGAATGGTCGAACCGATCGCACTGGACGCGGACCCTGACACCGCCCCGTTTCTAAAAGTCCCGATGCAATACGTCATGGAAAACGTCGCCGAAGTGACCATTTCCAGCGACAAAACGATCATTATCGCGGACGCCGCGACCCCAGACAAATTCGGCATGACGCCGTTTCGGATCAATGCCGGGGAAACGATACGGTACAGCCGTGCGGACCGCGAGCAGCCTCCGTTGCCGATCAATCCGGATTCGGTCTACATGCAAAATCGTGAAATCGATCCGGCGAAGGTAACGTTCACATTAGTCACGCGGCCAACCGTGCCCGAAGCGAACTTCGTGGTGACGATGGCGATCTCGTTGGTCTGCTTTGTCCTTGGCTATATCGCCCTTCGCCAAGCCGCACCACGCTTGTCGGCCGTGGCCCTATCGACGGCGAAAAGCGAAATGGCCCAGCCGCTGTATCTATTGCTGCTGTTGATCGGCGTCTTTGGCGTCTTGTTGTTCACGATCATCCCGTTCAATACGCTCGGCGACGATATCCGTTTGATGAAAGACAGCGCGGTGACGTTGATCATGGTGCTGGGGATGTTGCAGGCCGTTTGGTCGGCGGGAACCAGCGTCAGCGAGGAGATCGAAGGACGCACGGCACTGACCGTGCTCAGCAAGCCGCTCAGCCGCCGCTCGTTCTTGATTGGAAAATACATCGGCATCATGTCCACCGTGCTCGTCATGTTTGTGGTCATCGGTGCGGTGCTGATGATCGTCCTGTCGTACAAACCGATTTACGAAGCACGCGAGACGACTCGCGTGAACCCGGAATGGCAACAGGGCTTCGAGGAGATGACCACGACGATCGCACCGCTGGTTTTGTACTTCATGGAAACCATGGCCATCGGCGGCATCGCCGTGGCGCTAGCGACCCGGTTGCCGCTAGTCGCTAATTTCATCATCTGCTTTGTCGTTTACGCGATCGGCAACCTCACCGCACCGCTGGTCCGGTCGACCAACGGCGAAAACGAACTGGTCAGCTTCGTGGGTAAATTGATCGCCGTCGTGGTCCCAAATCTCAATACGTTTAACGTCCAATCCGCGATCGATGCGAGCAATACGATCCCGACGATTTACCTGGCCGGTGCGTTTACCTACCTCGTCTGTTTTTCGATCATGGTCCTGATGGTCGCATTACTGTTGTTCGAGGACCGCGATTTGGCGTAGGTCGCCATTTCATTTTCGAGCGTTTGATTCACGCTTGCCCTCTCCGGACCTACGTCCGACCCTCCCGCACGACCTCTACGCGGGCAGGGTGAACTCGGAGTTCAAGCCGCAGATCGCAAAAACAACAAATCGAAAATGGGTTACTGCCGTTGAAGGTGTTCAGCATGAACACAAGATGCCGATTGAACACGGCCATAAATAAAGCGACGCGGACGGGGATCGAACCCGCAACCTCTGGATCGACAGTCCAGTGCTCTAACCAATTGAGCTACCGCGCCTTGTTGCTTGCTGCTCCGCTCTTCTTTGAACGGTTCTCCTCGCGACGGTGTCGTTCCCGTCAGGGAGTGCGGATTATATCTGCGTTGCGGTTCCCTTCAACCCCGTTTGATCCCAAGAAGTGATAAGTTTCTTTTGTTTCGTTCCTTAACGATTTTACGGGTTTTTCCGGCAAAACGCCGCGTTGGTGTCGGCGTTTGTTTAGAAATAAATTGGGGCTTTGTGACGGGTGTTGCGAATGCGACCTAGGGTTCGTGGTGGAAAAGCCCTGTTCCGTCGTTTTTAACATGCGTCCGATTTGCATCATGACATCCATCATCGCCTTCGCATTTGACCAGTACTTTCGCGACGTAATCGGCGAATTCGTTCGCTATTTCGATCATCTAAACAGCACCGAATGGGCGATCATCAGCGCTTCGGCGGTCACGTTCGGTTTCGTCTGCCTTCGCGGCACGACGATCCGAGATTGATCACCACTGGACGCCCGTGATCAAACGCGACGGAAGGTGCGAGACGGAATTGAACCAGTCCAGTCGCCACCGCGATCCGTCAAAGTCGATTTTCGTGATCCCGGTATTTCGCATCGGACCAAAGGCGGTCACGTCCGCCGCCGAGCCGAGAATTTCGACCAGCAGTTGCCGTTTAAAGTCGGCGTGAACGATCGCAAAAATGTGCTCGCCGCGATTCCCGAACGTCGCGATTAAGCGATCCAGGACGGTAACGCAGCGGGCCGCATGTTCGGTTTCGGTCTCGCGTTTCCGACCGGCGTACCATCCTGATTCGGTAATTGAGGTGTCAAGCGTTGCACCGGGGATGATTTCGCGGATCTTTGACGCGCCCAATCCCGGACCGCCTTCGGATGCGTCGTCTCCGTGACCTCGATAACATCCGCCGCACTCGTACACATCATGCCACACGAGCGGACCGATGCCGGTCGCTTCGGTGACGGGCTGGGTCGTTTGCAATGTCCGCAAGAATGGGCTGGTGATCAGCGTGTCAATATGCGCCGTCCGCGTCCACTGGGCCAGCGCCGCGGCTTGCAGTCGCCCGACGGCGGTCAACGCCGGGTCTTCGACGCGAAGGTATCCCGGCCGTGCGTTGTTTTCGCTTTCGGCGTGCCGGACGAGATAGAGTTGCATGTCGCGGGAGGATCAGTCTAAGAGTGGATCGAGTTGCGGTGGATCGGACTTGTCCCACTTGGCCACTTTTTCTTCGCCGGAGGGTTCGACGAGCGGACGGACCACGCGGAAGCCAACGCCCAACGCGTCGGTAAAATACCAAATGCTTTGCGGGAGTTGGGGGTCCTGCTCTTTCCACTCTTCGCTTGACCCTTCACGGGCGGCGCTGCGAAGCATCTCGATATCATCGTCCCAGCCGCCGCCGCGAACGGCGAGCGGGTATTCGGTCTTGGGAATCGCGAGCGGGTTTTCGACGACCTTGCCGTCGCGCGGCGCGTAATTGTCTGACTCGTATTGATCCAGCACCCACTCGGCGACGTTGCCGTGCATGTCGTAAAGGCCCCAGGGGTTTGGTTTTTTGGTGCCGACTTCGTCGTATTGATCGTCGCTGTTGTTGATCGAAACGGCGTAGTCATCGATTTCGCCAGCGTCATCACCGAACGAGTACGCGGTGGTGGTTCCGGCGCGGGCGGCGTATTCCCATTCCGCTTCGGTGGGCAGGCGGTAGTAATGGCCGGTTCGGGCGGAGAGCCATTTGCAATAGGATCGCGCGGCGTGCTGGGTCATGCAGATCGCGGGGTAATTGGATTTTCCAAAACCGAAGCTCATGTCGGTGTACGGCTCGGTGGGGCGAGTCATGCCGTCGACCAGTTTGTCGACGTCGGTCGGCGGGGTGCCTTTGACGTCGCGGCGTAGGATATCGATACGTTCGCCCCAGGTATCGTATTGGTCCCAGGTGACTTCGAACTTGCCCATCCAGAACGGATCGATGCGAACGGTGTGCTGAGGCCCTTCGTCGTCGAGTCGATTTTCTTCGGTCTCGGGGCTGCCCATGCTGAACGTGCCGCCGGGGATCGGGATCATCTCCAGCGTCGTTTCGGTGTAGGGAAACGTCTCGACGTAGGGCTGCATTTCCGTTTCGATTGTCGCTGCGGTCGCGGGCGTCCCATCGGGCGAAACGGCAAAAGACGAAGTGATCCAAAGGCTCGCACAGGCGATCGCGGCGAGCGGCAAAACACGGAATCGCATCGAGATCAACAACACAGGACGGAGGTGAGACGGGCGTCGGCGGCGGAGTTATTGTAACGTGCCGCCGCCACGGTGTCGCTATTTTACCACAACACCTTTTCCAGATCGCTGGTCGATAACCGGCGGCGTCCGGTTTCGGGTCCGTCGAGTGGTTGGTCGACGCGGATGCCTGATTCGTTGAGCACCAAGGTGGTCTCCGTACCGTCGGCATTCTTCACCGCGACGATCGGCGACGTCGGGTCTTTGGGGTTGGTGCCGACGACACGAGCGGTTTGTTGGTTGCTGAGCCGGACGAGTGAATTGAGCGGATAGATCGATACGGCGCGGACGAGTCCGCACGTCGCCGCGCTGTCGAATCGTCCCTGGCAGGAATGGTGCATCAGGTAGGCGATCGCGTCGGCGGGAAAAATCCGTTGGCTGCCTGGACCGCAACCGACAAGCGTCAAATACGCATCGGCCAAGTTGACGACGCGGGCCAACCGGTGGGTTCGGGTGATGGAAATGCGACGGGGGAATCCCGACCCGTCGGCCTGCTCGTGGGCTTGCAGGACGATGATGCGGACGGTGCCGTCGATGTCGCGAACTCGTTCGAGCATGTCGTACGCGATCGCGGGGTGAGATTCGTAAATGCGTCTTGATTCGGGACGCATCGCGGACGGTGTGTGTCGTTGGTCGGGGGGCAATTCAAAGAGCGCCATGTCGTGCAGCATCGCGGCGGATCCCGCGGTCGCCTGTTCGCTGTCGAGCATTTTCATCGCACGAGCGATCGCGATTGACAGTACTCCCAATTGCACCGAGCGGATCGCGAGTGCTTGGTCGGCGTTTTGCATCAACGCGATGGCCAGCGTGGTGTCGGAGTCGCCTTTGATCTCTTGAAGAAATTGATCGGCGACTTGGCGAAGCGGAGTCGCATCGCGCAGCGTCCCTTCAGCCAATTGTTTACCGAGGTCCTCGACGATTTCGGTGGCGCGGTCGACGAGCTGAAGCACCCGCTGGGCCGTCTCCAAGGTCGCCGGATCGGTGATCTTGGGCTCACGCTGCGTCGTGACGGTCGATTCCGAGAAATCGCGATAATCATTGGCGGGCTCGTCGGCGACTTGATCGATCCATCGTTGTTCGGTCGCGGGCGGTTCCATGATCGCGACGTTGCCGTCGTCGGATTCTGATGGCGCGCCAAGCTCCAAGTAACGAAGACCCTTCTGGGCCATCGCCTTTAATTTCGCAGCGGTAAGTATTTCGCCGACCCGCATGAGTAGTGCGCCGTTACTGTCATAGAGCGAATCCGTCAGCGGTGCATCGACCACAAACTCTTCGATTCGTAGGATTTTCCCCATTACTATTCCACTCACGGTTGCCCAGACCGAGTCGTCCGCTGGTTTGCCAACGGACAGACGCGAACCCCGCCGGGTC
>Ga0105045_10003184_pt1 | contig 14033 bp, 12 predicted proteins | sample MAT02_FD_78089 | JGI IMG/M metagenome (GOLD analysis project Ga0105045, IMG submission 78089) | Freshwater microbial communities from Lake Fryxell liftoff mats and glacier meltwater in Antarctica - MAT-02 (megahit assembly) | ecosystem: Environmental > Aquatic > Freshwater > Ice > Liftoff...
TCGGGCTCCGGCTCGGGGGCACCCGCGGGGGCGGGGAGCACGGGGCGGCCCGCGCAGAGCGATGGCTCCGGCGCGGCTGGCAGCGGCTCTGGTGGCGCCTCGGCGACGCCAGCGCCCTGTGTGGCGGCGGTCAACGAGCTCGCGACCTCCCTGTTCGCCGGGCGGGTCCTCATCCGGCTCCCGAAGGGGCTCGAGCTCGTCGAGCAAAACCCCTTCTTCGCCAACCTCGGCGCCTCGCCGCAGTCGACCAGTTGCGGCAACTCGGTCCGCTACGGCGCGGTCGGCTTCTTTCAGCAGCCGGCCAACGCGACGATCAACCAGGTCCGCGACACGCTGCTCGAGCTGCGCGGGATCCCGGCGGATACCGTCACCTGGTCCGACGAGGGCACCCGCGGTCGCAACTACACCGGGGCCTACACCGCCACCGCGGACGCCAAGACCGGCGCGCCGCCAGTCCGCGGCTGGATGGTCCTGCGCGAGGCCCCAGGCGACAAGCACGCCTACTTCGCGCTGTTGGAGACCGACGAGGCCTCGTGGGAGCCCCTGCGCGCCGTGTTCCAGCAGGCAGGGACGACCCTGCTGGTCAAGCCCCGCGCGCTCCAGGGCCCGGAGTCGATCCAGCCGGCGCCCAAGCCCGAGCCCGCGAAACCGTCGGCGAAGGCCGCGGGCACCGTCAAGACCAAGTAAGTCCGCGGCGGCCGTGGGCCCGATCCGCGGCACGCCGCGCCAAAGTCTGCTTGCAGCGGGCGGGGCAGTCGAGTACAAGCGCAGTCCGCTTCGCCTTGACCCTGTCGTCCAGAGGCCTAGGACAGTGGCCTTTCACGCCACGAACACGGGTTCGAATCCCGTCAGGGTCGCATCACCCGCCCGACCGCCGACAACGGCGATCCGGGCAGGACCTCTCCAGATCCCTAACCTCCTGTTCCTTTCGCAAATGAAGCGGATGGCCTGCAAGGGCCCCTCGGGCTCGTAGCTCAGTCGGTAGAGCAACGGACTTTTAATCCGTGGGTCGTCGGTTCGATCCCGACCGGGCTCACTCCCGAGACGCCGCCGCGGCCCCTGGCCACGGCGGCGTGCTTCGTGGTTCTCCACAGGGTCGCTGCGTAAGCGGCGCAAGGCGCCGGTCCTTTGGTACTGTGGGCGAGATCGTGGAGACCACGCCCATGTCCTCGCCTCGCTTCCAGCGCATCGGGCCGCTCGCCGCCCTCACGGTCCTCGTCGGTCTCGGGGGCGGCCTCGTGCAGGCCGGATCGTCGCTGTCTACCTGCCTCGCGGAGTGCAAGCGATCGCAGCTCTCGGTCACCAACCGCGCGACCTGCCGCCTCGACTGTGAGGTCGACGCCGCCAGCGACCCCGAGCTGATCCGGGCCCAGACGGCGCCTCTGCAGCCCCCGGTGCCGCGTCCCGCGTCGCGCCCGACCCCCGCGCCCTCCCATGCCGGCGCCCCGTCCCGCCAGCCCGCCGACGCCAGCGACCTCGGTTGCAAGCCCGCCTGCGACGCCGACACCACGCTGTCGCTCGATGACCGCGCGACCTGCAAGCTCGAGTGTGACCTCGTGCCGGACCCGTTCCCGACCGGCACGCCGCCGCCGATGCGCCCGCCCCCGGCCCACGCGACCACCACGACGAGTCCGAGCGCCGGCCCGCAGGCGGTCGCCGCGGGCACCCACAGCGCCGTCGATCAACCTGGCTTTTTGGCCAGGTGCCACGCGACCTGCAAGCCCGGCCGCGACGCGCGCGAGGCGACCAACTACGCGTCCTGCAAGCTCGACTGCGACAACATGTCGAGCGTGCTCGACATCGCCGCGACGTGGATCCCCGAGGCCTGGGACGGCCGGCCCGCGGGTGCGCCGGTCCTCGCCGTCGCGCCGGTCGTGCCGGTCTCCGTGGCCGCCCCGGTCAAGCGCCCCGGTCGCTCGACCACGCCGAACAGCGAGCCGGCGCCCTCGCAGCGGGCGACCTGCGGGCCCACGCTCGAGCGCTGCCGTGCGACCTGCGTGAAGACCGAGACCAAGTGCAGCAGGTCCTGCGGACGCAAGCACGTCGCGGAGACCGACCGCGAGACCTGCAAGCTCGGCTGTGGCACCGACCAGGAGGTCTGTCAGGGCGACTGCCTGACCGCCACCGCGACCTGCGTCAACGACAGTAATCCCCGCTGAGCGACACGCTCACCAGCGATGGGCCTGCAGCGCCCGGCGCAGGGTCTCCCCGACCGCGCCGAGGCTGCTCGCCGAGATCTGCGAGAGGTCGTCGGCGTGGGTGTGCCAGGGCGGATAGCTGTAGTCGATGATCAGCAGCGAGGGCACGCCGGCCTGACCGAGCAGGGCGTGATCGTCGAGCAGCTCCGGGCCGGGCTCGGCGACGAACTGCGGGAAGCCGGCGGCCTGTCCGATCGACCAGATCTCGTCGACGATCGCCGGCGCCGCGCGCCGCGACAGCGGCTCTTGCAGCAGCCGGAGGTCGCGGTCGCCGACCATGTCGAGCACCACGCCGAAGCGGGCCGCCCTGACCTCCGCGAACTCGCCGCGCCCGATCGCCTCCGCGAGCGCCCGCGAGCCCGCGCAGTATCCCCCGTCGCCGGGGCGCCCGAGCTCCTCGCCGTCGAACAGGATCACGGAGAAGCCGACCGCTTCGGGCAGTTGCGCGATCAACAGCGGCGTCAGCTCGAGCAGCACCGCGACCCCGCTGGTGCCGTCGTTGGCCCCGGGGATCGCCTGCTCGCGGCGCGCGGGGTCGGGGTCGGACTCGGCCCACGGCCGGACGTCGAAGTGACTGGCCAGCACGAACTGTCGCGGCGCCTGCGGGCGCACGCTGGCGATCAGGGTGGTCATGGCGAAGCGTGTGTTGGTCCAGGGATCCACGCCGCTGTGCTCGAGGCGACGCACCACGCCGGTGCCCGCGGCCCGCAGAAGTGAGTCGAGGGCGTCGATCGAGGCCGCGCGACCCGGGTCCCCGAGCGCCCGCGGCAGCGCGAGCAGGGCGACGAGGCGCTCGCGGGCTCGCTCGCCCGAGAACCGCTCGCCGTCCGCGATCTCGAGGCGACCGGCCTCGACCGGGCCCGCTGGCGGCCGCTCGCACGCAGTGAGCGACACGAACCCCGCGAGGCAGGTGAGGCAGGCGAGGGCCACCGGCTTCCGTTCGCGGGCGCGCTGTCTCATAGTGGCGGGGCTACCATGACGGACCCTGATCGGCGAAACGAATCTCCGCAGCGACCCTGGACCCGGCGCTCGGCGCTCGGCTGCGGACTCGGCGTGGTCAGCCTCGCCGTGATCGGCTGCGCCAAGCTCCCGCCGGTGCGCGAGGTGCCGAGCCGCGGCGGTGAGGTCAGCCTGGCGCTGGCGGATTACCCCGAGCTGCAAAAGGCCCACGGCGTGCTCCCGGTGCGCCCGGACGGCCAGGGCAAGCCGATCATGATCGTGCGCGGTGAGGGCGAGCAGTTCACCGCGCTGTCGCTCAAGTGTACGCACCTCGGCTGCACTGTCGGCTGGAACGACGAGGCCCGCCGCTTCGAGTGTCCATGCCACGGCTCGCGCTTCCAGGCCGACGGCGCCGTGCTCAAGGGCCCCGCGAAGCGCCCCTTGACCGGCTACCCGATCGCCTTCGACGGCGCGACCCTGCGGTTCACCGTCGGCTGAGATCTGAACAGACGGCGCGTCTTGTATGGGTTCGAGCGCCGGGCCATGCTGCCCGCGCATGGCTCCCGAGCGCCGCTACAGCCGCGATCACACCTGGGTCGAGCGCCAGGCCGGCGTCCTCTCGATCGGCCTCACCGCGCACGCCGTCGACCGCCTCGGCACGCTCAAGCACCTGCAGCTCGCGGTGACCGCTGGCCAACTGCTCGCGGCTGGCGAGACCTTCGGTAGCGTCGAGAGCGACAAGGCCGTCGTCGATCTCTATACGCCGGTGGGTGGCACGGTGCTCGCGATCCACGAGGGCCTCGCGCACGCGCCCGGTCGCCTGCACGACGACTGTTATCATGAGGGCTGGCTGCTGCGACTCGAGCCTACGGACGCCGAGTTCTCCGGGCTGCTCGACGCCAGCGCCTACAGCGAGCTGCTCAAGACGCGCGCCGCCGATCTGTGATCGGGGCGGACGCCCGCGAGGTTTAATCGAGCAGGCGGATGCCGAGGAGGCGCTGCTGTTGGCGGCGAAAGCGGGCCTCGTGGTAGAGCCCGAGGTAGTTGATGTCGGTCTCGATGGGGGGTCCGCTGCGTTGCAGGTGTTCGAGGCTGGTGATCACGTCCTCGAATTTTTGGATGAACTGGGAGGCCGGGCGATCGACGGTCTTCTCGGCGTCGTCGAGGGCCTGGACGATCTTGCGGATCGCGGGCGGGTGGACGAAGCCGCGGCGCATCAGGTCCTGGACGGAGTTGGCGACCCGCTCGGGGGTGTAGCCGGCGCCGGCCATCGCGGCGAGCACGGCGAGCAGGCCGCGGCTGGCGAGCAGGCCGGCGTCGAACAGCAGCACAGCGCACTGGAAGTAGTTGTAGATCGCGACCACGCGGGCGCCGTAGGGCGCGAAGCGGTCGAGTGGCGAGCGGCGGTCGAGGTGGATGAAGATCCGACGCACGAACTCGCCGGAGCCGGCGAGCTGGGCGTGGTAGGCCATGATCTCGTCGACGTCGTGGCGGTAGACCTTGCAGGTCGAGAGGATCGCCGCCATGCGCACGGCGTCGACGCGGCCGGCGAGGATGTCGCCGTAGAGGCTGTAGATGAAGGAGTCTTGTTCGGCGTCGTCGCCGAACAGGTACTCGTCGACGGTCTCTTGGGCCATGTGGCTGAGCAGCAGGGCCTTGAGCTTGTAGCCGACCTGGCCGCGCAGGGCCCGGAAGCGGCCGCGTAGCAGGTTCTCGAGGTTGGGCTTGAGGATGAACATGTCGGGCTCGACGCCGTCGAGGCACAACTTGCGCATCAGCACCTTGCGCATCTGTCTCGGTGAGCCGCTAATGAAGGTCACGCGGCGATTGATGCGATCGGCGGGGTCCATCAGAGATTGCAGGAGGGCCTGGGCGCCGGCGACCGTGGCCTTGTCTTCGGGCTTTTGCCAGAACGTCTTGACCAGGTCCTTGACCGAGTCGAAGTTGGTCTGCAGGTAGGTCTTGTCGAGGTCCCAGCGCAGGTGCACGAGGCGGCGCACGGGCGGGGCGACCGGGGCGACAGGGTCCCCCGTGACCGGGGGCGCGGGTGCAGAGTCGGGCGGCTCGGGGGGCGTCATGTCGCGGCTTCGGGGGAGCTGGTTGCGGGTGGTTCGTGTGGCGTGGCGACGCTGGAGACGCTGGAGATGCTGGCGACACTGGCGGCGACGGCCGCGAGCACCTGGAGGCGATCGATCTTGGCGCCGAGGCGGATCGCGTTGAGGTAGGCGCGGCGGCCGGAGTTGGCCTGGGTGACGACGACGGCGCGGTCGAGGCCGAGCAGGGGGGCGCCGCCGTAGTTCTCCCAGTCGGTGAACTCGCGGATCGCGGCGAGACCGTCGCCGAGCATCTGCACGCCGAGGCGCCACTGGAGCCGTTCGGCGGCGCGTTTGAGCAGCAGCTCGCCGGTCGCGGCGACGCCCTCGAGGGTGCGCAGCAGGATGTCCCCGGTGAAGCCGTCGGTGACGATGACATCGGCGTCGCCGGAGGTGACGTGGTCGGCGCGCAGGCAGCCGATGTACTCGAAGCCGGTGGTCGCCTCGCGCAGGCGCTGGTGGGCGCCGCGGATCCGTTCGGGGGCGCCGGCGAGACCTGTCCCATTGGACAGGAGGGCGACGCGGGGCCGCTCGATGCGTGAGATCTTGGCGGAGTAGGCTGCGCCCATCGCCGCGAAGTTGACGAGGTCGGCGGCGTCGCAGTCGACCGTGGCGCCGACGTCGAGCAGCAGGGCGAAGGGGTCGGAGGCGGGGCCGTGCGGGCGCAGGGTCGGGTACACGGCGGCCAGCGCGGGGTGCCTGGCGCCGGGCAGCCTGCCGAGCAGGCGGCGGGCGGTGGCGACGATCGCCGCGGTGCCGCCGGCGGAGATGAAGATCGCGGCCGGGTCACGGGCCAGCAGCTCCATGCCGACGGCGATGCTGGATCGCGGGGCGCGGGCGAGGGAGTCGGCGAGCTCGAGGTCGGGGTCGAGGCGGTCACCGGCGTGGGCGACCCCGAGGTGTTCGGCGTCGTGGGCGAGCTTTTGCAGCGCCGCCGTGATCTCCGACTCGTCGCCGACGACGGTGATCTGGTGGTCGTGCTCGAGGCTCGCGATGGCGGCGGCCTCGAGGGCCTCGGATCCGCAGTCACGGCCGACACAGATGTCGATGACGATGTGCGCCATGTCCCCGCCTTTTACCAAACCCGGGCGCCGCGTGGCCAGCGGCCTTCAGCGGGCGCCTGCTCGTGGTTCACCGCTCGCCAGGTCTGCGCAGCGCAGATCGACCAGCCAGGCCTCGCAGGCGGCCTCGTTGGCGGCTTCCTCGGGCAACGGGCTGGACTCGAGGGCGCGCTGGAGGTCGGCCTCGAGGGCGGGCCAGGCTGCCCGGTGCTGCGCGTCCACTTCGGGCGTGACCGCCCCCTTCTCGGCGCCGAGGACCTTGAGGTGGATGAGTCCGAGCGCGTCGGGGTAGCCGAGCTGCGGGGCCAGGGTGCGCAGGTCGGCGACCATCTCGCCCGTGCGCACGAGGTGGATGCCGGTGAGCGCGACGCGGTAGGCGTAGAGCAGGGTCTTGGCGCGCGGGCTCGGCGAGCGCTCGTGTTCACGGCACATGCCGCGGAAGAAGCCCTGGTAGTGGCGGGCGCACCGGCGCGAGACGGAGGCGCGGGCGAGGGTTTGGAGCTGGTCGAGCGCCGGGCCGGGGTAAAGTTGGAAGCCGGACAGCAGGCGCTCGAGCAGGTTGCCGTTGCCGTTGATGAGCAGTTGCATGCCCTTGCCGACCTCCGTGAGGGTCAGGTCGCACTCGACGCCGGCGAACTCGATCAGGCGATCGAAGGCTTCGGGTGGGCGGTGCATGCCGAGCAGGCGGCGGGTGGGCGCGACGAACAGGCCCTTGAGGTCGAGGTCGCTGTCGGGCGAGGAGAACCCGTAGTCATGGCTGCCGGTGACGCCACACTGCAACACGGCCCCCGGCACCGGGCTCTGGGCGATGAAGCGGCGCCCGAGCTCGAGGTCGGGCAGGGCGTTCGGGGGCAGGTCCGGCGTGGTCATGGCGAGGCTCTCAGGCGGCGCGGAGCACGTCGTCGACGATCTCGGCGCACAGGCGATCGAGGGCGAGGTCGTCGGGGCCTGGGGGGAGCGGCGAGGTGGCGGCGGCGGCGTGGACCTGTTTGCCGAGGGCGTCGGCCCGCTCCATCAGCTCGTCGTAGCCGAGCGCGCCGGCCTTGATCCCGAGCAGGTCGTCGCGGTCGTCGCGGCGCACGAGCACGCGACCGGTGGACACGATCTCGAGGCCCATGCGCAGCAGCCGGATCAGGTGCAGCGCGTGCTTGGTGTCGTAGCCGAACTTCGCCTCGAGCTCGGAGCGCCGCGGGTTACGCGTCTTTTGCCACGACTGGAACGACTCCCACTCCTTGCGGGCGGTGCGATGGCGCCGCTCCTTCTCGAGCAGGTCGAGGAAGTTGGTCGAGAGGTCGACGAGCTCGAGGCGGCGGTCGGCGAGCATGGCCTCGACGGCGCCCATCTGGTCGCGCGAGATCTGGGCGCGCTCGGGCAGGCCGAAGTCGGCGCGCGTCGGCTCGCGCTTGGGCGGGTTGCTCACCCACTTGCGATGGGTCTTGATCCGTCCGAGCTGCGACATCGCGTAGCCGGAGAAGCTGTCCTTGACCCGCAGCGACAGGAAACCCTCGCGCGCGGCCAGCAGGCGCTCGCCCGCGGGGGTCATGTGGACGTGGCACTCGGCAGGGGTCCACAGCAGCTCGAGCACGGTCGGGTTGGCGGCGGCGGCGAGGCGGAAGTACTTGCGGATCTCGTAGCGCACGTGATCGCCGGTCAGCTCGATCTGCTCCGGGCCGCCGATGTAGCCGTGGTACCAGCCCGCCGGTCCGACCAGCACGCCCTTGAGGTCGACGTCCGAGGTCGGCGTCGCCAGGCCGTAAGCCTGCGAGCCATGCACGGTCTCGTAAATGAGGGTGCCGGGGGTCTCCATCGCGGGCGGCACGGTACCACGAGATCACGGCACGCCGGTGCATCTGCACGCTCGGGACCACGCGCTCAGGACGGGGGGCCCGCGAGCTCGAGGTCGGTCAGGTCGGCGCGCACCGCCTGCATGAACGCCGGTCCGGGGTCGCCGCGAAAGGTCCAGAGGTCGGCCTCGCGCTCCTTGAAGTAAGGGTGACCCTCGAAGCTGCGGTGCTCGTGGTGACCGATGAGGTGCGTGATGCCGGGGAAGCGGGCTCGAAGGTCGCGGATCAGGGCGACGTTGGCGGCCCGCTGCGCGTCGGTGATCGGGAAGCGGTCGCCGTCGGCGACGTTCTCGACGCCGATCGAGAGGTGATTGAGGCCGACGACGTGGCGGGCCATCCAGGTCTCGGGCACGAGGCGCACGACGGTGCCGTCGCGGTCGACGAGGAAGTGGGTCGAGAGGTTGAGGTCGCCAGCGTGGGCGACGATCGTGCGCCCGCGCTCGACGGTGCCGCGGTTGAAGTAGCGCCAGGTCGCGTCGATCTGGCCGCCGCCGGTGTGATGCAGGACGATGATCCTGGGGTCGATGACGTGGGTGTCGGCCGCGGGATCCTCGTGACGCTGGCGATAGGCGACGCTGCGCCGCTTGCGAGCCTCGTCATAAATGATCGGACGCTCGACGATCACCAGCGCATGAGCGCGGGCGACGGAGGACGCCGCGTGGGCCGGGGTCGGCGCGGGGAAGCAGCATGGCAACGCGAGGGTGATCAGCAGCGATCCGATCGCACCAGCAGACATGGCCGAAGGGACAGGCGCCGACATGACTCAACCACCGTCACCGCGCGCGCCGCCGTTCGGCTTGCGGGCGGCCTTGCGGTCGCGCTTGGCCTGCTTGTCCTCGACCGCCTGGATCCGCTTGGCCTGCAGGCGCGGGCTCGGCGGGCGGCCGGGCAGGGGGGCCTGCTCGCCGTGGTGCTCCTCGAAGCTGCCGACGGTCGCGCCGAGCTCGAAGATCGTGACCTCGCGCCGGGCTCGCTCGCCGATCCGCAGCGGCAGCACGGCGGCGCCGATCCCCGCGCCGACGTAGACGGCGCCGCGCGGGGGGGGCTCGGTGCGCGTGCCGTAGATGCCGTGGATGTAGCGGTGGCCGATCACCCGGCCGAGCGCGAGCTCGTTGAGCTTGGCGAGGGTGACCTGGCCGGCGTGCGTGTGACCCGAGAGCACCAGCGAGACGCCGGCGGTCCACAGGTGGTCGGCCTCCTCGGCGATGTGCGAGAGGCCGAGGGTCGGGAGGTCCTGACGCAGCCCGTGCACGGCCTTCTGCCAGTCGGCGTGGCCGGTGTAGGCGTCGTCGAGGCCGACCAGTTGCAGGGCCTCGCCGCGCAGCGTGATCGTGGTGTGTACGTTGTCGAGGACGCCGGCGCCGGCGCGCAGCAGCGTGCGACGGACCTCATCGGCGCCCGACCAGTGGTCGTGGTTGCCGAGCACGCACACGACCGGCGCGTTGTAGCGGCCGATGACCTCGGCGAGGGCGTCGAGGTAGAGCTGGCTGTGACACACGAAGTCGCCGGTGATCGCGACCAGGTCCGGCTGCTCGGCGTTGATCATGTCGACCGCGGCGTGCTGCACGGCCATCGGGGTGATGCGGCCGACGTGCAGGTCGGTGACGTGGGCGATGCGCAGCGGCGTGGTCAGCAGCTCGGCGTGCCGCGCAGGGCCGGCGAAGCGCCGCAGCTCGATGTGATCGCCGCCGTCGATCCACCGCAGCGGGCTCCACATTCTCGAGCGCAGGATCCTGGCGGCGAGGCCGGCCGCGGGGGCGCTGCCAGGGGTGCGAAGCGGCGTGCGGGCCATCGCGCGGCAGTATACCGGGCGAGCGGCGGGCCAGGTCGGGCGGCGGTCTCGCGCGATACAGGCGCGCGGGGCGGCCACGGGCCCATGGACCCGATCTCCGGCGAGTGTTATGGGGGTCCTCGGCGCGCGGAGGCGCCTGCGATCCAGCGCGTGATCGGCCCATGAGCGCAGCACCGATCCCTCGGCCCGTTCGACGACTCCAGGCGGCCAGGCTGCTCGGCGCCACCGTGTTCGGCGTCGTCGGCGAGCGCGCCATCGCGGAGTCCTCGGTCCCCGGGAGCTTCCTGGCCCACACGCTCGTGCCGGACATCTCGATCGGCGCGGCCTACAGCGTGACGATGGGCGTGCTCGCGGTGCTGTGCATCCTCGGCATGCTCGCGGCGCGGCGCGGCGCCTTCCTGAGCTACCCGCTGCTGCTGTCGATCCACATCGGCGTGTTCGTGCCAGTGCTCGCGCAGGACGCCCCGATCGCGGCGTTTATCGTCCTGTGGAATTTGGTGCTGATCGGCGACTACCTGTTCGCGCTCAGCGTGCGTAACCCGCGAGGGCGCCGGGCTGAGGTGGCCGACCCGAACGCGACCTGGGTGGCGCGCTACGGCGGCGGGGCCCGTCACCTGCTGCTGGTCGCCGTCATGGCGACGGTGGCGGTCGGCGGGTTTCACCTCACCGACTCACCCGTCGCGCGCTACGTGTGCCTGGGGCTCGATCTGTGCATGGTCGGGCTGACGGCCCCCTTCGTGGTTCGCGTGCTGCGCCAGAGCCGGCGCTACCTGGTCGCGCTCGGGCTGCTGCTCGCGCTCGGGGTCCCGCAGGCGACGACCAGCGTGGCGGCGCTGCTGGCGATGCTCGGCGTGTATCAAGGCGGGGTGCTGGCGCTGATGCTCGGGCGCAGCCAGGTGTTCGCGGACCTGCTGCAGAGCTTCTACACCCGGCCCGCGCTGCTGATCCTCTCGACCTTCGGGGCGCTGGCGGGGGTCGGGGCGGTGGTGCTGGCGTTCCCGGTGTCGGCGGCCGGCCCTGAGGCGATACCCTTCCTCGACGCGCTGTTCACCGCGATGTCGGCGACCTGCGTGACCGGGCTGATCGTGCTCGATACGCCGGTCGCGTTCTCGTCGTTCGGGCACATCGTCATCTTGCTGCTGATCCAGCTCGGCGGCCTCGGGATCATGGTGCTCTCGACCTTCGCCACGGTGCTGCTGGGCGGCCGCCTGGCGCTGCGCGGCGAGCAGGCGTTGGAGGAGATGCTCGACCTCTCCAGCCCGGGCTCGGCCTACGAGCTGACGCGCTTCATCGTCATCTCGACCCTGCTGATCGAGGCGGTCGGGGCGGTGATGCTGGCGCTCACGTTCCACTACCACTACGGCTACGAGCCGCTCGACGCGCTGTGGCGTGGGACCTTCCACGCGGTCTCGGCGTTCTGCAACGCGGGCTTCTCGCTGTGGAGCGACTCCCTGATCCAGTTCCAGCGCGACACCTACGTGCAGGGCGTACACATGGCGCTGATCGTCCTCGGCGGGCTGGGCTTCACGGTGCTCGCTGCGCTGTGGCTGCACGTGCGCGGCGGTCAGCGCCGGATGTCGCTGCAGACGCGGATCGTGCTGGGGATGTCGGCGGGGCTCATCATCGGCGGCGCGGCGTTGTACGCGATGACCGAGTGGAACGCCTCGCTTGGGAACCTCGGCAACGCCGGCGATAAGCTGCTCAACGCGCTGTTCCAGAGCATCTCGCTGCGCACCGCGGGGTTCAACACGGTCGACTACGGCGGCCTCGAGCGCTCGACGATCCTGATGATGATCGTGTGGATGTTCATCGGCGCCTCACCCGGCAGCACCGGCGGCGGCATCAAGACCACGACCCTGGCGGTGATGCTCGCGGCGATCCCGGCGCTGATCCGAAACCAGCCGCGCGCGCTGCTGCTGCGCCGCACGATCCCGCACGACATCGTCTATCGGGCGGCGACGATCATGACGGTGGCGACGATGGTCGCGGTGCTCGGCATCTTCCTGGTGCTGGCGAGCCACGACATGCCGTTCGAGAAGGTCGCGTTCGAGGTCGTCAGCGGGCTGGCGACCGTCGGCCTCAGCATCGGCGCGACCGGCGAGTTGAACGCGACCGGCAAGTGGGTGATCATCCTGACCATGTTCATCGGGCGCGTCGGACCCGTCTCGCTGGCGCTGGCGCTCGGTTCACCCGGCGGCAGTCAGATCACCTACCCGGAAGCCAAGATCATGGTCGGGTAACCTCGGAGGTCCTCATGAGCGGAGATTTTGCGGTCATCGGTCTCGGTCAGTTCGGACGCGCGGTCGCCCTCAGCCTGGTGCGCGAGGGCGCGGCGGTGCTGGCGATCGACCAATTGCAGGAGCGGGCCCAGATGATCGAGGCGGAGGTCGACGCGGTCGCCTGCGCCGACGCGACCAACGAGCTCGCGCTCGAGGAGCTGGGCCTCGAGCGCATGTCCTGTGTGGTCGTCGCGATGGGAGCCCGCGCCCGCGAGACCTCGATCCTGACGACCGCGCTGCTGCGTCAGCGGGGGATCCCGCGGATCATCAGCCGCGCCGCCAACGAGCTGCACGGCCGCGTGCTGTTGGCCGTCGGCGCGCACGAGATCATCAACCCCGAGCTGCAGATGGGCCAACGGCTGGCGCGAAACCTGGCCCACCCGACGATCCTCGAGCAGATCGCGCTCGACGAGAACACCAACTTGGTCGAGCTCGCCACGCCGGAGCAGTTCATCGGTCGCAGCCAGGAGGAGCTCGACCTGCGCCGCCGCTACGGCATCTCGGTGGTGGCGGTGCGGCGCGCGGGCCAGGTGCTCTCGGGCATGGCGCCGAGCGAGCGCCTCGAACGCGGCGACCGCCTGGTCGTCGTCGGACCCCCTGCGTCGGTGCGCCGGGTCGCCAGCCTCGCCTGAGCAAGGAGCCCGATGACCCTGCGCACGCGCATCCTCCTCGGTTACGGCTACCTGATCGGGCTGCTGCTGCTCAGTGTCTCGGTGGCGGCGATCAACTCGCAGCGCGTGGCCGGCACCTCGAAGCAGGTGCTCGAGCGCAACATCCGTAACCTGACGCAGGCGATCACGATGATCGAGAAGCTGGAGCGCCAGGACTCGGAGACCCTGCTGGCGCTGCTGCAACCGACCACCGGCACGTCGCTCGACGACGCCGAGCGCGCCTTCGAGGCGGCGCTCGCCAGCGCGGACGACCTCAGCAAGGCCAACCTCGACGACGAGGACCGACCGACTCTGGCGGCCGTGCGCGAGAACTTCGAGGAGTACCGCAAGGCCCGCGCCGAGCTGCTGTCGCGCGTCTACGACGACCCGCTGACGGCCGCGGAGGACTATCGCGGCCCGACCCAGAAGGCGCTGCTGCTGCTCAAGGCCGAGCTCAACGACTACGTCGCGCGCAAGACCGAGTCGCTCAAGCAGGCCAACGACGAGGCCTCACGCTCGGCGCTGGAGGGCGCCGTGCTGCTCGGCGTGATGGTGACGGTCGCGTTGCTGTCGCTCGGGTTCCTGTCGCGCAGCCTGCAACGCGACGTGCTCGGCCGCTTGACGGAGGTCGGCCACGTGACCGAGGCGATCGCCGCGGGCGACCGCCGCCGACGCGTGCGCGACTTCTATCAGGACGAGCTCGGGCTGGTGGCCCGCCAGCTCAACGCCGCGCTCGACCGCCAGCACGAGCTCGAGTCGCAGATGCAGGGGCGTCTGCTCGAGCAGCGGCGCGTGCTGGTCGGCCTGATGTTCCAGTGGCCGACGCCGGCCGGCATGATCGGGATCGACGGCGAGATCGTGGCGTCGACGCTCAACGTCGAGGACGAGGCCGAGCTGCATCGCCTGACCCCGCGCGTGCGCGCGGCGGCCGGGGTGTTGATGAAGCGCCGCTTCGTCAAGGCCGACGAGCTCTCGGTCGACATCAAGGCCAACGACGGCCGCCGCCTGGTCCAGATCCGGGCGCTGGCCTCCGGCGACAACCAGATCGCCGGCTGGCTGGCGAGCTTCGTCGACCCCGGCCAGCCCGATCAGAGCGGCGTGTACCCGATCCCGCGCGAGCCGAGCGGCATCAGCGGCATCAGCGGCATCAGCGGCATCAGCGGCATCAGCGGCATCA
>Ga0105045_10003186_pt1 | contig 14032 bp, 18 predicted proteins | sample MAT02_FD_78089 | JGI IMG/M metagenome (GOLD analysis project Ga0105045, IMG submission 78089) | Freshwater microbial communities from Lake Fryxell liftoff mats and glacier meltwater in Antarctica - MAT-02 (megahit assembly) | ecosystem: Environmental > Aquatic > Freshwater > Ice > Liftoff...
AACCGATCTCGGTCACGACGTCGTGGTTCTGACGGGTGACCTGCCTGAAGGTGGTGGTGCCATCCTTCACGAGGACGGAAGTGAAGTTCACTATCTGACGGGCACGCCACCGAGCAAAGGCGGGGAGGTGTTCTGGCGGAGCACTGCCGCCGCCTTTGACAGGCTTCATGCGGATCGACCCTTCGATATCGTCTTGGGACGAGGCGCTTCGACGTGGGGCTTTTTTCGCTTCAGCCGGTTTTCTGCTGCCGTTCCTGTGGTCCTTCACGAAGGTACCTACCCGCGCTGGCTGCACCAGATTGAAATCCGCTTCGGCAGGCTTGCCCCGGTTCTGTCATTCATTCTCGCACCTGTCTTTGCGCTGAAGAACCGCAAGACTTATACGTGTATGCAGGCTGCCGCCCGCGTCGTCTGCATCACTCCGGCGCTTGCTGCGGCGGTCAATCGTGCGTCGTGGTGGCGTCCGCCGCAGAGCCTTTCGTTGACTTATGGATTTGATGCGTCGCGCTACCACCCCAGCCCGCCGGCGCTTCAGGCACCCCCCCGGCTAGTCTCACTTGGTCGACTGACATGGGACAAGGGGATATTGCGGATGATTGACGTGTTAGCACGTCTAAAGAACCGCACGGCCGTCCTTGAAGCGATGGGTCCTGCGTCGCCGAAGGTGCAGTCGGCGATAATGAATCGCGCGTTGAAACAAGGTGTTGCCGACCGCTACTCAGCGCCCGGCGCGGTGCAGCATGAGGATGTTCCTCATCGACTTTCGGGGGCGACCGCGTTTCTTTTTCCGTCGACGCATGCAGAGGGTCTGGGAAAAGTCGTCCTTGAGGCGATGGCTGCGGGTTTGCCGGTGGTGGCCTATCGGCTTCCTGTGCTTGAGGACATTGTAGAGGATGGCGTGACTGGCTTTCTGGTGCCAATCCGGTCAGTGATTGCCATGGCCGATCGGATAGACCAATTGCTTGCCGATCCTGAACTTGCAAAGCGCATGGGGCTCGCGGCCCGGCAAAGGATCGATACGGAATTCAGGACAGACGCAATCAACGCCAAATGGAGGGCACTTCTGGCTGAATTGGTGGATGAAGCAGCGGCCCGTCAGGGCGGCTGAGATGGACTGGGATGACTTGCGCGTCTTTCTGGCCGTTGCACGGACAGAAAGCCTGTCGGCTGCAGGCAAGCGGCTGAAGATCGACCCGGCCACCGTGGGCCGCCGCATTGCCCGATTGGAGGATGCGACAGGTGCGCGCCTTTTCGGCAAATCGCCGCAAGGCTATGCTCTCACGGACGAAGGCTCCCGGCTGATCCCGCACGCCGAGGCCGCCGAACGTGCCACGTTGGGGGCCGAGGAAAGCCTTTCCGGCCCCGGCGGCCTGACCGGGCTGATCCGGCTTGGGGCTCCGGATGGGTGTGCCAACTATCTTCTTCCGCAGGTTCTTGCCCGGATCTGTGACGCCAATCCTGGGCTGGAGGTGCAGATCGTGGCGCTGCCACGGGTCTTCAACCTGTCCAAGCGTGAGGCTGACATGGCCATTGCCGTCTCGCGCCCCAAGGCGGGTCGGCTGACGGTGCAGAAGCTGACCGATTACCAGCTTCACCTGGCTGCCAGCCGGGCCTATCTGGCCGCGCATCCGTTTCATGGCCCCGAAGACCTGCCGAACCACCGCATCGTAGGCTATATCCCCGACATGATCTTTGACAAGGAACTGGATTATCTGGCCGAGATCGGGGCAGGGGCGGCGGCGCTGACCTCCAACTCGGTTTCGGTTCAGCTGAACTGGCTGCGCCATGGGGCGGGGATCGGGATCGTCCATGATTTTGCACTACCGGCCGCTCTGGAACTGGTTCGCGTCATCCCTGACCGCATCCATCTGACCCGTGCCTTCTGGCTGATCCGGCACGAGGGCGACGCGCGTCTGGACCGGTTGAACCGCTTTGCTGACCAGCTGATCCGCGGGGTGCGGTCCGAAATGACGCGGCTGGAAGCGGCGGTTCAGGTACCGGAAACGCAGGCTTGACAGAATCCCGTGCCGGTCCGACCCTTGTCCCCCGGTCAAGAGGAGGGGCCGTCCCATGCTCGTGCAACAAATCCTCAAGTCCAAGGGCGATGACGGCGTCGTGACCGTGCCGCCAGGAACCAGCGTCGGCGCGGCCGTCGAACTGCTGTCCAGCCGTCGAATAGGCGCTGTGATTGTCTCGCCTGATGGCAAACGCGTCGCGGGAATTCTGTCGGAACGTGACATCGTGCGCGAACTGGGCCGACGTGGGGTGTCCTGCCTTGCCGAAACGGTGGATGCGCTGATGACAGTCAAGATCGTGTCCTGTGGCCGAAACGAAAGCACGGACGAGGTGCTGGGCCGGATGACCGATGGGCGTTTTCGCCACATGCCAGTGATGGATGGTGATCAAATGGTCGGCCTGATTTCCATCGGCGATGTGGTGAAGGCGCGGCTGATGGAGCTTTCGGCCGAAAAGGACGCGCTGGAAGGCATGATCAAGGGCTTCTGACCCGAGATTCGCGCTTGCACCGGGGGGCGCAATAATGTTGCGTGCCCCGGGCAAGACGCCTCGCAGGGGGCAAAGGGGGCAATCCATGCGTATCGGGCTTTACCCGGGGACATTCGATCCGGTCACGCTTGGCCATGTCGACATCATCCAGCGCGCGATGGCGCTGGTTGACCGGCTGGTGATCGGCGTGGCGATCAACCGGGACAAGGGGCCGCTTTTCAGCCTGGAAGAGCGGGTGGCAATGGTGCAGGCCGAATGCGCCGCCATTGTTGCCAAGACGGGGGGAGAGATCATCGTGCACCCGTTCGAGAACCTGTTGATCGACTGCGCCCGCGATGTGGGGGCCACCATCATCATTCGTGGCCTGCGCGCCGTGGCGGATTTCGAATACGAATTCCAGATGGTTGGCATGAACCGTTCGCTCGATGCCAGCATCGAGACGGTGTTCATGATGGCCGACGCCCGGCGGCAGGCGATTGCATCGAAGTTGGTCAAGGAAATCGCGCGGCTGGGGGGGGATGTGTCCAAGTTCGTGACGCCCCCGGTGGTTGTCGCCCTGAAGGGCAAGTACAGCTGACATGCAAAGGGGGCCCAAGGGCCCCCGGTCCGTAGCAGTAACAGCCAGCGCTCAGGCGGCTTTGCCATAAACGGCTTCGCGCGCGATGCGGTCAGCGTCGCCCGGATAGATGCCGACATCCAGCGCCACATCAAGCGGCAGGTTGGCAATTTCGTCGCGGGTCTGGCGATAGGCCGCATAATTGCGGGCGGCCGTTCTCAGCATATCGATAGTGGTAATCATCTTGTGGTCCTTTTGACTGCGGGGGCTGCTTGTCCTCCTCGCGTGGACTTTATGTAGGCTAACCGTTAGCGCCAACAACGCCCAATGCTGCGCTGCGGCCATGCATGGGGCGCATGGGTGTGAAGATAGCAAAGGGCGCCCGAAGGCGCCCTTTGTCCAAGCCGGCGTCCTGAGATCAGATCAGCTTGCCCATCGCCACGGCGGTATCCGCCATGCGGTTGGAAAATCCCCATTCGTTGTCATACCACGACAGGATCGAAACGAAGGTCCCGTCCATCACCTTGGTTTGGTCCATGTGGAACACGCTGGATTGCGGATCATGGTTGAAATCCGACGACACCAGCTTTTCGGTCGTATATCCCAAAATCCCCTTCAGCGGGCCATCCGCTGCAGCCTTGATGGCACCATTCACCTCTTCCACACTGGTTGTGCGCTTGGCGATGAACTTGAGGTCCACCACGCTGACATTCGGTGTCGGCACGCGGATCGACATCCCGTCCATCTTTCCCTTCAACTCCGGCATGACCAGGCCGACGGCTTTCGCGGCCCCGGTCGAGGTCGGGATCATCGACAGTGCCGCCGCGCGGGCCCTGTAAAGGTCCTTGTGCATCGTGTCCAGCGTCGGCTGATCGCCGGTGTAGGAGTGGATGGTCGTCATCATCCCCTTTTCGATGCCGATTGCGTCATGCAAAACCTTGGCCACGGGTACCAGGCAGTTCGTAGTGCAGGACGCATTGGACACGACGATGTCGTCCTTGGTCAGAGTGTCGTGGTTCACACCGTAAACGATGGTCTTGTCGGCACCTTCGCCCGGAGCGCTGATCAGCACGCGTTTGGAGCCGTTCTCCAGATGCGCCTGGCATTTTTCTTTCGATGTGAAGATGCCGGTACATTCCATGACGATATCCACGTCCGACCACGGCAGATCGGCCGGGTTCTTCAGCGCCGTCACCCGCATCTGGCCGCGGCCCACGTCGATCCAGTCGGCGCCAGTCGTCACAGTGGCGGGGAACCTGCCATGCACCGAATCGTAGCGCAGCAGGTGGGCGTTGGTCTCGACCGGACCAAGGTCGTTGATCGCGACCACCTCGATATCGGTGCGCCCCGATTCCACGATAGCCCGCAGCACGTTGCGGCCGATGCGACCGAATCCGTTAATGGCGACTTTGACCGTCATGATCTTTCCTCCGTCCGGATGCGACTCATGTCGCTGATAGCGGTAACATCCGCAGATACCCGCCGATTACAACTGCAGTTTGACGCCTTCAGCGCCAGAATGCCACCCATTCCACCAAACCGAGAAACTTGCGCGCCAGAAACAGCATGCCCGCTCCATCATGGGCCAAAAGGTCAAGCCCCATGCAGGCCAGCAGGACGGCGCCAAGGTAAAGGGCAATCGTGTTGGTCATGACGCCTTTGGTTCCGGCAAGGTCCGCCTGTCCTATAAGGCATGTCTGAAGGCCGCGTGAAGGGGTGATGTGCGTGGCTCTGTCGCCGTTGCCTATCGACTTTGCCTATCAACGCGGATTGGGTTAACTGGCACGGCACCCCAAGCAGGACCAATGAGATGAGCGGACTTTTAGCCCTTCTGGACGATGTGGCCGCGATTGCGAAGGTCGCGGCGGCCTCGGTCGATGACATTGCGGCGGCGGCCACCAAGGCCGGGGTCAAGGCGGCAGGGGTGGTGATCGACGATGCCGCCGTCACCCCGAAGTACGTCCATGGATTTGAAGCCGACCGCGAATTGCCCATCATCTGGCGCATTGCCCTCGGGTCGTTGAAGAACAAGCTGCTGATCCTGTTGCCCGGGCTTCTGGCGCTGGACCATTTCCTGCCGCAAGTGATTGCACCCTTGCTGATGCTGGGCGGGGCGTACCTGTGCTTTGAAGGGGCCGAAAAGGTGGTTCACGCTGTGGCTCCACATGCGGATGCTGCGGTGAAGGCGGATTTCGACACCAAGAACCCCACGCATCTGGAAGAGGAAAAAATTGCCGGGGCGATCAAGACCGATTTCATCCTGTCAGCCGAGATCATGACAATCGCCCTTGCCACGATCGAAAGCCCCAGCTTCTGGATGCAGGCGATCACGCTGGCGGTCGTCGGCACCTTCATCACCGTGCTGGTCTACGGCGTGGTGGCGCTAATCGTGAAGATGGACGACGTGGGCCTGCACATGGCGGCCACCGGGCGCACAAGCGGGGGCAGGGCGCTGGGGCGCGGGCTCGTGCTGGCAATGCCAAAGCTGATGGCAGTGCTCTCCACCGTTGGCACGGCGGCGATGCTTTGGGTCGGCGGCAATATCGTGATCCACGGGCTGGAGGTGACGCATCTCTGGGCTTGGCCTTATGAGGCGATCCGACAGATTGCCGAGGCGGCAGCCGCTGCCGTTGGCCAGGCTCAGGGGTTTGTCACCTGGACCGTGACCGCGCTTTTCGACGGGATATTCGGGCTTTTGCTGGGCGTGCTTCTGGTCCCGGTCGCCACCCGGGTTTTCGGGCCGTTGGTCGGCGTGCTGACCGGCAAGAAGCGGGCCGCGCACTGACGGAACCCTGAGCCCAGCGGCGCGTTCTTTTGTCGACAGCAAAAGGGGGCCATGATGGACCGGAAAGATTTCGACGCCTGGACAGACCGCATCAGTAGCCGCGCCGACCAACTTTGGGAGGCTGCAGGCCGTCCCGAGGGTTCGCGCGACGGCTTTATGGAAGAGGCGCGCGAGTTGATTGCCATCGAAGAAGTGGCGCTTCCCGGCCTCGACCCCGAAGAGGCGGCGGAGCCGGTAGTCGAAGAGGCAGTTCTTCAGCGCAATCTTGGCGAGTTCCCCACACTTCGCGATCAGGGCGAAGAACAGACCTACCCCGATCCGTATGAGGATGATGACTCGATCAGGCTCTCGGACGGGGACGCCTCGGCAACCGGGGGTGTTCTGCCGCAAGACATAGTTCCCCGTAGCGAAGAAATGCCCGACGTTTCATTGGCCGACGCCGACATCACGTCAAGCTCGATTGACGCAGACGACGGACCGGTCAATGACGATCTGAATGACGACGGCATGCCAGATCGCACCGACCTTGACCCTGAGGGCGAGATGGACGCAGGGCACGAGTACGAAGACGCCGCTGCAGACGACCCTGAAGACGAGGACGGCGATAGGAAGCCCACGCCCCACTAGGCCGTCAGGTCGCCCCCAAGGGCTCGACAGTGGTCAAAGCAGCGCCTTGACCTTTGCCACTGTCGCCTCGGCAGTAATTCCGAACTCGGCGTATAGCCGTTCCATCGGTGCGGATGCCCCAAAGCTTGCCATACCGACGAACCCGGCCTTTGCCTCACGCCCACGCTCGCCCAGAAGCCAGCGGTCCCAGCCTTGCCGGACGCCTGCTTCAATTGCCACGCGCACTGGCCCCGCGGGAAGCACCCGCTTGCGCCAGGCTTCGTCCTGCGCTGCAAAAAGCTCCATCGACGGCATGGATACGACCCGGGTGCCGATCGCTTCCGCCTCCAGTGCTGCACGGGCCTTGAGTGCGATTTCCACCTCCGAGCCTGTTGCCATCAGGATCACCTGACGCTTGCCCGTCGCCTCGGCCAGTACATAGCCGCCCTTTGCGACCATGTTCTGCGCGGTATGGGTATTTCTGACCGCTGGCAGGTTCTGCCGGGACAGTGCCAGGACAGTTGGCCGGGTCTTTTCGGTCAGTGCGATCTCCCAGGCTTCTGCCACTTCGACCAGATCGGCCGGGCGAATGACCAAGGTGTTGGGGGTGGCACGCGAAATAGCCAGGTGTTCAACGGGTTGGTGGGTCGGCCCATCTTCGCCCAAGCCAATCGAGTCATGCGTCATCACATAAACGACCGGTATGCCCATCAGCGCCGACAGCCGCATCGAGGGTCGGGCATAATCGGTAAAGCACATGAATGTGCCGCCATAAGGCCGCACGCCGCCATGCAGCACCATCCCGTTCATCGCGGCGGCCATCCCATGTTCCCGGATGCCGAAATAGACATAGCGGCCGGTGCGATCATCCGGGGTGAAAACCCCCAGATCGGCTGTCTTGGTGTTGTTCGACCCGGTCAGGTCGGCCGAACCTCCGATGGTTTCCGGCAGCACCGGGTTCACCGCTGCCAGCACCTTTTCGGATGACGCGCGGGTGGCCAGCTTTGGCATGTCCGCCACGGCCTGCTTTTTCAGTGCGCGGATCGTGGCTGCAAGTTTCGGAGGCGTGTCCAGCGCAAAGATGCGCGCAAACTCCGCCTGCTTGGCGGGCGACAGGGCTGCCAGCCGCGTTTCCCACTCGGCCCTCGCCTTTTCACCCTTGGCCCCCAGCCCTTCCCACCAGCGTTTCACATCCGCCGGCACCTCGAATGGTCCGCACGTCCAGCCATAGCCGGCCTTCGCCGCCTCCAACTGCGCCTTATCGGTCAGCGCGCCATGGCCCTTGGAGGTATCCTGCGCTGCATGGCCCAGCGCGATATGCGTCGTGCAGGCCACCAGCGCCGGGCGCGGCGAGGCCTTGGCCAAAGTCAGCGCGCGGTCGATATCGTCGGGGTCGTGCCCGTCGCATTCGAACACGTCCCAGCCGCTTGCCGCAAACCGAGCCTTCTGGTCGGTCACATCCGACAGCGATACCTTGCCGTCGATGGTGATCCCGTTGTTGTCCCAAAGGACGATCAGCCGCGAAAGCTGCTGCTTGCCGGCCAGACCGATCGCCTCTTGGCTGACACCCTCCATCAGGCAGCCGTCACCGGCGATCACCCAGGTGTAATGATCCTGCACCTTGGCCCCCCAGCGAGCGCGCAAGGATTCCTCGGCCATCGCGAAGCCCACCGCGTTGGCGATGCCCTGACCCAGCGGGCCGGTCGTGGTCTCTACCCCAGCGACATGGCCGTATTCGGGGTGGCCTGCGGTAATCGCGCCCCATTGGCGGAAGGCCTTGATCTGGTCCAGCGTCATGTCGGCGTAACCGGTCAGGTGCAGCAGGCTGTAGATCAGCATCGAACCATGCCCCGCCGACAGGATGAACCGGTCACGGTCCGGCCAGCGCGGGGCCTTTGGATCGAAGTTCAGATGGTTGGCAAACAGCACCGTCGCCACATCCGCCATGCCCATCGGCATCCCGGAATGGCCCGAGTTCGCGGCTGCGACCGCATCCAGCGTCAGCGCGCGGATCGCGGTGGCGCGCATCCAGTGGTCGGGGTGCTTGGCGCGAAGGGTCTGGATGTCCAAGGCGGCGTTCCTTTGGCTATGGGTCTGTGCTGGCTTTGCCAGCGTCGTACCCACCGCGACGGCCAAGATCAAGCGCGCAGCCCAAGGCATTGGGAAGAAAGGCCCGTCCCCTTTCCCCGCTTTCGCGCTAAGATCAGACTGTTGAGAGGTAGACCGATTCGTTTATGTGACCCGGGAACCGGGCGCGTTTTGGCCGGATGTTGATGCAAGGGGGTGAGCATGCAGGAAATTACCGAACTGGAACAGCGGATCACCGCTGCACTTGAACGGATCGGCAAGAGTGTGGATCGGCTGTCCGCCATACCCCGGCCGCAGCAACCCATAGTCGCGCCCGCTGGCGATGCTGCCCTTCGCGCGCAGTTGGAACAGGAAAAGTCGCTGACCGCCCAGCTTCAGGAACGCCTGCGCGCGGTCAAGGACCGCGAATCGAAGGGCGATTTGCAGGAAAAGATTGACCGGTTGACCCAGCAACTGGACGTGCAGGGGCTTGAACTGCAACGGATGCGCCGCACAAATTCCACCCTCCGCGAGCAGATGGCCGCCTTGCGCGCGGCACAGGCCACCGGGGTGACGGAACCGCAGCTGATCAACAAATCCCTGATGGCCGAACTGGACGCCCTGCGCGCCTTGCGGCTGACCGAAGTGGCCGAGATGGACGAGATTCTCGCTGCGCTCGAACCCCATCTGACGGAGGCCGGACATGCCTGATCTTGAAGTGACCATTGGCGGCAAGGGCTTTCAGGTCTCGTGCCAGCCGGGGGAGGAGCATTTCCTGCGCTCAGCCGCCGCGATGCTTGACGGCGAAGCGACCCCGCTGATTGCGCAGATGGGGCGCTTGCCGGAAACCAAGATGCTCCTCATGGCCGGGCTGATGCTGGCCGACAAGACCGCCGCGGTCGAGGATGAGCTGCGCACCCTTCGCGCCCGCGTGGCCGAGTTGGAAGCCCGCCCCGTCGCCACCCGCGACGTGGCGGTCATGCCGCAAGGAGTGGTGGAAACCCTGGCTGAAATCGCCGCACGGGCCGAGGCGATGGCCGCGCGTGTCGAAGAAAGGGCCTGACCGATGGTGCGGTCTGCCATTGCCTGCGCGCTGATCGCCAGCCCTGTGGCGGCCGCCCCTGAATTTGTCACAAGCACCTACAAGTGTGACCCGGGCGTCGAAATCCCGGCGACTTACGTCAATGCGGCCGACGGAAGGCTTGTCGTGCTTCACGTCGACGGGCGGCAGATCACCCTCCTGGCTGAGCCGTCGGGGTCTGCGGGGCGCTATGCCTGGCCATCGGATGGGTCGGGCTATGTTTGGTGGACCAAGAGCAATAGCGCCACGCTGTACTGGAAAACGCCCGAAGGCGAGGCACTGTTACTGACCTGTACCGCCGTAGGCTGAGCCAAGCGTCCCTTTGCTTCCCAAGACCGCGGATAGGGCGGGCAATTTGCCCACCCTAAGGTGCTGCCCTAAGGTCAGACGTTCGCTTCGCGGATCTTATCCGCCGCTGCCTTGTCAAAGGTCACGCCCTTGGCTTCCAGCAACTGGTCCAGTTCGCCCGAAATCGTCATTTCGGTGATGATGTCGCAGCCGCCGACAAATTCGCCCTTCACGTAAAGCTGCGGGATGGTCGGCCAATCGCTGAAGTCCTTGATTCCCTGCCGGATGTCAGCATCCGCCAACACGTTCACGTCGGAAAACTCTATGCCCATGAAGTTGAGCACCCCTGCAACGCGGGATGAAAACCCGCATTGCGGCATCATCTTGGTGCCCTTCATGAACAAGACTACGTCATTCTTGGTAATCGTTTCGCGGATCATGTCCTGCGCGCTCATCGTCCGTTCTCCTGTCTGTTCTCATCAGCTTGAGCAGCATCGCTGCCCCGTGTGTCACGTTGCGCCAGGTATGACGCCATCCGCCGTTCCATTTCGGCTGCGGCTGCCTGACGTTTCTCAAGCTCTGTGCCGGGCGTTTGTCCCGACCGACGCTTCGCCCTGCGCCTGGCGCTAGTTTTCAGCATGGTCACGACGCCGACCAAGACCATCGCAACCGGTATCAGGCTGCCCAACCCCGTTCCCGTGGCCATCTCAGTCGCACCTCTTGCAGGGTTGTCGCATCACACCAGCCCAAGAACCCACACCAGCACATAGGCTGCCCCGGCAATCGCCACAAGGATCATCACCAGAAACGGCAGGCGCAGCGCGGGTCTTTCTGCTGTCATGCGCGGCAGGCGCACCATCTCAAACAGCAGAAGTGCTGCCATCGTCGCCTCCCTTGATCAGATGTCAGTCAGGTGCCTTCGTTGTCAGTGCCAGCGCATGGAGCGTGCCGTTCGGTCCGTCCATCTTGCCCTTCAGAGCTGCATAGACCGCGCGCTGCTGCTGGACGCGGTTCAGGCCGCGAAAGCTGTCGTCAATCACTTCCGCCGCGAAATGGCTGCCATCTTCGCCCTGCACGCTGATCTTGGCGTTTGGAAAGCTTTCGCGGATCAGGGCTTCGATATCGCGGGCGTCTATCGGCATGGCCGGCGTCTCCTGTGCTTTTATACAACCTATGCCCCGGACCGAAGCGGATCAAGAGCCTCCCATTCGCTTCGTAGAATACCGTAGAACAAGGTGTCGATCACCCGCCCGACGCGGGGAACGTATTCGTGCTGGCGCAGACGGCCTTCCAGCACAAAGCCCGCGCGGGCATAGGCTTTCTGGGCGCGCAGGTTTTCCCCGGCAGTATCCAGCCAAAGTCGCCGAGCGTGCAGCGTGCCAAATCCGTAGTCGACGAGCGCGCGCAGAAAGCCCGCCCCTTCACCCTGTCCAGGCGCATCAAGGCAGAGGCGCATCAGACAGACTGACCCCGCAGCACTGTCGAGACAGCAAAAGATTGCAAAGCCGCGCGCGTTGCTGTCGCCCCAGATCAGCAGGCGCGCGGCGGGGCTGTCAAGATAAGTGGCAAGCGCTGTTTCGTCCTCATCCGTCAGGTAGGCGGCATTTTCTGGCCGCCGGACCAATGCGCAAACGAAACCAAGATCGCCGGTGGTGCCAAGACGCAGGGTCACTGCTGCCATTCGCGCCGCAGAAGTCCCATGAGGTAGCAATCCACCCAGTCGCCCTGCGGACGCTTCCAGCATTCGCGGATATGCCCCTCGCGACGAAAGCCCAGCCGGTCGTAAAGCTTCAGCGCGCGGTCATTGTCCACTGTGACGTCAAACCCGATCCGGTGCGCCCGGAGCGGGCCGAACACCCGCGCCAGCACGGCGCGCAGCAAGGGCTCGCCCTGACCGGGGCGGCTGGTGGCAAGGGACGAGATCCCGAAGACCTGCGGCACCCAGGTCATGACCGTGGCAAAGCCAAGAGGGACACCGTCAACCTCCCACAGGAAGGCGTGGCCCGCGTCGATTGCCTCGGCAACCTCGCCATCCTCGGGCGGTTGAATCCAGGCTGCGTTCTGGGGCCGAAGCCATAGCGTGGTGATGAGGTCCCGTTCCCGGGCCGTGGCGCGGCGGAGCATGTCAGCCCACCGCCGCCGCAAAGGCGCTGCGATACAGCCTGGAAAGATCTGCCAGCGGTGCGGTTTGTCCGCCAAGACGAACCGCGTCGCCACCAAAGGCGCCGACCACGGCAAGCGGTATTCCGGCCGCGCTGGCTGCACCCTGCAGGGCGCCAAGGTCCGACGGGTGAACGGCCAGCAGATAGCGCGCCTGGTCTTCGCCAAACAGCGTCGGGATATCGCCGGCTTCCAGCGTCAGGCCAAGCCCCGCATTTTCTGCCATCTCGAATGCCGCCAGCGCAAGGCCGCCATCGCTGAGATCGGCGCAGGCACGCAGATGCGTCCGGCTTGCCCGGACAAACTCGCCATGCCTGCGCTCGGCTTCAAGGTCCACGGGCGGGGCATTGCCGGCCTCGATCCCGAAAGCCTCGGCCAGGAGGGCGGATTGACCCAGATGCCCCGTCGTCTCGCCGATCAGGACTGCCAGATCACCCGCCACCGGCCGTCCGGCGATCAGGTCATCCAGCGAGGACAATATCCCCACCGCGCCAATCGTCGGGGTCGGCAGAATGCCCTTGCCATCGGTTTCATTGTAAAGGCTGACGTTGCCCGACACGATCGGCATGTCCAAGGCGGCCACCGCAGCGCCGATCCCTTTGATCGCGCCCACCAATTGCCCCATGATTTCAGGCTTTTCCGGATTGCCGAAGTTCAGGTTGTCGGTCGTGGCCAGGGGCCGCGCGCCCACGGCGCACAGGTTGCGATAGGCTTCCGCCACCGCCTGCTTGCCGCCTTCAAACGGGTTCGCCTTCACATAGCGCGGCGTCACGTCGCTGGTGAAGGCCAGCGCCTTGCCCGAGCCGTGCACCCGCACCACGCCCGCTCCTAGACCCGGGGCAACCACGGTATCCGCGCCGACCTGGCTGTCATACTGTTCGTAAACCCACCCCTTGTGGGCATACGAGGGCGCGCCGATCAACGCCAGCAATCCCTCCAGCGCCGAAATCTCCGGCACCTCGCCCAAGGGTGCGGCAGCGGGTGTCTCCACCCAGGGCCGGTCATATTCCGGCGCGCTGGAGGCAAGCTTTGACAGCGGCAGGTCCGCCTTTACCTCTGTGCCATGCAGGATCAGGAACCGGTCCTCGGGGATCGTCTCACCCACGATGGCAAAGTCGAGATCCCATTTGCGGAAGATTGCCCGCGCCTCGGCCTCCAGTTCGGGCTTCAGCACCATCAGCATGCGCTCTTGTGATTCCGACAGCATCATTTCATAGGCGGTCATGTTGGTCTCGCGCTGCGGCACATCATCCAGTTGCAGCATGATGCCAAGCCCGCCCTTGTCGCCCATTTCCACCGCCGAACAGGTCAGCCCCGCCGCGCCCATGTCCTGAATGGAGATAACCGCACCACTGGCCATCAGTTCCAGACAGGCCTCCAGCAGGCGCTTTTCGGTAAAGGGGTCGCCGACCTGCACCGTTGGGCGCTTTTCTTCGATGGTGTCGTCGAATTCGGCACTGGCCATGGTGGCCCCGCCCACACCATCCCGGCCCGTCTTGGCACCAAGGTACACAACCGGCATCCCGACGCCCGAAGCCACCGAGTAGAAAATCTTGTCTGCATCTGCCAGTCCGGCTGCAAAGGCATTCACCAGACAGTTGCCGTCGTAGCTTGCATGGAAACGCACCTCGCCGCCAACCGTCGGCACGCCGAACGCATTGCCATAGCCGCCCACGCCTTCAACCACGCCCTGCACCAGCCGCTTCGTCTTCGGGTGCGACGGCAGACCGAAGCTAAGGCTGTTCATCGCCGCGATCGGCCGCGCACCCATGGTGAAGACGTCGCGCAGGATGCCGCCCACGCCGGTGGCCGCACCCTGATAGGGCTCGATATAGCTGGGGTGGTTGTGGCTCTCCATCTTGAAGATCACGGCCTGGCCGTCGCCGATATCGACAACCCCCGCATTCTCCCCCGGGCCGCAAATCACCTGCGGGCCGGTGGTCGGTAGCGTCCGCAACCATTTCTTCGAGGATTTGTAGGAACA
>Ga0105045_10003187_pt1 | contig 14031 bp, 11 predicted proteins | sample MAT02_FD_78089 | JGI IMG/M metagenome (GOLD analysis project Ga0105045, IMG submission 78089) | Freshwater microbial communities from Lake Fryxell liftoff mats and glacier meltwater in Antarctica - MAT-02 (megahit assembly) | ecosystem: Environmental > Aquatic > Freshwater > Ice > Liftoff...
CCGTCTTTCCATGCTAATTTTTCACTCGCATCTTGAATTACTGCTCCACAATATTCGCTACCGCCATTCGTGCGAAGCGAAAATAATTTCTCAGAAATCAAATCTAAATCAGTAGTTAATGGAACAATTTGTCGGATATAATTAGTGGTGTTACTTAAACCGTCATTTCCATATTCGTAAAGCGAAATCTCAATAGAAGGATTTTTCCCTTCATATTTTAAAGTCGTTAAGGTGTTGACAATATTCCATAAACGTGACTTTGCTTGGTCTATCAAACCGTCCATGCTATTTGAAGTATCAAGTAATAAAGCCACTTGAATATTTCCTTTGGTTTTATCGGGCTGTTCCTGATGTGCCGCTATTGTTTCCGGACTGTTGGAAGCAAGAAGTGTTGGTTTTTTGTTTTCACAACTCATCATTATAGTGGAAGTGAAAAGGGCGAAGGTGAACATTACTTTTTTCATAATATTTAAATTATTTTTGAAGGTTTCTAATGTCGTTTTCAACAGAGAGTATCATCAAGCATGTGGCAGTGCAAAAAGCTGGACTTGTAATGCAATGATGACCACTCCAACTTCCGTTTGGATTTTGAATTTGCATCATTCTGCCGCCAATGTTGTCGTACCATTTTTTCCAATCGTCGTCTTCGTTTACAATCATGGATTCACCAGTTTGCAAAAAGCTTAAAAATTCTTCACCGCCATTGTTCCCAAATCCAGATAAAACTTCGTCTTTCATGGCTGTTACTTTAGCAGATTTATAGACTTTGGTCGCCACATCATAGGATTTTGCTTTTTCTTTTGAATAGCCAAGTCGTTCTAAATTTTGTTCGTTTAAAACTGCGGCTTGCTCAATCTTACCTTCTGCTTTTGCTTTTTTGAATAATTGGTCTACTTCTTTAGCTTCGTCGGCGCTGTTTCTAACCGAACTACTCACGGCATAAAGCATTATTCCTGCTCCATCATCGGTTTTAGCCGATTCACTTTCAGGATTATAATTGCTTTTTTGGTACTCTCTGGCTTTTTGAATTTTCTCTTTATCTACTTTAATTTCTTTGTTTTTTGAAGCCATTTCTAAACTTGAATTCGCAAAAGAAGATTGTAAAACCCCTGCCCAACCTGAACCGCCAACTTTACCAGTTTCATCCATAGATTTTTCGATTTTGTCTACACAAACTTGAATGCTACTTTTCACTCTTGTTCTCAACGTTTCCTCTTGTATAGTTGGAAGTAATTGATTAAAAAATTGTAGCGTCAATATTGCATCGATGTGCTGACCTAATTTTCCTTGAATTTGTGTTCCTCTAATTGCTGTGATATATGGAGAATTTTGATTTTTTTCTATTTCATTTAATAAAAACAAAATCGATTTTTTAAGCATTTCTTTATGTTCGCCTTCTTCCATTGAAAATCCACAGCGGTATAAAGCCATGGCCGACATTGCCGTTGTAGCTGGATCTGAGGAAACAGCGTGCGGATTCATTTCTTGTTGTTTACTTTGCGAACCTGCTCCCCAGCCGCCATCTTGGTTTTGAGCTTGAATGAGCCATAATTCTCCTTTTGTAATTGTTTCTACAAATTTTTCATTTGTTTTTTCAATGGCAGAACCTTCTGCAGATTGTTCGCCCATTAAGGTCATAAATACACAAGGTTTTTGTTCGTCTTCAATTACTTCTAGTTGAGCGATTTCTTTTTTCGGAAATTTTTCTGTTGTTGATTCGGAATCATTTCCCAACAAATAAACAAATGGAATGCAACTTACTAAAGCCGATATTCCTAGCATGAATTTTGGTTTCATATTTTAAAGTTTTGATTACTATTTTTGATAAAATTAGCTTGCTTTAAGACGCAACTTTATCAGACTTGGTGAAACCCACTTTTGACTTGGTGAAATCGTTTTTTAACCCACTTTTATTTTCGTTCTTTACACTATAATATATATGATATGCAAAATCGACTGAAAATAGTTTTACTTCTTTTCCTTTTCCCTTTGGTGATGGTCGCTCAGGATAGCACCAAAACCAAAGTGAGCAAATCTTCGGTGAGCAAAAAAGCCAAAGAAGTAGAGCAAACCTTATCCAAAAGTAATCCGGAAGCTACAGCTGATAAATATGTAGAATTAGCCAACGAATTAGAAAAAAAAGAGGATTATGCCAAAGCAGAAGACTATTTAAAAAGAGCATTGCCCATTTATCAAAAGCAAAAAAACAAAGAAAAAATTGCTAGCATAACTCGTTCTATTGCTCAAATTCAAGAGAAGCAAAAAAAGTTTAAGGAAGCAATTGTCAATTATCAATCGGCTAGTGAAGAAGCGGTTGAGGTAGGCTATTCAAGAGTGAACTTGAATGACGCAAGTCGATTGCAAAATACAAATCCCAAAGCTCAAGCGGATTATTTAGATTCTAATATCAAAATCTTAGAAAAAGAAGGCAACATGGATGCTGCTGCCGAAGTTTATAAACAGAAAGCGGTTGTCGATTTAAAATCGGAAAACAAAGGAATGGCGATTGAAAATTATGAAAAAGCCATTGCCGTTTCAAAAGATAAACCGGAAGAAGTGATAAAATTGAAAAGTGAAATCGCTAGGGTTTATGCTTCGGATAATAAAGTAAATAAAGCCATCGAAATCACTAAAAACACGATTGTTGATGCGGAAAAATTAGGAAGTATTTCTCAGCAAATTGAGCAAAAACAGAACTTAGCAAATTTATATTTTCAAAATGAAAATCAAGATGATGCCGTTGTCTTATTAGAAGAAATATACGCTTTAGCCTTAAAAAACGGACGAACTTTTGATGCGAAAAAAGCCATGGTAGCCCTTTCGGATTATTATAAAAAACAAGGAAATAAAACGAAAGCAATTGAATTATATGATCAATTTTTGAATGATTTTGATCGATTGGTGCAAGCCGATAGTTCCTTAGTAGATGCCAAAATCTTTCAGGTAACAGAAGAAAAGATTAAGCAATTAGAAAAAGAACGGGCCTTAAAAGATGAATTGATTACCAAAAAAAATAAATTCAATTACGTCTTGATTGGATCAGTTGTTTTGATGTTAATCTTGCTCGGACTGATTGTAAAAGCACTGTTTTCTATTAAAACCAAGAACAAAAAAATTGCGTTACAATCGCTTCGACGAGAAATGAATCCGCATTTTATTTTCAATAGTTTAAATAGTGTGAACCAATTTATTGCTCAAAATAACGAATTGGAAGCCAATAAATACTTGACTTCCTACTCTAATTTGATGCGAAATATGATGGAATCGTCTAACAAAGATTTTATCACCTTAGCCAATGAATTAGAGCAAATTAAAAAGTATTTAGATTTGGAATATTTGCGTTTTCGAGATAAATTTGACTATGAAATTGTGGTAGATGAAAAAGTAGAAACCGATGCCGTTTTAGTTCCAAATATGTTGATTCAACCGCATTTGGAAAACGCAATTTGGCACGGTTTACGCTACCGGGAAACTAAAGGAAAATTGAAAGTAACTTTTACGGAAGAGAACCAATTAATTAAAGTTTTGATTGAAGATGACGGCATTGGTATAGAAAAAAGTACAGAATTGAAAACAAAAAATCAAAAAGTGCACGAATCCAGAGGTTTAAATAATGTAGAGGAACGCATTAGTTTGTTAAACGATTTGTATCATCAAAAGATTGACTTTGCTATTTCACCGGGAACGAACGGAATTGGCACGTTGGTGACACTTTATTTTTCTAAAACCACCAAAGTAAGATGAACAATTTTCAAAAAATAAAAAGTGTGATTGTCGAAGATGAATCGGCAGCTCGCGAAGCATTGAAGAATTATTTAGTCAAATATTGTCCACAAGTGGAGGTAATTGGCGAAGCTCACAATGCCAAAGAAGCGATTCCATTATTACAGGAGTTGCAACCGCAATTGGTTTTTTTGGATGTTGAAATGCCATTTGGAAATGCATTTGATGTGTTGGAAGGTTGTAAAAATCTAACTTTTGAAACCATTTTTGTAACTGCTTTTTCTGAATATTCATTGAAAGCATTGAATCAAAGTGCCGCTTATTATTTGCTAAAACCAATTAGTATTGAAGAATTGATTTTGGCTGTCAATAAAGTGCAACAACAGTTGTTGAAACTAGAAGTTTTTAATAGAAATCAAATTATTGTTCAGAATTTCCGTGAACCAAAAATCGAAAAACAACAAGTTATTTTACCCACTTTAGAAGGTTTTGAAGTGGTAAAAATGGAAGATATTGTGCGTTTGCGAGGCAATGGCAATTTTACCGATATTCATTTGGCCGATGGTTCTAAAAAAATGGTGTGTCGTTTTTTGAAATATTTTGATGAGATGCTTGATTTTCCGTTTATGCGGGTGCACAAATCGCACATTATTAATTTGAATTGTATAAAATCATACCATAAATCCTTAGGCGGATATGTGATGCTTTTTGATGAAACGGAAATAGAAATTTCACCAAGTTATAAAGAGCAATTTTTGAAGAATTTTAAGTAGCGTTCAGCTGCATTGAAGCGTATGAAAAATTACTTTAGCTTAGTTTTTTTATTGTTGTCTTTCTTTTTTGGGAATGCACAAAAATCGCTTGTTGCCAATGAAATCAAAATAATCAATCACTATCTTTCTCTAGAAAAGTCGGAAACGGGTTCTGTTTTTAAAGGAAAAAACGGCAATGAATCGACACGATATGATTATGTTCAAATCAATGGCGATGGCTTTATCGAAACAACTATAATTGTGCCTTTGAGCGACGAAGAAATGGAACGGCGACGAATAAATAATCAGCAGAATAGTGGTAAATGTGGAAGTTATTATCCGTCAAACGATATCCATGAAACTTTTCATGTTTTTGAGTTAATGCAAAATTTGAAACTAATTGATTTTTCATTTGATCCTACTTTTGAAGGAATGGAAAATGGTCGTTTTTTTAGAGATATTGTCAATGAATTTGGTTGCGTTTCCCATGAAGGCAAGTTTGCTTTAGTAAGGTATACTGGCGAATTTGTAACCGATTTTAAGTATGATAGTGCGTTTAATGATGCTAATTCTTGGCGAACGAGTTATACTAAAAAAGGAAAAAAAATGACAGTTTTTCTCGATAAATTTTCTGGAAAGGAACTGTTTGAAACCAAAGATAGTATCGTTCACTATTGGAATACAGAAAATTTTTTAGTTAAAAATACAAGAGGCAAATATTATTTAACCTACGAAGGAAAAAGACAAAAAGTAAATAAAGTATTTCGGTTTTTAAAAGCATTACCAATCGAAAGTTCGTTTTTTACCATTAATGATTTTCAATCAAAAGAAAGCGGTTTTTATACGTTGAATGGAAATAAAGTTGCTTGTGATTTTATTCCCTATTCCAATTTCTATAAAGGACATTGCATTGTTGTGGAAGAACAAAAAGATTCGCCAGAAAAAAATTATTATGGTGAATTAAAACCAGAAAGAATCCATCGTATTTTAAAAATTGTAAATGAAAATTTTGAAACCGTAAAAATACTTTCAGATGTTGATTATTTGTCAGGAAATAGTTTTAATCGATACGGTCAACTCATTGTAACCAGTAAAAGAGCGAGTAGTAATCATTTTGTGATTGATTATACAGGAAATGTCGTGATTCCATCGAGCATTCATGACAATCGCCTCAAAGAAATCTATGATGGATTATATGAATTGACTGATTATGCCTTTCGAAAAAGTACAGAAACCCAAGCGATGGAAGGTTATTATAATCAAACAGGTGAAAAATTAGCTCCTGAAAACGCTACTTATCATCACAGTAATTTGAAATTAGTTTCAAAAAAGGATGTTAATTACTTAACGTATTACGGGCAAAAAGTGTTTACTTTGGATAAAGAAAATAAGGTGATTGAAGTGCGATAAAATTTAAAAGGTAAAATAATTATACGAAATTCACCCAAACAATTAGGCCACAACTTCTTCAATTTTAGAAACTAAAAATACGCTTATTCTCGGAAATTTTATTTTGATATGAAAAGCATAGAAAAGTTGTTTTTCCCTTCTCCCATCCAAATCATTCCAGAAATCTATTTTTATAATTGGCGGTAACTACCTAAAAAATCATACTTACCGCCAATTATAATTTTATATTTGGCGGTAAGTGTTTGCCTGTTATTGTTTTGTGCTTCTAGATGTTACCCAAACAATTGCTCCACAACTTCTTCAATTTTAGAAACTAAAACAACCTTTATTCCTGGAAATTTTACAGAAACTTTATTGTATTTAGAAATAAAAATTGTTCCAAAACCTAACTTTTCAGCCTCTTGAATCCGTTGTTCCACTCGGTTTACAGGACGAATTTCGCCAGAAAGACCAACTTCGCCAGCAAAACAAAAATCTTTTCCAATCGGAATGTCTTCGTTTGAAGATAAAATGGCAGCAACTACCGCCAAATCGATTGCTGGATCGTCCACAGAAATTCCACCAGTAACATTCAAAAAAACGTCTTTTGTACCCAATCGAAAACCAGCTCTTTTTTCTAAAACAGCCAAAATCATGTTTAACCGTTTAGCATTATAACCGGTTGTGCTTCGTTGCGGTGTTCCATAAACTGCCGTGCTCACCAAAGCTTGAATTTCAATCATTAACGGCCGCATGCCTTCTAAAGTTGAAGCGATTGCCGTACCAGAAAGATTTTCGTCTTTATGCGAAATCAGTATTTCAGATGGGTTGGAAACTTCGCGTAAGCCTGAGCCTTGCATTTCATAAATTCCAATTTCAGCCGTAGAACCAAATCGGTTTTTTAGTGCCCGCAAAATTCGATACACGTGATTTCTATCGCCTTCAAACTGTAAAACGGTATCGACCATGTGTTCCAATATTTTTGGGCCAGCAATGGTTCCATCTTTAGTAATATGTCCAATCAACAAAACGGGAACATTAGTTTCTTTGGCAAACTTAATCAACTCAGCAGTGGTTTCTCTAATCTGCGATATACTTCCAGCAGTTGATTCAATATAATCCGTATGAAGTGTTTGAATGGAATCAATAATGACAATTTCGGGTTGAATTTCCTGAATTTGTTTAAAAATATTTTGGGTTTTAGTTTCGGTTAAAACGTAACAATTTTCGCTATTAGGAAGAATTCGTTCCGCACGCATTTTAATTTGTTTCTGACTTTCTTCGCCCGAGACATATAAGGTTTTATAAGGTAATTTCAAGGAAATTTGAAGCATCAATGTGCTTTTTCCTATACCAGGTTCGCCACCCAAAAGCGTTAATGAACCCGGAACTAAACCGCCACCTAAAACCCGATTCAATTCGTGGTCAGTCGTGTCTAAACGAATTTCCTGTGTAGAATCGATTTCCTTTATTCGCAAAGGTTTAGAGGCTGTTTTTATTTCATTCGATGGTTTCCAACTGGTTTTTTCTTCCTTTTGAATAATTTCTTCAACAATAGTATTCCATTCTTTACACGCATTGCATTGCCCTTGCCATTTTGAATATTGAGTGCCGCAATTTTGACAAAAAAAAGATGTTTTAACTTTGGCCATTACTTTTGCATTTGCTTCATTTCCTCAGACTTATCGTACATCATATCCTTATCTAAATTATAAATCGCTTCTTTTTGAAAAGCACTTAAATAATAGCGTTGAGCCCGTTTAAAATCTTCTTTCCGCTCATACATCGTAGCCATAAAATAATCAGGCAACATGGTTTTGCCGTAGTATTTATCTGCTAAAATAGAAAGTTCATCAAATTCGTTGTAGGCTTTATTTTTAACAATTGCTGCTTCAATGGCTCTAAAATCATTTAACCTAACTGGCATTTTGATGTTTAAAGATTGTTCTAATAAATCATATTTTTGTTTGAGGTATTCCACATAACCATATTCTAATTTCACAATTTTTTCATTAAACTCAGTAGAAGTAATCGGTTGATAAACTGCGAAAAATTGATATAGAGCATTTGGAATAGAATGTAATACCAAAGAATAATGCGAAGCACCAATGAAATCATTAAATTTATAGTTGAGCGCAGAATTGGTTAAGGCTTTTATTTTTGTGTCGACTCCTTTTATATTTTCTTGCATTTTTTTCAAGTCGCCGTCAGCGGTCGAAAGATAATAGTAAATCGGTTTAGTAATTACTCCCAATCGTTCCGGAATTCTGTTTTCCATATCCGTGGCAAAATCGGGACTTAAAGCAATATAAGCGTTAAAAACAGGGTTTTCTTTATATAAAAAAAAGTTGATGAAGCCCGCTGTAGTATCGTGTCCAGCAATAATTTTAAATGGTGCAATCCGATAGGTTTTTTCCAAATAGGGCATTAATTCTGTGCCAATAAAATCAAAAAAGTTAGCTCCTGCGGCATCTGGCAAACCTGTTTCTTCATCAAAATTACTATCGTCAAAACGTTCTTGATTTTTGTTTTGCGTAATTCCCACCATAATCACTTCGGGTAAATCGTCCCAATAATTGCCATATCTAATCGCTCCTTGAAAAGGGTCAAACAAATATTCTGCATCTAAAACTAGTAGCAAGGGATAATTTCTTTTGTTGTCTTTTTCGTAGGAAGAAGGCAAACTAATATAAATTTCTCGATCTGCTCCCAGTTTTTCGGAAGTAAAAGTTTCAATTTTTTTTTGAGAAAAAACAGGAAATGTACACAAAAGGATAAGTGCTATTTGAACTAATCGCATAAGGTTTATTTTAGGAAGCTTCTTTAAAAAGAACGCAGTTTTCGAAAGCAAGATAGTAAATTATTTGTTTTTGTTAGCAATTGGCAGAAATAAATAAGAAACTAATCCAAGAACAATGGTTAATAATGTTTGCGATGTCCAAACAAGCCAACCAAAAGCGATACCTGCTTCGTTTGAAATGCCATACAACGAAAGAATTAAAGCGATTGAAAGGGGATAAGCCCCTAAGCCTCCGTTAGTAAAGCCTACCGCCAAACTGCCAAAAATAAAGCCCATGACCACTGCTTCAAAACGCATATTTGCCGTTTCAGGCATGGCAAAAATGGTTACATAAAACATCAGCAGATAACAAAACCAAATAAAAAAAGAATGAAAAAGGTATTTCCATTTGTCTTTCATTCTATAAACACTAGCCATTCCTTCGGTTAAACCGGCTAGTTTTTTCTTTAATTTCTTGATAATTTTCCATTCGGCATAAATCCAAACGATTAGAAAGAGGATGAACAATAAAAATCCGATTACCAGAAACAGAAAAATGGTTTTAATAGAAACGTTTTTGTCTACTAAAAACTGATATAATGTATCGAATTGCAAAATAAAACTAACGCAAACCAATAGTAGAAAAATCATTAAATCTACAAAACGTTCGGCTACAATGGTTCCAAATGCCTTGTCAAATGGCACACTTTCGTATTTTCGCAGTAAAGCTGCTCGCGTAATTTCGCCCGAGCGAGGAACCGTAAGATTTACTAAATACGAAACAGAAACCGTACAAAAATTATTATAAAAATGAGTTTGGTAGCCGAGGTGGTTTAACGCGTATTTCCAGCGATAGGCTCTAGACCAATAGCCAACACAAGCAATGAGTAACGACAAGAGAATGTAGAAATAATTGGCTTTTTGAAAACTGATTTTAATTTTCTCAAGCTCATTTGCTGTTAAACTTGAAAATTGATACCATATAATTGCAATTCCTATCAAAAGAGGAATGAGAATTGTCAACCATTTGCGGATTGATTTTTTCAAAATTAAGTCAACGAATTATCTTTTTCGTTAGGAAAAACTAAAGCGGGTTTAAACGTTTTAGCTTCTTCAGAATCGATAATTCCGTAAGCAATGATGATGATAATATCGCCTTTTTGAACTTTTCGAGCCGCTGGACCATTAAGTGTGATTTCGCCACTGTTTCGGTTGCCTTTAATAACATAGGTTTCTAAACGCTCGCCATTATTAATATTAACGATGGCCACTTTTTCACCTTCTACTAAGTTCGAGGCTTCCATCAAGGCTTCGTCAATGGTTATACTACCGATATAATTTAAATCTGCTCCGGTCACCTTTACGCGGTGAATCTTGGATTTTACAACTTGAATTTGCATGGGGCAAAGGTAATTAATTTAATGAAATGGTATCTATCAATCGAATGTTGTTGATAAAAACGGCAATAAAAGCCCGATATTGTTTGTTTTTCGATTTTTGAACGCACGTTTTTAGAGTGGTTTCGTCGGCAATTTCAAAATATTCTAAACGCATCGTAGCATGATTTTTAAACACATTTTCAACAAATTTCGAAACTTCACTTGCACTTTTCATGCCAAACCTTTTTTTAGCTTCTTGCAATGTTTTAAAAATTAGTCCCGCCTCGCTTCGTTCGATGGCTGATAATCGTTCATTTCTAGAACTTAATGCCAATCCATGTTCTTCGCGATGAATCGAACAGCCCACAATCTGAACCGGAATATTATTTTTTTGCACTAATTTTTTTACAATTTGTAGTTGCTGAAAATCTTTTTCGCCAAAATAAGCACGCGTTGGCTTTACAATTTCAAATAATCGTTTCACAATTGTGCCTACGCCGTCAAAATGACCTGGACGATGTTTGCCCTCCATTAGATTTTCTAAACCATCATAATTAAATGTTTTTGAGGTAATGTCTTTTGCATAAATATCTTCAACAGAAGGTGCAAAAACGACAATATTTTTGTCTAAAGACGCAATTTTTTCCAGATCTGATTCTAAAGTGCGAGGATATTTAGCCAAGTCTTCCGAGTTGTTAAATTGCGTTGGATTAACAAAAATACTCATTACTGTAATGGTATTATTTTCTAATGATTTGGCTAGCAAAGACAAATGTCCGGCATGCAAAGCACCCATCGTTGGAACAAACCCAATAGCGGTTTTTGATGTCCAAAATGGCATTAAATGGGCGATAAGAAGGCTTTGTTTGTTGAAAATGAGCATGTACTTTTGGCTATTTGAATTGCAAACTTACTATTTTACTTAAATATTTGCGTAAATTTTTGTATTTTTGCGTGATTTTATAATTTAATCAATAAAGTTCAAAATAATATGGAGGATAAGAGGATATTGTATGTATCATCTGAAGTAGTGCCTTATTTGGCTGAAAATGAAGTGTCCATTATGTCTTATGATGTTCCTAAAATGGTCAATGACCAAGGAGGTCAAATCAGAATATTCATGCCGCGATATGGAAATATTAACGAAAGAAGACATCAATTACACGAAGTAATTCGTCTATCTGGGATGAATTTAGTGGTTAATGATTTGGATATGCCACTGATTATTAAGGTTGCTTCAATTCCAAAAGAACGAATTCAAGTTTATTTTATCGATAACGACGAGTATTTTAAACGGAAAGCCACTTTTGAAGATGAAAACGGCATTCTTTATGAAGACAATGACGAACGAGCCATCTTTTTTGCAAAAGGCGTAGTTGAAACTGTAAAAAAATTAAATTGGGTTCCCGATATTATTCATGTTCATGGTTGGATGGCGTCTTTATTGCCAATTTATATGAAGCATTATTATAAAGACGAAGCGCTTTTTTCTAACACTAAAATTATCACTTCTGTTTATGCCAAATCATTTGAGGGTCATTTAAATAGCGAACTCATAAACAAAATAAAGTTTGATGGTGTGCCCGAATCGGCGATTTCACTTTTAAAAGAGCCGAGTTATGAAAACCTTATCAAATCAACTATTCAACATTCTGACGCGGTGATTATTGCCTCAGAAACATTACCCTCAAATTTAACAAAATTTATTGAATCTTCAGAAAAACCTTTTTTACCTTTCTTCCCAAAAGAAGAGTATGCTGAACATTATGTTAACTTCTATAAAAATCAAGTAAAATAAATTATTTTTTTCAAAAAATGCTTACAAAAAAAACAGTACAATTGTTCACAATTGTTTTCATGAGTTTGTGGATGGCTTCTTGTGATAAAGAATATAATACCATTGGAGCCAACTTAATTGGCGATAATCATTATGCTTTTGGCGATCCAGACATACAAACAACAGTCCTCGCTTACAATGAAGATTTAGGCATTGTTCAAACCAACAACCTAATTATAAATCCGCTAGGAATTTATCATAATCCTACTTTTGGATCGCAAACGGCTCATTTTGTTACACAACTTCAACTTCCAGAACCTGCACCAACTTTTACAATAATAACTGGGCAGCCAGAAATTGAAGAGGTAACACTCTATATTCCTTATTTTAGTAGACCAATTGCTACAGAAGCAGGAGCGACCACATACGAATTGGATTCAATCTATGGCAACTCAAAAATCAAGTTAAGTGTTTTTGAAAATGGTTTTTTGTTGCGTGAACTCGACCCTTCTTCTAACTTTACAAGTCCGCAAAAATATTTTTCAGATCAAGTAAATGATTTCGACGTTAATAAACGGGGTGCTGCCGCAGACGGTAGTTCTATTCCAAATGGCGAACGGTTAAACAATGGCGTCGATGTAAACAATAATGAAGCGTTTATTTTTAGTCCCGCACAAATTAACGAAACTACGGTAAACACAGAGGGTGTCGAAATAATTACTCGCTCTGCACCAGGGATGTATTTAAAATTGAATAAAGATTTTTTTCAAAAGAAAATAATTGGAGGTAACAGTCAGGGTAAGTTAGCAAACAATAATGTGTTTCGTGAATATTTTAGAGGTTTATACTTTAAGGTAGAAGCAGCTGCCACTGAACCGAATGGCAGTAGTTTGGCAATGATTAATTTTAGAGGTGGAAAAATCACCATTAAATATAAAGAAGATAAAGCAGTGGACGGGCAAGTATTGCCTGATCGTGTAGACAAAACAATGGTGCTTGCACTCACAGGAACCACAGTGAGTTTAGTAAGCCAAGATCGCAAACCCGAATATAGTGCTGCACTGGCTTCCGCATCTGCTACCGAAGGCGATGACCGTCTATATATCAATGGCGGCTCGGGTTCAATGGCAATTATTGATTTATTTGGGCGTGATGCAAGTGGTGAATCGGCGGAATTAGAGGAATACCGAGCTAAAAATTGGTTAATCAATGAAGCGAATCTTACTTTTTATATTGATAAAGAAAAGATGGCTGGTGCCGTGGAGCCCAATCGAATTTACTTATATGATTTAAGTAATAATCGTCCTATTTTTGATTATCTTTTTGATCAAACAACTAATTCATTAATACCAAAATTAGGAAAACGTATTTATAATGGTATCATTGTAAAAGAAGATGAAAGAGGAACACTGTATAAAATTCGACTGACTAATCATATTACGCAATTATTAAAAAATGCCGATTCAACTAATGTCCGTTTAGGATTAGTGGTTACAGAGGCCGTTGCAATTATTGATAATTATGCAGTAAAAAATCAAACTGCCTCTGGATTAGAAAAAGTACCTACTGCTTCTGTTTTAAATCCCTTAGGAACAGTGTTGTACGGAAGTAAAACTTCTGTACCTTTGGACAAAAGATTAAAACTTGAAATTTATTATACTAAACCTGACTAAATAGTAAAAATATGTGTGGAATTGTAGGATATATTGGCAAAAGAGATGCTTATTCAATTGTCATTAAAGGATTAAAACGCCTTGAATATAGAGGTTATGATAGTGCTGGAGTCATGTTATACGACGGCAAAGATTTAAAAATTTCTAAAACAAAAGGGAAAGTAACCGATTTAGAAGAAGTGTCAGCTAAAGATAAAAACTTTTTTGGTTCGATCGGGATGGGTCATACACGTTGGGCTACCCATGGAGTGCCAAATGATGTGAATTCACATCCGCATCTGTCTAATTCTGGAAATATTGCCATAATTCACAATGGAATCATTGAAAATTATGAGCCATTAAAAAAAGAATTAATCAAAAGAGGTTATGTTTTTCATTCAGATACCGATACCGAAGTATTAGTTAATTTGATCGAAGATGTGCAGAAAAAAGAAGGTTTGAAACTAGGAAAAGCAGTTCAGGTTGCCCTAAATCAAGTAGTTGGAGCTTATGCTATTGCGGTATTTGACATAAATAAACCAGACGAAATTATAGTAGCTCGCTTAGGAAGCCCATTAGC
>Ga0105045_10003188_pt1 | contig 14031 bp, 9 predicted proteins | sample MAT02_FD_78089 | JGI IMG/M metagenome (GOLD analysis project Ga0105045, IMG submission 78089) | Freshwater microbial communities from Lake Fryxell liftoff mats and glacier meltwater in Antarctica - MAT-02 (megahit assembly) | ecosystem: Environmental > Aquatic > Freshwater > Ice > Liftoff...
CGATCAGGCCGAGTATCTGGCACTCGCGCAGGCGCTGCGCGACCGGCCCGTGGGCGGTAACGTGCTGGAGATTATCCGCGACACCGATGGCGTCATCAGCCGCTACGACCGCGGGAGTGGCGCCTTTCTCGCCGTCAACCGCGACCGCACCATCCGCACCTTCTTCAAGCCCAACGACGGCGAGGAATACTTCCGCCGTCAGGCTCGGCGGCGGCCCAACCCATGAAAACACTCCCTCGCCTCCTCGCAGAGTGGTCGCGTACGGTCACCGACGTGGAGCGGTCGTACCCGCTCACCTACGACGACTATCTCAACGACCTCGACGGACGCCGCGCGCTGGAACACGCCGCCCGCGACGCCGAGCAACCGCCAGCGTGGCACGAGGCGCTGGCCGCCCTCGATGACCGCTTCCGGGACGCCACCTTCGAGTCGCCCACCTGCGCCTGGGGGGACGACGTGGCCGCCGACGAAGGCTGGACCGCCGAGTCGCACTGGTACTACTGGCGGCACCCGATCCGCCACGAGGGTGCCTGGTTCGATTAACTTTCAAGGCTATGTCTCAACGCCTTGCATCCGCAGCCCCCGGGCCCGACGCCACCCACTCGGCGTCACTCGCCGATCGCGTCCGCGACGCGGCCCTGCTGCTGGAGCAGTTCGCCACCGACCGCGCCGGGCTCCTCGACATTCCGGAGCCCGAACGCACCCGCCTGCTCAAGGCCGCCGGAGAAGTGTCGCGCCCCGACGCCATTGTGCGGCGGCAAATGGTCAAGGCCACCAAGCGGCAGAAAAAAGTGCAGCGCACCATCAAGGTGCAGGAAGCCGAGTCGCAGCTGCAGGAAACGGGCATCCGTAAGCTGCGTCGCCAGACCATCTTCACCACGCCCAATTACCTCCTGCCGAGCACCGACGCGCAGGACACGATCGAGGATGATCCGGATTTCCGAGAAGCGCTCGAGGCGCAGCATTGCTACGTGTGCAAGAAGGAATTCACGGTACTGCACCATTTTTACGATCAACTCTGCCCCACCTGCGCCGACTTCAACTACCGAAAACGCGGTGAGCTGGCCGATCTCACGGGGCGCACGGCGCTGCTCACCGGTGGCCGCGTCAAGATCGGCTATCAGGCCGGTATCAAGCTGCTGCGTGCCGGTGCCCACCTCATCGTCACCACGCGCTTTCCGCGTGATTCAGCCGCCCGGTTCGCCGCCGAACCTGACTTTGCGGCGTGGAGCCACCGACTGGAGATTTTCGGACTCGACCTGCGCCACACGCCCAGCGTGGAAGCATTCTGTCATCACCTGATGACCACGCGCGATCGGCTCGACTTCATTGTCAACAACGCCTGCCAAACAGTGCGCCGTCCGCCCGACTTCTACAAACACATGATGGACGGCGAGCGCGCGGCGGTCGGCGCGATGCCCGACCACGTGCGCAAGCTGCTCGGCGCGTACGAAGGCGTGCGCGGCTACCACATGCTCCCCGAAGCGGGCGCCGAACGCGACGACGAAATGCTCAGCGCCGCCACGATACCGCGGGCACTGGCCGAAGTGGCGGGCATGACACACGCTGCGGAGCTTTCGCAGGTTGCACTGTTACCCGAAGAGCAGACCGATCGCGGGCACCTGTTCCCCGAAGGGCGGCTCGATCAGGATCTGCAGCAGGTGGATCTCCGCGAGCGCAACTCGTGGCGTCTCCTGATGCACGAAGTGCCCAGTGTTGAGCTGCTGGAGGTGCAACTGGTGAACGCCGTAGCACCGTTCCTCATCAACGCGCGGCTCAAGCCGCTCATGATGCGTACGCCGGAGCGCGACAAGCACATTGTGAATGTGTCGGCGGTCGAGGGCCAGTTTTACCGGAAGTTCAAGACCACGCGTCACCCGCACACGAACATGGCCAAGGCCGCGCTGAATATGATGACGCGCACCTCAGCGGCCGACTACGTACACGACGGCATCCACATGAATGCCGTGGACACCGGCTGGGTGACCGACGAAGACCCCGTGCACATCGCGGAGCGAAAAGTGGCCGAACACCGCTTCCATCCGCCGCTCGATATCGTGGACGGTGCGGCGCGCATTGTGGATCCGATCATTGACGGTGTCAATACCGGCGAGCATGTGTGGGGCAAGTTTCTCAAGGACTACCGGCCTACTGATTGGTAGACCGGTAGTGCAGGCAATGCTTGCGTGCGAGCGGACGGCGCGTCCGACAACGCTGCCGACCGCCTTGCGCCGTCCAATCGATGAGCATATCGTTGTACGATACGCTTATCGATGAGGATTCCATGGCTATCGTGACCGTCTCACCCAAGTTCCAGGTTGTCATTCCTCGAGAAATCCGCGAGGCACTGCGACTGGAGCCTGGGCAGAAAGTCCAGGTGCTTCAGTACCAGAATCGGGTGGAGTTCATTCCCGTGCAGCCGATGCACAGGATGCGCGGCTTCTTAAAGGGCATCGATACCACGGTCGCGCGCGATGAGGATCGCGTGTGAACCTGATTGATTCCTCCGTATGGCTCGAATATTTCGCTGCAGGGCCGCAGGCCGAGCAGTTCGCTGCGGTGATCGAAGCAGTCGACACGCTCCTCGTGCCGACGATCGTGCTGGTCGAGGTGACACGCCGCGTCATGCAGCAACGTGATGAAGACGCCGCACTCCAGATTGCGGCCGTGTTACATCAGGGTCTCGTCGTTCCACTCGATAGCGCGATATCGCTGGGCGCGGCGCAAATCGGCGTCGCTCACAAACTGCCGTTGGCCGATAGCATCATTTACGCGACAGCCAAGCAGTATGATGCAACGGTTTGGACTATGGACGCACACTTCGCCGACTTGCCGAATGTGCGCTACAGCGCGAAGCGCCTGTAGCCTGGACTGAGCACGCGTCGTTTCATTCAGATCCGCGTAGCCTCCAAATCGCTACCAAGTCAGTCCGCGCACATACTCGTAGTTCGCCTTCGCACTCGCCATCTCGTCCGCGCCACCTTCCTGCTCCACAAAACAGGGCTTCTTGTTCAGATCCTTCACCTGCGCCAGAAACGCGCGCAGATCGAACGTACCCTGCCCTAACTCCGTGTCCGTTTTGCGATCGGCTGTCACGTTCTTGAGGTGGAAGCTCCAGCAGCGGTTGGCGTGCCTGGCCAGAAACGCCATGGGATCACCGCCCCCCAAGAGCATATTGCCCACGTCGAGCTGAAAGCGCACCAGCTTGGGATCGGTCTCTCTCAGGAACACCTCCAACGGCATCTCGCCACGAATGGGCTTCTCGTGATTGGGCTCGTTGTGCAATGTGAGCCAAATGCCATAGCGCCGCGCCACCTCGCCGGCACTGTTGAAGCGGTTGGCCCACAGCTTCACCACGTCGATTGACGCATTCGCCTCACGTGGCAAACTCGGAGCCACCAGATACTGGTGTCCCAACTCCTTCGCTTCCCCCAAACGCTCGTCCCATTCGGTAAGAATGGTTTCGGCCGCCATATGCGCCGAAGGCGCCTTGAGCCCTGCAGCCTTGAGCGCATCACGCGTCTGCTTTACGGTGCGGTCGAAGTTTTTGAAGCTCCACAAGAGCTCCACGTCGTTGTAGCCCATGGCCGCGATCGACGCGAGCGTGCGCTCGGGGTCGGCCTTCATGGCCTTCCGCACGGCGTACAACTCCAACCCGATGCGATCCAGTTTGGCGGCTGGCGAGGCGGAGATTGGCGCCGTGTCATCGGCGAAGAGCGTCCTGGAGGCGAGAAGGCTGGCAGCCGAAGCGCCGACGGTGGCGACGAATGTGCGACGTTGCATCCTGCATAGTGCAGCGCCGGCCTGCCTGTGGCAACGAGAGCGCCCGCGATCAAACGCTCGCCGCCGCTGAGCCGTATCTTACCGAACACTGTCCCCACCCGATTCGGAGTCGATCATGTTTGTGATGTCCCCTGCCCCGCGCGTCGTGCTATTGGCCGTTGCCCTCGCGACCGTGCCATTGGGTGCCCAAGCCCCCGCCGCAGCGAGCAGCTGGGACCCGCAGGCCATCCTGCGCATCGAGCGCTTCGTCAAACCGCCGGCCAATCTGGAGCGGATGATCATGGCGCCCCGCGTGGACATCTCGTTTACCAACCCCAGTCCCGATCGCCAATGGTTTCTTCGTACCACCGGCGTCGATCGCGGTGACATCAAGGCCTACGGTGCCCCGCACATCTGGTTGGGTGGGCTGCAGATCGACACCCGCGCCAATCGCGCACGCTCGTTGACCACCAGCACACGCAGCGGCCTCACGCTGGTGAATCCGCGCACGGGTGCGACGCGCACACTGCAGGTGCCGACCGGCGCGTCGATCTCGTCACCGGTGTGGTCACCGCGCGGCACCCATGTGGCGTACATCGCCAACTTCCCCACTCTGTCGCTCGTGTATCAGGCCGACGTGGCCACCGGCAAGTCGGAAGCGCTGTCACGCAAACCGCTGCTGGCCACGATGGTCACCGGTATCGAGTACACCGCCGATGGCCGGTTCATTGCCACGGTACTGGTACCCGATGGCTGCGGTGCCGAACCCATACACGGCGAGGATGGCATCGAAGACGGACCGCAGGTGCGGCTGACGGAATCGCGCGCCGTGCCACAGCCTGTGCACTTCAGCCTCCTGCAGGACCCGCATGACAAGGCCCTGCTCGCGTATCACACCACAGGGCAGCTGGCGATGATCGATGTCCGCCGCAAGGCGGTCAAGTTGGTGGGCAAGCCCGCGATGATTCGTTCGCTCGACCCATCGCCCGATGGTACGCTTGTTCGCGTGACGCGTATGACCGAGCCGTTTTCGTATCTCGTGCCGGTACCGAACTTCGGCGCAGTGGAGGAGCTGTGGAACGCCAGCGGCGCCGTGGTGACCACACTCGCTGTGTCGCCCCTGCGTGAAGGCGCACGAGGTGATACGCCGAGCGCGGTGGCTGGCGCGGATAGCAGCAAGCGGAATCTGCAGTGGAATCCCGTGGGTCCGGGCCTTGTGTATCTGCAAACGGTGTCGGCTGCCCCCGCAGCGCCAGCTACCGTGACGCCCCCACCCGGTGGGCCGAACGCCGGTGGAGCCAACGCCGGTGCGCAAGCCGGCACCCCACGACGTGTGCAGGCGCCAGGCGTGCGCTACGTAAACTGGCGCGCGCCTTTCAGTGCCAACGACACGACCGTGCTCTATCGCGGTGGGCCGCAATTCACCGCAGTGATGTACAGCGCCGACAGCAGTACGATGTTTGTGAATGACAGCGGCGCCGTGATCGCGGTGCCGGTGAACACTCCATCGGCACGCCGCAATCTCGGTCGTTCGGTGTCATTGCCGGCCGCCACCGCGTTTGGTGGTGGCTTCGGTGGTGCTGCGCGTTCGAATTCCGACACGCTGGCGGGACAGATCCTCACGCGGCGTGCCGCAAACGGCGCGATCGTGGTCATGCTGTCGCGCGATGGCAAGTCGGTGGTGCTCTCCGGCACGCGCACCCCGGGCGATGACTGGCACACCAGGGCGCCGCGCCCATGGATCGATCGCCTCGATATCACCACCGGCACGCGGACGCGGGTGATGGAAAGCCCCGCGGATACGTTCGAGGCGTTTGTCACGGCACTCGATGATGATCTCACCCAGTTCATCGTCACGCGCGAATCGCGCACCACTATTGCCGATGCCTGGCTGCGCAGCGCCAACCCGGCCGATGCCCGCAAGCTCACCGCCAACGTCGACGTGGCCCCCGAAGTGACCGGCGCACAACTCAAGCGCATACGGGTTACCCGCCCGCGCGACGGTTCGAAGTTCTGGGTGGAAGTGACGCTGCCGCGCGACTGGATACCGGGCAACCGCCTGCCGGGCGTGATCTGGTTCTATCCGCGCGAGTTCAGCACGGTGCAAGACTACGAGCGCTCACGCTTCGCCACGAACATCAACAAGTTCCCCGAAGTCCCATCGGCTCGCCCGGCTACCGCTACCAAGCTGTGGGTGTCGCAAGGCTACGCATTCGTCGAACCGGATATTCCGATCTTCGGTGATGCGGGCCGCATGAACGACAACTACACGCGTGACCTCAAGGAAAATCTCGACGCCGTGCTCGATGCCGTCGTAGACGCCGGGTTCGTAGACCGCGACAAGATGGGACTTGGCGGTCACAGCTACGGCGCCTTCAGCACGGTGAACGCCATGACCCTCATGCCCAACTTCAAAGCGGGCATCGCCGGCGACGGCATGTACAACCGCACGCTCACGCCGTTCGGGTTTCAAAGCGAGCGCCGCAATTTTTTCCAGGCGCAAGATACCTACCTCGACATGTCGCCGTTCCTGCGCGCCGACAAGATCGCCGGCGCACTGCTGCTCTATCATGCCACCGAAGATCAGAATCAGGGCACCGCGCCCATCAGCTCCATCCGGATGTTTCAGGCGCTCCAAGGACTCGGCAAGCCGGCCTCGCTCTACATGTACCCGTACGAAGACCACAGCGTGGCCACCTACGAAAGCGACCTCGACCTTTGGGCGCGTTGGGTGGCGTGGATGGATGTGTATGTGAAGAACGGGAAGCAGGCACCGAAGGCGGCACTGGTGCCGTAGCTACGCCAGCCCCCCGATATCGGCCCGTGCGGCGCAGGACGGTGAGAGCCTCGCACAGATCGAGGCTAGGCTTGCGAATTGTTTTAGCCGCACCTAAATACTATCTATGCTGCTCTCGAATAATGATCTTCGGACCCTTCAAACCGCTGCTCGGCAAGCCGCCGGCGCTTTCGGCCTGGTGGCGCTGAGCGCTGGTGTGGGCACCGCCCAGCGCGCGCCCGGGGATTCCACCAAACGCGATTCCACCGGCCGCGACTCCACACCGCGCGCACTGCCCACCATGCAGGTGACCGCCACCGTCGTTGCCACCGACGCCCGGCGCATCGCCCAGCCCACGGCCTCCTTGGGCGGCGCCGAGCTGCGACGCCTCAATGCCGCCTCGCTCGGCGAGACGCTCGAACAGATTCCCGGCGTCCGGTCGCTCTCCATGACCTCGGGGATCGGCAAACCCGTCATTCGCGGCCTCACCAACAATCGCGTCATCACGCTGGCCAACGGCCAGCGCACCGAAACGCAGCAGTGGGGGCACGACCACTCCCCCAACGTGGAGTCGGCCGACGCCGAGCGACTCGAAGTGGTGAAGGGACCCGCCAGCGTGCTCTATGGCTCCGATGCACTCGGCGGCGTGGTGAACGTGGTGCGCCGGGAGTTGCCGCATGGAGCGCCGGGCGAACAGTTCGTGCGCGGGCGTACGTCGATTGCTTACAATTCGGCGTTGCAGGCCCCGTCGGCCACGCTCGTGGGTGAGGGCGCGCGCGGAGCGTTTGGCTGGCGGTTGTCCGGCACCGGTCGCCAGGCACAAGACCTGCGCACTCCCGGCAACGTGGTTGCCAACACCGGCAACCGCACCGGCTATGGCGAAGGGGCGTTCGGCTGGCGCGGGGTCGGCGCCGACCTGGCCGTCACCGGCTCGTTGCGCAATGAACAGATCCGTGTGGCGGACGACCCGGTCACGACCCCCGGATACACGGGGTTCCAGCGTATTCGCACCACGCGCGGCACGCTCGACGCCAACGTTCGCCGTGGTGACCACCGCGTGCAGTGGCAGCTGGGGCTGGAGCAGAACCGGCGCTCCGAATTCGGCGATGTCTCCGCGAGCGAGATTGCCCTTGGCCTGCGCTCCACCACCGCCAACGGTTTCACGCATTGGCATCACGCCCCCGTGGCGGGATTCAAAGGCGTGATCGGCGTGGCCGCGCAGCACACGGCGTTCCGCACCTTCGGTACTGAAACGCTTATTCCGGACAATACCTCCCGCATGCTGGGGCTCTATCTGCTGGAGCAGCGCACGATCGGTGCGTGGTCGCTCTCTGTGGGTGGACGGCAGGATTGGACCACACTCGAAACGCCTGGCAATGCAGTACTGGCGCTCGATGCGACCTCTCGCGCATTTCGCGCCACCACGGGTACGGCGGGCGTGGTGTATCGCGCCGAGTCGCCGGTGTCGATTGCGTTGAACGTTGCGCGAGGATTCCGCGCGCCGAGTGCGTCGGACTTGTTTGCGAATGGCTTCCATGAGGGCACGCGGGCGTTCGAGATCGGGAAGTCTGACCTGCGCGTGGAGTCGAGCTTGAATACCGATCTCGGAGTGAGAGTGCGGACGGGGCGGGTGACCGGTGAACTCACGGGCTACGTGAATCGCATCCGTGATTACATCTACCTCGCGCCCGTGGGGGCACCGGGGCGGGCGCTTGATTCGCTGCAGGTTCTGCAGGGGAACGCGCGATTGGTGGGGGCGGAGGCCGGTGCAACGTGGCGCATCGGTCGCGGAGTAAGCGCGCAGGGCACCGCCGACGTGGTGCACGCCGAGAACACCGTAGACGGCACGGCGCTGCCCTTTGTGCCGCCCGTTCGTACGGCGCTCACGCTGCGCTGGGACGACCGTGCGCCCGGCCGGTATCTCCTGGCAAGCACCGAGTGGAACGCTCGGCAGTCGCGCACCTTTCGTGATGACCTCGCGCCCCCGGCGTGGTCGCTGTTTACCGTGGGCGGCGGCATCAGTCGGCTCACGCCGCGCGGTCTCGTCCACGTGGACATGAGCGTGAGGAACGTGCTCAACACGCGCTTTCGTGATTTCATGTCGCGGTATAAGGAGTTTGCGGACGGCGCGGGGCGGGCGCTTATCGTGCGCGTGTCGGCCGACATGTAGCAGTCGCTGCGGCGCCCCGCGCCCTCGGCGGGAGTGGGAATCCGCTAGATTTCTTAGATGGCCGAACTTCTGCACTCCGACCGCGCGTCCGTTCCCGGATTCCGCGCCGTGCCCCGCACGGGCGTCATTTATGTGATGGACCGCGCGCGCGAGCTCGGGTTTCGACAGGGCGCGGGGGATTGGTGCAACCTCGGGCAAGGCCAGCCCGAAACCGGACCGCTGCCGCATGCCCCGTCGCGTCCTGCCGACGTGCACATCAGCGCCGACGACTACGAGTACGCGCCGGTGGCGGGAATGGATGGATTACGCCGCGCCGTGGCGGCGTTGTACAACGCCCGTTACCGCGTAGGCAAGGCCTCGCAGTACGGTCCCGAGAATGTGTGCATCTGCGGTGGTGGGCGCGCCTCGCTCACGCGCGTGGTCGCTTCGTTGGGCAACGTGAATTTGGGGCATGTGCTCCCCGACTACACCGCGTATGAAGAGCTGCTGGAGATCTTCGGTAGCTTCTCTGCGATTCCGTTGCTGCTGGAGCCGGAGTCGGGCTATGCGTTGTCCACGCGCGAGCTGCGGCGGGAAATCACCGGCCGCGGACTGGGCGCGCTGCTGCTCTCCAATCCCGGCAATCCCACCGGTCGCGTGGTACGAGGTCGTGCGCTGGACGCGTGGGTGCGCGAGGCGCGCGAGCTCAAATGCACACTCATTCTCGACGAGTTCTACTCGCACTATCTGTGGGACGAGGCCCTGGTGGCCGGTACCACCGTCAGTGCTGCCGAATTTGTGGATGACGTGAACAGCGATCCCGTGGTGATCCTTGATGGACTTACCAAGGGCTGGCGGTGTCCGGGCTGGCGCTTGAGCTGGATTGTGGGCCCCGAGTCAGTGATTGAAGCCGCGGCTAGCGCCGGCAGCTTTCTCGACGGCGGCGGTAACCGTCCGCTGCAGGATGCCGCCGTGTCGCTGCTCGAACCCTCGCGTGCGCGGGAAGAAGTGATCGCCATTCACGAAGCGTTCGCGCGCAAGCGTCGTATTCTTGTGGACGGCCTGCGTGGTGCCGGGCTCACGGTGGAGCATGAGCCCGAGGGCGGATTTTATGTCTGGGCCAGCGTGGCATCGCTACCCGCCCCACTCAACGACGGCGACGCCTTTTTCGAGGCCGCGCTCCGCGAGCATGTGATTACCGTGCCGGGAATGTTCTTCGACATCAATCCCGGCAAGCGACGGGCGGATCATACGTCGCGCTTTCGGCAGTATATGCGCTTTTCGTTTGGGCCGGATGAAGAGAGCGTGACGACGGCGGTGGCACGGATTCAGGCGATAGTGGCGCGGGCGCGGTAGCGACGATGGTGTGAGTCGTGATCGTCGAGCGCGTCTGCGAGTCACTGGGCCCTCACGAGATTATAGCCTGGGCGCACCGGCACCGTCTGGTCGGACGGCGCTTCGTACAGTTCGTTGCCAGAGGGTACCCGCGCTTCGAGACAGTAGAGCAGCAGGAACTGCGGAAACTCGCAGAACGGGCTTCCATCGAGAAGCGCAGTATTTAGGGAACAGGCGGGCAGAAAATCTTTGATTAAAGGAGCTCGGTAGTGCAGCAACCAACGGCGCAACGCGCCCAGATAGGATCTTCCCACCCGACGACGGTGGCTTTGGTGAAGAGGAGTTGGACCTCGTCGTTTTTCGGGAGAATGGCGATGAACTGCTGATTGATGAGCTTGATCGCCCGCAGGAGAGCCTGCGGATCTTGACCACCGGACGTAGTCGGGCTCGAGTGGAGTACGGAGTCACGGTAGTCACGATACATCGACTGAAGCGTTAGCCTGCCAGCCCCCTTCACGATGGCAGCGACTGCGGCATTTTCGTTTAGCATAGCCCAGCTGTGCGCCGAACCGCAGGACAGAAAGTCCGCTTTCGCATTCCGATTCATATGCTGCCCGGCACACAGATGCAGCTGCCCTTTGCGATTGAGATCCACCAAGTGCCGTGTACTGGCTCCCCCGGGTTGCTGCCGCACAGAAACACCGTAGAGTTTCCATTCGCTGACACGATAGCCTTCCTTGACGGCATCCGGGTCGGTCAGTCCAACCTTGTAATCGTTCATTACCACGTAAAATGTGTCAGCGAGGCTCAAAAGTCGGCGAACATCGGGACTGATCATGAATCGCGGGAATCCACCGTTGACGAGCTTTCCCGTAACTCGCGCCAAGACCACCGCATGGTTCGGCAACAGCCATCCGAGATCTCTTACCCACACACCAACAGATGCTTTTGGAATAGCAACCTGAACAGTGTCTTTGTTGGAGCCTGTGATCGGCATCGAAGACGGCTCATAATCGATGTCCGAAAACTGCTGCGCCAGCTCCGCGCCGTTTTCTTTCACATTATTGAAGAGTGCAGTAGGCCGTGACTTACAACGTCGTTGGCTGTTGTCGTTATGAGCACAGCGATCGCCTTCGGCCGGTTTCGCATTCTTTACCGCCTCCTTGAATGTAGGCAGGGTACGGGTCGGCACCGCATCCGCAGGCGTTCGCCCGTACACGTTCGTAGCCTTCATTCCTACAGCGAAAAGCCCAAGCAGGGCAATCGCCCCCAATGGCGCAAAAGACTTCGCTCGCGAAGGAATCATCGGTGTATCTCCTCGTTGTTGGGGAATAGGGTCGCTGATTTAGCGATCCATCGAGAGGTCCTCTCGGCTTGTCGCGCATCGTGCTGGGACGATGGTGAATTCGCGATTTGTCGAAGTAACCACAGACTTTTACGCAGCCCTGCCGCTTGCGGTAGATGGCTCAACGTAAACAGGCTCGTGCTACGCAGATCGTCCAACGCGGTCGTGATCGTTGCGGCGGCGGTCACGGTATCACCGGCCTTCGCCAACGCCCACGCTTCAAGAAACAAGTAGTCCCACGAAAGCGAACTGAGGGTAGCGCCGGAACGCTGTTTCCGGATCGCTTCGATCCGCTTTCGAGCGTCTTGCGATCGGCCTGCCGCCAGGTCATGCATCACATATTCCATCGCATGGTGTGGTACGAAGTCACGAGTTGCACCTACTCCCAAGCATGGCGTGGCATCGAGGTATGCCTGGCGTAATACCTGCTCCCGCACCATCCCCAACTCATTCCGCGACAGTAGCGTACTAAACATCAGCTCTAGATCCGGCACCCGTTCTCGTACCCGCCCACAATCTCCGAGGGCGACGAGCGCGAGGAATCTGTTCAGTGAATCGCCCAATGCTTGAGGTAGATCGTTGCTGGATACACCAGCATCCCACCCTTCCGCAACACGCAATTCCCCGAGCAGCGCGGCGAGCGGTTGGATCGTTGCGTCTGACTCAGGCAATCGCGATTCAGCAAGTTTTACAGCCGGCCGTGCAACAAGTACCGCCGCAGCGAAGTCACCCTGCCGAAGTGCGAGCCTTGCACGCGCAAGAGCAATGAGGCTTTTGTTTACGTCGCTCGAATCGCCCTTCAACGCTCGATCAAGAGCACCCTCAGCAGTTATTCGTTCACCGGTTGCAACGCTGCCGTCTCCGAACAACTCCAGCGCGAGCGCATACTGTCGCCATGCCACAGCAGCTGTGGAATGTCGGACCCACTGCGCGCTAAGCGCTACCGCGCGTGCACGCCCAAGTCGGAGCGCGCGAGAATACGTGGCCGGAATTGAACGCGCTCCCATAGTTTCCGAAGAATCGCGCAAAATCGGGATATGCTGGAGCGTGTCCCCTTCGACTGACGGCAGCGCAGCGTAAGAGAAGCGGGGGGCGATATCGCTCCGACCGGTACGCTGAGAACTGCCGGTAGCGCCCGACGCAGTCATGACCCGACCAAACAACACATCCAACAACGCCGATGGTGGCGATACGCCGATCGCTTCCTCGTACGCCACCAGCGCGCTCCAATAACTCGAGCGAAATCGAGCGCGTCCACCGGTACCCACCACCACGGTATCCAACCGCTGACACTCGCCCAGCCCGAACCGCGTGGCAAACTGACGCCCATCGAGGCGGATCGCCTCGCGATACGCGGAACACGCCGAGGGAAAATCGGCCGTCGCCAACGCGGAGAGCGCCGCCGCGTGCGCATGCGCAGCCGAATCAAGGCGTATGCTCTGCAACGCAGACGTCGCCCAACCGCCCCACGCTCTCCCGTTCCGCGGCGCACGCCACGCCCCAGCCTGCGCCGCCCAGAGCGAAGCGGCCGCGAAGGCCGGCGCCTCACGCACCGCACGATTGAAGTGCTGCTCGGCATCATCAAGCTGTCCCGCCCGGATAGCCTGCCACCCGGCCCCGTACGCAGCCAACGCGTTGAGCGAGCGTTCGTGAAGGGTCTGTATCCCCGGCAACGAATCCGCCGGCTCGCGGCTCAGCATATCGTGTGCGAACTGGCGCAGTGCGAACTCGCCACCCATCGCCGACGCCGCCACGGTTCGCACTACACGGCGCCCAGCGCCATCTTCGGGCGACTGCACATCGAGAACGACGCGCACCGAATCACCAACGCGCTGCACGGTCGCGCGCACGGAGCGCGGCGCGCCCTCTTCCCGCGTTAACAGGGTCAACGCCGGCCACGCGATCAGCTCTGCGCGCAGTGCGCGATTTAGGGAATCCGTGAGTGCCGCATCTCCTGCGTCGCCCGCTATAGACGGCGCCAGATACAGCGCGCGCGCCAGCGCATCGAGCTCAACGCCCGCCCCGCCACGCGAAACACGTAGAGAATCAGTGCGAGAGGCGCTGCGCGATCGCAGCTGCGCACCACCCACCGTAACAATCCCGAGCAGTACCACGACAGCCCCCACCCCACGCCAGCCACGCCACCACGCGCCATCATCGGTGGACGCAGCAGCCGACTTTGTCTTCATTCGCCCTGCCACGACATCCTGCTCGCCCGTACGCCGGATCCGCGCCCACTCCGCGCTCTCACGCCCGATCGCCAGCGCTGCAAGAAAGTCCTCCATACGCGCGAAACGATCGCCGGGTACTGCGGAGAGCGCGCGCCGCACCGCCAGCTCGACATGCTCGGGCACCGACGCACGATGCACCGTGATCGGCACATGCTGTCCGGTGATGCGCAACATGCGCAACCCTTCCACCGATGCCGCCACGTGCGGCCGGATGCCTGTCAGCATTTCGTAGAGCACACACGCCAGCGCATACTGATCACTGCGCCCGTCGATCACGCGCTCCGCGCACAGCTGCTCGGGACTCATGTATTGCAGGCTGCCGACCGCAATCCCGGTAGACGTCACCGGACGTCCCGGCGCATCACCGATCACGCGCGCTACGCCGAAGTCGGCGAGCAGTGCGCCGGCCGGGCCCAACAGCACGTTCTCCGGC
>Ga0105045_10003195_pt1 | contig 14021 bp, 5 predicted proteins | sample MAT02_FD_78089 | JGI IMG/M metagenome (GOLD analysis project Ga0105045, IMG submission 78089) | Freshwater microbial communities from Lake Fryxell liftoff mats and glacier meltwater in Antarctica - MAT-02 (megahit assembly) | ecosystem: Environmental > Aquatic > Freshwater > Ice > Liftoff...
CGCCACCACCACGCGGATTGATGCGTTTGGATCTTAATAACAATTCGATTGCCTCGGTTTCCGCAGCGATTGCAGGAGCACCCGTTTCGGGACGACGAAGAATATCAGAGGCATCGGTCATGACCGAATCGACACTCGCCAACATGGCCAGCTCTTTGCCAAAGTGCATCTGGCTATCGGGCAGCTCTCCGATCCTCGCGATCACTTTGACGACTCGGTCGTTGATCGTCGCCTGTATCTCTGACAATTTCTCGGCGCTAGCGACACGTTCTTTTTCGTCGATGGCGGCAATCGCTTGCTCAGCAACACGCGTTTCGTCACGAAGGTTGACTTCAGCTTCTAGGATTTGCAGAACTTCCAAAACAATCGACGGTGGCAAGCTGTCGGGCGATTTGCCTCCTGGGCAAGTGCCGTTGCATGCCGGGTCAACAAGGTTTTCGGCCCAACGATCCATTGCATCCGACCAATATTCGCACTGTGCGACCGACAATCCCTGCTGTTCTGGAATCTCCTCGGCCAACTGACGCAATCCACCCAGTACATCCGACGACTTCATTTCATCAAGCACCACTTTGAACTGCATCAATCGCCGACGCTCGAAGTAAGCCGCTAAATCATCCATGATGTAGGAGATGTTTTGCGTGCTCGTTCTTTCGGTCTTCGTGAGCTGAATCAACACTTCGCGAGCGGGCGCTTGCACTCGCGCTTTACTCATTCCAAAAGCGGGCTGCAATTGATCGGTCAATTGTCCAGCGACAAGGTTTTGTTCGCGTGATGCTGCCTTTAGTCGCTTTACCAATGTACTACCTTCCAGGTTGGCCAAGACTGTGTTGAGTTCGTCGGCAAGTTTATCGAACTCTGCTAACAGATCTTTCTGTTCTTCGACAGCTTGTTCCAGGCTGTCTTGTTGGTTCGCTGGAGGTGGATCGCCGGGCGGTTTATTTTTTCCCATCACGGTCGTCGCTGGCAGACGCAATGACGGACTGCTTGGTTTCTTCGGGGCTCCTGGCGATGCTGGTTCGTCATCCGGCGAATTCATAGACGACTCCCCATCAGCGAGTTGTGGCGCAGATCGAAGTTTTGCATCGGCAGTTTTTTTCAACAAGTCGGCCACCGACGGCATCCGATTCTCGGACAAATCTTTGAGCACTTGAAGCATTTCGGCCCAGCGTTCTAAATGCCCGACGCCGATTTCAGGGTTTCGCGACGCGGTGCGAACCAATTCATCACCTAACTCGCCAAGACGACTGAGTCGGCGACCATTGGCGCTTTCGGCGGAGGCTTGGCGTTCAACTTGACGACGATTTTCATCGAGGCTCAGTTCATCCGCCGACAATTCGCGAAGCTCCTTGTTTTTCTCATACAACTGTCGTTCGCTATCACGCACATCAAGAGCTTGCCGATGCCATTTGCTTAACTGTTCTGTCATCCAGATTGCATGTTGCTCGGGCGTAAGGATGTAAAGGATATGCGGCGGTGAATAGACGCGAGGACGATTCGGCAAGTAATCTTCAGCCCAGACGAACAACTCGATAGGCTGGGGTTCGATCCCCATCGACTTCGCTGAAAAGGTTCCCAGAACCTCTAAATCATTTGCATCGTGACTCCCTGCTGCGAGCGGTCTTTCGCCGTCCGCTGGTTTTGCTGCCGAACCGAATGCGAGCCCACGCCAGCTCAGTCCGACACGGCGAATCCCGAAATCGTCACTCGCTCGGACGCTGAACTTCAATGCTTCGGTGTCTAGCACAACGGCTTGCCTTGGCAAACCGTCGCAGATCATCGTGGGAGCTTCGTCATCGATCGCGTTGATCGATACCGCGAATGGTTCGCGTCCTTCGAGACCGAGACGATCCTGCCACTTGAATTGCAAAGTCGAGGTTTCCACAACGTCGACCGCATCGCTGGCAAGAGTGGCCCCGCTGGGCGTTCGAGTTTCGTCATTGATCTGTCCCGTTGCCAGTTCTCGGTTCACCGTGGCCGTGAATACTGCTTCGCTTCCACGGACCATCGAGACAGCGCCGGCACGCGAATCGATCTGTTGTACTGCCAATCTGCCAAGGTACTTCGGTAATTTCAGATCGGCAATCATCGACGACAGTTCAGGTCGCAGAGTAGGGACCAGTGTCAACTCCTGAACTACATCGCCGATCCGAAGCGTTGCCTTCTGATCGCTGATTTGCGGAGGCAGCACAAAACCGTATTTGCCATCGCGCAGTTCTGCGATCATTGCAGGTTGCTCAGCGATGGAAAGCTTCCCCATCGACGGTTGCCAGCGGGAATCTTCTCGCAACGGTATGCTCACACTGACGGGTTCGCCATGAGCGACGATCAGACGCTCGGGAAGCTCTTCGATACGGGTGAAAGTATATCTCGGCGTATTTGCCCAAGGCATCGTCAGCCGTGACAACGCGTTTGCCGCAGCGGCTGGATACAGCATCGCGATGCCAGTGACAACGATCGCGATCACCGCTGCCGCTGATGCCCAGATTTGATGGTGGCATGTCGGAGTCGCTTGCGAAAAATCTCGTCGGCTCGCGTCAACGGCCACCTGGGTCATGGCGGCTTGGCACAGCGCCGGCGAGCGAGCCTGCTCAGAACCGCTTTTTGATAACTCGATCACGCCCAACAGTTGGTCACCCACCGCAGGCAGTCGCTTTCCGAGCAAACGTGCGAGCGGTTCCAGTCCTTGAAGTTGCCAGATCCATCGATACGCGAACCAAGGAATGATGGTTGTCAGAGCCAAGGCCCCACAAAGCGTTGCAAATCGCAGGGTTTGAGGCATACCGCCCCAGCGATCGACGATATAAACGCTCAGAAACGCGACGCCGAACCCAAACGCGACGATCGCAGCGGCTTCGGTGAACTTGATCTTCCAGACGCGTTGGCGGAACGCGATCAATTGCTTCGTCAACGACTCCGGTACACGAATCGCACTATCCGATACTGGTAGATGACTCATATCAATCCCACTCCCTTTCGTCCAACCCAGAACAAAGCCAATAACAAAACGAACAATCCGGCGACGGCCGGATGGCTCCATATCGCAACCCGACGCACCGATGGAGGTGGATCGGGCATGAGGGTGAGCATTTGAACTACTTCCTCAACGCGGTCCATCGTGAGAACTTGTCCGCGTGTCACTCTGGCGATTTCTTCGAGCACATCGGGACGAGCAGGTTTACCGATCTGCTCCAGTGCAACGCCTTGGACAACGATGCCCGTTTCAAGCGACACGCCTGTCTGTTTGCAAAATAGCGTCACGCGATGCTCGCCCGGTTCCTCCGGCGTAAAACGTCCTGAGAATGCGCCCCATTCTTCGCCGAGCGATTCGAAGCGAATGGTTTTGACGCGTCCTGACGGTGGTAGGACGCTTAACGTCACCTCACCACCGCTCAGCGGTTCACCGCTGGACTCCATCACGTTGGCATTCATGGTGATGGTTTGTCGGACTTGAGGTTGCTCGGGTGAGTAATACAACCGCATCGATTCCCCTTGCGCCATGTTGCGTTGATAAGCCATCCATCGAACGACTTGGCCCCAAAAACGATAGTGATAAAGATCTTCGACACCTTTGCGCCATCGCCATGCTCCGTCGGTTCCCATGAACAGTACTTTGCCGGCTCCGTAGGTTCGCGTGACCAGCAATGGCAGGCGTCCCAGTTCATTGCTGACCTCTTGATGGACGCAAAGGGTTTCGGTTCCCGGTTTCGCCGAGATCACCGGCGCATACCACTGGAATCCGGGCAGGTTTCCCCAGACCTCCAGGTTCTCATCGGCGGTATCGGCAAGTTTGGTCAACAAGCTTCTGCGTCCCAATTCGGTGAGTTCAAAATGCTGGGCCGTTCTCGAGCCCCAGCCCTCTGGCTGAGCTTCATCCAACACGACGGGGATCAGGTCTGACAATTCGGTTTCGAGCAGACTGAATTGTCGACCCAGTAGCCCTGGCAAGAACACCAATCCGCTTGCTTGTTGTCCGACTAAACCTTTGATCCAAGCACATTGCTCAAGCGTCAGTTGTCCATCTTCGAGCCCGACGTCTCCCAGGAAAATAACATCGTATCGCGCCAATTCTTCTTTTGTTTGAGGAAAATCGCGAATGTAGTCCGCATTTCCTCCGCCGCGCTTGTCCAGTCCCGGGTGAAACAATAGGCAGGAAACCTCAACCCCAGGGTCGCGGGACAAAGCGTTTCGTAAATAGCGATACTCCCAACGCGGAATCGACTCGATGACAAGGACCTTCAGTTTTTCTTGTCGGATCGAAATCGGTGCTGACATCTGGTTGTTATCGCCACGTATCTCTTCTCCATGCTTCGGCACGTTCAAGGTCAATGTAACGTCACCAAGTTCGGTCGGCAGCCAATCGATCGCTTCGTTGGTTCGTCCCATCGCTGCGATACGAATCTCCTTCGTAACTTCCTTGTTGTCAGTCGACTTCATCGTGATCGTTGCGACTTGATCCCGAGGCAATGAACTTTCGATCGTTAACGGAATCCGTACCCGTTTGCCAGCGATGGCGAACGTCGGTACGTCAAAACTCAACAACTCCACATCGGGAAGTCGAGTGTTGCTGCCAACGGGAAATGCAAAGACGGGAACGCCAATCGATCGTAGTCGACTGGCAGCTTGAACCGGCGCTTCACCTTGGTTCCAATCACCATCCGAAGCCAGCACGACACCGAGCAAGTGGTCACTCGTTCGGGCAAGGTCCGACAGCGGGCTGGAAAGATCAGTGCCTGCTTCGCGGTGCTCCGGTGCCTGACCGGCTTTGTTTGAGATCGCTTTGATTTGCTCCGAAGCAGCCTGTGCGGCGCTCGCTTCTGAAAACGACTGAATCCGTACATCGGCGCGATTCGAAAGCGACGCCCAGGTGGCTGACTGGGTCAATTTATCGATCGCTTCACGACGTGTTGTTGCGCGAGTGGTCGCCTCCGTCTTGTCGGCCAATGAGGCATCTGTTCCGCCAGTGGTCTCATTTTCTGAGTCCGGTGCAACATCTTGCGTCAGAACATCTTGCGTTTGCATACTGCCGGAATCGTCCCACAAAACCACCACAACGGGTTTGTCATCGGGACGAAACTGTTGAACCCATTCGGGACCTCCCAAAAGCACCGCCGCCGCGATGACGATGAACAGCCTGATCGATTCGAGAATGACTGTCGAGCGCCGCCATTGGGTGCGCCGACATGCAACCAACGAAACGCAAATCGTCACGAGTACAGCAACGACAGCGATCAAGACGGTCCATGATGTCCAGGTAAAGGTGAGGTCATTCGTCGCGTTCATGCAGTCACGCCTCCGCGATTCTGCGTGAACGTTTCAGCGATCTTACGAGGCAAGCACAAGCAGGCTTCACCGATCATGGCGATCAACATGATGATCAAAAACGCTCGCCAAACTTCTTCTACCAGCGACTGCGTACTTCCGGCCTGTTCATTCACACGATCAAGAATCAACCCGCGAAAGAGTTGATCGACTTGCGAATCGGTGACAGTTGGCCGTTGGTCTTCTGCCGCACTTCGATTGACGGCCAATAGACGCCGCTCTTCCGAATAGACGCCTGCGGTAAATGCTCGCTCATTGGAAAACCGATCGTTGCGCTCGACCAAGGGCGTCCACTTTGCAGCAGCCTCGACGTTCGCATCGCCGGCGTCGAGTTGCCCTGTTGCTCGAAGCGAGCGAGCTCCCTCTTCAATGGCTCGCTGGATCAAAACGTACAAGACCACGCCATCGGCGGCGAGCGACGAATCCTTGGCAAGCGGCGTGGTCGCACTGACATAGACGCTGCCCCGCGGTGTGGGAACTCGCATTAAAAGACGTGACCCATCAACCAGTGTTGCAAGCGACGTTGCTTCCCCTTTGACATCGATGAACCGATTGATTTTCAGGCTACCGACGGGCAAGGAGGCTCCGGCCAACGTGTTAGCGAGCAAATCGGTCTCCCCACGCCAAGACGCAACCGAAGCGGGATCTTTGGGTTCGTTCCAACTGCCCCAAGACATGCCGAACATCAACTCCTCGCCTGGTGCGCTATCAATCACTTGTGGCGGAAAAAAGATCACACTTCCTCCACGATCGACGAACGCCTGCAATCGTTGTTCGTCATCAAGGCTCCTATCGCCCACGTCCTCGCTTGGCGCCTTTGTTTTCATAAGTGGAGCATGCCAAAGCACCAAGGCCACTTCCTCCCACGCAATCGATGGAACCGCGCTGGGCGAGACTACTTCAGCAACGCACTGAATATCCTCTTCCGATGCGATTTCCGAAGCCAACTGCAACACACGCCCGACGTCTGGATCGTCGGTCACGATCACGGTCCGGCGAGGCGGTGCCAGGTCATAAGTAAAATAAAAGTCATTGTCGGACAGCTTCGCGTCGGCGGGAACGGAAACTCGCCCCCAGCCTCGCGTTTGACCTTTGGGTACGGCGATCCGATGTCCTTTCGTCTCACCGACAACCCCATCGAACTTAACATCCAAGGTTGATCGGGCACCGTCGAGTTCGACCGTGACAGGGACCACTTGCGGTGTACTATCTACGACCTCTTTGCCACCTTCGATTTTCACCGAGAGGGAAACAAACGCCTCGGCTTGTCGGTTGTCGAACCGTACTTCGTCGACTCGGACCGAACGATTGTTTGGTTCAACTTCGCGAAAGGCCAGCAGCCGAAAGCGGACTCGACGTCCAAGCTCTGCGAACGCTTCTCGCAGCGAAACCCAGCGACCGTCCTTCGAACGCCAATCATGATCGCGAAGATCCGAGCAAATCCAAACATCGGTTTGTCCAAGTTCATTGGACTGAATGTAATCTAGGGCCGAAAGCATTAGCGCCGGCAAGTCAGCCGACGCATCGGATGGCCCCGTTTCAGGAAGCTCCAACAACGACGTTGGAGAAACAATTTCGCGCGGACGAGCGCTGTTGCTTTCAATCAACGTCAGCCGGCCGGCGCCGATCGTTTGCAACGTCTCGGCCAACTGCGCGACGCTGGTTTCGAGTTTCGACAACGCTCCATCGCCATCGCGCTGCTGCATCGAAGGCGATCGATCCAAAAGCACAATCGTATTGGCTGACCCACGACCGGTGATCGATCCGATTAATCCACCGCCGAGCGATCCGCTGGCAAGCGGTCGGCCAACCATCAGTATAAGTGCGGCGATCACCAAAGTGCGTAACGCCAAGATCGCCCACTGCCGAATCTTTGCATAACCACGCGACATGCGGTTGGCGGTGAGCAAGAACATCATCGCAGCCCACTGCGTCGTTTGATAACGGCGTTGATTGATCAAATGGATGATGATCGGAATCGCCGCCAGCGGCAACGCCGCGAGCATCCAGGGTTGAAGGAAACTCATCGGACTCTCCGTGCCGTCGCCCGACGAGTCAAGAATCGAGTCAACACATCCTGGTAAGGTTCATCGATACTGACGCGGTGGTAATCAACACCGGTTTCCAAAACGATCTTTTGTAGGGCCTGCAAATAGTCTTGCAGCGCTTGCTGGTATCGATCGGCAATCTCGCTCGGTTCAGCAAACACCGAGGTACCGCCTTCCATATCCAAAAATCGCGTCGGACGCGTGAACGTAAAACTCAATTCCAACGGATCAAGCAGATGAAACAGCGACAGGTCATGTTTGCGAAAGCGGAGATGTTCGAAACAATTGCGAAGCAGTTTCGGGTCGACAAAGAAGTCCGAGATCACGATCACCATCGCGGCTTGGCGTGTTGTTTCGGCAAGCTCGTGCAAGACCTCTGTCAGATGCGTTTCACCGCGCCCTCGAGTTTGTTCTAGCGCGTCGAAGATGACCCGCAAATGCGACGGATTGCGGCGTGGAGGGAGATGTTGAGCGATGCCCGCGTTAAAGCAGGACAAGCCGATCGCGTCACCTTGCTGGACTGCCAGATAACCGATGGCTGCCGCGATTCGCCTCGCATATTGCAACTTCGTTAGGTCACCCGAACCGAATTCCATTGAACCGCTTGTGTCCAACACCAAGCAGCATCGTAAATTCGTATCCGCTTCGAATTCTTTGACATAGTATCGATCGCTGCGTCCATGAGCGCGCCAATCCAAACGGCGCAGGTCGTCTCCGGGAACGTACTTGCGATACTCAGCAAACTCGACACTGGCACCCCGGTTGGGGCTGGTGTGTAGCCCTGATACGGACCCTCGCATCGGCCGCCGTGCAACCAATGGTAAACCGGCAAGGCCAGCCAACACGGCGGGATCCAGGAAGTCGCGAGCTGCACTCTCGTTCCACATGTCAATCCTCCCGCAATAGTCGACCCACAATATCGCGAGCCGATACGCCCTCGGCCTGAGCCGCAAACGTCGTGATCAAGCGATGCGTCAGCACTGGCTGAGCGACAAAGCGGACATCTTCACTTCGCACCATGTACGAACCCTCAAGGGCCGCCCGTGACTTCGCACCCAATATCAAATCCTGAACCGCGCGCGGGCCTGCGCCCCATGAAACGAGCGGCAACAACCACGCAGGCGCGGTACCACCTGCGGGTCGAGTCTTGCGGACAAGGCGAGCCGCATCGGTATAAATGTGATCAGGAACGGGGATGCGTCTGACCAGCTCTTGATGAGCGATGATATCGGTTGCCGTCATCAGCTTCTCGAGTGTCGGCAATGCGCCACCAGTCGTCGTTCGTGCAATTGCGATCTCTTCCGCTTCCGACGGGTAATCCAATTCGATGAGTGACATGAAGCGATCCAGTTGGGCTTCGGGAAGCGGATAGGTGCCTTCTTGTTCCACTGGATTCTGAGTAGCTAAGACCATGAAGGGCGGAGGCAGGTCAAAGCCTTTGCCGACGACAGTGATGCGTTGTTCCTGCATCGCTTCAAGCATCGCCGCTTGTGTCTTTGGTGGGGCGCGATTGATTTCGTCGGCTAAGATGATGTTGGCAAACAGCGGGCCATGCGCGAATTCAAATGTACGACGGCCATCGCCGTTATCTTGCAGAATGTCAGTGCCGGTGATATCCATCGGCATCAGGTCCGGGGTGAACTGAATGCGGCTGAATTTTAACGATAGCGTCTCTGCCAACTTGCTGACCAAAAGGGTCTTTGCCAAGCCGGGTACACCCATCAGCAACGCGTGCCGCCGAGCGAACAGACACACAAGCAGTTGATCAACCGTATCGTGTTGTCCAACAATCACGCGACTAAGTTCTTCGCCTAAACGCTTATGGGCTTGCCCAAGACGATTTACCGCTTGCACATCATCATCGCTAAGCGATGACTGGGCCTCCGAAACTAACTGCGAAATCATGTTTACCTTCGAAGTGTCGGCCATTTCGGTCCAGAAAAGAAATGGCGTCGACGCAACCGGAATCGGAGCTCACCACTCTCGCAACATCATAACCATATCGCGTCGCTGGCTGTCAAACAAATTCTGTGGCACAAATTTACGCTTCGGGAAAGCTAGAAAATCTGGCTGAGAAGCGGTGCAAGCTTCACCTCGACGATGTCAGGACACGTTAACATAGACCAGCTGACTCGATACCTTTTCTGCCGCCAAGAGACTTTTCGATGAAGAAAACCTGCGTTTCCAAGTTGTTCATGTCAGCGTTTCTTGTTTTCGTGGGTTTTGCGGCAATCGTAGCGCCAAAAATCGCCATCGCGCAAGATTCGAAAGTCGCGGCGAAGATGGGTTCAAAGTTCGTACCCGACAACGCTTTCGCGACACTCTTTTTTTCGCCCTCGGAGCTGCTTAAAAATCCGGCGATCGAATGGTTTCCGATAGAAGTTCTGCGGGCTTATTCGAAAGAACAGTTCGGAGTCGATCCGCAGACCGTCTCCAACGTGAAAGCGGTTTGGGGCTTGTCTGAAGTCGGCGAGCTACAATTCGGCATGGTTTTTCAGCTCACTGAGAACATCGACCTCGAAAAGTTGATTGTCGCACTCCATGCCGATCCCGAACCCACGTTAGTTGAGGATCGAATGGTGTATGCCATCAACGGACCTGAGGAAGCTCTGTATCTTGCTGACGCAAGAACCATTTACGCCGGGATGATGAGTTATCTCGCTCCGGTGATTGAGGCAGACGACGGCAGCGGCTCGCTTCCGATGCTGCTCAAGTCGCGGCCAGCAAGGCCTGGTATCAACGTCCTCATCGCGATGGAGTCGATTCGGCAGATGGTTAGCGATGTAGTCATGCAGGGAGCGGTTGCGCTGGCACCCGATCTGCAGGCACTTGCGCAATTGCCAGAACTTACCGATACGGCGCAATTGAATGTCAACACCGATGGTGAGTCGATACGGATCGGACTTACTCTAGTGGGAATCGACGAAAGTGCAGCAGTGAGTATTGAATCAACCATCAGCGCATCGTTCGCTGCTGCGAAGCGACTTGCGATCGCCGAAGTCGAGCGAAGTATGAATACGGAAGACGCGTCGTTGGAAATGCGTGAGGCATCGCTGAACTATGCCGAACGCCTTTCATCCGAGTTTATTCAAACCTTAACGCCAAATCGAAACGATAAAGACGTCACGCTCACGGTTGAATCGAAGTTGGGTTTCGCCGGCAGCAGTATCCTTGCCGGTTTCTTGGTACCGGCGATGCAGTCGGCCCGTTTCGCTGCCAGCCGAATGAGTGCAGCCAACAATATGAAACAGGTCATGCTGGGTCTGCATAATTTTCATGCTGCCTATAACAAGCTGCCCACGCCCGCGATCACTGACGCCGCTGGCAAACCGCTTTTAAGTTGGCGAGTCGCGTTGCTGCCATTCGTTGAAGAACAAGGACTTTACACCCAGTTTCACCTCGATGAGCCCTGGGACAGCGAACACAATCTGCCGCTTTCCAAGCGATTGCCAGCGGTTTACACCATGACCAGTGTGGGCCGTCTCCCTGCGGGCGAAACCGTGATCCAGGCGGTGGTTGGGGATACCATCGGCATGCGACCAAAAGACAAAACCGGTTTTCGCGATTTCTTGGATGGCCTGTCGATTTCAGTTTTGATCGTTCAGGCATCGGCTGATTCGGCTGTGCCGTGGTCCAAGCCTGCCGATGTGGAGATTGATCTCGCGGACCCACTCGAAAACTTGGTCGGTAATCCGAAGAAGGGCTTTTACGTCGGCATGGGGGACGGAGCCGTCCGATTTATCAGTGACAATATTGACCCGAAGATTTTCAAAGCGTTGTTATCGCGGGCTGGGAGGGAAGCAATAGACCTAAACGGTGTACGGTAAAGGTCGTTAGCCCGTGTGCTACTGATTGCTATACGCCGGTCGCGATCGGTTCATCGTCGGATATGGATGCAGTGGCCTCTTCGTAGCTTTCGATTGGGGCGCAAGAACAGATCAAGTTCCGATCGCCGTACACGTTATCAACCCGTCCCACAGGCGGGAAGTATTTGACACGATAGTCTTGGTCTGGATCGGGGCAGGAGGCGCTGCGACGATCATAAGCAAGCGAGTCACCGAGGACCGAATCAAGGGTGTGCGGTGCGTTGTAAAGTGGATTGTTGTCCGCAGGCCAGTGGCCCGACTTTACCTTTACATACTCGGCATAGATGAGATTCATTGCCCGGCAGAATCGATCGAGCTCGGCTTTCGATTCACTTTCGGTAGGCTCAATCATCAACGTTCCGGCGACCGGAAACGACATCGTGGGAGCATGAAAGCCGAAGTCAATCAAACGTTTAGCAATGTCATCGACGGTTACGTGTGCATCTTTCTCCATCGGGCGAGTGTCAATGATGCACTCGTGAGCGATCAATCCATGGTTGCCCGTGTAGAGAATCGGGTAGTTGTCCTTCAAATGATGAGCCATGTAATTCGCGCTCAGGATCGCGACTTGAGTCGCCTTGCGAAGACCGTGAGGGCCCATCATGCGGATGTACATCCAGGAAATCGGCAACAAACTGGCGCTTCCAAATGGCGCGGCGCTGACCGCAGGACCGATTCGATTTTCATTCACGCCATCTTTCGGCATGAACGGAATTAGGTGCTCGCGGACGCCGATCGGACCCACGCCAGGTCCCCCGCCGCCGTGAGGAATGCAAAACGTCTTATGCAAGTTCAAGTGCGAAACATCGCCACCGAACTTGCCGGGTTTGGCAACACCGACGAGCGCGTTCAAGTTTGCTCCATCGATGTAAACCTGGCCACCCGCCGCATGAACCTTCTCGCAGACGGCAGAGACGCCTTCTTCGAAAACGCCGTGTGTCGACGGATAGGTAATCATGATCGCCGAAATCCTGTCCTGATTCGCGGCAATCTTTTCATCCAAGTCGGCGAGGTCGACATTGCCGTGCTGATCGCATTTGACGACCACCACTTTCATGTTCGCCATCTGAGCGCTCGCCGGATTCGTGCCGTGCGCGCTACTCGGTGTCAGGCATACATTGCGGTCAAAGTCTCCGCGTGATTCGTGGTAGTGCTTAATCGCCAACAGGCCCGCATATTCACCTTGCGAGCCCGCGTTAGGCTGGAGCGAAATCCCTGAATAACCCGTGATGGCACACAGCATCGACTCGAGGCTATCGATCAACTTGCGATAGCCTTTCCATTGATCAGCAGGAGCAAACGGATGGATCGCATTAAATTCCGGCCAGGTCACCGGTGTCAATTCGCTAGCCGCATTCAGCTTCATGGTGCACGAGCCGAGCGGTATCATCGCGCGGTCAAGGGCGATGTCCATTTCCGACAAGCGGCGTAGGTACCGCATCATCTCGGTCTCGCTGCGATAGCGATGAAAGACTTCTTGCGTAAGCATCTTGTCGGTTCGCAGGTGCTCGAAATCAAGAACGGAGTCCGTCGAAGAACTGAGCGATGAGTCTGCGAGTAGCTCAACGAGCTTTTGCACTTCGTCTTCGGTCGTTGTTTCGTCGAGCGAAATACCGATCTGAGAATCGCTAAATCGGCGCAGATTGATGCCAGCGTCGACTGTTCGCTGCATGATCGTATCGACTTGATCACCGACTTCGACGACCAAGGTATCGAAAAACTGATCACTGCGGAGCTTCATTCCCGATGCGAGCAGTGAACGATAGAGCCGAGTCGCCAACTGATGAACGCGTTCGGCAATCTCACGCAAGCCTTCGGGGCCATGATAGGCTGCATAAAGCGTCGACATGATCGCGAGCAACGCTTGGGCCGTGCATATGTTTGACGTCGCTTTTTCGCGGCGAATATGTTGTTCGCGAGTCTGCAAGCTGAGGCGATAAGCCGGATTGCCGTGTCGGTCGATCGATCGGCCGACCAAGCGTCCTGGCATCGTCCTCTTGAAATCGTCCTTGGTTGCCATGAACGCCGCGTGTGGTCCACCTAAGCCAAACGGTACGCCGAATCTTTGCGAATTGCCGATGGCTACGTCCGCGCCAAGCATTCCCGGCGAGCGAAGCTTCATCAACGCTAACAAATCGGTGGCCATGATAACCAGGGCATGATTTTCATGAGCTTCATCGATGAACGCTTCATAAGCGTTCACGCTTCCATCGGTTGCCGGATACTGGACGATGACTCCGAAAACATCATTCCAGCTTTCGATCGGATTCGCTTCGTCGAAGAGAATAATTTCAATCCCGAGCGGCTCAGCGCGGGTCTGCAAGACTTCGATCGTCTGTGGGTGACAGAGTGTCGAGACAAGGAATCGGTGCTTGTTGCCCTTGATGCTTCGGTGGCAGAGTGTCATCGCTTCGGCTGCTGCGGTTGCTTCGTCCAACAGCGATGCGTTCGCAATCTCTAGTCCGGTAAGTTCCGAAACAAGCGTTTGGAAGTAGAAGAGAATCTCTAATCGGCCTTGAGAAATCTCGGGCTGATAAGGCGTGTATGCGGTGTACCAAGCTGGATTTTCGAGCACGTTCCGCTGAATCACTTTGGGCACATGGGTGCCGTAGTAGCCTTGGCCGATGAACGATCTCAGAACTTTGTTTTCGCTTGCTATGGACTTTAACTCGGCCAGCGCTTGCTCTTCGCTAATGCCAAAGTCGAGGTCCATTAGTTCATCGTCCAAGATTCGAGGCGGAACGACGGCGTGAGTCATTTCGTCAAGTGATTGATAGCCCAACTC